>Ga0307373_10011597_pt1 | contig 12737 bp, 14 predicted proteins | sample OX2MG_FD_202534 | JGI IMG/M metagenome (GOLD analysis project Ga0307373, IMG submission 202534) | Soil microbial communities from Risofladan, Vaasa, Finland - OX-2 | ecosystem: Environmental > Terrestrial > Soil > Coastal area > Acid sulfate soil | place: Finland: Risofladan, Vaasa | collected... | reverse complement strand
CGGCCAGCCATGCTTTCGCGTACTCCCAGCAAAGCCCGGTGACTTGTTCCTGCTGCGCCGACTGCGGGGATTTCCCGGCGGCCACCAGCAGGTCCAGGCCGAGCGTCCCCCGGTCGGCGGCACCGGGGGTGGGCCGGATCACCGCCCGGCCGTCGGCCAGGCCCCGGCCGACGCGAGGTGAGCGATGATCGCGACGTCATCGGCAGGGTTGTCAACGATGACCGTCCGCGGCCGCAGGCCAGCAGGAGCAGGGCTGGTCAACTGACGCCGCCGCCGAGCAGCGAGTAGGCGTTGGCGGCCACCGCCTCATCCACCTGCTGGCGGCCCGCCTCGGCGCACAGCGTCGCCGCAGTGTGGGTGATCATGGGGCATGTAGCGGACCTGCACCTTCTGCCCGCCGCGGCCCTGCAGCTCCGGTGCCACATACGCGAGCCCGCGCAGCCGGATGCCGTCCTTGCCGACGGTGCGCTCCTCGCCAGCCAGCAGCAGGTGCCGCAGCTGCCCGGTGCTGATGCGCTGCAGCGCGGACTGGTCCTCTTCCCACGCCTGCAGCGGCGTGCGGCCATCGAGCCCGTCATGCGGCCGCTCGGTGTTGTACCAGTGCGCCCAGCCGGCGAACCGCTGGCAGAACCGCTCGATCCACCAGGGCTGGCTGCTGGCGGCCGCGGCCGCGTCGCGGGACCGGGCATCGTCTTTCACCGGCCCGTACAGCCGCCCGGCCGCGTTCCGTGGCCCCTTGGTGTAGCCGGGCAGCGTGGTGAGCAGGGTCCGCTCGTGGTGAGGTGGATCCGCTCGACCGTCCCCTTCTGGTGCGGCTGGTAGGGCGGCAGCCGGTCCGTGGTCACGCACAGCGCGTTCAGGGCACCGGTGACGGCTGACGCCGCGAACTCCAGCCCGCGGTCCACGCGGACGGCAGCGGGCACCGCGCCGAATGGCCCGCGGCCGGGATCATGCACCAGCGCCATCCGCAGCGCGGTCAGCACCGTGCCGGCATTCGGGTACAACGCGATCGCATACCCCACCAGGGCGCGGGTGCCCGCATCCACCGCCGAGCTCAGCCACGGCCTGCAGTCCGGCCCCCTCGGCGGCAGCACCACGATCGGCAGCTCCTTGTGATCCAGCTCCCAGCCGGCGGAGTAGGAGGAGATCCTCGCCGGCTACGCCGCTGCGCTGGACGGCGTGCCGCTGTCAGCCGACACCCGCCGCACCTACCTCTCCCGCGTCCGGATGTACCTGGCCTGGCTCGCCCTCGGCGACGGCCGCCGCCGACTCTGCGGCGACCCGCTGACCCACCCCGCCTCACGGGACTGGGCAGTCCGGGACTACCGGCAGTACCTGCTGCGCGAGGCCGACCCGAAACGGTCAGTGCGTTACGTCAGCAACGCCCTCGCGGCTCTGGACGACTTCTGCGTCCGGCGCGGCATGGGCAAGGCGAACATCACCCGCGAGGACATCCCCAGGACCGTACCCCGCGCGATGGACGCCAGCGCGCAGATCCGATGGCTGCGCGCGATCGAGGACTGGCCGCACGCCCGCGACCGGGTACTGGCGCTGCTGCCGTTCTACGCGGGCCTGCGGATCGGTGACGCCGTCGCCCTGGACGTCCCCGACGTGCGCATCTCCGCCCGCAAGGGCGTCCTGGTCGTCTACGGCAAGGGCGGCAAGATCCGCGAGGTACCCATCCACGCCCGGCTCCGCGGCCCGCTGACCGGCTGGCTCGGCGAACGGCCCGCTTGGCCCGGCGCGAACACGAGCAAGGTGCTGTTCCTCAACCGCCGCAGCGACCGCCTGACCACCCGCGGCGCCTCCGCCATATTCACCGCCATCGGCCAGGCCGCCGGGCTCGACGAGGCGACCACCGCCCACATCGGCCGGCACACCTTCGTCACCCAGCTCATCCGCGGCGGCGAGGACCTGGTCACCGTCGCCGAGATCGCCGGGCACGCCCGCCTTGAAACACTTCGCATCTACAGCCAGCCCACCGACGACGACAAACTGAACGCCCTGCGCCACCTGACCGTCGACCGGTGACTCCCGCCCGTCATGGGTCCCGCTGCCGGATCCCTTCTCAGGCGGCGTTACTCCCGTGCCGGGAGCGCGCTGGCCAGCGCGTGCTCGCGGACGCATTCGGCACAGGAAGGCCCTCCCGTGATGGGCCTGGCTTCCTCTCGGGCGAATGTGAACCCGCAGAGCGCGCGGCCGGCCCCGCGGCCTTCCAGGACGGCGTAGTGGGAGCCGTGCCGACTCTCTGGCCGGACGCTCACGGCGCTGACCAGGCTGCCGTCGTAGGGCGCGCGGCCGGGCCATTCGTAGGCGGGAGCGCGCTTGCAGCGCATCCGGTAGTCCGGGCCGCGCTCTGTCCCGTACGGGGCGACGCTCCGCGCATAGTCGACCGCGTCGGCCAGGCGCTCGAACGACTTGTCATAGTCGTGCATGTGGGACCACGGGAGGCGGCGGCCGGGCCGCTCGACCTCGGCGCGGAACTGCAGCAGCAGCCGGGCCAGGTCATGACGTCCTACTCGCACAGTGTCGGTGGCCGGGTCGTAGCCGTAAGGGTTGCCGTCCGTCATGGCTCCTCATCGTGTCCGCCTGCAGCGCCGGGGCATGTCACCCGGAATGCGTCAGACGCTCCTGAAACGATCCGAGGAAACCAGCCCTGCCAGCCCGCAAGGAGAAACCTGTGAACCGAGACGAGATCCCCGACCCGGCCGCCGTGGCCGCCGGCACCGTGAAGCTTATGACCTTAGCCCGGCGGCACGCCCAATCCGTGCCGTGGCTGAGCTGCTCTCCCCGGACAGTCCGCAAGGTGATCCTGGCCGCCGTCGAGCCGGCCTGGGACAGCATTACCCCGGAGGTTGCCCGCGACGTGATGATCACGGCCGCAGAGAAGGTACTGCGCGCGGGATACACGATCACCCCGGACGAGGTATCGGACCGGACCGCCGACAGTCTCCTGGAGCTGACCAGGGCGCACCAGCGGCCAGACGCGGACCGGGGGATAAATCCACCGCGGGCATTCGCCAGCTCGCGTGCCTTTGACCGCGACGCGGACCGCGAGACACTCCAGACGGTGTGCGTGCTCCTGGCCCTGGCCCACATTCGCCAGCTGGAGCAAGAGGCCGTGATCAAGGAGCAGCGAGAAGCCGGGGGCTGAGCCGGGGGCTGCCGCCCCGCGCGAACTTGATGTCAGTGGTCCTCCTGGCGGGCAGGCCCGGCGGCTGCGTTCGCCGGGGTCGGCGAGGCGCGAGGGGTCGCGCGGTCGGCCAGCGGGCACGCTCACCGGAACAGGGACCATCGACGGGGGAGAACTATTGATATGCCAGATCAGTGCCCGTTTGAACATGTTCATCAGACGCCGGTCGCTCAGCCCTGGCCAGGCGGCGGCATGACGATCCTGGAGGAGGTGGCAGCCAAGCTCGGCCATCCGGGCGCCGCGGCGCAGATGTGGGCCTGCGACGAGCACGCTTCCCTTCTGGCGGAAATCCTCGACGCCGCAGCCCAGGGCCTGAACTCCCGTGACGGCGCCGCCGGGGATCGCCCGGGGGGCGGCGACTGACCTTCCGGGTCTCGGCCGCCCCCACTGACATCTAGTCAGGGCTCAACACGGGCGCGAGCGCAGCCCTCGCGATGCGCGCGCCCGAGGTGCTCGACCATGACCGGTCCATGTCTTCCGCCGTCCGCCAGATAACCGGGAAACGAAACCGAGCGCGCCGGGCGGGTCCCCCCAGCTCGCGCTGCGCTCCGGGCCGCCATCTTGCCGGATAACTACGGTTATCGCGCAACGCGGGCGTCCCGTTGCCGAGGTCGCCAGACTTCATCGGCGAGCTGCGGACTCCGAGGTTGGTTCGGGCGCAGCCAATGCCTACGGCGAGTAAGGTGCGCCGGGTGACCGCTACGAACGAGCCTGCTGTGGCTGACTACACCGCGACACTGCCGCGCAAGCGGATGGGCGCCGGCGTGCTGTTCTTCGACGCTGCGGGCCGGGTGCTGCTGGTGGAGCCGACGTACAAGCCGTACTGGGAGATCCCCGGTGGTGCGGTGGAGGCCGGCGAGTCGCCCCGCGACGCCGTGGCCCGGGAGCTGAAAGAGGAGCTGGGTCTGTCCCGCCCGGTCGGCGGGCTGCTGGCGATCGACTGGGTGCCGCCGCGGCCGGACCGGACCGAGGGGCTGATGGTGGTGTTCGATGGCGGGCTGCTGCCCGCGCCGGAGGCTGCGGCGATCAGCGTGCCGGCCGATGAGCTGCGCGGCTTCGCATTCTGCACCGGCGAGAAGGCGGCGCAGCGGTTGTCGCCGTTGCTGGCCCGCCGCGTGGCCGCGTGTGTGGCGGCGCGCTCGGCGGGCCAGACGGTGTACCTGGAGAACGGCAGCCTGGCCGGCTGACGCCGCTGGGTCAGGCGCTGGCCGGCAGGACGGTGTCCGGTCCGGCGGGTACCGCCAGCGTGGTCACCGTGGCGGCGGGCGACCAGCTGGTGCCGAGCAGGGTCTTGCCCCCGGAGCGGTACAAGCTGTCGTGGATGCCGTCGGCGTACTGGAGGGCGGCGATGTCGGCGCGGGCCTTCGCCAGCGGGCTGGCGGCAGTGAACCCGGCGGCGCCGACCAGCGGCACCACCTCGTCGACGGCAGCCAGCGCGGTCTCCACGCCATACGCCTTCCCGATGCGCGCCCACAGGTCGGCCCTTACGTCACCGGCTTCGCCGAGCCGGACGGTGGCGAGGGTACCCAGTAATGCTGCGGTCAGGCCGGCGTGGGTACGGCCGAGGGTGATCAGCGCGTTGTCCCGGACCCGCGGCAGCACCCCGACCCGCACTCGGGCAGCCAGGGCCTCAGCCACCGCAGTATGCACGCCGGCCGCGGTACCCAGCACGGTCGCCGTCACCAGCGGCCGGAACCGCGCGAAGTGCTCGCGGAACACGCTCAGCCCAGTTCCCGGTGCGCCGATCAGCTCGCTGGATGGGTGGATGGGTACCTGGTGCAGGCGCAGCACGCCCCAGCTCCAGCCCGCCAGCCCCGCCGGCGCGATCGGCTCGCGGCTCAGGCCGGCCGCGATGGCGTCTACGATCGCGGCGCTGATCCGCCCGTCCGGGTCGCGGAAGAACACCACCAGCCCGTCAGCCTCGGCCAGCCGGGACACCCACACCTTCTCCCCGGAGATCAGCCAGCGTCCGCCCGCGGCAAGGGCGGCGCGAGTGGTGATCTCCTGAATGCGGCTGCCGCCGTGGCGTTCGGTCGCGGCGATACCCACCAGATCCCCGGCGGCCAGCCGGGACAGCCACCGGTCCCGCACCGCGGCACCGGCGGCGCCGAGTACCAGGGCGCCATGACCGAGGCCGGTGGCGTCGCGCAGGTCCAGGTCATGCCAGCCGCACACGAACTGCGCCAGGGCCTGAAGCACCAGCGGCCGTCCCGTGCCACCGAGCGCGGCGGGTAAGGTCAGCGTCGCGTACCCGGCGGCCGCGAGCCGCCGACGGACCTCCAGCAGGAACGCCGCCCGGGCCGCGGGATCGCTGACCTGTCCGATGGCGGCGAGCTGGTCGAGCTGGGCGTCGAGCTGGCCCAGCGCCGCCCAGTCATGGCCGGTCAGCTCCGTCAGGAGCGGACGCAGCGGTTCCAGCCAGTCCAGCGAGTTCACCGTGCACCTCTGGGGGCGTGGATGCGGGCCGGTACGCCGTAGGCGGTGGCGTGCGGCGGGATATCGCGGGTGACCACCGACCCGGCGCCGACCAGGGAGTGCGCACCGATGGTGACGCCGGCCAGGATCGTCGACCCGGACCCGACCTTGCAGCTCTCGCAGAATCTCGGCGGGGCGAGTTCGGTCTGGTGGTCAGGGTCGCGCCAGATGAGTTGCTTGTCGTTGATGGTGCGTACCCCCGCGCCCAGGAACGCACTGGTGGCGACCTCGGTCGCGGCGGTCAGGTGTGTACCGGGTGATATGCGCACGCTGTCGCCGATCCGGCACTCGCGCTCGACCGTCAGGTTATGGCCGAGCTGGCTGTCCGTACCGACCGCCGCGTGGCTGCGCAGTAGGGTGTGATGACCGACCACAGTCGCGGCGCCGATCGCGACGCCGGCGTAGACGATCGCGCCGGAGCGCAGCACCACGTCCTCGCCGACGACGGTGGGCTCGCCCGCGCCGGGGTAGACGTTGCGTACCGCGTACCCGTATTCGGGGCAGCCGACCACGACATGCTCCTCGACGCGCACGCCGGCGGCGAGCTGGGCGCCGCCATGCAGCACGGCCCCGGCGCCAATGGCGCAGCGGGCGCCCAGCACGATCGGGCGCAGCGTGCCGAGCCTGTCGGCCGGGATGAACACCGCGTGCGGGCTGACCTGGCAGCCCGGCCCGGTCTCCAGCAGGCCCGCGCGGGCAAGGTCGGCGGCCGTGACCGGCGCGGTTGGGGTGGATGGATGAATCATGACGGCCTCCAGGATGGTGCGAGGGGGAGAAGCAGCGGCGCCCGCTGGTACGGGCGCCCGCATCCAGCTCACCCCTGATAGCCCGCCGAGACGAGGTGACCAGGCAGTGCTGGCAAGCCGTTTGCACATAACGCAAAAACTCGGTCACGCTGGGGAGCATCGACATCCCGCACGGTCGGGGAGGTTACCGGGATGAACACCGAGCCGGGCTGGACCCGGTTACCCGCCGCGGCGCAGGCCGCGGACGCAGAGCAGTACGGCGTGCCGCTGCGGCTGGCCCGCACTGCAGCTGGCCTGACCCTGGAGGCCGCCGGCCGCCGGGTCGGGTACTCCGCGTCCACCCTGTCACGGATGGAATCCGGCAACCGGCCGCTGACCGTGCTGCGCCGGCTCGCCGCCGAACTCCGTATCCCGCTCCGGCTGTTCGGGCTTGCCGAGACCGGCGTGGTAGCCGCCCGGATCGCGGGCACCGCCGATAAAGTGCCGACAGGACAACCCGGTGATCGGCCACGGGAGGGCGGTGACGGCCCGGTGCGACGCCGCGAGCTGCTGGGCGGGCTTGCCGGCCTGGCCACGGTGCCCCTGCTCCCCACCGGCCCGGCCCCCGCCCACGCTGCCAGTGATCCGGCCAGCGAGCTGGTCGCCGGGCTGGAGCGAGTCCTCCTGCGCGGTACCGGCCCCGCTCCCGCGATCGGCCCGGCCGGGCTGCGCGCCGGGCTCGCCAGTGTCCGCGCCGACTTCCAGGCCAGCCGGTACCGCGCGCTTGCTGCCCGGCTGCCTGGCCTGCTGGCCGCCGTGGACGGCGGTACAGGCGAGCCGGCGGTGGCCGCCGAGCTGTACAACACTGCCGTCCATGTCTGCATCAAGCTCAAGGTAACCGGGCTGGACTGGCTGGCCGCCGACCGGGCACTCGCCGCAGCCCGCAAGGCGGACGACCCGGCAGTGAGCGCGAACGTCACCCGCAACGTGGTCACCCTGCTGCGCGGCGCCGGCCGCTACGACACCGCCCAGCACCTCGCGCTGGAGGCCGCCGACCGGGCCGACCATCAGCGCCGGGCACCTGTCGCTGTACGGGATGCTGCTGTGCAACGCCGGCTACGCCGCCGCCCAGGCCGGCGACCGCTCCCGGTGCACCGAGCTGCTCGACGAGGCTGGCACCGCGGCGGACCGGCTGGGCGGAGACCGCAACGAGCACTGGACCGCGTTCGGCCCCACCGAAGTTCTGCTGCACCGCATCTCGGCCGCCTGGCGGCTCGGCGACGCCGGCACCGCCATCGACTACGCCCGCAAGATCCGCACTGGCACCATCCGGCTGCCCGAACGCCAGGCCCGGTACTGGGTCGATGTGGCCCGCGCCTTCGACCAGTGGGGCAAGTCGGCCGAGTGCTACCGGGCACTGCGCATCGCCGAGACCGCCGCACCCGAGGAAATACGCGCGCAACCCAAGGTCCGCGCCCTCGCCTGCAATCTGCTCACCGCGCCCGCCAGCCCCGGACTCAGCGGGCTGCGCGAATTCGCCACCCGACTCGGCGCGGCCTGAGCCAGATCCCGGTTGCCCGCCTCAAGGTTGGCGGGCCAGCCGCCACTGACATTAAGTCCGCGTCGACCACTGTCACTATCTCCGCGCTCAACATGTGCAGGTGACCTGGCGAGTCTCAGTAATCCTGGCGAGCCGCCCGGTGTCCCGTCGCTTCTCGTCGCTGCTGGTGACCTACGATGCAGCGGGACTTGGCGGCATCATTGGTCCGGAGCGCCCGCACCATGATCAATACGCGTCGCGGCTTCGGTCCGTATCCCGCCCCCGGCTGCCCCAGGCAGGGGCGTACGCTCATGCCGCCCAGCACTCTCATTCGGAGGGAGTCCACAATGGCTCCCAACGACCCGATGGCGCTCAGCGTCGTGGTGATGCACCATCCGCGCCGACGCGACCGCATCCCGGCGCTGCTCGCCGCGTGCCGCCCACTGCCCGTACGGGTCATCGTCGACCCCGAACCCAACGGACCACCGAGTCCACTTCGGACCGCTAAGCGGGCCTGGGCATCGATCGCGCCTGGCGCCACCCCACCACGCCGTCCTACAGGACGACATCCTTCCGATGGCCGGCTTCGCCGAGCACTTGTACCGGGCACTGGCTGCCCGGCCGACAGACGGCATCACACTGTCGGTACAGCAGACCAGCCCACGCAACTCGTACGCAGTCCGGCGCGCGGCCTTGGCCGGACGTGCGTTCGCCGGCATGTCGGCGGTGGAGTGGACCCCACGCTCGCCCTCGCTCTGCCTGCGGCCCAAGCCGAGGCGCTAGCGCGGTTCCTGGCCGGACTGCCGGACGACTACGTGGACGACGACCAGCTAGTGACGGCGTTCAGCGCCGAGCGTGCCGTCCCGGTGGTCGCTACTGTGCCGAACCTCGTGGAGCACGCGGACGTGGTGAGCCTGTCCATTTACGCCGACGGGGGGCGCCGTCCGGTCACGGTGTACGACAAGAACTGGAAGATCCCACTGGCGTGGTGGGCGGCGGCCGGTAACCCCCCGATGGTCGCACCGGAGCGGCCCGACGGTGGGGGCTTGACCGTCGAGCTGCGGGTGTCCCGATGTGGACTGCGATTGCTTTCCGAGGACACCGACGAGCCGGTGGAGCACCCGTTCACCTGGGATTGGCGGGATCGCGCAGATCTGGCCGGAGTCCGGGCCGCGCAAATCGCGGCGGAGTGGCGGGCCGCGCTAACCCGGGCGGGCCTCGACGCGGTCACCGCAGCACGCCTGCGCGCGTTGCGCCCCGCGCTGACGCTGGAGGTGTATGCGGCTAGCTTCCTACTCGGCGCGGACCTGTCGCGCCTGGCGGATGCGTCCAGGGCGGGCGAGGTCGAGGCGGACCGGGCCGACCTGATGCCACTACTGCGCCGCCGCGCCGTCCGCTCCTGGATTGAGGTGGGTCTTGCCGGGCGGGACCGCCGTTCGCTGACCCTCCCGACGAGCCGCCCGTACCCGGGTCGGTAACCTTGTATGCGCTGGCCTGTGAGTGGCTGACCGCCAGATCGGTACTGCCGTTGGTGCGAAGCGTTCAGGACGGCCGGAGTGACCTGTCGGCAGACGTGTTGACCCGCGCGGCCGCGGCGGCTGAGATCGTGGCCCGCACGCCCGGCACGTCCCTGTCCGACCTGCTGTCCGAACTGGACACTCGGGAGTCATGGCTGCCCGTGCCTGCACCAGGGGACTCGGTGCACGGGCGGCGGGTGCTGCCGGGACACCGCTGCCACCGGTGTCCCAGCCCCGTGCCTGCCGAACGGATCAGTCTCGGGCGACCCCCATGTGGTGCAGGACGTTGCGGGTCAGCATCTGCAAGCCCGGATCGACGGCGAGCGCACCCGGGTAGTTCGTCGCGCCGGCGTTCAGCACACGACCGCCCGCCGGGCGTTCCCAGTAGACGAGGTCGGCTCCGTGGCCGGGGTCGGCCCCCCAGTGCGCGACGAACCGCGGGCCGTGGCCGGCGTGGGCGAGGACCGTCAGGCCCTTCGGGTCCAGCGCCGGCATGCCCTGCGCCTCAGGCAGCCCGTCCACCTCGTAGCCGCTCACGGCGGGGCCGTCGTGCGAGCGGGTGCCGATCAGGTTGCCGGACTCAAACGGTACCGGATGCGGGTCGTGGAACAGGAAGTGATCGGGGGACGTAACCGTGAAGGGCGCGAACGCCGTACGGTCGCCGCTGTCGATCCAGCCGAGCGTCTCCAGGCCCAGCAACTCGCTCGGCGCCTGCCCGAGGTAGGACCATTTGCCGCCGGGGCGCCCGTCGGTGTGCCAGCGCTCGCCCCACTCGTCCGGCGGCAGCCACGCGACCCCGGTGCCCTCGCCCGGGTGGGTCGTCTTGCGAATCTCGATCACCTTCGTGTCGTGGTCGTAACCGGCCCGCCAGAACGCGGTGTTTCCGCTGAAGCACACCACGTTCCCGCCGCCGCGCAGGTACTCCTCGACGCCGTCGCGCATGTTCTGCGTCCAGTACTCGTTGTGCCCCACGATCATCAATGCCGCGAAGCGCGCCAGCAAACCCGGGTCGGCGTCGAGCTCGGCGTCGGTGATGCACTCGTAGGCGTAGCCCTCGCTCGCCAGCCAGGCCTCCGCATGCCGCTCGGGACGCACCAGGTGCTGGTGGACCGTCGCGTCGCGCAGATGACTAGGGTGGGCGAACGGCCGCACCCGCGGTAGGGGCAGCTTCATGCCCAGGTTGAAGAACAGCCGGCCGCTAATGTTGCGGGTGTACGCAGAGGAGGCTAGGCCGGGGATGTTGACGCCGTCGGTCGACCGGCGCGCGTATGCGGTCCAGGTGAACGTCGCGTACACCAGCGCGACGGAGCGGGGCCGCCGCGGCTGCGGGCGCACCACCACGAACGGTAGCTCCAGCGGGTCGTTGTCGGCGCCAGCCAGCGTCACCCGCACATAGTAGGTGCCGCTGTCGGCGTCCTCGGGCACCACGATCTCGGCCGCAGTGGGCCACCCGCAGTCGACGAGGTCGTCGGACGAGAACCGGATGCTGCCGCCGCGGGTCGGGTCGGCGTCGGGGTCGTAGCCCGGCCGGCCGATCGCCTGTGAGGCCGGGGGCCCCGGTATGTTCATCGTAGGGCTGTTCCGGAGGGTCAGGTGCCGCTCGTTGCCGCTGGCGTCCACTGCGGTCGTTCCCGCGCGCTCCCGCAGCGGCCAGTGGGCCAGCAGCGCGTCCGCCCCGGCCGGCACCGTCGGCGACATCGCCCGGTCCTCGGTGAGGGCGACCACCTCGTGCCTGGTCAGCATGCGCGAGAAGAGCGCGACGTCGCTCACGTCGCCGTCGAGGAGATGGTCAACGAGGCCGCTCTGCGCAGCGGCGGCAACCCGTACCGTGCCTGACGCCGTACCCACCGCCGCCGTACCCTCGGCTGCGACGGTACCGTCGACCCACAGCTGCACCGCGCCATCGTCGACAGTGAACGCGAGATGCACCCACTCGCCGAGCCGGTGCAGCAGCGAGGAGCCGGCGAAAGTCCAGTTCACCCGGTCGTGGTATCCGCCGTCGCCGACGTAACAGCCCGGGTGCCCGTCGGCGTCGATCCCGAGCGCCCACGCGCAACGGTCCGGGTAGTCCAGGTCGCTGACGACCGCCGCCCAGCTCGACGTCTCGACCGTGGCCGGAAGGTGCCACACCCGGACCCAGGCCGAGACCGTCGCCGGGCGGGCGACCTGTGCGTCCTGGGCGACGCCGTACGAACCGGGGTGTACGTCGTGCCGGTTCGCGGTCGCCGAGAACGCGCTCGCCAACCACGTGACCTCGGCGCGGTCTGCCGCGTCGTCCGGCTCGGGAAGCAGCAGCGCGCGACGGCCTGGCCGGCCGACCGCGATCTCGTGCGCCGCCGGCGCCGAGAGGTGGACCCGGAGCGCTTCTCCCGGGCGTACCCCCAACGGGTCGACGTAGCCCGTGAGGCTCGCGATACGCACCGGCCGGTGCGCCGGCGGCCGGTGCGCCGTCGAATCGCTGAGGAGCACCTCCCACGCGGCGGCAGATGCTGCCTGTCGTGCGTCTGTTGGCATTGGTTTCCAAACTGTGCGTGGGTACCGATGGTGGTGCTGGTTCTCAGATGGTGTCCACAGTCGAGTACGACGAAACGGTCGCCGATCGGGTAGGCGTGGTGCGGGTTGGGGGTCACGAACACGACCCCCGCGCCGCGGTCGCGGGCAGCAGCGATGAACCGCAGCACCGCAGCCGTCTGCTTGACGCCCAGCTGTGTCGGAGCCGTGCCCGCGCAGTCATGGTCTGCCTTCAGCCATGGTGAGCTTGCGTTGGTCGTACGAAGTGCTGCCACGCGCGTCGGACACAGCGATGGGCTCGACATCCGCCCGAGGGCGCCCGGCGCGCAGCGGTGAGCGGCCGGGTGTGCGTCGGCGACGCCCGGTACCAGCTCTGGTCCTGGTCGAGCGCGTCGAGATGCACGACCGCAGGGGGGGCACCGCCTGGTGACCGTGACGGCGGTCGGCTGGACACGGTGCGAGCAGGAGGCGCCGGTCCGCCTGCCCGCCTCAGCGGCGGCCCGGGCGGCGGCCCGCGAGCTCGCCGACGTACGTTGGGATCAGCTGCACCGGCACCGCCGCCGCCCGTCCAGCTCGCCGAGACCCAGGAGACCGCATGCGCCGGCTTGTTGTTCACATCGTCGTAACTGATGGTTACCTGACGTCAATAAGCACCGGCTAGCGTCGCCTACTCACTGCTGTTGCCCGTACAGGTATGACCGCAATGTCCAGCAAGTCCGCGTCCTCCGCCCGAGAGTCTCGCGACAGGCGGGCCTGACGGAAAGGCACATCTATGG
>Ga0307373_10011595_pt1 | contig 12739 bp, 8 predicted proteins | sample OX2MG_FD_202534 | JGI IMG/M metagenome (GOLD analysis project Ga0307373, IMG submission 202534) | Soil microbial communities from Risofladan, Vaasa, Finland - OX-2 | ecosystem: Environmental > Terrestrial > Soil > Coastal area > Acid sulfate soil | place: Finland: Risofladan, Vaasa | collected... | reverse complement strand
CGCTGTTTGGCAGAGGCCAGGCGCTCTATGCCCAGCGCAAGTTGAAGCAGGCCCTGCAACTCTTTGACCAGGCATTGCGCGTCGATGATACTTTTGCCGAGGCGTGGAACAGGCGTGGCAACGTGCTGGACGAACTGGGCGACTACAACGCGGCGCTGAACTCCTACGAACGCGCCTTGCAGTTAAATGCGCGTCTCGCCCCGGCCTGGAACGGCAAGGCGGGTGTGCTGCGCCAGCTCGGACGCCCCTTCGAGGCCCTGAAAGCCTACAACTACGCGCTCGACATCGATCCGAAATACGCGCTGGCCTGGAATGGCAAAGGGAACGCTCATTACGCTCAAAAAAGCTATAGCGAGGCGCTCGCAGCCTACGAACGCGCCCTGCAATATAACCCGCGTTTGACAACGGCCTGGCATAATGAATCGCTGGTGCTCAGCCGCCTGGGCCGCTATGATGAAGCCCTTAGAGCCGCCAATGAGGCCATTCGCCTGCGTCCCAACGATCCCGACCACTGGCTGCGCAAGGCTGACGCGCTTAAAGGGCTGCACCGCCGCCAGGAAGCTCGCTTCGCGGAAGCCCAGGCCACGCACCTGCGCGGCAACGCGTAAACAAGAGGTGAACTGCTCGCAAAAAATGTGTTAAGATTTCTGTATAAGTTCCATCGCTCGCTCCACATCCATTCCCTCTAACCATATAATGCGCTTATCCCTGCGAAACCAGCTCAATTGCCTGCGCGTAAAGTCGTGGATCGCGTACTTCAAACGCTGCACCATCTCGGCTTCGCTGGCAAATTCGCCGCGCAAGAGGCGGCTGATGTAGCGATATTCCAGGCCCAGATCATCCAATCGTTCATGGCTGATGCCCTGCTCCAACAAATCGCGAACTTCTTGCACCATGCCCTGCTGCACACGTTCATCGACGCGCGTATCAATACGCGCATACAGCACGTCGCGCGGCCAGGCAATACCGAGCAGCAGCGAGCGGTAAAGCGGCTCGGCCACGCCGCGTTGTTGGGAGAAAGGTTTGCCGGAAACCAGGCATACTTCCAGGGCGCGAATGACGCGGCGCGGGTTGTTGCGGTCAATGCTGGCGGCGCTCTGCGGGTCTAACTCTTCCAGTTGTGACAGGAGTTGCGCGAGCGGACGCGCCTCGAGCTGCGCCCTCAGTTCAGGTTGTGGTGGAATATGGGGTATTTGCAGGTGATCCACGACGGCCTGGATATAATGTGGCGAGCCGCCCACCAGCAACGGCTGCGCTCCCCGCGCCAGAATAGCGTTGATGGCGGCGATGGCCTGCTCTTGAAAATGCGAGACGGTATAGACTTCGCGGGGGTCGGCTACGTCAAGCAGGTGATGGGGTACGATGGCCTGTTCTCGCGGCGTTGCCTTGGCGGTGCCGATATCCAGGCCACGATAGACCTGGCGCGAATCGGCGGAGACGATCTCGCCATGCAAACGCCTGGCCAGTTCGATACCGAGCGCGCTTTTGCCGGAAGCTGTCGGCCCCAGCACAACAATCAAGAGGGGAAGTTCGTTCCTCTTCATGGGCTTTGCGTGTTTTGTTTACTTTGTTGGTTTTGCCGTATCAGGCGGCGAATGCGCAGAACCAGCGCCACGCCAATGCCGATGCCCAGCAATGCCCCAAAGGGCGCGAAACACCCGTAGGAAAATCCGCTTGTCAGTCCGTAACCCAGGCTGCCGCCGAGGACAACCGCCAGCGCGTACATCATCCACGCCATGCGGGTCATCAGCCAGGTGCTGCTCTTGGTGATCTGGTTGCTCACTCTGGGCGCGGTGCCAAGCGTAGAACCAACCGCCGTTAGCAGCAACATCACAAACAATTGCAGCGGTGGATTTACAAACGAGAGATTTTGCCAGGTTAGCTCGCCCAGACCCATCAGCACAAGCGACATGACCAGTCCGGTGCATACGCGGTTAATGGTATCGCGATTCGTCCAGGAACTGCCCCAGTTGACAATCACGGCTCCCAGGGTAGAGAAAATCAGCATACCTGGCAAAACAACGGTAAACCAGGGACTGACTGGGTGGGATGCCAGGATATTCGTCTTTGCCAGGGGTGGAATGTATCTCAGGAACAGGTAAAAGAACGCGCCCATCATAAAGGCGGCAGCAAAAGTCATGCCGGTCTTGATCCACGAGCGCTGGCGCGCTGAGGGATTGAGCATTTCCCAGCCGCCGCTGCCGGGCGCGCCGTATTTGGCCCTGTATTGGTCATAGCGCGCGTTGGTGTAGGGCGAATTGAGCGTAGGCTGGGGGAACCTACTCGCGCTGCTCGTCGCGGTCACTGATATGTCGTCGTCTTCATCGTCCGCGGCTTGCCGCTTAGGGGATAGAGCCTGGACTTGACCTTGCCCTGTTCGCGCGCTCGTCTGACCTGAGCGGCCCGGCATTGTTGACGTTGTGTTGCCGAGGACATCGAGTTCCACCGGCACGGGAATCTCAGCTTCGCGCCCTTCGGGCTGGACGATGATGGTGCCGGTATAGTGGGTAGAGCCACGCAGGCGCGTGCTGTCCACGCGAATACGCACGGGCGCGCTCATACCGTCAAAGGTGGTCACGTCGGTAATGATCCACGACTCGACGGGGTGAACGGTGCCACTGACCAGCGCGCCTTTCGCGCCGGAGATAGTCAGTAACATAGGCGCGGACAGCCCCGGATAGACCTGCCCGAAATCGATGGTTTTGGGCCGCACGATCACCGGCGAATCTGTTTCTCGATTTCGACCCAACATATTACGCACGCCGGAAATGCTGGCACGGCCGCCTGTCTGAGTCGCGGGATTGCTGGCCGACTGCGTGGCGCTGCTTCCACGTATCTGCGCGTTTGGCCCCATTACGGTCTGTAAGAATTTATTGACGCCCATTTCGGGATCGCCAACCGTCGCGCGTATGCGTTTGGTGGAACGCGCCAGATCATTTGCCCCGATCTCCAGCAGCCACGACTCAATTTCCCCGGAAAGCAGGTAGTTGGACGCTTCATCGGGATAACGAGCGCAGAGTTCCGCCAGTTCTTCAGGCGTGGTAGCCTCGCCGCCATTTTCAAAACGGAAGGTGTCAACTCCCAGCAGCGCGCGCCGGAAAACAACGATACTTTCATGACGGTCTTCGGGTCGTAGCGACGTTGCTTTTTCCAGCGCGCGTGCCACCGGCGATGAGACATGCGGGTATTTCGTATGTACATCCGTTAGCCCGAAGCCCGTTTCCGAAACCGAACACGTCAATAACTGGAAAAGCGTCATCGCCAGCGAATAGATGTCCGAACGTTCGTCGGTTTGCGCGCCACCATACTGCTCCGGCGGCGCGAAACCAGGCGTACCCAGTAGCTGCGTATCCTGCGCTCCGCTGTTTCTAAACAGGCGCGCAATGCCGAAGTCGATCAACTTGATGCGTCCCGTGCGAGATAACATCACGTTACCCGGCTTCATATCGCGGAAAATCACCGGCGGCTGTTGACTATGCAGGTATTCCAGCACATCACACAATTGCCTCGCCCAACCCAGCACGCGCCTTTCAGAGAATGGCCCCCCGTTACGCTCAAGCAACTCTTCCAGCGTGCTGCCATCGATAAATTCCATCACCAGAAAATGGCGCGCATCTTCCGTGAAGAAATCGGTGAAGGCCGGCAGGTTGGGGTGGTTCAAGCGTGAAAGAATCTTCGCCTCGGCCAGGAAATTTTGAATCGCTTGCGGCCGCTCATCGGGGGCAACCGTTGAGAGGCTCATTTCTTTAATAGCGCAGAGCGTACCCTTCCTGGTATCTCTAGCCTCGTACACAGCGGCCATACCACCCTGTCCAATTGTCTGCACAACTACATAGCGTTTATGTAGCAGAGTACGTGGGTTAAGCTGACCCGTCTGTGTATTTGTATTGGTTTTGCCGTTGCCATTCTGCGGGCTAATGCTAGTGGACTCCCTGGACGCGACAAATCGGGTCCCTACAATGGACGCGAAGAATCGCGCCCGTGCTCTCATCGTTTCCCAGTATAGCATACATTGACTGGGAGATACTACCTATTATGAACGGTTTTTAGAGTCTCTCTCATCTCTTCATGGTACAATCGACAGAGGCAGATATGCCATTATTCGTCTTATCTACAGAATAAGACGTAAATCAGGTTTATTTATACAAATCGTTCTCAGGGAAGATGCAGTTCATCACCCATCATACTCTACGTAGATGCAAGGAAAATGGGCATTAAAAATCACCGTTTTATGGCTTTCTGTATTATCATCGTCCTGCTAGGGGGTGGACTCGCGCTTACCCCTGCGCTTGTAGGGACGCGCCTGGTTGTTCATACCCACGCCGCGACAGGTCTTACTAACGATGATTTGAGCGTAGTTGGACCGCCGACGCTGTCCGCCAGTACGGTGAACTCCATATTTGCGCGCCTGGGCAGCCCTATGGCTGGTACCGGCACGCTGGTGGAGCAGACTTCGCGCCTGACAAATATTGATGATGCCTTCGCCCTCGCTGTCTGGTGGACGGAAACCAACGACGGCGCGGCGGGTGTCGGCCTGGCAGACCGCAATCCGGGCAGCGTGCGCGGCAGCATTGGCTATCCGTCTGCCTACGATGGTTATACCATTTATCCCAGCTTTTCAGACGCCATCGTCTACTGGTTTCATATGCTCAAAAACGTCTACGTCGGTGAGCGAGGGTTGAGTACCGTCTACGCCATTTCGTATCCATATGTCGGAACCTCAAGCTCGCCACTGTGGGCAGGAAAAGTGGTTGCCTTGATGCTGCACTATCGCGGTGAAGCGCCGCCGCCGCTCCCTCCAACGCCGACTGTCGCACCCACCCCCACTATTTCGCCGGTCATCCTGGCGCATCGCAGGCGCATTGTGAATGCTACTGGCGATGCTACCGATATCCCTACGGTTATCCAGGCGCAGCCCCAGCAGATAGAGGCCGGGGTGAGCGCGCCCCTGCAAAAGCAGAGCAGCCCATCCACGCTCTCTCCAATAGTGACCGCGTTGATCGTACTATTCGCTTTGCTGCTCGCGCTTGCCATCGCTCTCTGGGCCAGGACGCTTTCAACGAGTGCGCGCGTAAGGACGCGCTTTATCACGTCCACCACTTCCCATAACCAACACCAGTCAACCTTTCAAGCGCCAGTTTTTCGCCTGCCAGTTCGCCCACAGGACGAGCCACATACCGACACCCTGCTATTTCCGCAACCCGTCGCGCTTCCCTCAACCAGCCCATTGCGCTCTTTTTCAAACACGCCCCCTTCAACGGGCAAACTGCGGCGCGCCCAGTTGCTCCCCTCGCAACCAGACTCTGACTTGCCTGAGGAAGCAAGCATACCAGCCGGTGGTCGCAGCACCGGACTGCTCGCCCGTTACGGCAACAGGCATCAACATGAAGAAATGACCTCAAAATATCTATAGAAACGCTGGCGGTTGAGGTATAATAATGAAACTCCGGGATAAAGGCAGGGAAAGTTTATGAATACTTTGCCATATACGTTGAGGCATTAAATAAGGTTTACTTCATTCCTGTGAATGACGTAGGTATGGCACGCGCAACGCTGCGTTTGACACCATCAAAGAACAACCAGGAGAAAAATGTGCGGTGGGCAAAAGACTATGAGTTATAAATAGCTGCGCTGCGTGCTTGACGCGAGTACTTTGATATGCTATTCTGTGCCTACAATCAAAGGGCTGCTAGCTCAATGGCAGAGCATTCGACTCTTAATCGACAGGTTCAGGGTTCGACTCCCTGGCAGCCCACCTCTTCCTGGTTTTCTCGCCACAAAATGCTTATGCCGCTCAATCCCATACTCTCTCGTTGTTCTCTTGCTTTTTTGATTCTGGCGTGCTAATATATAAACAGACATTTATATAAAGGGGTGTTTATATATTAGCGAAAGGTGAGCAGCCATGAATGATTGGAGCGAACTCAAAATCACTTTGAAGGCACTCGCTGGCATTGCTCGCCTGACGATTGTCTATCACCTGGTGCATCAAAAAGAGATCACCGTCACAGCATTGACCGACCTACTGGGTATCAGCCAGCCGCTTGTTTCCTGGCACCTGCGCAAGCTGCGGCGCGCCGGCATCATCGAGACACGTCGTGCCGGGCGACAGGTCTACTGTTCCCTGGTCGCGCAGCGTATCCAGCTTTGCATACAAAGTTTGGAGAGCCTCATCGACCCGGCGTTCTCGTTAGAGCACCTGCCGTCCGGTGAGGCCCTGATAGAAGCGGAGCTGGAGCCAGAATTGTAGAGAGGCACGTCCCGTGTGGCGTGTTTCAGGCATGGATGTCATTCATTAAGTTCGTCTCATGATTTCTTTAGCATTTGTTAACGTTGAGCTTAACAAAGCTATGCTACTGTTGTACATAGAGGTGTAGTGGCCGATTTTAGCGCGGCCCACCTGATTACGAAGCATACAGCCTTCTATGCTACAGATGGGCTAGAAAGATTGCATTGACAAGAAAAAGCATGAATATCAGTAAACAGAACATAACAACGGACTTCAACCAGAATGCTACAACGGGAACAGCCATGTTAAAAAAGCGCCGCCAGATGACATTGGACCAGGCGCATTCGCATGGCAAGCCGGGACGAGCCGATTTACATATGCACAGCAACTACAGCGACGGTATTGCGACCATCGAGCAGATACTGCATCATACACAGTACAATACCAACCTGTCGGTTATCGCGTTGACCGATCATGACGTCATCGAAGGGTCATTGCGCGCGCGCGACCTCTGGGCTAAAGGCCATTATCGCTTTGATTTTGTTGTTGGCGAGGAGATCAGCACCGCCGACGGCCACATGCTCGCCCTCTTCATTGAAAAACGCATCCAACCGGGCTTGAGCATGGAGCGCAGCATCGACCTCGTGCATGAGCAGGGTGGACTGGCTATCGTCGCCCATCCGTTGAATCGCATTTTCCGGCACAGTTGCCAACGCGAAGCTCTGGACCGCATCTATGCCAACAATGATGTCTGGCTTGACGGTATGGAAACGTGGAATGCCAGTTTCTGCGGTATTCACGCGAATCGCGTCGCCATGAGCGCCAATCGCGAAATCTACGGCTGGCCCGAACTGGGCAATAGCGACGCGCATACGCTCAGTTCGATTGGCAGCGGCTGTACCTGGTTCGAGGGAAGTACCGCCCAGGATGTGCGTGCCGCCATCGCAACGGGCTTCAGCGCCCCAGGGGGCAGGCTGTGGCGCGTTAACGACTACCTGCGGCTGGCAGGTCATCACATCAACAAACGTCGCCCGCTGCGCCGTATGAGTGTCGCGTGAGCTTCGGTTGGCAACGTTCATCAGGAGCGTAAGCGATAACGTTAAAAATCAAAAGAAAAAAGGGCTAGTCCAAATAGTGACAAGTATGATACAATAAGGATATGTTTAGCAGACGCATACAGCAACGAGTCCGGCAGTTTGTCACGTTGATAATGCGACCGGTGGCTCAACTCGGTATCACACCGAATACCCTCACTCTTGTCGGGCTGCTGCTTAGTATAGCAACAGCCGGGGTAATTGCTCAAGGGTATTTACTGGTTGGAGGCTTGCTGGTGTTGTTTGCTGGAATTTTTGACATGTTCGATGGTGCGTTGGCACGCGCTCGGAATGCTTCCACTACATTTGGCGCATTCCTGGACTCGACGCTAGACCGCTATTCAGAAAGTATTATCCTGTTCGGGTTGCTCTGGTACGCTTTGCAAGCGCGGACGCTGCATGAGAATCTCTGGCCTTTTCAAGATGAGCAATCCTGGATGATTCGCTTGATATACATAGCAGTAGTCGGCTCCTTAATGGTGAGTTATGCAAAAGCGCGCGCCGAAGGGTTGGGGCTTGAGTGTAAAACCGGGCTTCTGGCTCGTCCAGAGCGTGTCGTCATACTGGCTATCGGACTCTTAACCGGTACTGTTATCTGGGCAGTGTTACTCCTGGCGATTTTTTCAAACGTCACTGCCGTAGAGCGGATCGTGCATGTCTGGCGTGCCACCAAACATTCTGTGGCAGCAAGCAAGCGAGCGATTCCTCCGGGCGAGTTTTCCGCTGATGGACATACTGGTGCCAGAGAGAGTAATACCCACAGTCGGCCTGGGCCGATTGATACCAACGAAGGGATAAACCCTTCCATTCAACCTGTACACACCAACGTTCCGCCGTTTAACAGGAGTGTACAACAGGAGTAAGGAAAACGGCATAGACAAGACCGGGCCGGGTCGCAAATGCAATAGTAAAAGCCTGTCCGAGAATATAACATCCCGGAGGGATGGAGAACGCGATTTATTCGCGTTCATGTTGGGACGTTTACAACGCGGATCGAGAATGCATACTACATTCTTCAGAATGGCACGTAGGGGCTAGATTTACCGCACCCACGCAAACCAGATTTGACTGTAGTGTTTTTTGAACACCCGTTGGGCGTAGGGACGTGATGTATCACGTCCGCAATGATTGGCGTATGGCGTTTAGATTAAAATTCGCTTCATTCGTCTTTGCCTGACACTCGCGTGTACCCGCTGTATGTCGCGTCTCTATGCGAACATTGGCGGCGCATATTCTCGAAGGCTACTGCCTGCGCTCCGGTCCATACCGTGCGATCCTTGTATTCACGCACTCTCGACACTGATTAGCTACGAAGCTACACGAGTGTTACTGCTTCGCAGGCGTGTGCGTGCAAGGAACGTGTTGAGACTGGAGATCTTAGTGACAATACAACCAACACAACCGGAGAATAACGACACTCAAGAGACTGTCGTAGAGCAATCGTTCGCTCCTTTTTCTCCCACGACTAGCGATGCTTCTGATTTCGCGGCACCTGCTCAGGGGCAGGATACACCGACACCGCCTTTCGGTGGTGAAGAAGAAGTGCAGCCATTCACCGCTTTCATCGAGGAATTTCGCCAGAAGGAGGAGCTCCTGAGTCCTTTTGCTGGCGCGCTACCTTCGCCGCAAGCCCCCACTGACACATCAGACACATTAGACACATCAGACACATCAGACAATAAGCCTGCGGACACGCTACATCAGATAGATACAGCGCAAGATCACGCAAAGGCTCAGGCTCCTGAGTCCACAGGCCAGACTACAGCAGCGGAACGTCCCGTATCGCCACTCCTGCGACCAGCAACACGGGGACGTATACCCCGGCAGGGAAGCACAAGACAGCGCGAGGCGTTTGTCACCCAGGCCTCAGCGCCTGCTCCTACAAAGCCTGAGGATACCTCAAATCGGATGTCCGAAACGCCCGTTGTACCTGCGCCAGTTGCTGCGCCAGTTGACATGGCTACTTCCACGCCTCTTGAGGACGTGGTAAACCAGGCTCCCGCGGAAGAGGTCAAAGGTGAGGAGAGCGAATCGCCACGACCGGCGCGGCGCTACAGGTTTGATCGACCTGCCCCAACCACTCAATCCAGCAGCCCGTCGAAACCCATTTCCCTGTCGCCATCGCCCGCGCGTATCGAGGAAAACAGGGACGCGCGCTTACCGGCTGCCCAGCACGTGGAAATCACGCAGCCGGGCGAGTCACCCAGGCCCACAAACGGCGCGCCTATCGAACCCGCACTACCCGAAGGTGCCAGATTCAACGCGCCAGCGACGAAAGAGACCGTAGCAGCGTCTGAAAGCGAGGTCACGGCAGCAGCAACTCCCGCGGCCCGGACGAATAATGATCGCCGCCGCCGTCATGGACAGGAAGGCCAGCACGCGAAAACACTGCCCGTAGCAGCCATGCCCGCCGTCATCGTCTCACCTGTAGTGGAAGAGCCTGTACCCGTCGCGCCGGTGGAAATAACTGCCACTACGACATCAGAGATACCGGTAGAAGACTTGCCGCCGTTGGAGTACTCCGACTTGCAGGCCGCCTCTCGCCGCCGTCGTCGTCGTCGCCCTAATGGAACGAATGGGAATGGTGTCGCGCCCATCTCTCCCGCAGCTCCGGTGGTCAGGCCGGCGAGTACACCATCCACGCAGCCGGTCGTTGAGGCATCTATGCCCATTGTACCTGTTGCTCCTGCGCGCCCCGTCGCAACTCCACCAACGACGGTAACACCAATCGCATCCGTGACCCCGTATTCAATCCAGTCAGGCGTGACGGTCAGCCAGATGAACCAGGGGAACGACACGACAGGGCCATTTCAGAGTCCAGAGCCATCGCCCGCGCGCGGCAGTGTTTTCCCCACACAATCCAGACTCGTGCGCCCTTTACGCAATGGCAACGAATCTCAGCGCAACGCACTGCCAGGGGTTCCGGCTGTTCGCAGCGGTGATGGCATGCTCTCGACGGGAGCGGTCAACCACCTTGCGAATGTGATCACCCAGGCCATTCAACTCCAGAGTGATCGCCAGGTAGCTGAACTGCGCCGGGCAAACCAGACGCCCGCCAACATCTCTGTCACGTTGCCGCCTTTCCCATCGACGGAGCGCGTCGGCGTCTTCGTAGATGTTGCCAACCTGCTCTACTCGGCGCGCACACTGCGTATGACTCTCGACTTCGGCAAGTTGCTCGATTTCTTGCGCGGCAATCGCCGTCTTGTACGAGCGCATGCCTACTGTCCCACCAGCCCGCAGGCAGGCGACGATCAGATGTTTTTGCAGGCTGTAAAGGGCCTGGGCTATCGCATCACCACCAAGGACTATAAAACCTTTGCCAGTGGCGCGAAAAAGGCCGATATGGACCTCGATCTCTGCATGGATGTCGTGCGGTTGGTCGATGGCAAATCCGTGGACTGCGTCGTGCTGGTCAGCGGCGATGGCGATTTCATTCCCATGCTCGACTACTGCTCCGATCACGGAGTGCGCATCGAAGTCGCCGCTTTCGACGAATCGATGTCGGCATCACTACGCCAGAGCTGCGATCTCTTCATCAACCTCTCGATGCTCGACGAAATCCGCGTCCCGTAGAGAAGCCGGGGCGCGATAGTATCGCGCCCCATTTCCCTGTGAGAAACAACCTCCTCAGTACGTATGTATGCTAGCAGGAGGTTTTGACTTTAGCGTGATTCCACTTGCTGGAATTGCGTTCCTGTGTGTACTGTCTATGCTCTACCTGAGCCGGAGATGCTTTCCTTCACGTTGGCGAGTCTTGCTCTTATTTCGAGTGAAAGAGGGTGAACGCTCCATCGGCTGGCTCACATGGACTATGCAGTAAGTAAGGCGTATTTTGAGAGAAAAGATGAAAGGAAGTGTACATGCGAAGAAAGAGCGGCTTCGTCCGCCTCGCGGGACTCCTCACCGTGCTTGCCATGCTGCTCGCGGCATGCGGGGGATCTACCACCGGCAACGGTGGCAGCACGCCAACACCAACGCCCAAGCCCTCAATTAAAGTGGCGCTGGTGACAGACATCGGTGGCTTGAACGACCGGGGCTTTAACCAGTTGGCCTATACAGGCTACACCAAAGCAAAAACTCAGTATGGATTCAAGGAAGAGATCATTCAGACGCAATCGCAGAATGACTATGTAAAGAACCTCACCCTGGCTGCGCAGGAAGCAGGCCTGGTGGTTGCAGTCGGATTTTTGATGCAGACTCCTCTGGACCAGGTTGCCAAACAGTTCCCCAACGTGAAATTTGCCATTGTTGATGGGTGCGCGGTGCCAAACGCCACCACGGGAGCCTGCGAGACGCTTCCCAATGTGACGCCACTCCTCTTCAAAGAGCAGCAGGCTGGTTGTATCGTGGGCGCAATCGCGGGCCAGATGGAAAAAGATGGCAAATCAAAGGTTCCGAATTTGCTCGGTGCCAGTTCCATCGGCGCGGTTGGTGGCATTGCCGTACCGGCAGTCGTCCGTTATATCGCCGGTTACAAATACTGCGCCAAGCTGGTTGACCCCAATGTAAAGGTTTACATCACCTACTCCAACGACTTCGCGGATACCGCGAAGTGCAAAGACGCCGCCACATCACTGATTAACCAGCACCAGGTTGACATCGTTTTCCAGGTCGCCGGTGGTTGCGGTATTGGCGCGCTTGATGCGGCCAACGGGAAGGGCGTCTACGGTATTGGCGTTGATGCTGACCAGGGATATCTCTATCCCAGCGTTATCACCAGCGCGGAGAAGCGTGTTGACACAGCGGTCTACACCATCATTGATCTGACCCAGAAGGGGCAGTATACCAACAACGTGCCACAGTTCGATCTGTCGAACAACGGTGTCGGTTATGGCACGCCCAGCAGCGCGGTACCGCAGGATGCTATTCAGGAAGCGCAGACGATTCAGAGTCAGATCACGTCTGGTGCGCTTGCCGTTCCAACTGATATCCCCAATCCCACTACGCCGTAGCGGGAGACGCGCGGGCTGACGCTAAGTTGGCTCAAACGCGAGAGAATGTGAGATTACGAAGAAGGTCCATGCCATCATGACATGGGCCTTCTTCTGCTCATAGATGCTTGTTTCTCATAACTGCTCATGTTATCATACAGTGAAAAGCACTGCGAGAGGTCCTGGACATCCCTGGCCTCCATAAATCGGCGGCGAAGCCGCCTCCTGACATAGGAGGATGAGTCATTATGGCTGTGCCAACCATACCGCGCAGCGAGATCAACCAGCGCTCGCCCGCGTCAAAGTTCCTGACATGGATGCACAAAATCGGTTCTTCTATTTCCCGCCCGGTTTTATCGGTGATCCTGGCAATCATTGCCGGTGGCATCGTTATTATGATTACTTCACCAGGCTCTCCAGGGGACCGTTTTTCAGCAGCAATCGCTGCGTACCAGGCCCTCTTTACCGGCTCGTTCGGTACC
>Ga0307373_10011592_pt1 | contig 12741 bp, 4 predicted proteins | sample OX2MG_FD_202534 | JGI IMG/M metagenome (GOLD analysis project Ga0307373, IMG submission 202534) | Soil microbial communities from Risofladan, Vaasa, Finland - OX-2 | ecosystem: Environmental > Terrestrial > Soil > Coastal area > Acid sulfate soil | place: Finland: Risofladan, Vaasa | collected... | reverse complement strand
CACCGCCAAGAATCAGCCGCCTGACTTCGGGCAGCACATATGCAATTTTCGGAGCTTCAAGCGGAACGCTTTTCCAGGGCTGGAGCAAGCGCTCCTGGTGGAAGACAACCTGTTCTGAAAATGGGTCGCCGAAGACTTCAACCCACATCTTCCCGTCGCCGGAAATCAGCGCGTCGGCTACACTTTTGGCCGGAACGGTACTACACATCCCCCGCTTTGGGACGGCGCCGAGCCGAATCCGCTCCGCGATTGGCATCGGAAGGAACCGCAGGTCTGCGGGAATCAGGCTGTTGACCGGGACAATGTGTTCAGGCACCAGTTGGCGGCGGGGCAACTGAGACTGATTGGTTTGCGCAGGAGTACCCCCAGCGGAGACTAAGGGAAATGAGATTGCGAGCCAAATGAACCCGCATACAACGCGTTTCATGTTCGCCTTCCCCGCCGTCAGCCGGCATCACTCGTTCGCACATCGATGCATAGGGGGAGGACGTCCTGCAAATCGTCCTCCCGCCCGTCCAGGATGGCTAGAATCTGAATGTTCCAGCAAATTGGAATTCCCTTGGGAATCCCGTAGTCGAGGTTATCTTTCCAAAGTTCGCATCCTCAAGGGTTGCGTCCGGGTTGGCAAAGTTCGGATGGTTAAATAGGTTGAAGGCTTCTGCTCTGAACTCCGCAGTATATCGTTCAGCGAATTTGAAATCCCTGAAAATTGAGAAATCCACATCCGTGTAACGGGGACCGCGGAGGCTGTTGCGCCCTGCACTTCCGTAAGTATATGGAGTGGGCACCGCGTAGGCGGCAGTGTTGAACCATTGCTGCAGTGTCTTGGGACCTGACGTTGAACCGATTACTTTCGGCCGCTGGGACCCTCCGTTTGCATTTGCGTTGTCGAAGTTGATATGCGGGGTAAATGGCTGGCCGCTGCGCGTAGCGAGTATGCCATTAATTTGCCATCCCCCGAACAGCTTCGCTTTCGCACCTGTGTTTACAAATGATTTTCCCTTCCCAAACGGCAGTTCGTAGACCGACGAGAAGGTGAAAACAAACGGCACATCGACGTCACTGACACTTCGATTCGACCGCATGTTATAGGGATCCTGGATGTTGCACCCTTCCCAATAACTGGAGCAGCCAACATTGATGTTCTTTGACCACGTGAACGCAGCGTTGACGGCAACGCCATTTGAATAGTTCTTCGTGTACTGCGCCTGAAATGCGTTGTAGTTCATGTGGCCGATGCTTGCGATCATGTTGAAGCCATAATGCATCTGCGGGAATGGAAGCGCCTGCGTAGGCCCAAGCACGAGTGAGACGTTCGAGGGCGTTTGGATCGGAGAACGGGCGGTGGAGGAACCCACGTAGGCTACCTTCGCCACTCCTGAACCTCCCAACTGCCTCTGGATTTGCAGGTTCCACTGCCACGAATACGCATTTTTCCAACGCGTATCCAGGAAGCCTCCACCGCTTGGGAATGGGGTTGCGGGAATTTTCGCCTCGAGAGTTCCGAATGGATTCTGCGCCGTGGCGCCCGGAGTAACTCCTGCGATATTCAGGTTCGTGGGATTCTGTGACGCGCCAGAAGGCCATGCGCCGCGGGCATTTTGTGCGGCCTGCAGTGCTCCTGACCAGTTATCGTAGGAGACGCCGACTCCGCCATTCACGACGGTTTTGGGCATGATCTGGTAGGCAAACCCAAACCTCGGCCCGTAGTTTGTATAGTTGGGCCGGGTAATCGGATTTCTATTGGAGATGATCACGCCAGCCGGAAGCGGGCCGGAAGGCATATCCGCGTCGTTCTTGGGGATATACCACTGGGAGGTGTGAATGTCGAATCCCGCCAGGCGGTTGTTGTCTTCGCCGATGGGCGTGGTGTAATCCCAACGCATGCCGTAGTTCACAGTGAGTTTCGGCGTCATCTTCCAGGAGTCCTGAATGAATACGTCGCTTATATGGGAATAGAGGTTGACGCCGGAGTTGCCCAACTGCCGGGAAGCTGAAACCGGCAGACCAAGAAGCATGCTGGCGATTGAGTTGCCTCCCACGCCCTTGCAGGTACCTGTGCCCGTCGTTGCGCCACAAGGATTCCATGTGGCCTGCTGGTTGAAGTTAATGTCGTTTTCAGCCCAGTTTGTGTACATCCAGGTGTAGTAGTGGGATGCGCCAAAGATCAGAGTGTGGTTCCCATTCTGCTTGTTGACTGAGCCCGAGATTTGGAACATGCGTTGCGGGCCGATTGGACCCCATCCACCATTGATGTCGAAGAAGCCGCTCGGGTGGATGCCAACGACTTCAGGGACGAGGACGCCGCCGGGATTTTGAGTAAAGCCTGCGCCAAACCCTCCTGCCTGGAATGCAGCGGCTGGGTTGGGCAGAGTATATGCCTGCGGGTGATCAACAGAGTTGTATCCTGCCGTGATTTGAGTCACCAGCGTCGGAGAAAAAGTGTGTACCCAGGTGCCACCTGAGTTATTTCCGTTAAATCCGGTAACAAACGGATCGAGTGGAAGCTGGCCAGGGCCGGTGTTGGTGTTTTCGTTTACCGACCAGCGCACGTTGAGCGAGTCTTTAGGGCCAATGCTGTAGTCGACCCGGGTGCTGTATTGATCCTGGTTGCTCGTGGCGTTGGCCGTATTCACGAAATTATTCACATTCGGCAAGGCGCTTATTGTTGGAGCTGGCACGTATAGTTTGAGCACCGACAGAATGCCCTGATTCAGTCGCCCGGGAGCAATCACGTTTGGTTTTCCCTGATATGCAAACGGCTGGGTCTGGCCTGTCGTTGGATTGTAGGTTGTCGGGTCATAGATCACAGTTCCCGGAAGCAGCGCGCTGAAGTCTCCGCCCAATTCGGCTGTTGTGGGCAGAATGGCGAAGTTATTCGCCGCCTGAGTCTGCCGGTATCCGTCATAAAAACCGAAGAAGAATAACTTATTGTGGATGATGGGGCCGCCCAGCGTGCCGCCAAACTGATTTTGTCTGTACGCTCCTTTTTTTGCGGCAAAGAACGGTGTTGCGGCGATATCTTGGTTTCTGAAGAATTCATAAGCAGTGCCATGAAATTCGTTCGTGCCGCCCTTTGTGACCAGGTTGACCGTACCGCCCATAGAGCCGCCGAACTGTGCCTGATCCGTGTGCGTCTGTTCCTGAAATTCCTGAATGGCGTCGACCGACGGGCTGATGGAGAGAGAAGTGAAGAATGGATCGGTGGCGTAGAGGCCGTCGATGAAAAACAGGTTGCTGCGGTTCGACTGTCCATTGATCGAGGGCGTGACATTCGATCCGCCACCACCGAGATTTGGCACCGCGGTTTGAGATACGCTCAAGGGCACCGTTCCCGGGGCAAGTTGCAGCAGTTGAATGAACTGCCGGCCGTTGAGCGGCAGGGCATTGATTTCCTGTGTTCCGATGACCGTTCCCAATCCAGCGGTCTCCGTCTGTAACGAAGGAGGCGCTCCCGTGACCGTCACCGTTTGCTGCACCGAACCGACTTCCAGAGCAAAATTCGCTTCCGCCAACTGATTGACTTGCAGTTGAAGAGTCTCTGTCGCGGTTCGAAAGCCCTGCTTCGTGACCGTCACGGTGTAAGATCCCGGCTGCAGTAGTGGCACGTTGTAGAAGCCGGCATCGTTTGTCTCTAAGGTTCGCGAAATCCCTGTAGCCACCTGAAGCACGACGATAGACGCGCCGGGTACAGCGGCGCCCGACGTGTCTTTGACACTGCCCGAAAGCGTGGCCGTATTGATCTGACAAAATGCTGAAAATTGGAGTGCAAGCAACATGGCAAGCAGCGTCAACGACCCAAGAACGAGCTTGCCGATTCGTCCGGTCACGCTTGCGTGAACCATTTCGCGTTGTGATGTACGGGCATTGCAGGATTGGTTACACATCACTTTTCTCCTCAATACGTCTCAACAGCTCTGGTTTTGCGGCGGTGGCGCCTACCTGGACCGGCATCACGAAGCCTCGCAGTCTAACGAAGGACATGCGGCCTGTTGCTGTCCATGTCCTTATCTGGGTCCCCGCTACCGTGCGACCGACACACGGTTAACTACTCTCCACAACCCGCGGCACAGTCACTCGTCTCTTGCTCGGGACGAATTTGCGCCGTCATTAGGCGATACAGTTATCGCTTAAGTTGATCGCGCAAAACAGTAAACCACGATTTCAATTGCGATGTCAATCAAAAGTTTGAGGAAATAGCGATCCAAAAGGTGGAGGCGCTTTGATCCAGACTAAGACCAAAGCGCCTATTCCCGCCTAAGCATCGAATAATCAGTAGATTACATGCATTATGGCTGCTTCGGAATGCCGATGTGGCGCGATCCGAGAGACTTGGGGGTGGTTGCCGCCACGCCGGTTACCGTTTGCAAGGGCAGGCCCTTTTGAGCCTGCGAGACAGTCTGGACAAAGTAGGCATTCCCAGGCTGGACAGGAGCCTCCAGAAGGCTCTTAGAACTTGCGGGCAGCACGACGGCCCGCGTTTGAGCATCAACGACTTCTGTACGCTGTCCGGGCCATGGATTCCGAATGCGGACCATCCTTGCGGTTCCGTTGTTGATGCTGACCGCGGACACTTCACCGTGGCGCATCTGCACGTGGACCCTGCCGCCGTGCAGGATATAAACCGTGGCATCGGCATCCCAGTCCTTTGGCCAGGCTGGTGCGATGCGGATCAGTCCGTCGTAATCCTGGACCAGGGCCTGCTGGAGGGCATCCGCGAGGACGCCAACCTGCTCTACATAGAACTCGGGACCAACGAACCCCGCCAGCCCTGAAGGATAAATCTGGTAGTGTTCAGTGATGGCGAGCACGCTCGACTTGAATTCGTCTGCAAGACCCAGGCGCGCTGCCTGCTCGGGATCGGCGCTCCAGTCGTTTTGATTCTTGAAAGGCCTGTGCAGAAAGGTCCGCACTCCGAGCGCGTGAAGTGGACCTTCATCTCCGATCAGCCCATACGGCCACACCGGCTCCAGGCCAACATTCTCCGAATTGTGGATTTTGGCTCCCGGGTCATGGCTGGCAATGAGGATGGTATCGTCCCGATCGGAATGCGGGTCCACAAGCTGTTGCGGTGATGACAGGGCGACAATTGGGAATTCGGGAATTCGAGAAAGGTCCTTCTTCAGTTCTTCCACCAAAGCATCATCGGTCTTGAGCAACGTTGCCGCCTTGATGACCGCCGGAAACAGTGCGCGCATTGCGCTGATGTCGGTGGTGGGATCATGTACGTCCCATTCCGTTTCATGGGCATTCGACGGGAACGTATGCAGGTCGCCATTCTTGTCGCGTGTTGCGTAAGCCAGTAAGAAGCGGGCCGATTCCCGCATCACCGGATAGTTTTCCTTGAGGAACTCCAGGTTATCGGTGTATTCGAACTGGCGCCAGATCCAAAGACTCACCTCGGCTCCGGTCGACAGGGTGCGCGCGTTGTAGTAAGGATGGAAATCTTCGCCGCAATTGATGGCGGCAACTGCAATCCAGGTTTCGTTTTCGTAACCACGGCCGTTGAAGCGCATGGTTTCGGGAACGCAGGCCCCCGCGCGGCCGCCCATATGCTTGCGCGTCCATGCGAGGACATTGCCCAGGTTTTCCCGATAAAGGCGAAAGTAAGGTTCGTTGAGACTGAAAGCGCCCGCTCCCATATTCGCGCTCACCTGCATGCGCAGATTCCAATGCCAGTAAGCCGACGGACCCCACTTATGCTCGTCCTGAAAAGAGGAAAACAAATCCCCGATTCCCGCTTGTGAACCAGGGAACCGGCCACGGCTTTCGGCCGCAGCGGTGAAGAGGTCGATTATGCGCAGATTTTCAAAATATTCGGCAGCGCCATCCTGCGAATGAAGCTTCATCAGCCCGATTTGTTCCCAGTACCGATGCCACCATGTGCGATGCTCTCCAATGGGAAGCGCGCGCGCCTCCGCAAACAACCTGGATGCGGTGGCCGGGGCATCGCCGCCCCGCCATGGTGGCGCGCCGATCAGAACACGGAATGATCCGTCCGGGCGCGGCAAAAAGCTGATCTTAACGGACCGTGGACCGCTTTGTTCCACATGCACGTTGCGCGCATCCGCGGTGATCGCCGCCAGTGAGCCGAATGTTTCGCCGCTGGCTCCGGCCTCCTTGTTATCGAGCCAGGTCTCGGCGAGAATCCCCACATCCTGCCGTTGCACTACCTGCGGTTTGCGAGGCTCCCAAAGGTTCAGTTCCGCAACCTGGACGGCCTTGGGGTCCGCCCCGGTGACGTCGACAAACATGACATCTAGCCCTGCGGCCACGTAAGTCGTCGCGACCATTCCTCCGCCGCTTTGTCGAAATTCGCCGTCGTACAGATTCAAGCGGCCCGCATAGTCTGGTGCTGCCGTCATCTTTTTCAACCCGGGCAACACGACCTGGCCGGGCGAGAGACGCAGTGGAAATGTGTCCCCGCGGTTCAACTGCACGGTCAACCCGTCCTGCGCCCAAACCGCAATCCCAAGCCGGCCGTTTCCCAACGGCATTGCCTCCTGCGGTGTCTGATTTGGTCTTTGCAGGATGATATCGGAGCGCTCCACCACTCCCCGTCGGTCGATCTGATCATGCCATCGGCTGTGAACCGCTGAACTCGCCGCGTTTTGAGCGGTAACCGGCTGAACCGCGATCGCGCAGGCACAAAGGGAGCCAAGCAGTACCGCTGCGGAACTTAAACGGCATGGAAATCGCCACCACTGCCTCGGTCCGTGGTTGGAGTTCGAAAAATCTGTGTCCTTCTCTGGAAGGGATTTTCTGATTGACATTGCCCACCTCCAAACGTTGGGTTCCTCATCGTTGCTTAAGCGAGACCGATTCCGCGGATCTTCGGTTTTCCGCTCATCAGCCTCAGCGGGATGCGCCATTGCACGGCGCTGCCGCGGCTAACTGCCGGCTCAAATGCGAGCCAAGTTTTTGCAGATCCGCTTCCGGACTGTTTTCGTCACGCCCAGGGATGCCGCGCAGCGCAAGAAACTTCTTGATCTCATCATTTGCAAGTTGCGGTTGCCGGTTTCGTCTGTAGGCTTGTGCCAGGCGATAATGCGCCTCTGCGTTTTCCGGCTCCAGCTTTACCACTTTCTGAAATTCACTCTCGGCGTTGCCAAAATCGCCCGCGTCGGCATAGACGATTCCCAACTGAAAATGGGCCCGAGCCATCATCGGAGCCTTTGACAGCGCCAACTTTAGCTGCGACTCAATTTCAGCACCGGAGGCAATCTCGGAATTGCTTCTGCGTTGTTTCCACAGCGCCAGGGCGTAGTCGTAATGCGCCACAGCGCTTTCGGGATGTGTAACGACAAGCGCAGCGAGCCGCTTTCTGATTTGCTCTTCCGCCTCCGGCGCAGCATCGGCAAGCCCCGCCAAGAAAGAATACGACGGCATGTATTCCGGATCGATGTCGATTGCCCGCAGCAGCGAATGAATTGCCTCGATTTTCCGCTGCTGTAAGTCCTGCGCAACTCCAAGCCCCATCCAGAGCCTGGCCGATTGAGGATGAGAAGCAGTCGCGGAGGCAAACAGCGCAGATGCCTCAGCCGAAGCACCCGCGCCAATTAACCCAATGCCGCAGTCAAATTGATTCCTGGTATCCGGATCGAGTCGAGCGGCCTGCTGATATGCCGCAACGGATTTCTGCCGGTCCCCCGTTTCCTGGTATGCGATCGCCAGTAGTCTCAGCAGCGCCGGATCTGATTTGCTGTTTTCCGTCATGCGTTCGAGCAGCGCGACGGCATCGGAGCTTTGCCGGGCTCCGATGAGAGCCAGAGCCAGATCCCGCGCATTGGCCGCATTGGCGGGCGAGGCTTCGTTTGCAGCCTTCAGGAATTTGACGCTCCGAATAAATTGGCCATGACCAAGATAGAAGACACCCAACGCGTGGTTTGGGCTGAAAGCGTGGGGTTCCGCTTCCGCAGCCTTCAACAGTTCAGGTTCCTGGCCACAGTCTGGCGCACTCTGCGCGGGAGCAATCCCAGAAAGAATCTCCTGATCGAGATTATCGACGCTTCGCATGACAGACGTCTCCTCTCGGGTCAAACCCGTCGAGTAACCGGTCGGAGCGATTGTTCCCTCGACCCCCGCTGCGTTGAAGGCCGGAGGCTGACGCCGCCCAGGTCCGGTCTTCTGTGGGGAGGCACTCATGGCGCCTTCTTTACCCGTAAGAGCGGAAAGCGTGAAATCGATAGTCGCCGTTGCCGATGCAAGGATGGCGAGCTTCGGTCCGCCCTCCGCGAAGCCTTTCGCGCTGACGGAAAGTTGATAGGCCCCGTAGGCCACGCCGCTCATAACGTATCTTCCGCCCGCATCGGTTATGGCGCGCTTCAAATTGTCGCTGCGCCCCTCCGCAGAAAGGAGAACGGCAGCGCCGGCAATTCCTTTCCCATTCGGGTCGCTCACCGTTCCAAGAATCTGTCCTGAGTGATTGGCGGTCTGGCATGGCGCGCTTGCGGCAACCAGAACCGCTAGCAGAATGAACCAGCAGCGGCGCGTCCGAACTTCAGCACTGCCTGTAGCGACGCTCATTTTCTGCTTTCGACCTCCTGCAGCGCTTCGCGGATTTCCTTGTTTGTAGGGTCTTTCTGAAGATACCCCGACAACAAGCTGCGAGCTTTGTCGACCTGCCCCGCGCTCAAATACAGCACGGCCATGTTCAGATAGGGCCGATCGTAGGTGGGCGCCAGTTGCTGGCACTTTTCGAAGTCCGCCATCGCAGCTTCCGACTCGCCCATCTCCATCTCGACAACACCGAGACCATTCAGCATCTCAACATTTCTCGGGTCCAGCTGGGCAGCCTTCTCGAACTCCGCCTTCGCGCCAGGAAGATTCTTCTGCTCCACGAAGATCATCGCCAGTCCCTGGTGCAGCTCCGCCTGCGAGGGGTCAAGGGAGATCGCTTTTTCGAGGAGGGCCTGAGCGGCATCGGGGTGGCCCTGAAAACGATAGAGCTTTACCATGTTCTGAATTGCGAGCAGGTGGGTCGGCTGAAGATCGAGCGCTTTCTGAAAGTCGTGTTGCGCCTGGTCATAGTTCCCATCCTGTCCATGCACAACGCCAAGATTATTCCAGGCGTCCGCATTGGAGGGATCCAACTCAACGGCCTTTTCCAGGTTCGTCAGGGCATCGCCAAACATCCCCTTGTTCAGATAAATCAGCCCAAGATTGTAGTATGCCGCGGGATTATACGTATTGTGTTCGATCGACAGCCGGAATGCGGTGAGGGCCTCGTCGAGATACTCATACTGCAGATAGGCTACTCCGTAAGTAAAGTAGTTGTGATGAAGACTTCCTCTGAAGTAGTGTCCCGGGAAGGGAAGACCCCGCCGCAGGCGCTCTTCACTTGTCATGGGCAAGGATCCGGCATCTTCAAGAATCTGGCTTGGATTTGCGGCGCCGGTATAGACTCGAACAACCTGCCCTTCGCCGTCCAGAAGAAACGACGTGGGAAGTTCCATTTGCTGGCGGCGATCGAAGAGATACCGGTAGAAGATGTTGTAGGTATTGGTTGTTCGTTCGTCCGCGATGAGAACCGGAAATGAAAAACGGGGAACAACCGCTGTTGCCGCACCCACGGGCTTTTTGCTCGGACCACCTGACAGAACGGCGAGCACTTTCAGGCCGTGTTGACGCCATTCTGCATTCATACGGTCGATTGCACGCAGATATTCCAGACTGTGGCTGCATCCCGCCGCCCAGAAGATCAGCAGTTGTTTGCTCCCCTTCGCGTCGCCCAGGGTGTGCCGGACGTTATGCTCATCGGGGAGAGCAAGACTGGGCGGGGTAATTGTTTCGAGCAACCATGTGGCATGGCGCGTAGGAATCTCTTCCACGGTGCTGATTGTTGATGGTTGCCGTTCCCGAAAAGGCCGGAAAGGAACAGCCCGAAAAGCGGACGAACCTTCTGTAACCTCGATTCGATGCCCTGACGGAAGATTCTCCAGGATCTGCTTTGCTCCGCTGGGCCATTCGATAACCGCGCGTACCGGTCCCTGGCTTTCTCCCAGGCCAAAATGCAGCAGCTTTGTGTTTTGGGCCAGAAAGCCTGATCCTGCCCGCAGTGTCTTGCGTTGGCGGCCGCCGGTTGTAACCACCTCGACGACCGTCCCAATTGCATCGCGATTGCTTTTCGTCCCTCTGAGAGAAAACGTAATGGCCGCGCCGATCGGATCGAGCTGGTTGTGAAAGATCCGGATCTGCGGGGCTGTCCGGTTCTTCAAAATCACCTCCAGCCGCCCGTCTCCGTCGATATCGCTCAGCCCAAATGAGCGGCCGTCTTGCAGGCAATCCAATCCCAAAATGCCGCCCGCCTCAACAAAAGTCGAGTCTCTGTTATTGACATAGAGGTTATTCCGCTGATATCCGCTCCAGGTGTAGTCCGAACGAATAAACTCATTGATCGCACTCCAGGCATCCGCATACGCTTTCGATTGACCGCCTGAATCCAGGGACCGCGCCGCAACCTGGCGCCAATAGAAACCCGAAACATCCTGCCTGTTCAAGCCGGAGATAAAGCCGTTCACAATATACAAATCAGGGTATCCATCATGATCAAAGTCCCATGAATCGCTGCCCCAATTCCATCCTCCGACGCGGGTTCCCGATCCTTCCGAAACATCGCGGAATTTTCCAGAACTTCCTTCGTTGTGAAGCAGGGTGTTGCCCATTCCATCCTGCCAGTAAACCTGGCGGACCTCTTCGGGGGCGAACGGCATGAACTCGGGCTGTTTGGTAACTCGCCTTCCGGCAACTTCCCACATGTTTACGACGTAGATATCATCAAAGCCATCGTTGTCGTAGTCCAGCCAGGTCATGCTCATGCCTTCGCCGGGATCCTCTACGCCGGCTTCCTTGCTCACATCGGTAAACGTTCCGTTCCCGTCATTCCGGTAAAGCACCTTGCGGCCGAAGTCGTTCACAACATAAAGATCAGGCCAGCCGTCGTGGTTGTAATCATTCCACCCGCAGTCAAAGCTGAACCGGTTGTTGCTGACATCCAAGCCCGAAGGGATGGTGACATCCTCAAAGACATGGTCGCCATGGTTCTTCAGCAGAAAATTGGGCGGGCCGTTTTGCGCGTCATAATACGGCTTGGGAAATTCGTATTCGCTCAGCCCCTGATAGAAGCTGTAAGTGCAGAAGTAGACATCGAGCAAGCCATCGCGATCGTAGTCTGCCACGGCCGTACCGGTAAATGTGCCCTGCGGCGGCCGTGCAAAATGAAATGCATCCGGCTTCAACTCAAAAGTGCCGTTGCCCCGGTTGATAAACAAAAGCGGCCCACTGGTACGCACCACGATCAAATCCTGACGGCCGGTGTTATTCAGGTCGGCGAAAATCGCACTCGATGTTCCATCGAGCAACCCGACGCCCGCCTTTTCGGTTACGTCCACAAAGGTACCGTCGCCCAGATTGCGGTAGAGACGGTTCGGCAGGCCGGCCGGCTGGCACACATAAAGATCGTCGAGTCCGTCGCCGTCGAAGTCGCCCACACTGATTCCGTTGTTGCCATAGATATCAATGCCGCTGGCTCCGTCCAATATGGTTCGCCAGTGGTCAACCCCATACCGCATTTGTTCCCGATAAGAACTATCCCTTGCAAAGGCCTCGGACCCCAAATCCACAAAGCCCCGGCCTGTAAGCCGGCTGCGCAACTCCGTGCTGGCCGACCAGCCCAAAACCAGCCATCCGCGGGCTGGATCCCTTTGCCAGGACAATTCCCATTCGCCCGTCCGCTGCTCGCGGCGGGTTCCCTCAAGTTCACCGAGCAGGTTGTAATGAATCTGCGTCTCAAGCTGCAAAGGCGAAGTGCCGGAGATCTTGATCCGATCAACCTGCAGGTCGGCGATCTCGATCTTCCTGAAAGTAGCAAGATATTCACTCAGACTACTCACAAATGCATGGCCGCTCACATGTTCGGAACGCGGGAAGAGAATCCGCTCCGACTCCACCGGCGGCTTTGCCCTGAGAGGCTTGACTGCGGCGCGGTTCAGCAGGGAGCCGTTCAGATCCTCCGAAAGCACCGCATGCACTGCTCGCAGATCCCTGGATTGAGAACAAATGGAATCCCGCCAGGAATTCAGCAACAGCTCAAGTTCCACAGCGTATTTTTCAGCGACGAATTGGTCCGATCCAGGATTTATCTGTTGCAGAAACGCGTCGATGAATGGCGCGTATCCCGACCCCGTATGAACCAGGCACGGAGATGAGGAAGCCCGCGGGACGGCGAACGAGGGCAATCCTTGAAATCGGGACGCCCAAAATGCTCCCGCGAGACTCGTGGTCTTGATAAAGCGGCGGCGCGAGAAATACACTCTTCCTCCCTCACTACGAACAGACAAACCCAGGGTTCTGCGTCATTTCAGCGCGGCAATCGCCAAAGTTTATCACGAAGCCGGATAGGGGAGAGCGGCGGCGGCAACTGCTTCGCCTCCACGGCGATTCCTTCGGGATAAGATGATGCGCGCAAACGGCCACGATCCCGCTGGAGATAGCAGATTGTGCCGGCGCATACCGGTTGGCCCCAGCCAGGACCTCCGTGACATCTGATCCGCTTCTCGCGTACATGCGATCTCAACTCCAGTTCTCAATTCATGGATCGCGGACGCCAGTTTTTCACAATGGGTTCGTCCACCTGAAGGATTTGATCTCCGCCTACGTTGTGCAGCGTTTGCACGATGCCGCTCGGCCAGTAGATCTCGACGGTGTCTGCCGTGGCGCTCGCGCCTAACCCAAAGTGAGGCC
>Ga0307373_10011590_pt1 | contig 12742 bp, 8 predicted proteins | sample OX2MG_FD_202534 | JGI IMG/M metagenome (GOLD analysis project Ga0307373, IMG submission 202534) | Soil microbial communities from Risofladan, Vaasa, Finland - OX-2 | ecosystem: Environmental > Terrestrial > Soil > Coastal area > Acid sulfate soil | place: Finland: Risofladan, Vaasa | collected... | reverse complement strand
ACGATTCAGACCCTGCTCCACTCCTCCGATCGTGAGCTACGTCGCACCGCGTGGGAAAACTACGCCGACGGGCACCTTGCGATGAAGCATACTTTCGCTAACTGCTTGGCTGCCGGGGTGAAGCAGGATGTCTTTTTAGCGCGGATTCGCCGCTATCCGTCGTCCCTTGAGGCCGCCGTGTCGCAGAATCATATCCCCTCGGCGGTTTTCCACAATCTGATTGCCACGTTCCGGCGGAACTTGCCTACCTGGCATCGTTATTGGGCGCTTCGACGCCGGGCACTGGGTCTCGATACCTTCCATGTGTACGACATCACGGCGCCGCTGACCACCAGTCGGGCGCCGTTGCCGTTTGAGGAGGCGGTGGAACGTATTCTTGAGGGCCTGGCGCCGCTTGGCCCAGAGTATGTGGAGACCGTGCGGCGCGGAGTGTTGGAAGAGCGGTGGGTGGATATCTACCCAAACAAAGGTAAGCGGGCAGGCGCCTTCTCGGGCGGTACGCCCGGCACGCATCCCTTTATCCTCATGAGCTACGATAATGACATTTTTGGTCTCAGCACCCTGGCCCACGAGCTTGGCCACTCCATGCACTCCTATTACACCTGGCAAACCCAGCCCCTGGTCTACGCCGACTACTCCATTTTCGTGGCCGAGGTGGCGTCCAACTTCAATCAAGCCCTCGTGCGCGCGCATCTATTGGCGACCAACCCGGATCCCGATTTTCAGATTTCGGTGATCGAAGAGGCGATGAGTAATTTCCATCGCTACTTCTTCATCATGCCGACCCTGGCTTGCTTCGAGCTGGAGTTGCATGAGCGCGTGGAGCGCGGGGAGCCGCTGACGGCTGACAGCATGATCGCCCTGCTTGACGATCTGTTCCGCGAGGGATATGGCGCGGAGGTGGCTACCGACCATGACCGGATCGGCATCACCTGGGCCGAATTCCCCACCCATCTCTATTCCAACTTCTACGTCTACCAATACGCGACCGGCATCTCCGGCGCTCACGCCCTGGCCCACGCGATCCTGGCCGGGGAGCCGGGGGCCGTCGACCGTTATCTCTCATTCCTCAAGGCAGGCAGTTCACTATTTCCCCTCGACGCGCTCAAGCTGGCCGGAGTGGACCTGACGTCGCCCGAGCCGGTGGATCGCGCCTTCGCCAACCTTGCCGGCATGGTGGATCGGCTGGAGCACCTGATTGGGAGTAGAGGTTAGACAGAGGAGAAGCGTACCGGCCCAGTTTGCGGCACAATCCACGTATCGCCCAGCCACTCGATGGATAGACCTTCGTGCCGCATAATCGCAGCGCCTCCACGGCGCGCAGTCCAGAATCTCCGCCGCCTCGGCAACGGTCACCATCCGGTCGCCGCGCAGAGGGGATACTCGACCAGTTAGTTTTGTACCACGATCAGCGGGCCGCCGCCGATCACGTAATCCAGTGGATCGGCGCTGTTGGTGTTGCCGGTCGCGGGCCAGAGCGGGAGCGCGAAGAATCCGCCCTTGGCGTGGACGATGATCCGTTGGCCGAACTTGTCGTAGACCGTGGCGGTGGGACCGCGCGCCGGGATACGCGCCGTGGCTGGCGTGGGCCGCTGGTCCCACACTACGGTAAGGGTGTCGCCGGGCCTGCGCAGGACCACGGTGTAGATCCCAGTCGTGAGGTCCAGGTGTTGGGTTCCGGAGGTGACTCCGCTAAAGAGGTCCACGACCGTACGATAGGCGAGGAAGGCCGGCCGTACCGAGCCGTCATTGCGGACCAGGCCAAACGGCTCCCCGCCGGCGGTGAAGTCGGAGCCGTCCACCATCCGGTTGACTTCGATGCGGCGCACCCCCATCGCCAGATCGATGGCGAATGCCTGAATGATGAACGACGCCTGGTCGTCCAGACTGGCGTAAAAATGCCCACGCGGCAATTTCCGCGTCGGGTCGTCGTAGGGGATGGCGTTGGTCTCGGCAATCCAGATCGGTTTGCGCAGGCCGAAGCGGGACAGGGTGGCGTCGTACCAGGCGACGATGGTCGCCATGTCGCTGGGGCGGCTGTACAGATGGAGGTTTACCACGTCGAAGTAGGCATTGTGGGTGTGGTCGGCGGCAAGGAGCGTGAGGAGCTTTTCAAAGAGCGCGCCGTGATCATACCAATAGGGATCGCCGGCCAGGATAATGCGGGCGTGTGGGTTGGCCGCGCGGGCAGCCAGATACGCCACCTGGACCAGGCGAGCGTAATCGGCGTCGCTGCCGGCCCAGGTATGGAACTGGCCGCTGGGAATGTTCACCTCGTTCCAGATAATCCAGTCGTTGATCCGCCCGGCATAGCGCTTGGCGATCAGGCCCACGAAATGGCCCCAATAGTTATTTGGGTCGTCATAGGGGAGATAGAGACCCTTGGGCGGTGAGGCATCGCGCGCGCTTGGTTTGGCGGCGGCCCAGGCGGGAGTATTGATCAGCAATCCCACAATCTGGCGGCCGGCCGCCAACTCGGCGTTGATCGTCTGGTCGTGCCCGGTGGCGAAGTTATTCCAGGAATCGGGCCCGGTTGGTTGCAATGATTTCCACCAGAAGACCATCCGCTCCCAGCCGACCCCCAAAATGGCGGCATCCTTAGGCTTGGCGAATGCCTCCACCACGCCGAAGCGAGGGCTCCGCGCCGTGGCGGCCTGACCCGGCGTATCACCCACCTGACTAGTGGAGAACTTGAAAAGGATAAAGAGCGCCGCGGCGAGGTAGAACAGCACCCAAAGTAGCCGTAGTCTTACGGCGCGGCGGAAGCGGGCCCAGCGCGTACGGGGTGTCCCGCGCCCACGAGGAGGTACGGGCGGCGCGGCGACGCCGGCCCGGCGGAGCAGGCGTTCCACGTCGCCAGCGGTCGAAAGCGGGCGCTTACTCATCGGTGGTATCGGCCTCCTACGCATCAGTATGCGGGAGGCGCGCGCTCGCGGCCAGTCCGCGAATGAATTGGACGGATCGGACTGATCCGACTGATCCGTTCGCGGGATCGCCTGAGGCGCGCCTGTATACCACGCTGCACTTACTTGCTTCGCCGCGGCGATAGCGGTGAGAATGAGTAACGGAAGATCGGGACAATGAGCGTGAGATGGGTACTGATCGGGTGAAGGCAACAACGGATCTGGGCTTTTTGGTTCGCCCACCCACCACGGACGACGCGGAGGCGGTGACGGCCGTGGTCCGGGCCTGCGAGCTGGATCATTGGGGCAAGGCGGAGTACACCGTGGAGGAACTGCGCGACGAGTGGCGCCATCGGCCGGATTTTCGTCTCGCCACCGACGCCTGGGTGGTGGACCTTGCCGGCCAGGTGGTGGCCTACGCCGAAACATGGGCAGTGCGTCCGGTTCGCCTGGGTGGGTATGGGCGGGTGCATCCCGCTTTCCGCGGGCGCGGGATCGGCGCCAACCTCTTCCGCCTGATCGAGCGACGGGCCCGGGAGTTGGAGCCGGAGGCGCCGGAAGGTTTGCGGGTGGTCGTCGATGGGGGGACCGCCATACATGATCAGATGGCGCGGTCGCTGTTCGAGGCGCACGGCTATCGGACGGTTCGCCACTTCTGGCGCATGATCATCGACTTGACGGAGTCACCGGCGCCCCCGACCTGGCCGGAGGGGATCACCGTGCGTCCCATCGTTCCTGGGGCGGACGATTTCCTGGTCTTTACGACCCACCAGGAGTCTTTTCAGGATCACTGGGGTTTCTACCCGGCCGTGTTCGAGTCCTGGCGGCAAGCCAGGATGAGCGGGGCCCATTTTGACCCCAGTCTCTGGTTTCTGGCCATGACCGGCGAGGAGGCGGTAGGCATCGTGCTGTGCGGGCAAACGGCGGAGGCAAGCTGGGTGAACAACCTTGGGGTGCGCCGTCCGTGGCGGAAGCGAGGAATTGGGGAAGCGCTGCTTCGCCACGCCTTTGGCGAATTCTATCGGCGGGGGCGTCGGCACGTGGCCCTGGGGGTGGACGCTCAGAATCCCACCGGCGCCGTGGCGCTCTATGAGCGGGCAGGGATGCGAGTGGCGCAGGAATACGTGGACTTCGAGAAGGAGTTGCGCTCTGGCGCCGAGTACGTGTCCGCGCTCTAAAGTCAGGCAAGGAGAAGGGGGCGGATGCTTGGCGTCCGCCCCCTTCTTTGTGCTCGAAGCTACCTTGTCTTAATAGTCGGGCATGCCGCCGCCGCCGCCAGGCATGGACGGGGCTTTATCCTTCTCGGGAAGGTCGGTGATGATCGTCTCGGTGGTCAGCAGCATGGCGGCGATGGAGGCCGCGTTCTGCAGGCCGGACCGGGTCACCTTCAAGGGGTCAATGACGCCCGCCTTGAACATGTCCTCATACTTGCCATTGAGGGCGTTGAAGCCAGTGCCGACCGGGCTGTTGCGAACCGCGTTCACCACCACGGAGCCTTCGGCGCCGGCGTTCTTGGCGATTTGGCGCAGCGGCTCCTCAAGGGCGCGGCGGAGGATATCCACGCCGGTCTTCTCGTCGCCGGTGGCCTCGACCTTGTCCAGAGCGGGGAGGGCGTTGACCAGGGCGGTGCCGCCGCCGGCAACCATGCCTTCCTCGACTCCGGCGCGGGTGGCGGACAGGGCATCCTCAATGCGGTGCTTCTTCTCCTTGAGCTCCACTTCGGTGGGGGCGCCGACCTTGATCACGGCCACGCCGCCGGAGAGCTTGGCCAGCCGCTCCTGCAGTTTCTCGCGGTCGAAATCGCTGGTGGTGTCGGCGATCTGGGTCTTGATTTGCTTCATGCGGCGCTCGATGGCGGCCTGATCACCCTTGCCCTCGACAACGGTCGTGTTGTCCTTGTTCGAGGTGACGCGGCGCGCCTGGCCCAGCATGGAGAGGGTCACGGTGTCGAGCTTGAGCCCGACTTCCTCGGAGATCACCTGACCACCGGAGAGGGTGGCGATGTCCTCGAGCATGGCCTTGCGACGGTCGCCGAAGCCGGGAGCCTTGACGCCCAGGGTCTGGAAGGTGCCGCGGAGCTTGTTGACCACAAGGGTGGCCAGGGCCTCGCCGTCGATATCCTCGGCGATGATCACCAGGTTCTTCTGGCCGGTCTGGACCAACTTCTCCAGGATGGGGAGAATGTCGGCGATGGCGCTGATCTTCTTATCGGTGATCAGGATGTAGGGGTTCTCCAGCACGGCTTCCATGCGCTCGGAATTGGTGACCATGTAGGGCGAGATGTAGCCGCGATCGAACTGCATGCCGTCCACGTAGTCGCGCTCCAGGGTGAGGCCCTGGGACTCCTCGACCGTGATCACGCCGTCCTTGCCGACCTGCTCCATGACCTCGGAGATCATCTTGCCGATCTCGGGATCCTGGCTGGAGACGGAGGCAAGTTGAGCGGTCTCCTCGGGGGTGTTGACCGGCTTGGAGAGGCGCTTGAGCTCCTCGACAATGGCGGCGACGCCCTTATCGATGCCCCGCTTCAGAATCATCGGGTTGGCGCCGGCGGCCACGTTTTTTAGTCCCTCGGTGATGATCGCCTGGGCCAGCACGGTCGCGGTGGTGGTGCCGTCTCCGGCGATGTCATTGGTCTTGGTGGCGACTTCCTTGACGAGCTGGGCCCCCATGTTCTCGAACGGGTCATCCAGATCGATGTCGCGGGCGATAGTCACGCCGTCATTGGTGATGGTGGGGGCGCCGAACTTCTTGTCCAGCACCACGTTGCGGCCCTTGGGGCCCAAGGTCACCTTGACCGCGTCGGCCAGGGCGTCCACGCCGCGCTTCAGCGCGCGCCTTGCCTCTTCGTCGAACAATAGTTGCTTGGCCATTGTTGCTCCTTATGTACATGTGTCTACTAAATGTGAAGCCGTTTCGCGATACCCCAAACGGGGGTTAGACAACCGCCAGGATGTCCTTCTCACTGAGAATCAGGTACTCATCGCCCTCAAGCTTGACCTCGGTGCCGGCGTACTTGGCGTACAGCACGAGCTGCCCCTCGGAAACTTCGGGGGCCTGGCGCGTCCCATTGTCCAGGGTGCGTCCGGGGCCTACGGCGATAATCGTGCCCTTCTGGGGCTTCTCCTTCGCGGTATCGGGCAAAATCACGCCCGCCGCGCTCACTTCTTCCTTGTTCGCCGGCTTGATCACCACGCGGTCGCCCAAGGGGCGAATTTTGACTGCGGTTTCCGTGGCCAAGGTCACTTCCTCCCAGATGTGCTGCTCTTCCTTACTCTAATGACCTAGCAGTCGTGCAGCGAGACTGCTAAGCGCCATGAATGAGTATACGTTACTTAGCAGTCTCGATCAAGGGCTGCTAAAAATTGGGGCGCCTCACGTTCGTGGTTGAGGGCGCTCCTAGCGAGATCCTGGTCCTGGCACGAACTTGACACACCAATGACACAGTGGCCGGCTATAGTAGGTCACAGGCGCGGTCGTGAATCGCGAAGGAAACGCTACCGGTCAAGAGAGAACGATGTCCAGCAGCCCGCGCTCGGCGGATTCGGAGCATCCGCGTCACGCGCCCCCTCGGCGCTGGGCCGGCCCGCTTCAAGTTGCCAGGCGAAGCCAGACCTACCGAAACATCCTCTATCTGCTCGTGGCCTTTCCCTTGGGTCTCAGCTATTTCATTCTCTTAATTACGGGGTTCGCCACGGGCCTTGGCACCGCGATCATCGGGATTGGTTTGGCCCTGTTACTGGCGATGCTCTGGGTTTCCTCGATGTTGGCGGCGTTTGAACGCTTGCTGGTGCGGGGATTGATCCGGGTAGATATCCCCGCTCCCTCCGGCCCGCGGGCGCCATACTTTTCGCGACGGCAGGAACTGATCGCCTTTTTACGCCGGCCGCTGACCTGGAAGAGCGTGATCTATCTCCTGGCCGAATTTCCCTTTGGGATCATGTCCTTTTGTCTCACGATCACCCTCCTCTCCGTCTCGGTCAGCCTGATGCTCTTTCCCCTGCTCTCCGTCATTGAACTGATCCTTCGGGCTCACACTGGCTACGATCGCGGCTTTGATGCGTTTACCCTCGTCCATCTTATCTGGCAAGACGTGCCGCGGCTCTGGTCCCCGATTCTCGATGGCATGCTGCTCTTGTTCACCCCTCCGGTGGGGGCGGCGGCAACCGCCGGCTCGCTGCACGCGCTCAACTTCATGGCCCAGGGCTGGGGACAGTTCGCGCGTGTGATGCTGAGTGAGAGCGTCACCGAGCAACAATTGGCCGAGGCGCGGGCGCGCGCGGCGCGCGAGGAGGCGCGGGCGGAGAGTTCGGACCAACGTCGCCGCGAGTTGATCGTCAACGTTTCCCACGAGTTGCGTACGCCAATCGCGAATATTCGCGGACACGTTGAGTCGCTGCGGCCCCCGTTGGATGAGCGGCTGTCGGAGACCGACAAGCAGCAGTATCTGGGTATCGTGGCGCGTGAGGCGGAGCGGCTCAGCGCGCTGGTGGACGATTTGTTAGCCCTGGCCCGCGCCGATGCCGATGAGTTGCGTCTCGAGGTTCGACCCACTCCGGTTGGCGCGATTGTCGAGGAAGTCTATCGGGCGCTGGCGCCGCTCGCTCATCGGGATCGGGAGGTCACGCTGGTCCGTACCATCGCATCGGATCTGCCCGACGCCATGGTGGACGGAGACCGTCTGGCCCAGGTGCTGCTCAATCTGACCCGCAACGCAATCACGGCCACCCCGGTAGGCGGCATTGTGTTCCTCGACCTCGAACGCGCGAGCGTCGAGCATCTGGCCCTAACCGTATCCGACACCGGTCATGGCATACCGGAAGCGGACCTGGAACGGGTCTTCGAGCGGTTCTATCGCGTGGATACGGCGCGGCCGCGCGCCACCGGGGGCTTCGGACTTGGCTTATCCATTGTTCGTGACCTGGTTCAGGCGATGGGTGGGACGGTCACCGCGACCAGCACCGAAGGCAGTGGCAGTTGCTTCCGGGTCTTGCTGCGAATTGTTCAGGCCGCGGGATAATTCGTGAGCCGCGACACCAGTTGGTTTCCGAACCGCCGGCTGAGGTCGGCCGGCAGGGGCGGGGGCGACTGAGGTCGCACGGACTCGGCGCCGCAGTGCCCCCGTTCCTTCCAGGGGACGTGCCTGTCCCCGGCTCCATGGTCGGATCCCGACCATTGGCCCGCGCCTTGCCGTCTTGCCATAGAATAGAGGACGAAGCCATTCCGGTCGCCCGCGCGCGACCCTAGGTCTACGGGAGCCACGATGGCGAACATTCTGGTGGTCGAGGACGAGGTGGACATTTGCAACCTGATCCGTGGCCACCTGGAGGCTGAGGGGCATAGCGTCTTCCAGGCTTTTGATGGACAGTCGGCCCTGGCGATCGTCACGCGCGAGGCGCCCAACCTGGTTATCCTCGATTGGATGCTGCCCGGCATGGATGGGCTTGCCGTCTGCCGGCGCATTCGCCAGGAGCATCTGATGCCGATCATCATGCTCACCGCGCGCGGGGAGGAAGTTGACCGCGTATTGGGGCTCGAAGTGGGCGCCGACGATTACGTGGTCAAGCCCTTTAGCATCCGTGAGTTGATGGCCCGAGTACGAGCCACTCTGCGCCGAGTCGCCCTGGATAGCCAGGTGGCGTCACCATCGGGCGGTCCTCCAGCGGCGGCCACGCACGCTCCCGTGCCGGCGGCCTTGCCGTCCGCGCCTCTTCCCCTGGTCTACGGCTCCTTGCGCATTGACCCCAGCACCCATGCCGCCACCCTTGAGGGGGTGGATATCGAACTGACCCCAAAGGAATACGATCTGGCGTTGCTCTTTGCCTCGCACCCGGGCCGCGCTTTCAGCCGCGACTTTCTCCTAGAGCGCCTCTGGGGTAGCGACTACGACGGCTTCGACCGCGTGGTGGATACCCACATCGCGCGCTTGCGGAAGAAGTTGGGCCCGCTCGGCGAGCATATAGTTCCGGTGCGGGGCGTGGGCTACCGCCTCGCGGTCTGACACACCATCCCCACGGGAACGTCACCATTTCGACACGGATTCGCCATTCCGGCGCCATGCCCAACGGGCATAGTTGGGATAGTGACCGGGCAAGCGGAATCAGGTCCAATCGTAACCGCAATCGTATGGAACACGAGCCTGTCCGCCATATCGGCCACGCCTGGCGAAATAGGCAAACACGATGGTTGACGACGCCGTGACGCGCCGTTGCCGCGAAGAAGGAAGGGATAACACTATGGCGCGCCTTACCGGCTGGATTCTGGATCATACGCGAGTGGTAGCCCTTGGCTGGTTGGTCATCGCGGTGATCAGCCTGGTCACGATCTCCTCGGCCAGTAACGCCCTCTCGAAGAGCTTCAAGCTGCCCGGTCAGCCCGGCTTCGAGACCGATCAGGCCATCGGACACCTCTACGGCAACGGCGGCGGCAATGCCCCAGCCGTGCCCGTGGTGACGCTGCCTGCCGGCGTCACGATCGATAGTCCCGGCGTGCGCGCCGAGTGGGCCGCCGCGCTGGCCCGCGTACAGAGGGCGGCGCCGGACACCCGGATCGTCTCCTATGCCTCAACGGGTAACCGCCTCTTCGTCTCCCGCGACGGGAGAACCACCTTCGCGCTGGTGTATCTCGCGGCGGCGCCTGGTACGACCGACACTGGAAATGACCAGGGAGCGGTACAAGATGCGCTGGCTTCCCAGAGGATCGCTGGGGCGCCCATTCACGTCACCGGTCTGGACGAATTACAATCAAGCAGCGGCGGCGGCGGTAATTCCACGCTGGTGGAAACCTTGCTCGGCGGGATTGGCGCGCTCCTGGTGCTGGCCATCGTCTTCGGTTCGCTGCTGGCCGCCGTGCCGCTGATCATGGCCCTGGTCGCCATCCCCACCTCCTTCCTGCTGATCTGGGGCCTCACCACCATTACTGATGTTTCCTCCATCGTGGAGTACCTGATTTCCCTGCTCGGCCTGGGGATCGCCATTGACTATTCGTTGCTCATTGTCCTGCGCTGGCGCGAGGAGCGGGCTCGGGGCTTGGAGAATCGGGCGGCGGTCCAGCGGGCCATGGAGACCGCCGGTCGGTCAGTGGTATTTTCCGGCACCACGGTCGCTATCGGGCTCCTGGCCTTGGTCGCGGTGCCGGTTCCTTTCATCCGGAGCGTCGGCCTCGGCAGCATGCTGATTCCTCTGGTCAGCGTCCTGGTGGCCGTGACCCTCCTGCCGGTCGTGCTGGCGACCATCGGACCCCGCATCGATTGGCCGCGCCGTACGCGCCCGGCTGAGTATCGCTTCTGGACGGCCTGGGGACGCCTGATGATCCGCCGCCGTTGGTTGGCGGCCGGCGCCGCTATCGTGGCCCTGGCGGTTCTCCTCTTCCCAGCCATCTCCATGACCGTCGGCGCACCCCGCGCCGATGCCCTGTCCCATTCCGGCGACGCCTATGCCGGACTGCAAGCCCTGGAGCGAACCGGGATCGGATCTGGGGTCTTGACGCCCTTCGAGGTGCTGGTGACCAGCACGAATCCGCGTATGGTGGCGGCCCATCTGGCAGGCGTAGCCGGCGTGCGCGGCGCCGCGGCGCCCAGTGGCCCGGCCTGGCATGTCGGTCAGACCTCGCTGGTAGTGGCCGTGCCCTCGGCGGACGGCACGTCGTCGTCCGGAAGGGCCGCCCTGGATGGGGTACGGCAGGCTGCCAGGGAGATGCCCGGCAGCGTGCGCATCGGCGGCCCATCGACGGAGAACGCGGACTTCCTCTCGGCGGTCTATGGCAACTTCCCCCGGATGGTGGCGATTCTGGGGATCATTACCTTCTTGCTCCTGGCGCGGGCGTTCCGATCCTTGCTCCTGCCGCTCAAGGCAGTGGCCCTGGTGCTGGTCTCGGTGGGCGCTTCCTGGGGGTTCATGACCTTCGTCTGGCAAGATGGCCATGGTTCCAGCCAACTCTGGGGCATCGCGGCCACCGGCTCGATCACCGCCTATATCCCGATTATGGTCTTCGCCTTCTTGTTCGGCATCTCGATGGACTACGAGGTGTTCCTGCTCAGCCGCATGCGGGAGGAATACGATGCGACTGGCTCGACCGATAGGGCGGTGGTCCGCGGCATTGGCAGCACCGGGCGTCTGGTGACTAGCGCGGCGCTGATTCTCTTCCTCGCCTTTGCCGCCCTGGCCTCCGGCCCCGATGTCAGCCTGAAGATCATCGCCACCGGCCTGGCCGCCGGGATCATTCTTGACGCCACGATCATCCGCATGCTTCTGGTGCCGGCGCTGGTTTCGCTGCTGGGACGCTGGAACTGGTGGATGCCCATTCCAGTGGCGAAGCTGCTGCGGGTCCGGCCGACCGTGGCCTTCGCCGAGCCGCTGGAGGATGTGGATTTCGAGCGGACGGCCTGAACCGCGTCGCGGATCTGACGAGCGAGGGGCGTGGTGTAAGCCATGCCTCTCGCTTCATCTTTTAGCGGACTCTTGTGCTTCCAGATCTTATGCCTACGACGCTAGAGACGTTCAGTCAGCTTGTATCGGCAGCGGGATAGAGTGTCCCTTACCCAAAATGTGGGCCACGAAACTCGTACGCGCATAAAAGGCTCGCGATGTGGATCCATGACCAGGTCCTTTGGTTCTTGGTTGGACCAACTTGCCCATGGTCCCGCTCAAGTGATCGAAGCCAAGGTTTTGGATTGTCTCGCGCACAATCTGATAGTCTTCACGGACCTGTTGATAAATATTCGGGTCATCGAGATCGAACATAGCGACTGAATGAAGGAGAGATCGCGTTTCCTGTTGGCTCTCAAACACGCGCGCTACCGCAATGATCTTTCGCAGCTTGTTCAAGAGGTGGCTATCCTCAAAATCCTTGAGCATAACTTCGTGCGGGTCGATCATGGTGATAGCCATTGTTTCCTTTACCTTCAAGAGTCCCATGCGTGTAGGCTTAAGAGGCACAACCTTCAACTCCCAGCTCCCAAAGTTGGGAGACCGCGACGAGTTGCGGGGAAGGCCCAAGAAGCGCTCAATGGTATGGCCAGCCCATCCCTTGTCTTTCTTTTCCCCTTTCCAGACGTTGATACCGAGTTGATCCGCCAATTGCCGCAGATCCTTACCCAACAGCGTGGTGAGTTGCTGGTGTGCCTCTACTCGTTCCATAGCGTTGGGGCGGCCACTACCATTTCTGCCGGCATTCGGGGTTCCGCAAGCCGCTTCTTGGCTAGCTCTATATAGGGATCCTCCATCTCACAGCCAATGAAAGCCCGTCCGAGAGCCAGCGCCGCGACACCGGTTGTTCCCGATCCTGTGAAGGGGTCGAGCACCAGATCGCCAGGATTCGTACTGGCCCGAAGGCACCGAGCGACAAGAGCCACCGGTTTTTGTGTCGGGTGCTTCCCGAAGCGCTTTTCTTCTTTGTTCGGGGTATGAATTCGCCACACATTCTTCATCTGCTTATTGTTGTTCTCGGTTTTCATAGCATCATAGTTGAAGATATATCTATCTCTTCCCTTCTTGGCCTTTGTTGCCCAGAGAATCGTCTCCGTAGAATGCGTGAAGCATCGGCAACCTAGGTTCGGTGGAGGGGCAGGTTTCTCCCAGATAATGTCATTGAGAATCCGGAAACCCAGTTGTTGCATGGCAAACCCTACGGAGAGGTACACGTGCGTAGTCCCACTTACCCAAATGGTGCCTTCTGGCTTGAGAACCCGATAGCACGCCGCCAGCCAAGTCCGATTGATCTCGTGATCAACTTCTACCCCGCGGCTCCGATCCCACTCACCCTTATTGACCTTTACCATTCGACCAGCCACGCAGGTGATTCCATTATTTGACAGATTATAGGGAGGATCAGTCCAGATG
>Ga0307373_10011589_pt1 | contig 12742 bp, 9 predicted proteins | sample OX2MG_FD_202534 | JGI IMG/M metagenome (GOLD analysis project Ga0307373, IMG submission 202534) | Soil microbial communities from Risofladan, Vaasa, Finland - OX-2 | ecosystem: Environmental > Terrestrial > Soil > Coastal area > Acid sulfate soil | place: Finland: Risofladan, Vaasa | collected... | reverse complement strand
GGCGACGCAGTCGAAGATTGCGGCCTATGTGCAAAGCGACCTCGACAGTTGGCGAGTCTATCATTTCCACGACACCAGCTCGACTTCGCCCATGAAGAAGACGGCGGACATTAACGACAACCGCTATCTGAGGGCCGACGGCTCGAATCTTGCGGCATTCCTGTACTACTTGCGCGCGAAGCGCGACGCCTCGTACAGCCTGATCCGCCGGACCGTCCAGGGAGTCGCTCCTTTTTTCGACGACTTTTCGCTCGAGCCCCTGAAGCTGAATCCAGATAAGGTCCGCCTGGAATGGCGGCACAAGGGCTCGGATGCGTACTTTGACGCCTCGTCGTTGTCGGACGGCACGTTGCGCTTCATCGTGCTGGCGACGCTGTTCCTTCAGCCGGAAGAATCTCGACCATCCATGATCCTGGTCGACGAACCCGAATTGGGATTGCACCCTTATGCCATCACCATACTCGCCTCGCTGGTGAAACAGGCGTCGCTCAAGACGCAGGTGATCGTCTCCACGCAATCGCCCCTCTTGCTCGACCATTTTCAGCCCGAAGACGTGCTGGTGGCCGACCGTGTCAAAGGTGGTACGCAGTTGACGCGGCTGGAACCGACGAAGCTGGCGACCTGGCTGGAAGATTACAGCCTTGGTCAACTTTGGGAAAAAAACGAGCTCGGCGGGCGGCCCGCGGCGGAGTAAACCGTTGTCGCGATTGCACATCCACGTGGAAGGCCAGACCGAAGAGACCTTCGTCAACAAGGTGCTCGCACCCCATCTCTATGACCGCGGCTACACGAACGTGAGCGCCCGCCTGGTGGGCAACGCGCGCCAGCGCGACCGCCGCGGCGGCATCCGCGGCTGGAATTCGGTCCGCAACGACATCCTCAAGCACCTCAAAGAGGATGCGGGTTGTTTGGCCACCACGATGGTCGACTATTACGGCCTGCCGCGGACAGGCCCGAAAGCCTGGCCGGGCCGCGAGGCGGCCGGGGATTTGCCATTTCCGCGGAGGGCCGCGACGGTCGAGGATGCCATGCTCGCCGACATTCGTGGCGAATTCGGGGGCGAATTCCACCCGCAGCGGTTTATTCCCTACGTGATGATGCACGAGTTCGAGGGTTTGCTGTTCAGCGACTGCGCCCGGTTCGCCGAAGGCATCGGTCGCCCCGAGCTGGCCGACGAATTCCAGGTGAAGCGAATAGAAAAGCTCGTGCCAGGCTACGAGAAACCGCTGTTAGGCAGATTGGCGGTCCTCGAGATCGGACTCGACGCCATCCGCGCCGAGTGCCCGCACTTTCGCAAGTGGCTAGAGCGCCTTGAAGTATGGACCGCAGCCCGCAACTAGCGATGCCCAAGCGCAAAAAACCGCCCGAGGTTACGTTTCAGCAGCACATCGCGGATTACCTCGTCCGTGAGCACCAGTATGGCGTGTTGGAGCAGTCTGATATCACCGACACCGAGCATTTCATCGCCGAAGACCAGCTCTGGGCGTTCCTGAAAGCCAGTCAGGCCGACACGTTGAAGAAGCTGTTGGACGATTACGGCACGGACGCGCGCGAGGAAGTTTTCAAGGCGCTGCGCAAGGAGCTGGAGCACACACCGCTTTGGATGCTTTTTCGGCAGGGCCTGAAGGTACGCGGGCTGGAGCTCCGCCTGTTCTATCCCAAGCCGCGCTCCGCCGCGAGCGCCGCGGTTGCCAAGCACACCGAGAACCGCATCACTTTCCGCCCCCACTTATACTTCGGCGACACGAACCAGGAGATTGATTTCGTACTCTACCTCAACGGCCTGCCCATCGTGGCCATGGAGTTGAAACACGAGGCGAACCAGAACGTGCATGACGCCGTGGCGCAGTTCGCCAGGCGCGACCACGCGAAGAAGATTTTCCAGCACCCCTTCCTCTACCTCGCCGCCGACACCAGCGACGTGATGGCCGCCACCGACCCGCGCAAAGAGCAGAATTTCCGCTGGCACAATATGGGGCTGAACAACACGGCCACGAATGCCGGCGAATACCCGGTGGAGTTCCTCTACCGCGAGGTACTCTCGCGGGAGCAGTTGCTCGATGCGCTCTCGTTCTTCCTGATCCGCGTGCCCGAGCGTGAGGCCGAGGGCGACAAGCCGCGGCGCCCCGCCTCCACCGTATTCCCGCGTTACCACCAAAGCCGTCTGGTACGGCGGGTGGCGGACGACATCACGGCCCATTTCGCGACGGCGGGCGACGTCGGCAAAAAGTACCTGGCGGACCACTCCGCCGGCAGCGGCAAGACGCTCTCGATGTGCTGGTTGGCGGACCGGCTGCACAGCCTCTTCAAGCCCGGCACGAACGAGAAGCTGGTCGACATCACCTTCATCCTGACGGACCGCAAATCGCTCGACACGAACATCCGGGAAGACATCGACAAATTCACCCACCTCAAGGACGTGGTGGGCATCGCGAAGAAGGCCGAAGACCTGCCGCGGTTCCTCAATCAGCGGAAGTCGATCATCGTCACGACGCAACAGAAGTTCGCCTGGGTGTTGGAGGCGCTTCAGAAAAACCCGGAATTGAAGAAGTTGCGGGTGGCTTTCCTGATCGATGAGGCCCACCGCTCGCAGGAAGGCCACATGGGCGCGGCCATCCGCCTGCCGTTCCGCAAAGGCGACGAACCGGACGACGACACGCTTGAGGAGGACCCAGAAGAGCAGATCGCCAAAGTCATTCGCGAGCACGACGTGAACCAGTTGTTCGTCGCCTTCACGGCCACGCCTGCCCCAGCCACGGTGTCGCTGTTCGGCAAGCCGTTTGATACCTACACCGAGGCGGAGGCCATCGCCGAGGGCTACATCGTCGACGTGGCGACGAGCATCATCTCGTACAAGACCCTCTACAACCTGCATTGCCCCATTGTCCCGCAGCCCGAGGAGGAAAAGCTCTATCCCAAGGGCGTGGTGGCGAAGGCGCTACAGAACGTGGCGTTTCAGGATGACGGCCTGATCCAGTACAAGGCCGAGGTGATGCTCCGCATCTTCGAGAAGGACGTGAAGCCCCTCGTCGATGGGCGAGCCAAGGCGATGATCGTCACCTCGTCGCGTGTGGCCGGATTGCGGTATTTCAACATCGTCAAGGAGAAGCTCAAGGAACGCGGTGCCGACTACAAGGTGCTGTACGCTTTTTCCGATTTCGTCCACCCGGAGACGAACGCGGCCATCAGCGAACACGCCGTGAATGAGTTGCATCCCGGCGAGCTCATCGAAGACCGATTCGAGGGGGACGACTACCGGATCATGGTGGTGGCGAACAAATTCCAGACCGGCTTCGACCAGCCCTTGCTCGCGGGCATGTTCCTCGACAAGCCGGTGCTCGATCGCAACGCGGTGCAGACGGTCTCGCGATTGAACCGATGCCACCACGGCAAGAAAGACGTGGTGGTCGTGGACTTCACGAACAACGCCGCGCAAATCCTGAAAGCCTTCGCCACGTACCGGAAAGGAACGCCGTTCGAGCCGGAAGAACCGGACCAGGAAACCTGCCGGAAACTGTACGCGGAGATTCTCGCGACGGAGGTCTTCACACGGAAGGACGCCGCGGATCTGCTCACGCTGCTCAAGAGCGGGACGGATGCCCAGGTCCAATTCCAGGTACACGCTCTGCGGACGCGCTTTCAGGCAAAGCTCACCGATTCGGACGAGCGCAAGGCGTTCGTCCATCTGCTTGCGCGCTTCGTGAAGTGTTTTCATTTCCTCACGTGCTTCTTCACCTATCCGCCGGAGATTCGCGAGTTTGCCACCTTTGCCGAATACGTCGGGCCCCAGCTCGTCAAGGCTGGGAGCGTGTCGGACCTGATGAAGCAGATTCGCGCAACGGAAGTCACCAAGGCCGCGGTCGAGTTCCAGGGTGTGATGTCGGGCGGCCCGGTGAAACTCCAGTCCGGTAAAGGAAAGAAAGGCGCGCCCCCGGCGCCCGTGAAGGTCTCGGTGCAGGACATGATCACGGAGATCAGGGCCAGGTTTGATATTACGGACGAGCAGGCGCTTTACATCAAGGAAGTGACCGAGGAGAAGGTCGCCGACCCCACCATCCGCAGCACCGTCCAGGCGCATCGCGACGACCGCCTCTATCTCGAGGGCGCTTACCACGGTCAGGTCGACCAGGAAATTCAGACGGCCTACGAGGATCGCGGTCGGTACGAGGAATTATCGGATTCGAAGTACACCGACACGGGAGGTATCTTCGACATCATGGCGGTCACGGTGATTCAGCAGCACCTGATTTTCGCGGCGTGAGACGATGAGCAAGTCGATCGACCAGATTCCCGAAGCCGATCGGCCGCGAGAGAAGCTGCTCCGCAAGGGCGCCCGCGCCTTGAGCGACCAGGAATTGCTCGCGGTGCTGCTGGGGAGTGGCACGCCGGGGATGGACGTGATGACGCTTGCCGCCCGGTTGGCCCGGCTGATCGACGAAAAGGGGTTGGATGTGACTGCCGATGACCTGACGCAGTTCAACGGCGTGGGCGACGCAAAGGCCACCTTGATTCTGGCGGCGATCGAGTTCGCCCGCCGCCGAATCAAGCCGGAGGGGGCCAAGATTGAAACACCGGCTGACGTGTTGCCTCACGTGCGGCATTTCGCCGATCGGAAGCAGGAGCATTTTCTCTGCGTCACGATCAACGGGGCGAACGAGATTCTGAACATCCACGTCGTTTCGATCGGGCTTATCGACCGTACGCCCGTCCATCCGCGGGAGGTATTCGCCCACGCCCTTTCCGATCGCGCCTCGGGCGTGATCGTCGCTCACAACCACCCCAGCGGCCCCTTATCGCCTTCACCTGGCGACATTGACGTTACCGCCCAGCTCAAGGCCGCCGGGGCGATCGTGGGTATCGAGTTGCTGGACCACATCATCTTCAACCGGACCGGATATTTTAGTTTCCTGGAAAACGGAACACTTTAGGGGTCGTGTGATTGCGTCGATTGGACTAATTGGACTTGGATGGATTGGACCACGGGCCTCGCTTTTCAGGGACGAGGGCGATAAAATGCAGTTGTGCTACCTCGCCGATCATCGGCCGGCCACCGACTTCAAGGAATAGATTTGCATGTTGGTCCGCGATTACACTGGGACGAACGTTGTGGCGGTCCACCACCGCACCGGCGCCCAGACCGAGGCCCGGCACGAGACCCCCAAGGCGTTGATCGCGGAAGCGAGGGGTCTGAGAGGTCGGAGATTGGAGGATTCCTTTCGCCGCGGCAACTTCAAGGCAGGTAGGGCCGAATCGCATGACCGACGACTGGTCGTCAGTAAAAGCATCATTCAAGAAGAAGTTCTTCGCGTCGCTCAAGATTGCCGGGGACATTCTGATTGACGCGTTGCTGTTCGTTCTTTGGGTTCTCATTGATCACCTGGCTTCCAAGTTCATCGACTGGCTTCACGTTGAGCGCGGCTTTCACGAATACGTCGCTTTCACTTTTAGGTGCATTGCCTCCGGAACGATCCTGTTTGTCGCGCTCTCAATGGCGTTTTCAGACGTAATCGAAGTAATTGGGACACTTCGCACGAAATGGCGCGAGATGCGTCGGAGCGTATTGAAACCTTCGAACGACAGCAATGAAGGAGTACCCAATGAAGATGAACCACCATAAGTCACTCTTCCAATTGTGGTTCCCTCCACTTTATTGTCCGGACCGCGGTATCAGGTACAGCCTCAACGTATTCTGGGGCCGCGTTCGCCTTCTCTTCGCCGTCACGGCCACCCTCTTGCTGGCCATTACCATATTCTGGTGGATCACTCCGGAGTCTTTTTCGACTCAAAGGGACTGGCTGTCGTTCATCATCCGTGCCTCTGCCGTTGGAGTTGTCGCCTTCCTTTTCATTCGCCTCATTCAACGGCACAAGGAGGTTACTGGCACCCCCGGTCAGTCGCGTCGTTCCGCCAAGGAGATTGAGGGGGCTGATGAAAGGGAAGCTAATGACAGAGAATTCGTCGTCAAACATGAATTGAAAAGTGAGAGGATCGTGAACAGCGTATTCTCCCATAGGGCTGACGAATTCATCGCGCGCATTGAAAGTGTGCCCCTTACAGCCTCGACCGAGGTCGTGCTTGTTTACCGCTGTCTGGACGAACGGGGTGGGCAGGTTCCACCCATCCGGGAATCCCTTGCGCCGCTCGTCTCCGTCCGCATGCCTGGCGTTCGCGAAGCACAAAGCCGTTCCGCGGCGACGGCGGTGTACCGCACGACGATCATCGACAACATCAACTCCCTGGTACGGGGAGCACCAATGGGAATCACGATGATTCATGGCGCGCCCCAAGTCCCGTTACGGATCATGGACTTTGAGCTTGAAATCTCCGATCCATTGTGCGATCAAGCCGAGCAACCACCGTCGGCAATTTGCAGCTCCGATCCGCCACGAGAATCCCGTGGCTAGGGTTTCTTCGTCACTTTGAGCGCGTCTGGCCGGCGGCAATCAGCGCCGGAGCGGCCTGCACTCCGGGCGGCAGGTCCTCGACCGTCAAAGCGATCGGCCCGTCGTAGCCGCTACGAAACGCGCGGACCACGAGTGATCCGTTGCCTCCGCGATCGAGGCTCAGCGAACCGGTGCCGACGCCCGCGAACTCGGCCAGCACCTGTTGGTTCTGTCGTTGTTGCTGCGCCGCATTGGGATTGGCCGGGGCCGAGGCGGTGCCGGGCTGAACCAGTAGCTCGAAGTCGGGCCGGGCCGGTGCGAGCTCCAAGCGGTACCCGTAGGCCGGGCCGCCGAATCCAAAACGGTCTTCGATCGCCACCCAGTAATCGCCTTCGGCCGGAGCGATGAATTCGGCCAGCACGTCGTCGATGGGCGGCGAGGCGATCAAGTCCCGCGTCGGAAACTGCTCTCTCGAAGTGTCCGCTCGACAGGAGTTCCACTTCGACCAGGTTGGGCTCCGGTGAACTGCGCCTGAGCGTCCGTAGCCGATGGTCGTGCTGCATGTCGAATGCCGGGCAAGCCATCACCAACCGCATGTTAGGATAGGAGCTCGCTTCCTCACGCAGGACGTCGAACACATCCCAAAGCTGCGGGCTCCTTCCAGAGGGCGAAGATCAGGTCCACCGCAGCCAAGTAATTTAAACAAATATTTTCTATTCAGATGATGTTGACGGTTAGGGTACAAACGTATAGAATAGGGAAATCGACGCCTTTTCCCAACCCCGTTTCAAGGAGACTGGTCATGACAACGCCCATCGCTAACCGTCCCGCGCCCCCGGCGCCGCGAACCGGCGCCGTTTCGCAACCGCCCGTGCCGCCCGCCGCGCGCGAAGCCGCGCGGACCGAGGGCGGCTCGCAGGCCACCGAGCTGATGGAGCTGGCGGCCGCGGCGCGGTTTTGGCACGACGAAGACGCCACCGCCTACGCCACGATCGAGGTGCATTCCTGGCGCGAACATTGGCGGCTGCGAGGCCGCCCCTTCGCGCAATGGCTGGCGCGGCGCTACTTCGAAAATCACGACCGCGCGCCGCGGGCCGCCGCCGTGGCCGACGCGCTGAACCAGTTGGAGGCGCGGGCGAGGTTCGACGGCGAGCGGCACCGATCCTTCTTGCGGGTGGCGTCGCACGAGGGACGCATCTTCCTCGATTTGGCCGACCGCCATTGGCGCGCCGCGGCCATCGGGGCGGGGCATTGGGAAGTCGTCGAACGCCCGGAAGTGCGGTTTCGCCGCGCCAAGGCGATGCTCGCCTTGCCGAAGCCGATCGGCGGCGGCTCGCTCACGCTGCTACGGCAGTTCATCAACGTCCACGACGACGATTGGCCGATGGTGGCCGCCTGGCTCGTGGCGGCTCTGCGGCCCACCGGCCCGTACCCCGTTCTTTTCCTGCACGGCGAGCAGGGAAGCGGCAAGAGTACACAGGCGCGCATGCTGCGTTCCCTGATCGACCCAAACTCGGCCTCGCTCCGCGCGGCGCCGCGCAACACCCACGACCTGGCCGTGGCGGCCAACAACGCCTGGGTGATCTCGCTCGACAACCTCTCGCGCCTGCCATGGTGGCTTTCCGACGCTCTCTGCCGCCTTTCCAGCGGGAGCGGCTTCTCCACCCGCGCGCTGTATGAAGACGACGAAGAGGCCGTCTTCAGCAGCCAGCGGCCGGTGCTGGTCAACGGCATCGACGACCTGGCCACCCGAGGCGATCTGCTCGACCGCGCGGTGGTCGTGCATCTGCCGGCCATCGCCGCCGGCAAGCGGCGGACCGAGGCCCAACTGTGGGGCGATTTCGAGAAGCAGCGCCCCGCAGTCCTCGGCGCTCTGCTCGACGCCGTGGCCACCGCGCAGGCGCGGCTCTCCTCGGTCGCCCTCGCCGAATTGCCCCGCATGGCCGACTTCGCACAGTGGGCCGCCGCGGCCGGGCAGTCGCTGGGCTGCGCACCGGACGCATTCGAAATGCGCTTTGCGCGTCACCACATCGAGCTCGAACGCATGAGCCTCGAGTCGTGCCCAATTGGCGATCCACTGCTGCGAATCGCCGAGCGGAACACCTGGCGCGGCACAGCGGGCATGTTGCTTCTGGAACTGGATTCCATCTCGCTGGCCCGCCAGCGCGCGCATCGCGATTGGCCGCGCGGCTTTTCCCACCTTGGCAGCCTCTTGCGCCGCCTGGCACCGAGTTTGCGCACGTTCGGGCTGCACGTCGAGTTTCTCCGCGAAGGCCACCAGGGGGAGCGCATCATCGAAGTGCGGCTTTCACCGGAAGCCCAGGCGATATTGCAGCGGCGAGACGCCGCCACGGCGCAAACGAGCAACGCCTTGAAACTGCAAACGCCGGCACCCAGAATGTAATGATAAGGCGGATGGGAGGCTTGGTAAACAACCGAGCGGGTTTGCTGACAGTACTTAAGTCGTTAAAATACGTGCCGCTGACAGTGGTCTAACGAGACCACTGTCAGCGGTGCAAATACTTGCATAGAAGCATCTTGCGTCGTTCTTATTGCCATCAAGGCACCTCCCTGACACTGCTGACACTGATTTTACATCTGTTTTACAATCGTCGCCCTCTTTCCGCATCATTGCGCGACCAGCTACGCCCGGGGGCTTGATTACGCCGCCTCGATCGACGCCTGCGCCTTGCAACAGGCCCACCGTGCCGGGCAACCCGATGGCCAGGCGGCGGCGTCTCTGAACGACATAAGCTACACCAGCGCTGCGCGCGCCATTGCAGTGAACTGGGACGAGTCGAGCGTAAGTTCGTGGAGCCGCTTGGCTAAGCGCTTTTGAAGTCGCCGTTTGGCCGCGGGCGCCTTCCGGCCGTGTCGCTCTGCCATTACGATATCGTCGTCGATCGACTTACTGCAATGTCGCAGGAGAACCAGGCTCGCGAGCGATTCTCCCCGGACCTCGCGAAGGTCAGGACGATTCAGTTCCAGAGCAACGATGGTCTTGGTGCCGCGGTCATTGCCATCGACGGCCACGGCATATTCGTCGTGGAACGTGATGTACCGGCTTGGGTCGTCCAGGGCGGGGTGGACGAATAAAGGCGCTTCACTCGTGATCGAATGCCGGTGCGAAGTCGCACGACGGGCCGGGTTCGCCAACGGGAACAAGTTCCGTTTGTGCCTTTGATTACAAAGCTGGCAGCAGAAAAGAAGGTTGTCCCAATCGTAGGCAAGCCAATAGTAGCCGGGTGTGCGCAGCGCATCGCCGACCTCTTGGCAAGAACCGGCTTTCGGCCGAAAGTGCTCGACATCTCCGTGGGCCACGTGGGTCACCTTCGATTCGCAGAAGCAGCATTTGTCGTGTTGGGCTTTGCGCAGCGCGGCTTTGACGGTGGCGTGGGCGTAGATTGACCGGTCGAAATCGAATTGCGTCTCTCCCGCCTCGAACCGCTCGCAGAGTCGCCGCGTGGCTGCCCAGCCATTCTTTCTCAACACAGCCGGCGCAGCAGGCTTTCGCACTCGAATCACGACGAAGGCCCCTACGGCTTCTTCCTGAGCAATTCGAGCGTTTCTTCGACCAATCGCATGTTCTTGGCCGCCTCCGCGGCGGTCTCCCCGGCCGGGAGCCAGCCGATTTGCTTTTCAAGCCTGGCCAATTCCGCCTGATCGGCTTTAGAGACTCGGGGCTTCAACAAGATCTCTTCTCGACGTTTGATGATTCCGTCCAAGGCCGGGGGCCGCGCACTTGGCAAACCGAAAAGGTCGCTGGTCAAGACCTGGTCCACGCGCCAACCGCGAACCGCTTCAATGTCATTATCGATCACCACGTGGTCGCCCTCCCGCCGCAGCAGCGCGATGTTGGCGTCGACCTCCGCGGCGGCTTGGACGATCAGCGGGCTGTGGGCGGTGACGATGAATTGAGTGTTGGGGAAACGCTTCGTCAAATAGGCCATCAAATCGCGTTGCCACGTCGCATGAAGGTGCAAGTCGATTTCGTCCACGAGCACGACGGCCGGCTCGGCCAATGGGTCGTGGCTGTCGGGGTACAGCTCGACCATGTGGCTTGCGAAGTCGACCATCCAGGTGATCAGCGACTGGTAACCAAAACCCAGCGAACGAAGCGGCGTCCAACCAAAGGGGGTCTCGAATTCGACACGTGGAAGCGGACGCGTTTCGGTCGGCGCCGCGATCCGGATGTCGTTCACGTCCGGGAGAATCTGCACCAGCAATTTCCGCACATCTTCGAACGTTGACTTCTGCCGTTTTTGGACCACGGATGTCTTGCTGGCCGCCCAGTCGAGCTGCGCCAGCCACTCCTCGGCGCTACGCAATTCGGCGGAGTCGGAGAACAAGCTGGCGGTCGTGTCTTCGAGATCCCCGTCGCTGAGGGGCAACGTTCCTGTTCGCCTCGCCGCGCCGTAACCAAAGCAAACTGGCGCGAAGAACACGCCTTCGACGCTCGGGCTCGCCATGGCCCCGGCGACGCCGTCGCGAAACGGCAGCCCCATTTGGAAGGAAGGGAAGTCGCCACTTCGAGTCCGCAGGCCGTTCGCGGGCATGGCCGAGACCTGTAGCCTACCGTCGTGCTCCGACCCGCAACGGGACATGTTCCAGGCCGTATATCGTTTCGACCTCCGTAGCGAGTGCTCGAAGGAAAGCCGGATGGTTCGTTTCGTGCCAACAAGCCCGAACATTGCCAGCGATTGAAGGACCGTGGTTTTTCCAGTGCCATTATTCCCCAACAAGATCGTCCATTGAGCCGGCCCCCCTGACTTGGCTGAAAGGTCAAGCGTTTGGAGCTCGGCGCCGAAGCAGCGAACGTTCTCGAGACCCAGCGAGAGAAAATAAGCGCCGCAGGGGATCGGAACGCCTTCATTACTTTTTTTCGGTCGCGAGCCGTTCCCCGCCCTCGATGTGCTGTGGAGTCGTCTCATTACCTTCACCGGCGACGCGAAACCTTGGGAAAGTACGCGGTGCGTTTCGCCCCAAGTCCAGGCCGCACCGCCCTACACCGTGATTATAGCACGGTGCGCGCGGTCTGACGAACCAGGCTGTCCTTACGCCTAGAATTCGTGCGAATCCTGCTACCGGACGCGGTCGACCGGGGCATCGCTTAGGCTCTGCCCCAGCCACCGTGAATGGGACCGCCAGGCTCTAGAGTTTCTTCGTCACCTTGAGCGCGAACCTCAGCGCGGGCAACTCCAATGTCTGGTTGCCGGCTTGTACCTTGGCCTTGACCTGGATGATGCGGCGGATCGGACTGGCCGTGGCCGTCTCGGCAGCCTCGATCACCAGCGAAAACCGCTGGGCATCGGCTGGGATCGACGTGGCCGCGACGGTCAACCCTTTTGGCAACGTGGAGACCGTCAGCTCGACGGCGCCCGCCAGCGCCGCGTTGCGGCGGACGGCCAACTCGATCGTCGCCGACGAGCCTTGCGGCACGTCGACCTGTTGCGCGGCCAGCTCCAAAGCCACCAACGGCAAGACCTCGAACTGAAGCGGAAATGCGGCGATGATCGGCTCGTTCTTGCCGGGCACCGTGAGCTTGCCTTCGACCAGGAATGCGTGCCGGCCCGGCGAGAGTTCAAGGTTCGCGCCCAGCAGAACCTGCGACTCGTTGCGGTCGGCGGCGATCGAAGTCGCCTCCGCCGTCAAACCGGTGGGCAAATTCAGCACCTGGATCGCGACGTCGCCGGCGTATCCCTCGCGGCGCTTGACCGCCACGCCGAGCACCGACCGGCCACCCGGCACCAGTGCCTCCGCCAGCGAACACCGTAAAGCCAGTTCGGCCCCCTGTTGGCTGATACCCAATGCGACCACGCCCAATTCCTGCTGGACGGCGCCGTTCATCGGCAGCGCCGAGGTCACGATGGGCTGCAACGCGGCCCGCACAAGCGGCACCTGCGCTGGCGGCGCCGCGCCATCGATCTGCCCCGTGCCGACGATCCGCACGAAACCGGCGGTGCTGGCCGCTTCGAAATCGGCGGTGAAATTGATCGCGGCGTCGTTCTGGCCGGCGGCAATCAGCGCCGGAGCGGCCTGCACTCCAGGCGGCAGGTCCTCGACCGTCAAAGCGATCGGCCCGTCGTAGCCGCTACGAAACGCGCGGACCACGAGTGATCCGGAGCCTCCGCGATCGAGGCTCAGCGAGCCGGTGCCGACGCCCGCGAACTCGGCCAGCACCTGTTGGTTCTGTTGTTGTTGCTGCGCTGCATTGGGGTTGGCCGGGGCCGAGGCGGTGCCGGGCTGGACCAGCAGCTCGAAGTCGGGCCGGGCCGGTGCGAGCTCCAAGCGGTACCCGTAGGCCGGGCCGCCGAAACCAAAACGGTCTTCGATCGCCACCCAGTAGTCGCCTTCGGCCG
>Ga0307373_10011587_pt1 | contig 12743 bp, 10 predicted proteins | sample OX2MG_FD_202534 | JGI IMG/M metagenome (GOLD analysis project Ga0307373, IMG submission 202534) | Soil microbial communities from Risofladan, Vaasa, Finland - OX-2 | ecosystem: Environmental > Terrestrial > Soil > Coastal area > Acid sulfate soil | place: Finland: Risofladan, Vaasa | collected... | reverse complement strand
TGGGTCGACCGGTACTACCGGCGGGCCTGGGACGAGGTGACCGCCGCGACCATCCGCGCCGGCGGGGCCATCAGCCACCACCACGGCATCGGCGTCAACCGGGCCCGCTTCCTGCCCGATGCCCTCGGAGCCGGGTTCGAGGTGCTGGCCTCGGTGAAGGGGGCACTCGACCCCCACGGCATCCTCAATCCCGGCAAGCTCGGGCTCGCCGGCCCGTTCGGGTCGGTGCCCTGGCCATGAGCGTGCTGGTGGTCGACGTGGGCACGTCCGGCGTGCGGGGGGCGGTGGTCCGGCCCAACGGCGACGTGGAGCATGTCCACCGCGTCCAGGTGCTGCCCGACACCCCGTTCCCGGGGCTGGTCGAGTTCGACGCCAGCGCCATGGCCGCTGCCGTGTTGGAGGTGGCCTCTGCCAGCCTGGCCGAGGGGGGACCCGTGGAGGCCGTGGGCATCGCCAACCAGCGTGCCTCGACCATCGTGTGGGACCGGGCAACCGGAGTCCCGGTCGGGCCCGGGCTCGGATGGCAGGACCTCCGGACCGTGGGGACCTGCCTCGAGCTCCAGGGCCGCGGCATCCGGGTCGCCCCCAACGCCTCGGCCACCAAGCTGGCCGCCCTGCTCGACCTGGCCGACCCCGACCGGACCCGCTCCGAACGCGGCGAACTGGCCTTCGGGACCGTCGACACCTGGGTGGCCTGGACGCTGTCGGGTGGGCGCCTCCATGTCACCGACGCCACCAACGCAGGCGTCACCGGCCTCATCCACGGCGACGGCACCGGATGGGATCCTGAGGTGCTGGCCGCCCTGCGCATCCCCGAGCCCCTCCTGCCCGCCATCGTCGACTCCAGCGGCGCGGTGGGCGAGGCGCAGGTCCTGTCCGGACGGCCGGTCATCTGCGGCATGGCCGGCGACCAGCAGGCCTCGCTCATCGGCCAGGGATGCACGCGACCCGGGCAGGCCAAGGCCACCTTCGGCACCGGCGGCATGCTCGACCAGTGCGTCGGCGCCGATCGCCCGCCGCACGCGGCCCGCGGACCCGCCGGGACGTTTCCCATCATCGCCTGGCGGCGCGGGGGTCGGGTCACCTGGGGTGTCGAGGCCATCATGCTGTCGGCCGGCTCCTGCGTGGAGTGGCTGCGGGACGACCTGGCCGTCATCGACTCCGCCGCCCACTCGGCGGAGGTGGCCGGGCAGTGCGAGGAGACGGGCGACGTCTGGTTCGTCCCCGCCCTGCTCGGGCTGGGCACGCCGGTGTGGGACTTCGGGGCCCGGGGGACCGTCGTCGGGCTGACCCGGGGCAGCGGCCGGCCCGAGCTGGTGCGGGCGGTCCTCGAAGGGATCGCCCACCGGGGCGCCGACCTGCTCGAGGCGGCCCAGACCGACTCGGGACTCCCCATCGGTGCGCTACGGGTGGACGGGGGGATGTCGGACAACCCGGTGTTCACCCAGGCTCTGGCCGACGCCTGTGGTCGCCCCATCGAGATCGCCCGGGTCCTCGACGCCACCACCCTCGGCGCGGCCTTCCTGGCCGGGATGGCCGTCGGGACATGGGCCGACGAGGACGACGTCGCCGCGTCCTGGACGCCCCGCCGCGTGCTGGATCCCCGGGGGTCCGAGACGCAGCGCTCCGAGCGGAGGGACCGGTGGCTCGACGCCCGGGGCCGGTCCGTCGGCACCATTCCCGAACTATCCGCCCTTGACTTCTGAGCCCACCGCACCGGTCCGTCGCACCCGTCCGGGACCAGCGCCACGGCACCGGCGCATTGAAGAGTCGCCCTGGCAACGCCTAGGGTGGGTGGGGAACCACGCTCGGCGATGACCTCGACCGGAGGCCGACGGTGACGGCGGTGCGGCGCGCCGGCGCAGGGGAAGCAGGGGACGACATGAGCACGGGCGTCGAGGAGGTGGGGGTCGAGCCGGTGACTGCCGTCCTGGGCGCCCAGGCCACGATCGACGAGGCCGTGGTGACGGCCCGCTCCCTCCATCACGCCCTGTCCCAGGTCCTGCTCGGGACCCCCCGGGCGGTGACCATCGCGGTGGTGGCGGCGATGTCCGGCAATCACCTGCTGATCGAGGACGTGCCCGGGGTGGGCAAGACCGTGCTGGCCCGGGCGCTGGCCACCGCCCTCGGCGTCCAGCTCTCGCGGGTCCAGGGCCACCCCGACCTCCTCCCCTCAGACGTCACCGGGGTGACCGTCTTCTCGCCCGACACGCAGACCTGGGACTTCCGGCCCGGTCCGGTCTTCGGCCACGTGGTGCTGCTCGACGAGCTCAACCGGACCCCGCCGCGCACCCAGTCGGCCCTGCTGGAGGCCATGGAGGAGCAGCAGGTCTCGGTGGACGGCGAGTCGTGGCCCCTCCCCCGTCCCCACCTGGTCATCGGGACCCAGAACCCCATCGGCCAGCTGGGGACCTACCCGCTGGTCGAGAGCCAACTGGACCGCTTCGGCCTGTCCACCACCATCGGCTACCCCGATGCGGACGTCGAGACCAGGTTGGTCCTCCACAACGGGGGACGGTACGCGCTGGACAGCCTGGCGCCGGTCTCGGACACGACCCGGTGGGAGCGGGCCATCGCCGCCACCGCCGCCGTGCACGTGGTCACCGAGGTGGCCGAGTACGCCGTCTCCCTGGTCCGGGCCACCCGTTCCACCGGGACGGTCAGGCTCGGGGCCAGCCCCCGCGCGGCCATCTCCCTCATCCGATCGGCCCAGGCCTACGCCGTGCTCACCGGGAGGGCCTACGTGACCCCCCAGGACGTCCAGGCCGTGGCGGTGGCCTGCCTGGCCCACCGGCTGATCGCCGAAGGGAGCGGTGGGGACGGCCCGGCCCTGGTCGGCAGGATCCTGGCCGAGGCGCCCGTCCCCCCGACGTGAGCGACCCGGAGCCGGCAGGCCGGACGCCGGGCTGGCGAAGGCTGACCACCGCCGGTGTCGGCGTGGTGGCCGGTGTGTTCGGCGTCGTCCTGGTACGCACGATCTTCGGCCCCCGGATGGTGCTGGTCGGGGCCCTGGTCGGCCTGGCGGCACTGTCGGCCGGCACCTCCCTCTCGTGGATCGCCTGGAGCCGGCGGGAGACGGACGTCCTCCCGGGTGGGAGGCGGCTCCGGCGCCGCGTCCATCCCGTGGCGTGGCTGGCACCGGTGGCGGGGAGCCTGCTCGCCGTTCTGGCCTGGGCCGGTGTGGCCCACTCGAGCGGGTCGGGGTGGGTCCAGGCCGTGGGTGCGCTGCTGGCCGCGGTGCTCTTCACCGGGCTGATGGTCCCCCTGGTACCGGCCCTGCGGGCCGGCGTCACCTGCACGGCATCGCCGTCGGACACCGAGGCCGGGCGCGCGGTCGAGATCACACTGAGGGCCAACTCCCCGATGCGGATCCGGCCTCGCTATCCGGTCGGGACGACGGCCATGGCCGAGGGAGCGTCGAGGGGACCCCGTCCGGTCACGGTGACGGTCACCCCGGACCGGCGCGGGGTGCTGGAGTCGGTCGCCCTCGAGATCGGCTCCAGCGCGCCCTTCGGGCTCCTGTGGTGGGTCAGGGAGGTCAGGATCCCCCTCACCCGACCGCTCCACGTGGCCCCCCGGCTCGGGATGCCCGGACCGGCGGGCTCGCGGCCCGACGACTCGGCCGGCTCCTCGCCGTGGAGGGTACCCTCCGGTGCCGGCGAGCCCCGAGGTGTCCGGCCGTTCGAGGCCGGAGACTCGCGCCGATCGGTCCACTGGCCGGCCACCTCCCACGTCGGGGTGCTGATGGTCCGGGAGCGTGAACGCCAGAACGAGGAGCCCGTGGTCGTCGAGGTGGTCCTGTCCCAGGACCCCGCCGAGGCCGAGGCCGAGGCGGAGCGGGTGATGGGCCTGGTCTCCCGCTCCCTGGCCCGCGGCCAGCTGGTGGTGCTCGGGACCCTCGAGGCGGGGGGTCGCTGCGTGCGCCCGGTCCGGGACCGGGTCGACCTCGGGAGACGCCTGGCCCGCGCCATCTCCCCCACCGGGGCCCCCGGGGATCCGGGGCGGCGGCCATGACCCTGTGGGAACGGGTGGTCCAGGCCAATCGACCAGGCCCACCCGAGCACTCGGTCCCGTTCCGCGTGGCCTCCGCCGGCACGGTGGTCATCGCCATTGCCGCGTGTCGCAGCCAGGGGGAGCTGAGCGACGCGGTGGCCGTGTTCGGCATCGTGGCCACCATCGTGGGCAACGCCCTGTCCTACCGGCGCAGGGAGCGCCCGTGGCCTGCGGTCAAGCCGGTCCTGGCGGTCTGCGCCGTCGGCGGGTTCGTGTGGTTCATCTCCACGGTCAGCCACAACGCCACCCCGGGTGACATCTCGACGGTCGAAGGACCGCTCGCCGTCCTGTTCGCCTGGGTGCTCTGCACCCACGCCTTCGACGTCCCGGCGCGCCGCGACGTGGCGTACTCTCTGGCCGGCTCGGCCGCCCTGATGGCGGTGGCCGCCGCCCAGTCGGTCGACCTCACGCTGGGCGTGTACGTGGTGGCCTGGGTGGCCTGTGGACTGTGGGGACTGGTGTCCATGTGGCAGTCCATGGCCGGCACGCGTGGGGTCCCGTGGCTGGCTCTGGGCCTGACGGGCATGGCGGTGGCCGTCGTGGCCGTGCTGTTGGTATCGCTCCTCCCGGCTCCCAGGGTCTCCGCCTCGCTGATCTTCCCGTCCTCGTCGGCCAACTCCTCGCCGGTGGACAGCCCGAGCAACCTGACCGACGGGTCGGCATCCCTTCCGGCCCATGCCGCAAGTCCCGGGGGCCGCACCGGGGTGGGGGGGTTCCTGGGCTTCGCCAAGTCGCTCGACACCGGGGTCCGGGCCACGCTGGGCGACGAGGTGGTGCTGCGAGTTCGGGCCGGCCGGCCCAACTTCTGGGTGGGACAGACCTACGACTACTGGAACGGGCAGAGCTGGGTGCAGGCCCAGAATCCCGCCGATGGTGGTCACCTCACCAAGCTCGACTTCGGATCACCGTTCGCCATCCCCCTGCAGTCCGACCAGCAGGCCCCACTGGCCTCGGGGACGACCGATGTCCAGACCTTCTACCTGGCCCAGTCGGGACCCAACCTGGTGTTCCACGCCGACAACGCCGAACGGGTCTACATCCAGTCCCGTTCGCTGTTCCTGACCGGTGACGGCACCATCGTCTCGGCCTCTTCGATGGGAGCGGGCACCGTCTACACGGTGGTGTCCGACGACATCGCAGCCAGCCCCGAGCAGCTCCGGCAGTCCACGCTGCCCCAGCCGAGCAGCCCGGTCCCCGACTCCGCCATGCTCTCCGACTCCGATCGCCAGCGCTACCTCCAGCTCCCCCACGCCTACCCCCGCGTCACCGCCCTGGCCCGGCGCATCACGGCCGGCATCGGGACGCCCGGCGATCCCGATCCCCACAGCTACGACAAGGTCGAGGCCATCGAGTCCTGGATGTCCTCGCACGTCCGCTACACCACCGACATCCCGCCGTTGGCCCCCGGCGCCGACGCCGTCACCAGCTTCCTGTTCGGCAGCCGCCGGGGGTACTGCGAGCAGATCTCCACCGCCACGGTGGTCATGCTCCGGTCGCTGGGCATTCCGGCACGCGAGACCGTGGGCTACGTCCCGGGCTCCTTCAACCCCATCACCGACCTCTACGACGTGCAGGCCAAGGATGCCCACGCCTGGGTCCAGGTGTGGTTCCCCGGCTTCGGGTGGCAGAACTTCGATCCCACCGCCGTGGTGCCGCTGGCCAACCCCACACCGGGGTCGGTGCTGGCCCACGGCACGACCCAGCTCCTGGCCCACCTCCCGTGGGTCCCCGTCGGGCTGGTGGTGGTGGCGGCGGTGGCGGTGCTGATGGTCGCCGTCCGCCGTCGCCGGCGTCCACCCACCTGGGCCCATCGGGTCGCCTCCGATCTGGAGCGGGGGGGGGCCGGACTGGGTCGGGTGCGCCGGAAGGACGAGACCCTCTCGGCCTACGGGGAGCGGCTGTCCGCGGCCGATCCGGCGTCGTCCGACGGCCTGGCCGGGGCCACCACCCTGGTGGAGCGCTCCGTCTACGGGGGCATCGAGCCCACCGCCGACCAGATCGCCGCGGCCCTGTCCTTCACCCGGAGGTTCGCCGGGCGCCACCGGGGCCGGAGCCGGTCCGTCGGGAGGCCGGCTCAGGAGCGGGAGACGGCGAGGGCCTCGTCGAACGAGGCGCCGGCGGCCAGCAGAGGGCGGTAGGCCATCAGGTGGCGGGGCCGGCTGAAGGCCAGGGCCGCCCGCAGCCGATCGCCCCGGCGATACAGGGCCACCAGCTTCCCCTCCTCCACCGAACCCTCGACCACCACCACCTCGTCCTCCGGCCCGGGCAGGCCGACGACCTGGATCTTGGTCGAGTACTGATCGGACCAGAAGAACGGGACCGGATCGTAGGGCTGCGCCGCCGCCGGACCGGCCAGAAGGCTGCGGGCCGCGGCCGCCCCCCCCTCGGCGGCGTTGGTCCAGTGCTCCACCCGGAGCTGCTCCCCGAGCCCGGTGTGGGTCCAACGGGCCACGTCGCCGGCGGCCACTACCCGGTCCCCGGCGAACAGGGTCTCCCGGCACACCACCCCGTCGTCGAGCCGGAGGCCCGAGCCCTCCAACCACCCGACGGCCGGTACCACGCCGATCCCGACCACCACCAGGTCGGCCTCCAGGTCGGTGCCGTCGACCAGATGCACCACCACGGGCGGATCGCCCCGGGGCGGCGTGGTGACCCGGTCCACGCCCACCCCGGTCCGCAGGGTCACCCCTTCGGCGCGGTGCAGGCCGGCGCAGGCCGCGCCCATCTCGTCGCCCAGGACGCGGCTCAACGGGGTGGGCAGTGCCTCCACCACGGTCACCTCGGCACCGAGCCCGTGACAGGTGGCCGCGACCTCGGAGCCGATGAAGCCGGCGCCGATCACCACCACCCTTGCCCGCTCCCCCGCCGACGTCAGGGCACTGCGGATGGCCAGGCAGTCGTCGAGGGTGCGCAGGGTGTGCACCGTGGGCAGTCCCTCGGTTCCGGGCAGCGGACGGGCCACGGTGCCGGTGGCCACGATCAGTCCGTCGAAGTGGACTCCCCCACCGTCGTCGGTCACCACGACGCGCGATTCGAGGTCGAGGGAGGTGGCCCGGTGGCCCAGCCGGAACTCGAGCCCCAGGGTGTCGAGGGCGTCCGGGGCATGGTGGTGGACACGGGCCACGTCCCAGGTGCCGGCCAGCAACTGCTTGGACAGCGGCGGGCGGTCGTAGGGGGCGTGACGCTCCTCCCCGATGATGATGACCGGTCCGACGTGGCCCTCGTGGCGCACCTCCTCCGCGGCCCGCAGCCCGGCCAACGAGGCTCCCACCACGACGATGGTGCTGTCAGGGGCCAGGGCGTCACTCATGGCCCGTCATCGTAGGTCCCTCCGGTACGGCCCGGTCACCCCGTCGCCCCTGCGGTCCGGCCGGGAGCGTCCGGGCCGAAAGCATCCGGGCCGGGAGCGTCGGGGCCCGGTTCAGCCACCGAACATGGTCATCCACTGCTCGGGCGTACGGAGGCGGAACACGTAGTTGTGGGCCCGGGTATCACCCATGGTGGCCGAGGGCTCTGGCGAGTAGAGGTGCCCGGGGTAGAGGACGGTGTCGTCGGGCACGTGGGCCAGCCTGGTGGTCAGTGATTCGTACATGGCCTCGGGATCGCCTCCGGGCAGGTCGGTCCGCCCGCATCCCTCGAGGAACAAGGTGTCCCCGGCGATCAACCGGCCGTCGACCAGGAAACACTGGCTCCCCGGTGTGTGGCCCGGGGTGTGGACCAGTGTGATGGGGACCGCGCCCACCTCGACCACGTCCCCGCCGTGGTGGAGGGCCAGATCGCCGATGCCCACCCCGGTGGCCCGCACCATCCACGGGGCCTCGTCGGCCTGCACGTGGATGGGCACCGGATCGACCTCGAGCAGCCGGGTGACGCCCTCGATACCCCACCCCATCATCTCGCCACCGACGTGGTCGGGGTGAAAGTGGGTGGCCAGTGCCCCCACGCAGGTCATCCCGTCGGCGCGGACCATCCCGAGCAGCTCGTCCACGCCATAGGCCGGGTCGATGATCACCGCTTCGCCGGTCGTCCGGTCTCCGACCAGGTAGACGAAATTGACCATCTGCCGGGCCAGCTGGTCTCCCACTGCGAAGTCCCGCCCGGCCAGGAGCTGTCGGAAGTACAGGCGGTCGGGCTCGGGAGCGGTGGTGTCGGAGGCGGTGGCTTCGGTCATGGCATCCACACTACGGGCGGACGTGACCCGGCCCCGTCCCCGTCCGGCACCTCCGAAAGGCCGCCCCGGCGGGGAGTACCATCGGCCGCACGAGGACGGGCGAAGGGTGAATCCGTGACGACCGAGCAGAACGAACGCGCACACACCCCGGGGACTCGCGGGTACCAGACGGTCTCCGCCATGATCCGCCGGTGGGCCGGCGAGACCCCCGATGCCCCCATGCTGACCGACGGGGCCGACACGCTCACCTGGTCGGAGGTGTACGGCCGGGCCAAACGGGTCGCTCACGCCCTGGGCCGGGCCGGTGTGGTGAGAGGGGACCGGGTGGCCTTCCTCGACCGCAACAGCAGCGAGTACTTCGAGGTGCTCTTCGGGTGCGCGCTGATCGGCGCGGTGAGCGTGGCCGTCAACTGGCGCCTGGCTCCCGCAGAGATCGCCTCCATCGTCGACGACGCCGGGGCGCCGATCCTCTTTTTCGGACCCGACTACGCCGCCGCCGCCAAGGAGGTGAAGACCCTGGTGGACGGCGTGCACCACTGGATCGAGCTCGAGCACTTCGCCGACTGGCGGGACGCCGACGGGGCCGTGGAGAGGGACGACCCGGGATTCGACCCGTCCCCGGACGAGGCCGTGGTCCAGCTCTACACCTCGGGGACCACGGGGCTCCCCAAGGGGGCCGTCATCTCGGGGCGCAACCTCTCGGCGATCCTGAACGAGGCCGACCAGGTCTTCCACATCGGGCCGGACACGGTGTCGTTGGTGGCCATGCCCCTGTTTCACATCGGAGGCACCGGATGGGCGCTGTGCGGTATGTCGCGCGGCGGTCACTCGGTGATCCTGAGGGACGTCGAGCCCCTCGAGGCCCTCCGGACCATCGAGAGGCACCGGATCACCGAGATGTTCGTGGTCCCCGCCGTGCTGATGTTCCTGTTGGCCACCCCGGAGCTGGCCACCACCGACGTGAGCTCCCTCCGGACGGTCTTCTACGGTGCCTCTCCGATCTCCGAGGACGTCCTGGTCCGTTCGATGGCCGCGCTGGGTTGCGACTTCGCCCAGGTCTACGGGCTCACCGAGACCACCGGCGCCATCACCTCGCTCATGCCCGACGACCACGACCCCGACGGCCCCCGCTCCCGCCTCCTGCGGTCGGCCGGCCGGCCCTTCCACCACGTCGAGTTGCGCATCGTCGACGCCGACACCGGCCAGGACGTACCCGTCGGGGCGGTGGGCGAGGTGTGGACGAGGTCGGACCAGAACATGCTGGGCTACTGGAACAAGGACCACGAGACTGCCGCCGTCATGGCCGGCGACGGGTGGCTCCGGACCGGGGACGCGGGATGGATCGACGCCGAGGGCTACCTCTTCCTCCACGACCGGATCAAGGACATGATCGTGTCCGGCGGGGAGAACGTCTACCCCGCCGAGGTCGAGAACGCACTCCTGGCCCATCCGGCGGTGGCCGACGCCGCGGTCATCGGCGTCCCCGACGAGCGGTGGGGGGAGACGGTGAAGGGCATCGTGGTGAGAGCAGCGACCGCACCCGATGACGACGCCGCGCTGGAGGCCGACATCATCGCCGCCACCCGGGACCGCCTGGCCCACTACAAGTGCCCGACCTCCATCGACTTCATCGATGTCCTCCCCCGCAACCCCTCGGGCAAGGTCCTCAAGCGGGAGCTGCGCTCCCCCTACTGGGCCGACCGAGACCGCAACATCCACTGACCGGGTCGACGGTGGACCGGTGCCCGGAGACCGGTCATGGGGTGGCCGGGCCGCACGGAGGCCGACTCAGAACAGGCCGGGCGACTCCGTCGGCCCATCGGCTGGGTCGTACGTGTCGTCCGCGCCGGCTGGGTCGTCCGCGTCGTCGTTCCCGCTGCGCTCCTCGGACTGCCCGATGGACTCGAGGCGGGGGACGAGCTCGTCCACCCGCATGCGGGTGCGGCGGAGCCGCCTGTCCAGCTCGTCCACGATGTCGGTCGCCCGCTCCAGCTGCTCGACGAGGCGGTCCACGTCGACGACACCCGTCTCGAATTCCTCGATGATGGCGTCCAGCTGGGCCCCGGCCTCGGAGTAGCTCAGTTCGGCGGCGTCCGATCCTGCGCCGGTCGCATCCTTCCCATTTCCCGTGGTGGCCATCACTGCATCCCTTCGTCGTCGAGCCCGGCCTGTTGCGAATCGGTTGTGACGGTGCCGTCCTGTGTGACGATCGAGGCCACCTCGCCGTCGGCCAGCCGGGTCACCATCCGCGTCCCCGGCGGGAGCTCGGCCACCGAGCGGACCACGTCACCGGAGTCGTTCCGGGTGACCGAGTAGCCCCGTTCGAGCTGACGGCGGTAGTCATAGGCCCCGAGGAGGCGGCGCCACTGGGCCGTCCGGAGCTCCTCCACCTGCAGGCGCCGGCGCGGAAGGCCAGCCAGCCGCTGGACCCGGGCGTCGAGAGCGGTACGGCCGGCGTCGAGGGAGCGGAGCGACGAGCGGGCCGCGAGCCGACCCCGGGCCTCGAGATGGCGGTCATGGCTGTCGAGCTGGCTGCGGACGGCTCCGCGCAGGGCGCCCGAACGGTGCACCAGCCGGTCGGCGTGGCGGTCGAGTTGGGAACGGGTGCCGGTGGCCATCCCGTGTCGGTGCCGGTCGAGCCCATGCTCGGATCGTCCCAGCACGTCACGGGAGAGCCGACCGATGACCAGGCCGGCCTCCATGCCGGCCCGCCAGAACTCAGTGGCCAGTCGGGCCAACTCCTGTCCACACTCTGTGGGCGTGATGAAGGAACGGTTGGCCACTTCGTCGGCCACCGACTGGTCGCCTGTGTGGCCGATGCCGGTCCAGACGGGAACTCGGGAGGTGGCGATGGCCCGGGCCACCGGCTCGGAGTCGAAGGCGGAGAGATCGGCCTTGGAACCGCCGCCCCGGACCACCACGATCACATCCAGCGGCTCACACTGAAGGTTGGTGACGGCCCTGGCGATGCGGTTCGGGGCGGCCTTACCCTGGACGGCGGTGGGGGCGATGGTGACGGCGAAGGCAAGCCCCGAGGCGCTCAGCCCCCCGAGGAAGTCGTTGCACCCCTCGGTGTCAGGACTGGCCACGAGACCGACCCGGAGCGGGAGCGACGGTACGGGCATGCGCTGCTGCCGGTCGAACAGGTCCTCATCGACCAGGGCCTTGATGAGCCGGGCCCGTTCGGCGGCCACCTTGCCCAGCAGGGCGTCGGTGTCGAGCTCGGAGAGGATGAAGTCGACGGTGCCCCGGGCCTTGTAGAACTGGACCTCGCCCCTCCCCCGCACCACCATGCCCGAGTCGAGGACGATGCCGAGGTGGTCGAGGGTGGAACGGACACTCCGCCATCGGGTCGACCAGCACTTGACATTGAGGGTGGGAGCCCCGCTGTCCCGGGCGTAGGTGGGGTCGACCAGATCGATGAAGCAGTGCCCCCGGGGCAGGACCTTGATCGAGCGGATCTCCCCGGTGATCCAGAGGTCCTCGGGGAAGGAGGAGCGGATGGACCGGTCGACCCGCCGGTAGAACTCGGTGATGGACAGCGCGTCGGGTCCGGCGTGGTCCGCCAGCAGGCGTTGCGCGCGGGATTCGAGGGACACGACGCCAGGTTAGATCCACCCTGTGACGTGACAGGCCAGGGCCGTCGACCAACCCCGTCGGGGCGGGGTGCTCCCAGGGTGTGGGACCATGGTGGGGACGGTGAGCCGGCCGGGTGGCCGCGGTCCGTCCCGGTGGAGGAGACCCCTCCTGCGGGCTCGGGTCGAGGAAGGTCGGGACTCCACAGGGCAGGGTGCTGGCTAACGGCCAGTCGGGGCGACCTGCAGGAAAGTGCCACAGAGAACAGACCGCCGATGGCGTGGCCCCCGGGCTGCGCACAGGCAAGGGTGAAACGGTGCGGTAAGAGCGCACCAGCGACCGGGGTGACCCGGTCGGCTCGGTAAACCCCACCCGGAGCAAGGTCGAACAGGGGGATGGACGGCCCGTCCGGTGCTCCTTCGGAGCACGTCCCCCAGGTAGACCGCTCAGATGGATGGCCACCGAACCCTCACACGAGGGGGAACAGAATCCCGCCTACAGGCCGGCTCACCGTCAACCAGGGATTTTGTCCCCCGGAGCGGCCTCCGTGGCCCGATCGTGGCCCAATCCTCGAGAAATCCGCAGCCTTCAGATGCCGACTCCACGGACGCACGGGCAGGTCCTTCGCCCTCGGGCCCGAGGTGGCCGCAAGAGTCACATCCCTCGACCCCGAAGCCATGGACGTCACCGAGAGCCTCGGCCTGGACCGGGATGATGGCGGGCCCTCATTGGTTGCACCAAATGACGAGCGGCTCGGCCAGATGCCCCCGAGGCCGGCGAGTCCAGAAGCCGAACCACAGCAAGGGATCCTCGCAGTGGTGACAGTCCCCCTTGGAGCCGAACGAACGGGTGATGAACGGGCACTCGAGAGCGCCGGGCGCCCGGTAGTTTTCGGGAATGGCCATTTCTCCCTACATAAAGCGGCTCCGGGAACTCGTGGGCA
>Ga0307373_10011586_pt1 | contig 12743 bp, 10 predicted proteins | sample OX2MG_FD_202534 | JGI IMG/M metagenome (GOLD analysis project Ga0307373, IMG submission 202534) | Soil microbial communities from Risofladan, Vaasa, Finland - OX-2 | ecosystem: Environmental > Terrestrial > Soil > Coastal area > Acid sulfate soil | place: Finland: Risofladan, Vaasa | collected... | reverse complement strand
TGGGGGCATGGACGCCCAGCCAGCGTCCGAATGAAAAAGCTTGAGGCCGCCGTGCCCCAGATCGCGATTAGCTGCCCGCAGACGAACCCTAAATCTATCCACCACGCGCGAGCCAGTCAACAGAAAAATCCGGCGGCTGGAGCGTGGCCGGAAACCACACCGGATGCATACGTGCAGCTTGCAAGGGCCGCCGTTGGGAATGTGCTTCCTTTCGCAGAATTGAAGATTGCGGCTTCGTGCGGGGCCGGCGCGAGCAGGCTCCGGCTTGCGAGGCTCGAGGCCTTTCTTGTCTTTCCGCCGGGACATGACGTGCCGGCGCGCGTTTTGACACGCGCGCGTTTTGGACTTGCATCTAGAGCCGCCAACGTCTATTCTTTGTCCCCATCTGAAGAACTGTCTGAATAGGGGGTAGCATGGCCTCGACACTGCCAAAGTACGTTCAATCCTCCGTCCCCAATCCTCTCAGCAAACGCGTTCCCTGGTACAAGAGCACCGCGCCTTCCTATGCAGGGATCTTCTTGTGGGTTGGGTTCTATTTGGGACTTTCCGCTCCCACGCTGAGCCTGGCCAGCCCCGCCGTTTGCCTGGCAGGACTTTTGGTGGCGGGTCTCCTCTGTTTCGGACTTTACTACTATGCGCCCGCCATGCTCGGAATGCTCACCGGGCGGCCCCTTTATATAGTAGGAACCTCCACCTTCGGCGTACAGGGTGGTTACCTCATGCCCGGCCTGCTGATGGGATGCCTTCAGTTGGGCTGGTTTGCCGTGGCCACGTACTTTGCCACCGACTACATCATGCAAGGGCTCAACAATCATTCGAAGGCGCTCTTCGTGGCGATTGCTCTGGTGTGGGCCTATGGCCTGGCCTGGGTGTCGATCAAAGGGATTGCATACGTCGCGCGCCTTGCCCAGTTTCTGAATTGGGTGCCGCTTATCATGATTATTTTCGTCTTTTGGGCGAACAAGGGCGGAATCGCTCGCTATCGTCCTCCGCAAAACGATGCCTGGGGCGGCTTTTTGGCGATGCTCACTATTGTGATCGGCTTCTTCGCCACCGCAGGGGCGGCAGGGGCTGACTTTGGCACCAACAACCGGAACCGCCGGGACGTGCTGCTGGGAGGTTTGACGGGCATCACCCTGGCGATTCTGGTAGCGGGAGGCTTGCCGATGCTTTCTGTGGCAGGCCGCCTCGGCACAGTGGGGAACGCATCCGATTTCACTTACGCCGGAACCATCCGGAGCGTGGGGAGCCTGGCGCCGGTGATGTTCTTCCTTTTTGCGGCGGCCTCGCTGGTACCTACAACGTTTTGCACCTTCATCGCCGGCAACAGCTTTGAAACCATGCTGCCCAAAATCCCGCGCGTGGTCTCCACTCTGGTGGGTGTAACGATCGGAGCGCTTCTGGCGGTTACGGGCGTGGCGCAAAACCTCATTGGCTTTTTTCAGATTGTGGGCGCCTCCTTCGGCCCCATCTGCGGCGCGATGGCGGCCGATTACCTTCTGGCGGGACGGAAATGGTCCGGGCCGCGCAGAGGAATCAATTGGGCTGGATACGTTGCCTGGGCGATGGGCTTTGTGGTGGGCATCCTCAATAGCATCCCCGGAGTGCCCGCGAGCTGGGTGAAGGCTGACCGTCCGGCCGTGCTTTTTTCGTTTATCGTGGGCTTTGTTGTTTACCTCGTCCTCGCCAAAGCCGGCTTGCTGCCTGAACTCGTTCCCCAGAGCGATTTGCAGCCTGCGCCCGAAACATAGAATTGCAACTTCCTGAAGCCGCGGTCCTCGCGGCTACCGGGCGGAAGCAAACTGCCTTCTCGAGGCGTTGCATCAAGCGTTCGTGATAAATTAGAAGTTTTGCAGCGAGGTTCGGCGAAGGCGGATGCGACAAAACATCTCCAGAAGATTTGCGGTTGCAGCGTGGCTCTTGCTTCTCCCCGGGCTTTTGCAGGCGCAGTCCTCTGTCCGGGCGGTCACGGACAAAACCAGCTACAACGTTGGCTCGGAAGTCTTGATGCGGCTCGTGCCGGCCTCCGGGGTGGCGGAGCGTCTGGACGTGGTCTTCTCAGCAACCATCCGTTACGCGGGAGAATCGCAGGCGGAATTTACCACCCCGTCCTCAGAGGTTTGGACCGTTCCCAGCGGCTTGGACGGCGGCGCCTATTCGCGCCTATGGACGATTCCGCTTAATGCCAAGACCGGCCGCTACCAGATTGACTTGCTGGGCTACGACCGGATCTCCGGACAGATTGTTGCCGAGGCGCCCCAGGCAGGCTCGTTTGTCGTGCATCGCAAGCTGGTCAAGATCGAACGCATCGAGCTTGGAAAAACCCTTTATGTGACGGGCGATCCGGTCGCTTGCGATGTGACCCTGAAGAATCTCACCGGCCAACCTCTTCGCGGATTGCGGGTTGAGTTTTCCAACCGCTACTGGCCGTGGATTGCCGGACCTGCCCAGCAAGCTGCCGCCAGCATCGTGACTCTGGCGGACAATTTGCCGCTCGATGCAGGCGCCGAACGCGTCATCCAATCCAGCCGGGCTGCCGTCGTTCCCCAGGTCACCCAACCCACGGTACACCAATACGGTGTGGTGGTTTGGGACCACGGCCGCAAGAACGTTCTGGCCATCGCTTTCAGCCAGCTAGTTTTTATCCGCCCGCCGGGTGCCGATTCGCCCCAGCCTTATCCGCCACAGTATGTCCATCCGCAGCTCAGTGACGTGAACACGAAGAACTACCGCCGCTTCTATCCTCCCGGGCTCGATGCGGGAGCCATCCGGTTCGATTCCAGCCACACGATGTTTATGCCGGGAAGCGATGCGGCCATCAAGTTCTCAGTTCAGAATCCCGGGTCCGCTCCTTGGAAGCAGATTTCCATCGTGGCGCGATTGCTCGGCCCGGAAGGCGAGGAAGTTGAAAAGAATATCCTCGCCGAGCGCCGCGACTTGCCGCCGCACGCGGCTCCGCTGCGGGAGAGTGTCACGTTTGCTTTGCCCGCTTCGCGCGCCGGCCTTTATCATGCCGAAGTTACCCTCCTCGATCCCTCGGGAAACACCGTGGCGCAAGGGGCTCTGGGCCTGGGAGTCAACCCGCTGCCCAAATCCATCATGATTTTCTGCGCGCACGAGGACGATGAAGGAGGTTGGATGGGATTGATCCGCGCGGCGGTGGAAAATCATATTCCCATCCACTTTGTTTATTTCACCAGCGGCGACGCCGGCTCCTGCGATCGTTATTATGAGCACTCGTGCAGCCCCGCAGAGGCCATGAACTTTGGCACGATACGCATGGCGGAGACGCGGGCGGTGCTTGGACACCTGGGCGTGGACCCGCAAGATATCTATTTTCTGGGATTGCCGGACGGAGGCTCCGGGGAGATTTGGTACCATCACCTGAACCCCGACAACCCTTACCTCGCCGTGCTGCTGGCCTGTGACCATGCGCCGTATCAGGAGGTGTTTCGTCCTAACCTGCCTTATGCGCGCAAGTCCGTGGTGGCCGCTGTAAAAGCCCTGGTGATGAAGTTCCAGCCGCAGGTCATTGTGACCGCGCACCCGCCGGCTGAAGGGCATATTGATCATATTGTGAACAACTATTTCGTGGTCCAGGCGCTCCAGGAACTTGTGAAGGAACGTGCCCTCCAGCCCGCAAACCTGAAGCTCGATGTCGATAGGATCTACAACCCCAAAACCTTCCTGCCCACGCCGTACCACTACCGAGAGCGCGTTCTATATGTTTCAGGCGAGGTGATGGCGCTTGGCCAGGAGGCCGGTTGGTTTTATCAGTCTCAAGGCGGCAATCGCATGGAGGGAAATATTCGGGATTTCGATCAGCTTCCCCGCAGACTAGTTTACCGGCAGGTGTTAGACTGGAATGAACACGAAGGATGGAACGAGAAGCCTTGAACACGAGTTCGGAAAACTCAAAGGGGGAAGAGTCATTCATGGTTGAATCAGCCAGCCCGGGAGGGACCCCGGCGGTGACGGGCTTCCCAGATGAACCCTTTGCCTGCCCGCATTGCGGCCAGTTGCTGGCGCCTTCCGTCCGGGTGTGCGCTTCCTGCAAGCAATCGATCGACCCGAGCCAAATCGAGCGGCCAGCCATCTCCATTCCGATTGCGGAGCAAGTCATTCCTCTGCCGCAGCAAGAGCAAGCACGGTTTTCCTGGAGTATTTTTTTGGGGGTATTGGCAGCCTGGCTTCTTGTTGCCGTGGCTTTTGAGCGCTTCTTGGGTCCCCAGAAGAGTCAGTTTGTGCTGGGCGGCGTGGTGATTGCTTCTTCCGTCTGGATTCTTTACGATGCCCATAAAATAGGCATCCCCAAGGCGCTTCGCTGGAGTGTGGGTTCGCTGCTGCTTTGGATTCTTATTTTCCCATGGTACCTGGCCCGCCGGAGAACTCCGAAAGCTACCTGCCCTTTCATCGAAGGAGAGTCGGGCCGGGTTGCCCGGACCTTGCTGTTCGTCCTTTTAGTTTTCTTCTTGCTGAGTGCAGTGATGCTGGTGATCAGGGGTCCGGCACACCACTAGTGTCGCGTTACCAAAATACATGACGCACGCAATTGCGCTGTAGCGGCGCTCTATGAGCGCCGAAATCCTTGGAAAACAAAAGACCGCCGGTCATAGACCGGCGCTACAGCGGATATTGTTCTGTCCCCCCCCTTTTCTGTTACGTGACAATAGCCGGCGTGCCCAAGTCTGCCATTGAATCTCAAGGTATTTTTGCACCGGCCAGAGCGCCGTCCGAGGCCTCACAGATATAGACTTCGGCCTCACGGCCTAACACTTCGCGGTAGCCAGCCTTCACGGCGTCTGCGAATGAATTCGCGGCCTCGGTTCGCACCAGGTTCACCGTGCATCCGCCAAAGCCTGCCCCCGTCATGCGCGCTCCCAGAACCCCAGGTTGTTTGAGAGCCAAATCCACCAGAACATCGAGTTCCTGGCAGCTTACTTCATAGTCATCCCGCAAGCTCTCGTGGGAAGCATTCATGAGTTTACCGAACCGCTCGAGATCACCGTCCTCCAAAACCTTGACGGCTTCAAGAACGCGCTGGTTTTCGCTGATCACGTGCCGGGCGCGCTTTAAGAGCACTTCCGTCAAGACGGGACTTGCAACCTCCAAGTCGGCCAGGTCGATCTCACGGAGCGAATTCACCGCCAAACCGGTGGTTCTCAATTGCGCCACCGCCTGACGGCACTGCTCGAGGCGGATTTCGTATTCCGACGAGGCGAGCGCCCGCCGGACACCCGAATTGCAGACCACGATTTTGACGTTTCCGCGCAACGGAACGTGCCGGTAGGCGAGATTGCGGCAATCAAGGAAGAGCGCGTGGTCCCGCTTGCCGAGTGCGCAGACGAACTGGTCCATGATTCCGCAGGGAACATTCACGAACTCATTTTCCGCTCGGCGGGCGATCCTCACGACTTCGAGCGGCTCAAGGTGGAGTCCAAAGAGTTTCATCGCGAGCGCTACGGTCCCGACTTCCACCGCCGCGGATGAACTGAGCCCGGCCTCCCGGGGCACATTTCCGCCAAAAACCACGTCCGCGCCCTGCAGTCGATAGCCCTCCGCTTCCAGAAACTTGAAAACTCCGCGCAGGTAGTTGCTCCAGGGATGCGCTTGGTCTTTTTGAATGGCGTCCAAGCTGAACTCCACTTGATCTTGAAAATCCAGCGCGTGGACGCGCACCAGCCGATCCCCGCGGCGGCGCGCGGCAAATTCGATGGCCCGGTCGATGGCCGCCGGCAGCACGAAGCCGTCGTTGTAATCGGTGTGCTCGCCGATCAGGTTCACCCGGCCCGGGGCGCGGACCACCGCGTCGGGCGAGGCTCCAAAAGCTTTGACCCAGGCTTCCTGGATCACCCTCTCCCTCCCGGGGCGCGAGAGGAGCGCGCCAGTTCGCGGCGCGTTATGGGAGGCGTCGCGGAAAGTTCACGCGCCTTCTCTTCAGCCAAGGAATCGTTCAAGAACATGCCCGCTCCGCTTTCCACGCTGGCCAGGTACTTCAATTTCTTCTTGCTGCGCAGGGGGGGATAAAACTCAATGTGGAAATGGTAATAGGGATAACGCCCGCGCGTGGGCGCCTGGTGCATCAGCATCATGTAAGGAAAGGAAATCTGGAAGAGATGATCGTATTTCAGGGTCAGCCATTTGAGAATTTCCGCCAGCGCCTTTTCCTCGGAAGGCTTGAACTGGTCGAGAGCGTTCAGATGCCGCCGGGAATAGATGTGCACTTCGTAGGGCCAGCGCGCATAGAACGGAACGAAAGCGGTGAAAGCGTCATTCTCCGCCACAATGCGCCTGCCGTCCGCGCGCTCCTTGGCCAGGATGTCGCAAAAGAGGCACCGGTGGCGCCTGCGGTGATGCGCGCGCGCGGCATCGAGTTCCTTTTTAATGAGGGGAGGGATCAACGGGAAAGCGTAGATCTGGCCGTGGGGATGCGGCATGGTCACGCCGATCGCCGCTCCCTTATTTTCAAAAATCAGCACGTAGCGGATGCCCGGAGTCGCCTTCAGCTCCGCAAATCTTTTTCGCCAGGCGCGGACGAGGCGCGTCAGGTGCCCAAGGGGAAGTTCCGGCAACGAGGTGCGATGGTCAGGATGATAAAGCACCACGTCACACTTGCCGCGTGATGGCTTCACGGGGTAGAAGGAGTCGCCATCGATCGAGGGAATTTCCGGCGGAATCGAAAAGGCGGCAAAATCGTTCGGGTAAATATAGACAGCGTAGTTGTCAGGCACGCGTCCGGAGCCCGGACAAAAAGGGCACCAATCTTGCGGCATCAGGGGGCGGTTCTGGCGGTGGGAAGCCGTGGACACCCATTCGCGCAGCGTCGGATTCCAGCGAAGTTCCGTCATAGGTCGCAAGCCGCGCGCGGCATCCCACGCGGGTTCTCGAAGCTGCCTTTAATTCAGGAAGTAGTTTCGGTAAAGCGTGTCACGCTTGATGGGGCGGAAACCGGCGTCCATGATCATCTTGCGGAGCTGCTCCTCCGAGGAGGTTCGCCCGCAGCCGGCGGCGGACACAACGTTTTCTTCAATGAGGATGCTTCCAACATCGTTGCCGCCAAAACGCAGGGCGATCTGGCAAACTTTGTGGCCGGGCGTCAGCCAGGAAGCCTGGACGTTCTGGATGTTTTCCAGGTAAAGGCGGCTGACCGCCAGCGTCTTGAGATAATCCACCGCGGTGACTTCTTCCTTCACAAAGTGCCCCAAAGAGGTGTTTTCGCGCTGAAAGAACCAGGGGATGAAGGCGGTAAAGCCGCCCGTTTCCTCCTGCAGTTGACGGATTCGCTCCAGGTGGTTGACGCGGTGCTCCAGCGTCTCTCCGCATCCGTACATCATGGTGGCGGTGGTGCGCAAGCCCAACTGGTGGGCAGTGCGGTGGACGGAAAGCCATTCCTCCGTGTTGCACTTCAAGCGGGCGATTCGCCGGCGCACTTCGTCATCCAGGATTTCCGCGCCGGCCCCGGGAATCGAATCCAGGCCCGCATCTTTCAGGCGCGCGAGCGTATCGCGAACGCTCAGCCCGCAAATCTCCGCGATGTTCAGGATCTCCGGCGCCGACAGGCAATGCAGGTGGATCTGCGGATAACGCCGCTTGATGCTGGAGAGAAGGTTTTCGTAGTAATCGATCTTGAGGTCGGGGTGCAACCCGCCCTGCATCAAGACTCCGGTGCCGCCGAGCGCCAGCGTTTCCTCAATTTTCTGATAGATGGTTTCGAGCGGCAGCACGTAGCCTTCCGGAGATCCCACCGGCCGGTAAAAAGCGCAGAAGGAACAGTATTCCGTGCAGAAATTGGTGTAATTGATGTTGCGGTCAATCTGGTACGTGACCACGCCGCCGGGGTGCAGACGCCGGCGGAGCGCATCAGCCTCCATGCCGATGCCGATCAGATCGTCGGAGCGCAACATCTCCAAAGCTTGAGATTTATTGAGACTCATGGATTTTTCTTTCTAATCAGGATATCTCCACGCTCCTCGCTCGCGGAAATACTCGAGGCCCTGCATCACCTTTGCCCTAACAGGCTGCTGAAAAAGGCAACCCGTCATGCTGAGCCCGTTCGCCCTCCGCTTGCGAACGGCGCTGAGCGAAGCGAAGGGGCTCAGCGTAAACTCCGCGAAGCATCTGCTGTGCCTTCCTGAAAACGAACAAAGCAGATCCTTCGCTTCGCTCAGGATGACGTCGCGCGAGTGGTTTTTCAGCAGCCTGCTAAGCGAAATGCATATCTCTTTCCCCGCTGAGGATACCTGTCTCGCGCGCCAGGCGGTAGAAGAGCCGCAATCCCTGGAGATTCTCCTCATCCAAAGAATAATCGATATTCTCGGTGAGGTAAACTTTCACTTCCTCGGGTTGCATCTTCAGCTTGGGCGCATACTGCCGGGCGATCTCGTCAACATGCGCGAGGCCGTAATTCAGGGACGCTTGGAAATCCTCGCGGAAACGCCCGATCTGGGCCTCTTCACGGCCCGCCCAAACCGCGAAGACGAAAGGCAGCCCCGTGAACTTTTTCCACTCCTCGGCAAGGTCGTAAACTTCGGGAATCCTGCCATCGTAAACCAGCGCGGGATCGCCGATCACCAGCGCGGCGTCCGCCGAGTCCAGCATGCCCGCGGGCTGGGGCGCGGAAGGAATGAACTGGACGGTGCGCGAATAGAATTTGCGCATCAAGATCATCAAAAGAGCCACGGACGTTCTGGAAGAGTTGTCCACCGCAATCGTCTGGATACTCTCGATGGGCGCTTTGCTGAACAGCAGGACGCTCTTCACTTTCCCCTTGGAGGCAATCGAGAGGTCGGGCAGGATCTGCAGGCGCTCGATGCGCTGGTACTCGATGGAAGGGATTATGCCGACATCGACTACTCCCTCGCGCACCGCCTCGGCGCACAACGCGGGAGTGGTGAAGTCGAGATCGTACTTTGCCTTCTGCTCGCCCTTCAGCATTCCCCAGATTAGCGGAACCGTGTTGAGATATTGAACGACTGAAACTTTGGGTTGCGATTTTGTTGTCATAACTCCGTTATGAAAAAGGATTCCTCCCTTTCTGTCGCTTGCCGGCGTCCGCCGTGGAAGGAAACGAATTCAGGAGCGTTTCCTCAGCGAGCTCCTTATTTTCCCTTGGGCGCCGGGTCAGGCTTTCGGGTGGGCCTTGTCGTAAACCTCCATTAACTGCGTGATTGAAACCTGAGTATATTTTTGCGTTGTCGAAAGACTTTTATGGCCCAGCATCTCCTGGATGGCGCGCAGGTCCGCGCCTTCCGACAGCAGATGCGAGGCAAAGGCGTGGCGCAGGGAGTGCGGGCTGACTTTCACGTTAGGCCCGAAGGTTTGCACATAGCGCTTGAGCAGCCGGTCCACGGAGCGGGTGGTGAGCCGCTGGCCGCGCGCGTTCAGAAACAGGGCGGTAATGCCGGTTCGCGTTTCCCGCAAGAGCCTCTCCCGGAAGGGCAGGTATGCTTCCATCGCCGCCTTGGCCTTTGAGCCAAAAGGAACAATCCTCTCTTTGCTGCCTTTGCCGCGCACCAGCACAAAGGAGTCTCCAAAATTCACGTTGCGCAAGTCCATTCCAGCCAGCTCGCTGACCCGCAGACCCGAAGCGTATAACAGCTCCATGATGGCGCGGTCGCGGTGAATGGCCGGATCGCCGGTCTGGGCGGCTTGCGCCACGCGATCGAGGAAGGTGTTCATCTCCTCCTCGGTCATGATCCGGGGGAGTTTCTTCTCCAGCTTGGGAGTTGAGATGGTGGCCGCAGGATTCTCAGTCAGAAGCCGTTCGCGGCTGAGGAATTTGAAGAAAGCGCGGATGGCGGCGAGCTTCCTGGCCACCGAGGCTTTTTCCTCTTGCTTTTGAAACAGAAACGCCAGGAAGGCGCGGATATGATGATGGTCGATGGTCTTGATGTCGACCTTGGCTTCCTTATTTCCTCTCGCAAGGAAATCCCGAAGCTGCAGGAGATCGCTGCGGTAATTCCGGATGGTGTGCGGCGAGGCATTTCGCTCGTAGCGCAGGTACTCGACGTAACGTTCGATCAGCTCATCCATGGAATGTTTCCGTTGTGTTCCCGTCCGCGGGTGCGCTAGAGCAGGGACGGTGATCGCCACCGGCTGCCTCAAGCGGCAAGGCAGGTGGCAGTTCTCCTGCTAACCACTGCGCGAGATTGGAAAGCGCTCGCTCGCACTGATGCTCCCGGCGGGCGCGGCGGTCTCGCGCGATGTGCCGCGGCAATCCTTCGATGGGAGGCAGAAGGTCAAAGGCGATGTTCGCTGGCTGATAATGATCCGGGTTGGCGTGGGTGATGTAATGAACAAGAGAGCCAAGGGCCGTGGTTCGCGGAGGCGGCACAAAAGGCTTCTCAGCCGCCCGGTGGGCCAGCGCCAGGCCCGCAAGCAAGCCCGTGGCAATGCACTCGACGTAACCTTCCACTCCCGATAGTTGTCCGGCGATGGAAACTTTCGGAGCGTTCCGCAAACTTAAATCCGGTTCAAGAAGTTTCGGGGCGTTGATGTAAGTGTTGCGGTGGATCTGGCCGAAGCGGAGAAATTCCGCTTTCTCCAGGCCCGGAATCATCCGCAGGATCCTTTTCTGCTCCGGGAACTTCAAGTGGTTTTGGAAGCCCACCAGGTTGTAGCTTGAGAACCGCAGGTTTTCCGAACGAAGCTGCACCAGCGCGAAGGGCCGCCGGCCGGTGCGGGGATCAAGGAGTCCTACCGGCCGCATGGGGCCAAAACGCAAGGTGTCATAACCCCGCCGGGCCAGTTCCTCGATGGGCAGGCAAGCTTCAAAATACTGCCGGTCCTCAAACTCGTGCGCCTCGACATTTTCCGCGCCCCGCAGCGCTTCATGGAAAGCGCGATATTCGTCCTCGGTCATGGGGCAGTTCAGATAGTCTTCGCCGCCCTTGCCGTAGCGCGAGGCCCGGAAGATGCGCTCCATGTCCAGCGTTTCAGCGTCAACGATCGGGCTGATGGAATCATAAAAAGCCAGGCTCTCGGAACCGGTCAGGCGCTGGAGGCTCCCCGCCAGCGCATCGGAAGTCAGAGGGCCGGTGGCGATCAGCATCGGTCCGTCCCCAACAATGTCCCTGACCTCTTCGCGGCGCAGGTCGATGAACGGGTGCTCTCCGATGGCCTTGGTCACGGCAGAGGAAAAACGTTCCCGGTCCACCGCGAGCGCTCCTCCTCCCGGGACCGCGCATTCACTCGCCACGCGCAACAGGAGCGATCCAGCGCGGCGCAACTCCTCCTTCAGCAGCCAGGAGGCTGTGCCTGAAGTGTTGGACTTCAGTGAATTGCTGCAGACCAGTTCCGCGAGGAAGCCGGTCTTATGCGCGCCGGTCGGGTGTTGCGGCCGCATCTCGCACAGAGTTACGCGTACCCCGCGCTCGGCGAGCTGCCACGCCGCCTCGCTGCCCGCTAGTCCGCCCCCGGCAATGATGACTTCGGTTCCCATGGTCCTCCTGAAGATTATAGCAACCGGGAAACGCGGAGCGGCAAAACACTTCAAGAGAACTTGTTCAAGGAGGCGGAAAGGGTTGATTCCACGGGCGTGCCGGCTCTCGCTATTTTTCTAGAAACTCGTTAGCGGCCCGGGCTATTTGATTCTCTTCGCAGCCGAAGCTGAGGTGTCCGCAGTCGGAAGTGAGCGGAAAGGTTTTGGCATGGAGAAGTTTTGCGAAGGCCAGCGCGGGCTGGGGATTCACCATGTGGTCTTCGAGCGCAGGAATGATCAGCACGCGCGCCCGGACAGCGGCGGCCGCCTTCGCCATCGAGCCCCCGAAGGGCTTGGCTACGTCGTCGGCGATCATTGCCTGCACCTGCCGAATCCAGTTGTTGGCGTCAAACTGGTCCATCATCATTTTTTGAGTGTCTTTCAGAAACCCGGGAAACTCCGCGCGGGTGGTGTGTGTGACGCGGTAGGCGGGGGTGGTCAAATTCATCGCATGGATATCCGCCACCGTCGCCATCCCGGCCACAGGCGGCGAAGTGTAATTTCCATGATCCCATTTCGGGTCGCACTCGATGGCGTGAAGCTCCGCCGTCCAGAGGAGCAAATCGTAAGAGGTAAGCCGCGGCGAGCCGACAATCGGAATGGCTTCATCCAGGAAGCGTGGATAAGCAACCATCCATTCGAATGTCTGCATGCCGCCCATGGAGATTCCCATCACGGCATGCAGGTGGAAAATCCCGAGAACCTGCGTCAGCAAGGCGTGCTGCGAGTTCACCATGTCGCGGATGGTGAATTCGGGAAAGTGCATGTGCGGTTGCAGGGTGCTGTTGGAAGGCGAGGAGGAGACACCGTCCCCGAGCGCATCAACCAGGATCACGTAGTATTTCGAAGGGTCGGCGAGCTTCCCCGTGCCCACGAACTTGAGCAAATCCCTCGTGGTCCCGGCGAACCAGGTGGGGAGCAATATCGCGTTGGACTTTTGCGAGTTCAGCTCGCCCAGTGTGCGGTAGCCGAGCTTGAGATTTTCAATGACTTGGCCGTTTTCTAAACGAAAATTACCGAGCGAAGCGAATTTGAGCTGCTGCGCCTCGAGAGAGCCTGCTAAGAAGACACTTGCAACCCACGCACCTACCAGGAGCTTTACCACCCGCGACCAAGTCATGAAACTTCATCCCCTTAATTCTCGAAACCGTTGCCGGCAACTCTGCCTATGGCATGACCCCCGGGATCTTCAGTTGGATTCGATAGACGCTGGTGCTCGCGGTGATATAAAGCGTTTTGCCGTCCGCGCCGCCCCAGTTACAAT
>Ga0307373_10011585_pt1 | contig 12744 bp, 14 predicted proteins | sample OX2MG_FD_202534 | JGI IMG/M metagenome (GOLD analysis project Ga0307373, IMG submission 202534) | Soil microbial communities from Risofladan, Vaasa, Finland - OX-2 | ecosystem: Environmental > Terrestrial > Soil > Coastal area > Acid sulfate soil | place: Finland: Risofladan, Vaasa | collected... | reverse complement strand
GGGCGAGTTCTCGATCCTCGAGTCGTACCTCGCCGCTCTCCGCTCGGCGGAGCGGCTCATCTACCTCGAGAACCAGTTCCTCTGGTCGCCCGAGCTCGTCGGGGTGCTCGCCGACAAGCTCCGGAACCCGCCCGACGAGCGGTTCCGCCTCCTCGTGCTGCTCCCCGCGAAGCCGAACAACGGAGCGGACGACACGCGCGGCCAGCTCGGCCGCCTCGTTGCTGCCACCTCGGCCGCGCCCGAGCGCTTCCTCGCCTGCACGCTCCACCAACACGGCGACGACGCGAAGCCCGTCTACGTCCACGCGAAGATCGGAATCGTCGACGACCGCTGGCTCACGATCGGCTCTGCGAACCTCAACGAGCACTCGCTCTTCAACGACACGGAGATGAACGTCGTCTGCGCCGACCCCGCGATCGCGCGCGAAACGCGGCTGCGCCTCTGGAGCGAGCACCTCGAGTGCCCCAGCGAGGACGTCGCCGGCGACCCGGCCGAGCTCATCGACCTTCGCTGGCGGCCGCTGGCGAACGAGCAGCTCGAGCTACGCCGGCAGGGGCGTCCCTACACGCACCGTCTCCACGCCCTTCCGAACGTCTCCCGCCGCGCCAACGTGCTGCGCGGCCCGCTCAGCGGCCTGCTCGTCGACGGCTAAGAGCGAACGATGCGGGCGGTCTTGATCCAGTCGAGCTTCGGGTAGTGCTTGCGGACCCACTGCGCGCCGTAGTTCGCGATGTCCGCTTGATGGTTGCTCGCCGTCTCCTTGTAGCCGTGGTAGAGCCGGCCAAAGACCGAGAAGCCGCTCGTGATGGTGCCGAACGGGGCGAAGCCCATGCTGTCGAGCTGCGTGTTCGCGACGAGGTTCACGAACACCTGAGTCGTCCGGGTGTTCGGGCCCGCGGTCGCGAAGGTGATCGTGCCCTTGAGGTTTTGGCGAGTCACGGGATCGTCCTTGAGGTTGGCGTCCTGCCACGCTTTCGCGATCGCCGGCGTCCCGCTGATCCCCCACTGCACGACGAACCCCGGATCGACGCGGAAGAGCGGCTGGCTGTCGTAGAAGTGGTAGTAGACGAGGTTGTAGAACCGGTCCGCGCCCTTTGGCGCCCACTTGCGGTAGACGGTGACGACGAAAGAGCCCTTCGTCGTCCGGAACTTCGCCTTGAAGACGGCGGGCGCCTTCTTGTGGAGCGACGACGGGTGGAGCAGCGACGTGCCGCTCGAGGCCGCCGCGACGCCCACGGCGACGACGCCGGCAAGAACTGCCGCGAGGACCGACCGCTTCACGGCCGGAAGAGTAGCGTCGGAAACGAGCCGTGTCAGCGCGCTACGACGCTCGGGCGGGAAGAACGCGGCCGCGTACCTCGCCGAGCTCGACGCCGTTGGCGACCCGCCCGCGCAGGACGAGTTCGTCGCCGTCCGCGAGGAAGCGCTCGCCGCGATACAGCTCGATCATCGAGCCCTCGCTCCCCGGCTCGGGACCGGAGATCGTCCCGCTCGCCATGAGGTCGCCGGTGCGGAGCGGCGCACCGTTCGACGTCGCATGCGCGAGCTGCTGCGGCATCGTCCAGTAGAGCGTCTTCGCGTTGCCGCGCGAGATCGTCTCGCCGTTGAGCTCGACCTCGAGCGCGACGTCGAGACCCCAGTCGTGGCCGCCGGCGAGGTGGTCGAGCGGCGGCGGATCCTGCGCGGGCGCCTCGACGCGCGCGTCCTCTAGCAGCGCGAGCGGCGTCACCCACGCCGAGACGGACGTCTGGAACGACTTGCCGAGGAACGGCCCGAGCGGCACGTACTCCCACGCCTGGATGTCGCGCGCGCTCCAGTCGTTGACGAGGACGACGCCGAAGACGTGGTCCGCGAATGCATCGACCGGCACGGTCTCGCCGAGCTCACTGCCGACGCCGACGACGAAGCCGAGCTCGAGCTCGAAGTCGAGGCGGCGGCTGGGGCCGAACGTCGGCGCGTCCTCGCCGGGCGCCTTCCGCTGGCCGTTCGGCCTGACGACGTCGGTGCCGCTGAAGACGACGCTGCCGGCGCGGCCGTGGTAGCCGACCGGGAGCCAGCGCCAGTTCGGCAGCAGCGGCTCCTGGTCGGGCCGGAACATCCGCCCAAGGTTCGTTGCGTGCTCGAGTGAGGAGTAGAAGTCGACGTAGTCCGCGACCACGAACGGGAGACGTGCCGCGCTCGGTGTCAGGCGCGGGCCGTCGTGGCTCTGCGCCGCCTCGATCGCCTGCTTCCACGCGGCGGGACCGGCGGCCATGAGCGGATTGAGCGTCGGCTGGGCGAAGACGCCGCCCAGCGCCGAGAGGTCGACCGCCTCGTCGCCGTCCCGCCACAGCAGGCCCTTCTCACCCGCGCCGAACCCGGTCACAGGATTCCGAGCTCCTCGAGCCCGCCGACCGGCTCGAAGAACGAGCAGCTGCCGATCGAGTGGAAGAGCGAATGGCGGACGTCGGCGAGCTGCGCCGGTGTTGCGGCGCGGTCGCCCCAGCGGAACGACTCCGCGTCGAGCTCGAACGCGCCCGGCGCTGCGCGAAGCGCATCCTCCTCGTCGCCGAACACCACCGCTGCGAGGACGTTGAGAAAGCCGTGCTCGCCCGCTGCAGTGGGATAGGCGTGATGGAGACCGGCCGTCGCCTTGAAGACGATGCCGCGGTCGCGGCAGCCGCGGATGAACTTCGCGACCTCCTCGACCGAGGGCACGCGCTCGCCGCCACAGCGGATCTTCGCGCGAACGCCGCGCGCGGCGATCTCGTCGAGCGGGGCACCCTCGACGTAGATAGCGTCGCCCTGGCGCTCCTCCCCGCCGCCGACCTCCGCGAGCTCGCGGCCGGGCACCTCGGTCCCCGCGGGAACGACGAACCGTCCGAGCAGCCACGCGTGCGGGCTCGCCTGCGCGCGGCGATCCTCCTCCACCGCGGCCGCGAGCTCCATGCGCGCGGGCGGAAACATCGGCGCGTGGTCGAACAGGTGCGAGAGCAGCGCGCGGCGGGCGTCGTCGGGCATCGGGCGGCAGGCTACCCTTCCGGCGGGTCAGGCCCCGCGCGATGGGAGCCTGCGAACCGCGTCAGATCCGGAAGGAAGCAGCGCTAAGTGGTCCCTTCCAGGTGTGCGGTCGGCCTGACCCGTTTTCCCGCTTCGCCCGCTTCGCTGGTGCGGGCCTCGCTTCGCTCGGCGCACCCTGCGCTGTGCTTTCCGCTCGCTCGTGTGCGAGCGGCTCTCGCCGCTCGCGTGCTGACGGCTGGCGGGGGTGGGCCGCGCCCGCGCAGGTCGGGCGCGGCGACGGACGGCGAGGGCGCGTTCTGCTTGAATCGTTCAATGGCCGCTCTCTACCGGAAATATCGTCCCCAGAGCTTCGCGGACGTGGTCGGGCAGGAGGCGGTCGTCCGGACGCTGAGCAACGCGATCACGAGCGGGAGCGTCCGCCAGGCGTACCTCTTCGCCGGGCCGCGCGGCACCGGCAAGACGTCGATGGCGCGGATCCTCGCCAAGTGCCTCAACTGCGCGGAGGGGCCGACGACGACGCCCGACGGCACGTGCCAGCCGTGCCGGACGATCGCGGCAGGCACGTCGCTCGACGTCGTCGAGATGGACGCGGCCTCGCAGCGCGGCATCGACGACATCCGCGAGATCCGTGACCGCGTCGTCCTCCAGCCGGTCGAGGGGCGCTACAAGGTCTACATCCTCGACGAGGCGCACCAGCTGACCGATGCCGCCTGGAACGCGCTCCTGAAGCTCATCGAGGAGCCGCCCCCGCACCTCGTCTTCGTCTTCTGCACGACGGATCTCTCGAAGGTGCTCCCGACCGTGCGCTCGCGCTGCCAGACCTTCGTCTTCCGGCGGCCGCGACTGCAGGACATCGTTCAGAAGCTCCGCATCATCGCCGACGCCGAGGGGATCGACGTGCCCGACCAGGCGCTCGCGCTCGTCGCGCGCGGCGCGCGCGGGGCGTACCGCGACGCCGAGTCGACGCTCGACCAGCTCGCTTCCTCCACCGGCTCGCAGATCACTGTGCAGGCGGTGCTCGAGCTGCTCGGGACCGTTGACGAGGAGTCGCTCTTCACGCTCTGCAACCTCGTCATCGACCGCGACACCGCCGGCGCGCTCACGTTCATCGAGGAACTCTCCGAGCGCGGGCACGACCTCGGCCGTCTCGTCATGGATCTCCTCGAGCACCTGCGCCAGCTCATGCTCGTGCAGCACCTCGGCGAGGTTCCCGCGGCGATGCCCGTCACGGAGGAGACGCGCGAGCGGCTGCTCGCGCAGGCAAACCAGATGGGCGAGCCGACGGTGCTGCACTTGATCGACCTCCTCGCGGTGGCCGTCGACGACATGCGCCAGGGCGGCGACCCGCGCCTGCCGCTCGAGCTCGCGCTCGTGAAGGTCACGCGCCCGGCAGCGGATCTCTCACGCGAATCGGTCGCGTTCCGCCTCGAGCGGCTCGAGCAGGGATCTGTCCCCGCAAGCCCCACCCCTGCAAGTAACAGTCTGGTACAAGCGGAGGAGGCGCCGGCTGCTCCTGTGGCTCCGCCCGCGGCGCCGAGCATCGAGCTGACGGACCTGCAGCAGGCCTGGATGCACACGGTGCTGCCGGCGGTCGAGGAGCGCGGCGGCATCCCGACCGCGTCGATCCTGCGCGAGGCGCATCCGTCCGACCTCCGCGGCGACACGCTCACGCTCGCCTTCCCGCCCGCCGCGCGGTTCCACCTCGATCAGGCGCGCGATCCGAAGAACGCGACGCTCCTCGTCGACGCGCTCTACGACGTGACCGGCCGCCGACTCGAGGTCGCCTTCGAGCTCAGCGAGGAGACGGGGGCCACCCCGCCCGCCGCGCCGGAGGAGCCGGCCGGCGAGGACGAGATCCTCGGGATCTTCACCGACGAGCTGGCTGCCCGCGAGCGGGAGACCTAGCCGGTGCGCGAGCTCCCCAACTGGATCTGGGCGGCGCTCGTCCTCGCCCTCATCGGCGTCGTGATCTGGGGCTGGGCTTTCGACTTCAGCCCGCGGTGAAGCGGCTTCGCGCAATTCGCAACCACGTGATGATCCCGAGGCGCGTGGGCGATACGTGACGACGGCGGGAAGTCGGACGTCCGGACAGCCCCCCGCTCGAGGACTAACCGGGGAGCCATTCGCCGAGCCCGCGCCAGCTGTGACGTTCGCGCACGCGGTGCCGTATCGAGTGTGAGATGAGGAGACTCGCGCTCATCGCGGCTGCGGGGATCGTCCTCGTGGGCTGTGGAACGAGCCACAAATCGAGCCCGACATCCCGGTCGCACTACCCGGTGGTCGTCCACTTACCGCGCATCGAGGCGAAGCCGCCTGGGGTCCGCATGAGCGGTTTCGTCCAATTCATCTCGCCGACGCGCCTCGCGATCACCACCGGGGGAAGCAGCTCGTGCCCGTCCGTTCCCGACGAGCTCGTCGTGATCAGCCGACACGTAATTCGCATCCACCTGATCCCGGGCAGCTGGATCAACCGGGTGCCCGTAGCGCAGGCGCCGCCGGGCGGCGCATGCACGGCCGACTACGGGACGACGCCGATGGTGCTGACGATCGATCCGAAGCTGGTCGACGTGCACCGCCCGCTAACGGTCCGCTTCTTCTACAACGACAGCAAGAAGCCGCTCGTCCGCACCGCCGCTCCGCTCAAGCGCTAGCGGAACAGCCGGCGAAGCGCAAACGCCGCCCGGCGCCAGACGTTCATCGAGTGCTCGTGCTTCTCCGTCGGCGCGAACGCCTTCCCTTCGACTTCGCGGACGTCGGCACCGAGTTGCTCACCGACGCCGCGATGGTCGTCCGGCTCGATGATCTCGCTCGACGCCGGCTCGAGGTACTCCCCGAGCGCGTCGACCTGCGCCGTCGTCAGCGTCAGCTCGATCCGGCCCTCGGTGATCGGGCCGACGCTCTCCGCCGGGACGTACGTCGGCTTCGCGAACGTCGACCGCGCGATCGCCAGGCCGTCGAAGATGTCGGCGTTGTCGTCGCCCGTAACCTCGTCCACGGCGCCCACCTCCGTGCCGTCGGAGGCGTAGACCTTCCAGCCGGGACGGATCATGAGCCAGGAGACGGGGTCGGCCATACGGGGATCGTACGTCCTGGACATGTCCGGGGTCAGACCCCGTCGTGTCCGGAGGGGACCAGTACCCTCCGCCTCATGCTCAGCCCGTCCGTCGACAACCTCGTCGCGCAGCTGACGCGCCTGCCGGGGATCGGCGGGCGCACGGCGCAGCGGCTCGCGTTCCACATCCTCCAGGTGCCGAAGGAGGAGGCCCTCGCGCTCGCGACGGCGATCGGCGAGGTGAAGGAGCGCGTCCGCTTCTGCCGCGAGTGCGGCAACCTCACGGAGGAGGAGCTCTGCTCGATCTGCGTCGACACGCGGCGCGACCGCACGACGATCTGCGTCGTCGAGCAGCCCGTCGACCTCGTGTCGCTCGAGCGGACGGCGGAGTACCGCGGCCTCTACCACGTGCTCGGCGGCTCGCTCTCCCCGCTCGACGGCGTCGAGCCCGAGCATCTGCGCATCGACGAGCTCATGCAGCGCGTGCAGGCGAACGGCGTCGTCGAGGTCGTCCTCGCGACGAACCCGAACGCGACGGGCGAGGCGACCGCGTCGTACCTTGCGGGACGACTGCGCGACCGCGTGCGTGTGACGCGGCTCGCGAGCGGCCTGCCCGTCGGCGGCGACCTCGAGTACGCGGACGAGGTCACGCTCGGCCGGGCGCTCTCCGGCCGCCGCGAGATGGCCTAGTAGTCCGCCGCTACGAGACCGCCGGGTGCAGCGGGAGGATGAACGGCGGCAGCGGCGTCTGGTCGAAATTGAAGTCCTTCGCGAGGTTTCCCAGGATCGGCTGGCTTTCGCGGACGTCGGGACGCGAGTCCGGCCGGCCGTCCGTCGCAGGGTTGAGCCGCTGGCCGTTGAGGAAGTCGTCCTCGATGAACTTGAGGTACGCGTCGGAGCTGAGGATCTGGTGGTCGATGTATCCCGACTTCGCGTAGGGGCTGATGACGAGCGCCGGAACGCGTAGCCCGTAGCCCTGGCCGTCGACGGTCGGCGGCCGGACATGGTCGTAGAAGCCGCCCCAGTCGTCCCAGGAGAGGAAGATCGCCGTGGAACTCCACGCGCTCGACCGCATGATGGAGTTGATCAGTCCGGTCACGTAGCTCTGGCCGACGCTCACGCTGCTCGGCGGATGCTCGCTGTTCCTGTCGCCCGGCACGATCCACGAGACCGCCGGGAGGGCGTTGGCCTGCAGCGCTGTGAAGAAGTGGCCCAAGCCCTCGACGTTGGAGAGCTGGCCGTCGTTGCGCACCGTGTCGAACCAGGGCAGCGGGTTCCAGATGCCCGCCGTCCACGAGTTCTGCGGGATCGGCGCGCAGAACATCTGGTCGTCCGCACAGTCGGGCTGGCCGCCTGCCTGGACGTAGTAGCGCCAACTGACTCTGTACCGATGCAGGAGATAGGTGAGATCCGTCCACGCATAGTCGGGCGGCTTGTTCGTCGTATTCCCTGGATTGCCGCGGGGCGAGTCGGGGCTCTGCACCGCGCTCCGGCAACTCATCGGGTCGCCCGTCTTGGCGCAGCGCGCCGACCAGCCGGAGACGAGATACAGATGCTCCGGGAGGCTCCAGGACGAGTCCGCCTCGAACATGTGGTCCTGAAGTACGAACTCGCCGGCATAGCCCCAGTAGTTCGGGATCTCGCGACCGTCGTGATAGCCCATCACGTCCGGCTTCTTCGGGTGCCGCGAGCACGACGGGGCGGCGAACTGCCGGCACGCCTTCGCCCTCCCCTGCTCGGCCTGGACGATGAAGCCGTTCATGCGCCCGTCCGCGATGTCGCCCAGCGCGCTCGCATGCGTGTGCGGGCCGCCGAAGTTCGTCGCACTCGTGTCGTGATACGGACGGATGCAGTGGCCACGGTCGGGATCCGGCAAGCACGGCACGCTGCCAGGATTGCCCGCGAGCCCGGGGATCCCGTCCGCTCCCGGATACGTCCCGAAGTAGGAGTCGAACGACCGGTTCTCCTGCATGATGATCACGATGTGGCGGATCTTGTGGATCCCCAGCGGCGTTCCGTCCGGAAGCGCGGAGCGCGGCGCGGACGCGGGAGTCGACAGCCCCCTGACCTCTTGGCTCGCCAGAAGCGCACCCAGAGCCAGGACCGCTATGAGAATCCCGCCAACGCGACGCCGCAAAGCGCGACGAGCGTAACCCAAACCACGCGCGCCGGCGTCCAGGTTGAGGAAGGCTTCGCGTCCCGTTTCTACGCAGAACTGCAGAAGTCTGCGACGACTGACGCCGAGTCCGGCTACGACACGGCAGCGATGAGGCTCGCGGCCGCCGCGGCAAGCCGCTGCGGGGAGCGTGCGAGGCTGCGACGAACCCGCTCGCTCGCAAGGAGGGCGCCGAACGCGTACGCGACGAGGTGCTCGGTGTCGAGAAAGGTCAGATCGGGCCGGAAGAGAAGCCCCACTCCGGCACACACGAGCGAGCCGACGACGACGAGCGCGCGTCCTGCTGCATGCGGATGGCGCCTCCACATCACGCTCGCGATCACCCCGATCCAGGCGGCGATGATCGCCGACAAACCGTAGTCGGAGACGTGCATCACGGACGCGAACGCGTCGGGGCGCGTGAGCCGCCCCAGCCCGATGAGGCAGTAGATGCAGAGCGCCGAGAAGAGATGCCCGCCGGCCGCAACGCCGGCGATGACCCGTGCCGAGCAGATCGCAAACGCGGCGAAGCCGACGATCCAGAAGCCGAGCAACGACACAACTGCCGGCCTGTCGGCGATCACGGCGCTGCTCACGAGCAGCCAGACCCTGCCCTCCCCCACCGCCGCCGGGCTCGAGGCAAGCGACGAGAGCGGCAGCTCACCGAAGCGGTTCGCAACCGTCACCACGGCCGAGACTCCGGTCACGGCCGTTGCCATGAGTGCGGCTCCCCTAAGGCGCACGACCCGAGTCTGACGCATCGGAACGGCGTCGTCTAGATGGTTGATGCCATGAGATCGTCTGCACCGGGGCGTGAGCTGGTGCGTCTGGGGCGTCGCGGCGGACGTTTCTCGCTGCTGGTGGCAGCGGGAAGCGGGCGACGTGGCGAAGCGCAGGCCCGGCGGAGGTCGGCTCCGCCGGCCGCAGCCGGGGGCTGCGCGGCCCAGGCGTGCCAGATCGCGACCCGGGCACGCGAGATGGTGGCATCAATCATCTAGGGGCGCTGCGGCGCGGGCGCCGGGACGAACGCGTCGCGCACGACCTGAAGCACCTTCTCCCGCGTTCCCTCCTCGACCGGCTGCAAGCCGCCGAGCTCGAGGCGCGCGAGCTCCACGCGTCCTTCGGAGCGAACCGGGACGAAGCCGAAGTCGGCGAGGAAGTCGGACGGGAAGATCGTGCGATGCGTGTGGAACCGCTCGACCTGCGACTCGCCGTCCGGGTAGCGGTACGAGAACGCCTCGAGCGCGCGGGCGCCGCGCTCGCGGACGTCGCCGATCGCCGTGAGGAAGAGGGACTGCATGACCCACGGGCGTGACGGATCGATGAGGTAGGCGCACGTGACGAGAGCGGCGTCGGGGCTCGCCGGGCCGGCCGGCAGCTCCCGCGCACGCGGGAAGAGATCGGCAGGCCCGTACTGCATCGAGCCGAGCAGGCGACCGTCCTCGTCGTGGTAGACGGCGCCCCACGCTCCCCAGTCGTCCTCCGTCTCGCGGATCCACTTGCGCTTGTCGATGCTGCGGCCCCCACGCGTCTGCCACCAGATGCACTCGTGGCACACCGCCGGCGCGGTCTCGAGCGTCGCGCCGGTGAGCCCGGCGATCCTCGTCATCGCTCCACCGCGTCGACCACGACGTCCACGCTGGCCGGCTCGACGTCGGCCATGCTCCGGAGATACGCCCGCACGCGGGCCTGGACTTCCTTGCCGAGCGCGGGCAGCGAGGCGTCGCGCCCCGCGACGAGGTGGAGCTCGAGGCGCACCGCGCCGCTCTTGCCCGAGACGCGCACGCCGCGCCGGCCGGGGATCGGGCGGTCGACGACGCGGCGAACTCCTTCCACCTCCTTCGCCGCATCGGCGGCGTAGCGGGCGAGGATGTCGGTCGAGATCGAGGCCTGGTTGGCCATGCGTCCAGGTTATCCCTGGCGCAGAACCAGCTCGGTCGCCTCGGGCGGCGCCGCGAAGCGGAACGGGACGAACGTCGTGCCGAGGCCGGGAGAGACGTGCATCGTCGCCGCGGCCGTCCGGTAGATCCCGGACCTGTACGGCGCGGTTGGGTGCGCGAGGAGGATCTTCCCGCCGGGATAGGGGATGCAGATCTGACCCCCATGGAGATGGCCCGCAAGGATGAGGTCGAAGCGGCCCGGCTCGAGCAGGTCGAGCACCTCCGGATAGTGGCAGAGCAGGATCGAGAGATCGGCCCGCGCTTCCGGCGGCGGCGCGAGCTCGTTCGGGTCGAGCCGCGGCTTGCCGCGGAGGACGAGGAACGGGTCGACGCCGGCGATCCAGATCCTCCGGCCGTGCAGCTCGACCATCCGTCCCTCGTTGCGCAGCAGCGTCGCCGGCTCGAGCTCGCTGAGATTGGACGCCTTCGCCTGCGGGTCGCGGCTGATCGCGACGTCGTGATTGCCGAGTACCGCGAAGGTCGGCTGTGGCAGGACGCGCACGAGCCGTCGCAGCATCGGCTCGCCCCGCGGGTGCGTGAGCAGGTCGCCGGTGACGGCCACGAGATCCGGCTTGCGCTCGCGCGCCCAGACGGCGGCCTGCCACGCAGCGCCGATCCCGGGCGACGGGACGCCGAAGTGGAAGTCGGAGAGGTGCGCGATGCGGAGCCCGTCGAGCTCCGCGGGCAGTCCGGACAGCTCGACCTCGAGCTCGCGCAACTGCAGCCGCGCCGCCTCGGCGAGTCCCCACACGAGTCCGGCGCCGACAGCGCCAGACAACGCTTGTAACAGTCTGTTACTTGGGAAGTGGCGGTTCAGACTTCGAGCCGCTCGAGAGCCGGGCGCGGATCGACGATGTGCCGCTTGAACTTCAGCTCCGACTCCTCGAGCCCCGCGGCGACGCCGACGAGCTGGGCGAGGTGGAGGATCGGCAGGCCGAAGCTCTTCCCGGTCGACGCCTCGAGCTTCTGCTGCCACGCGTCGAGCGAGAGGTGGCAGAGCGGGCACGGCGTGACCATCACGTCGGCGCCGGCCTCCATCGCCTGCGAGATCGGCTGGATGAGCTCGCCCATCGCCGTCTCCTCGCGCGCGGCGATGATCGGGAAGCCGCAGCACTTGATCTTCGCGGGGTAGTCGACGGGCTCGCCGCCGCAAGCGGTGATGATCCGCTCGAGCGACCACGGCCGGTCGGGATCCTCGAAGCCCATGATCTTCGACGGGCGGAGGATCTGGCAGCCGTAGAACGGCGCGACCTTCAGGCCCTTCAGCCCCTTGTGCGCCGCCTGCTGGAGGAGCTCGTAGCCCTCGCCCTCCGCGATCTCCCAGAGGAGGTGCCGGACCTCGATCTTGCCGGAGTACGGCGGCACGCCGACCGTGACGAGGTTCTCGTTGACGCGCGCGAGCAGCTCGGAGTCGCCCTGCAGCATGTGGTTCGCCTGCCGGAGGTTGAGCGTGCAGACGTTGCAGACCGTCATGAGCGTGTCGCAGCCGGTCGCCTCCGCGTACGCGAGGATCCGCGCGTTGAGGTGGACGTAGTAGTCCGGCTCCGCCTCGTGGATGTCGCCGGCGCCGCAGCACGTCACCGACTCGAGCTCGACGAGCTCGAGACCGACGCGCGGCGCGAGCGCCTTCGTGGACGTGTCGAGCTCCTTCGCCGAGAGCGAGGCGAGGCAGCCCTTGTAGTAGGCGACGCGCTTCGTCGCGATTTCGGTGGTGGTGCTCACGTTGCTGCTGCCTCCTCCACTTCCGGTAGCCATGGCTTGGGCGCGGCGTTCGGCCGCGCGTAGATCTCCTCGAGCGTCTCGCCGCCGAGCGCGTGCGCGTGCGCGAGCCGCTCCAGCGCGTGCTCGCCCTGGACGTGCCCGAGCATGCCGCCGCGATCCTGCTCGCGGACGAGCTTGCGGAGGTTCCGCGCCTCGCCGACGTCCTTCGCCGTGTGCGGGATCGGGATCGGGCGCACCTTGCCGTGCTTCGCGAGCGTGTAGCCGAACTTCAGCTGCTTGATCGCGGCGACGTAGCCGTTCGTCTTCGGGATCAGCTCCTCCTCACGGAGCCAGCCGGTCGTCTCCGACGAGCGAACGAACCACTTCGCGTGCTTCGCTCCCGGATCGCGGTCGATGCCGCGCGCAATCGCCTCGGCGCCGAGCTTCGCGATCGCGTCACGCGGGTCGACGCCCTTCGGGCAGCGCTCGTTGCAGAAGTAGCAGCGGGTGCAGTCCCAGATGCCGTGCTCCTTGCTGTACTCCTCCAGCCGCTCGACCGTCGCGCCGTCGCGCGGGTCGCCGACGAAGCGCATGCCCTTCGCGAGCGCCTGCGGGCCGAGGAACTCGGGATCCGACTCCATCGCGTTGCACTCCGAGACGCAGCAGCCGCAGTTGATGCAGAGCGACTCCTTGTGGATGACGTTCATCCGCTGCTGCGAGATCCGGTACTCCTTGCCGTCGGTCGGCCGGTCGAAGCCGGGCTGCAGCCACGGCTGGACCGACTTGAACTTCGCCCAGAACGGATCCATGTCGACGACGAGGTCCTTGACGATCGGGAGGTTCCCCATCGCCGAGATCGTCGGGATGCGGCCCTCCTGCGCGATGTCGTACATCCG
>Ga0307373_10011584_pt1 | contig 12745 bp, 9 predicted proteins | sample OX2MG_FD_202534 | JGI IMG/M metagenome (GOLD analysis project Ga0307373, IMG submission 202534) | Soil microbial communities from Risofladan, Vaasa, Finland - OX-2 | ecosystem: Environmental > Terrestrial > Soil > Coastal area > Acid sulfate soil | place: Finland: Risofladan, Vaasa | collected... | reverse complement strand
GTGCGTGATCAGCAGCGTCTGCACGCGGGAAAGATCGACGTCGTAGCGCGCGGACGCGGCGAGCAGGTCGGGCCCGCAATCGATCAGCAGTCGGCCGTCGATCGCCAGTACGCAGCGCAGTCGCCGGCTTCGCTCTCCACCGCGACGCGCCGCCTGGCAGCGCTCGCAGGCACACCAGAGGCCGGGAATCCCCTCGGCAGCCCCGGTCCCGAGAAAGGTCAGGTTCATCGTGCATCCTTTGGCTCATCGTGCCGCCGGTCAAAATACCGCACCGGCTGTCTGCCGTCAAGGTGGTGAAAACCTGGCGCACTCTGTTATGATTGGTGCAGGCGGGTATGACGTCGCTAGTGGTGCTCGCGGGTGAGTGCGCATGCCCCGGTCAAAGTTCATCGCGGATCGCAACCGTGCTGGGTAGCGGCTCCGTTACTCACGACGAGGAGGACTTTTCGCCATGGCAGAATTGCTGGAGGGCAAGCTGACCACCTCGCTACGCTGGACGTCGGCTGACCTTGACGTGCTCCCCGACGACGGCAAACGTTACGAGATCATCGACGGGGAGTTGTACGTGTCGCGGACGCCACCCTGGGCTCACCAGGTCGTTTGTTCCAACGTCTATTTCCTTCTCCGGAGCTGGAGCGACGAGGCTGGACTCGGGCAGGCAGCCATGGTCCCGGGCCTCGTCTTCGCTGAGGACGACGACGTGGTCCCCGACGTGGTCTGGCTCAGCACGCGTCGCCTGGCCGAAGCGCTCGGTCCGGATGGCCACCTGCACGCTCCGCCGGAGCTGGTGGTCGAGGTGCTCTCGCCCGGCTCTCACAATGAGCGGCGTGACCGCGACGCCAAACGGAAGCTGTACTCACGGCGCGGCGTCGACGAGTACTGGATCGCCGACTGGCGCCTCCGCACGGTGACAGTCTACCGGCGGTCCGGCGACGCGTTGGAGTACGCCGCGACGCTCGGGACAGACGATACCCTCACGTCACCGCTCTTACCGGGGCTTTCCTCTCCGATCGCGCGCGTGTTCGCTGGGCTTCCGCCGACGTGAGCCTGCGAGAAACCCCGCGTTCACGACGGCTTCCGTTGTCCTCAACTCCGATCGGGTGTTTCCGCCGGCCCGGCGATGCCAACTCTTTCTCCATCCCCGGCCGGTCCTCGTTAACCCGCCGGACCATCGCTGCCGTTCGTGTGCCCGTCGGAGCGCTCGATGGCGCTCTGCAGAAGCGCGACGGCCGCGACGCGATCGCCCGGGTCGAGGTTCATCAGGATAACGCCCTGGGCCTCGCGCCCGATCTTCGAGATGCCTTCGAGCGGCGTGCGCAGCACCAGCCCATCGGCCGAGATGACCATCACTTCGTCGTGCGGCTCGACGACTCGCGCGGTGGTGACCGGCCCATTCTTGGCCGAGATGCCGACGGCCCGCACCCCGCTGCCCCCGCGGCCATGCGTCGCATACTCGGCCAGGTCGGTGCGCTTGGCGAAGCCGCGCTCGTTCACCACGAGTAGCTCACCGCCCGGTCGGACCACGTCGGCCGCGACGACCGCGTCGCTCGGGTCCAAGCGCATCCCGCGCACGCCGCCGCTGTTGCGATTCGACGCGCGCACGTCGTTTTCGTCGAAGCGAATTCCCTTCCCCGCGCGGCTGACCAGCAGAACGTCCTGATGCCCGTTCGTGCGGCGCGCCGCGACCAGCTCGTCGCCCTCGTCGAGGAGCATCGCGATCAGACCGTTGGAGCGGACCGCGGCGAACTCGCTCAGACGAACGCGCTTGACGTCGCCCTTACGGGTGGCCAGCACGAAGTAGCCGCCACGGGCGAAATCGGACACGGGCAGGGCCGCGGTCACGGTCTCGTCTTTTGGCGCGACCTTGATGAAGTTGATCAGCGGCATGCCGCGGGCCGAACGTCCGGCGTCCGGCAACTCGTGCGCCTTCGTCTGGAAGACCCGCCCGCGGTTGGTGAAGAAGAGGACGTCGTGGTGGGTGCTGGTCACCAGCAGGTGCTGCACGCCGTCGTCCTCTTTGGTCACCGTCGACAGGGAGCCTTTGCCGCCGCGGCCATGCACGCGGTACGTGTCGCTCGGCAGGCGCTTGACGTAGTCGCGGCGGGTGACGATGATCACGACCTCCTGCTCGGGGATCAAGTCGTCTAGCGTGAGGTCAACTGCTTCCTTGAAGGAGATCTGGGTCCGACGCGCGTCGCCGTACTTGGTCTTGAGCTGGACCAGGTCCTCGCGGACCAGGTGGAGGAGCTTCAGCGGATTGGCGAGCAAGCCTTCCAGCTTGCCGATCAGCGTCATCACGTCCTTCAGCTCTTGCAGGATCTTCTGGCGCTCTAGCGCGGCCAGACGTCGGAGCTGCATGTCCAGAATCGCCTGGGCCTGGATCTCGGTGAGCTTGAACCGCGTCATCAAGGCCGTCCGGGCGGTCTCGGCGTCGCGTGCCTGGCGGATGGTCTGGATCACCGCGTCGAGGTTGTCCAGCGCGATCTTCAAGCCTTCCAGAATGTGCGCGCGCTGGCGGGCCTTTTCCAGCTCGAACTCGGTCCGCCGGGTGAGCACGGTCTTGCGGTAGTTCAGATAGTGCAGCAAGGCCATCTTCAAGGTAAGCGTCCGCGGCTGGCCGTCGACCAGCGCGAGCATGTTCACCGAGAACGACGAGCGCATCGCGGTGTGCTTGCTCAGGATGTTGATGATCTGCTGCGGGATGGCGTCACGCTTCAGCTCGATCACGATCCGCATGCCGTCGCGGTCCGACTCGTCCCGCAGGTCGCTGATGCCGTCGATGCCCGGCACCTTGCGCTCTTTAGCCATGTCGGCGATGCGCTCGATCAAGCTGGCCTTGTTCACCTGGTAGGGCAGCTCGCGGATGATAATCTGGTAGCGCCCGTTCTTGACCTCGTCGATCTCGGCGCGCGACCCCACGACGATCCGTCCGTGGCCGGTGGTGTACGCCTGCTTGATCCCCTCCAGGCCGTGGATGATTCCGCCGGTGGGGAAGTCGGGGCCCTTGACGATCTCCAGCAGCTTGTCCGGCGTGATGTCGATTCTCTCGTTGACGTATTCCAGCAGCGCGTGGCCAGGCTCGACCGCGGCACCGGCTAGTGGGCCGAGAGCCTTGCTCGCGTTCTTAGCGTCGGCGCGGAGCTGCGCCTGGAGCGTCTTTGGCAGCTTCTCGAAGGCGGCGTTCAGCGTCGCCTCGTCGACCGGCAGGTTCATCGCCCGCGACCAGACCAGGTCGAACGGCACACCCTTGCTGATGCAGGCGTCGTAGTGATCGATGATGTAGATCGCCGCGTCGGCGATCTCGGTGAGGTTGTGCGGCGGGATGTTCGTCGCCATGCCGACGGCGATACCGGATGAGCCGTTCACGAGTAAGTTGGGAAGCTTGCCGGGGAGCACCGTCGGCTCTTTGAGCGACTCGTCGAAGTTTGGCTGGAAGTCGACGGTGTTCTGGTCGATGTCCTCGAGGAGCTCCTCGGCAAGCGCGGTCAGTCGTGCCTCGGTGTACCGCATCGCCGCCGCCGGGTCCCCATCCACACTGCCAAAATTCCCCTGACCATCTACTAACGGGTAGCGCATCGAGAAGTCTTGCGCCAGACGGACCATCGTGTCGTAGATCGGGGCGTCGCCGTGCGGATGGTATCGGCCCATCGTGTCGCCGACGATGCGGGCGCTCTTCTTATAGGCCGTGTTGTGGCGGACGCCGAGGCCTTCCATCGTGTAGAGGATGCGCCGCTGGACCGGCTTCAGCCCATCGCGCACGTCCGGCAGCGCGCGCGCGGTAATGACGCTCATCGCGTAATCCAGGTACGCGCCACGCATCTCCTCTTCGATCTTGACCAGCCGAACGTTGCCGATGTCCACGCGTTGCCCACCTTGTTGCGGAGAATCCATGACTAAGAAATTATCTCGAAACAGGTATTTGTGTGCCCCAAGGGCACCCAAATACCTGTTTCGAGATAATTTCTTAGCAGATGAAGCCACGAACGGCATTGCCGGAGATCGTGGCCGACAAAATCTCAAACAACCATGTATATTGGTACTGTCGAGGTAATTTTAGCGGATTTGGCGCCGGAATGCCATCGACGCGCATCGGCGACACCCGTCAGACTCCCCCGAGTGATACAATGACATGGAATCGAGCGTGGACGAATCACTGGAGGAGGAGTTGACCCGTGTTTCAACCGGTCACGGTCACGATTGAATACTGCACCGAGTGAGAGTATGAGCCTCAGGCCGTGAGCCTGACCAGTCACCTTTTGGAGCGCTATCAGCTCAAGCTCAAGTCGCTGACGCTCGTCCCGTCCTATGGTGGCATCTTCGCCGTCTCGATCGACGGGCAGCTAGCCTACTCGAACCGCCAGACCGGCCGCTTTCCCACCGATCAGGAGGTCGACGCCCTGATCGACGAGCGGCTCGCGGCCACGAAGTGATGAGTGATGAGGGGGCAGCCCCCCTCATCACTCATCTTCGTTTAGTATTCCGGCGCCGGCATGGCCGGCTTCTCCTTCTCCGGAATGTCGGTAACGAGCGCCTCGGTCGTCAGGATCATGCCCGCGATGCTGGAGGCGTTCTCCAGCGCCGAGCGCGTGACCTTGGCAGGGTCGATCACGCCAGCCTTCACCAGGTCCACGTAGTCGTTCGAAATGACGTCGTAGCCCAGGGTCGTGCTGTTCTGCTCCTTCTGGAGGCGACGGACCGTCTGTAAGACCACCGCGCCGTCCATGCCGGCGTTCGCGGCGATCTGGCGGAGCGGCTCTTCCATCGCGCGCTCGACGATGAGGACGCCGGTGGCCTCGTCACCGGTGAGGTGAACGTCCTTCAGCGCCATCGCCGCGTTCAGCAGCGCCACGCCACCGCCGGGAACGACCCCTTCCTCGATGGCCGCTCGGGTGGCCGAAAGGGCGTCCTCGACCCGGTGCTTCTTTTCCTTCAGCTCGACTTCGGTCGCGGCCCCGACCTTGATCACGGCGACGCCGCCCGAGAGCTTGGCCAAGCGCTCCTGGAGCTTCTCCCGGTCGTAGTCCGAGGTGGTCTCCTCGACCTGCGCCTTGATCGCCTTGATCCGGCTCTGGATCTCTTTGTCGTCGCCGTGGCCCTCGACGACGGTGGTCTCGTCCTTGTTGGAGGTGACGCGGCGGGCGCGGCCCAGGTCGGAGGTCTGGGTCGAGTCGAGCTTGCGGCCGGTCTCTTCGGAGATGACCTGACCGCCGGTCAGCGTCGCGATGTCCTTGAGCATCTCCTTGCGGCGGTCGCCGAAGCCCGGCGCCTTGACCGCGAGCACGTTGAGGGTGCCCCGGAGCTTGTTGACCACCAACGTCGCCAGCGCCTCGCCGTCGACGTCCTCGGCGATGATCAGGAAGTCACGCCGCCCCTGCTGGAGCACCCGCTCCAACACCGGGACGATGTCGGCGACGGCGGAGATCTTCCTGTCGGTGATCAGGATGTAGGGTTCGTCGAGGGCGGCCTCCATCCGATCGGCGTTGGTGATGAAGTAGGCCGAGATGTAGCCACGATCGAAGTTCATGCCCTCGACGTACTCGGTCTCGAAGCGCATGCCCTTGGACTCTTCGACGGTGATCACGCCGTCCTTGCCAACCTTGTCCATCACCTCGGCGATCAGATTGCCGATTTCCGTGTCGGCCGCGGAAATCGTCGCAATGTGGGCGATGTCTTCCTGGCCCTGGACCGCCTTGGCCTCTGCCTTGATGCCGGCCACGATCGCCTGGACGCCCTTGTCAAGGCCGCGCTTCACCAACATCGCGTTCGCGCCGGCAGCGAGGTTACGCAGGCCGTCGGTGACGATGGCCTGCGCGAGAACGGTGGCGGTGGTGGTGCCATCGCCGGCGACATCGTTGGTCTTGGTGGCAGCTTCCTTGAGCAGCTGTGCACCCATGTTCTCGAACGGATTCTCGAGCTCGATCTCCTTCGCGACGGTCACGCCATCGTGGGTCACGGTCGGGGCGCCGAACTTCTTGTCGAGCGCCACGTTGCGGCCCTTTGGCCCTAGCGTGGTCTTTACCGCTTCGGCCAGGATGTCAGTTCCGCGCTTTAGCGACGCACGTGCGTCTTCGCGGAACTGAATTTGCTTTGCTGGCATGTCTTCCCTCCTATTCCTTAATCACGGCCAAAATGTCGGACTCTCGGAGCAGCAGATGGTCGGTTCCGTCCATGGAGACCTCCGTTCCGGCGTACTTGGCGTACAGCACTGTCTGGTCGACCCTCAATTCCATCGCGACGCGGTCGCCTTTGTCGTTACGCCGACCGGGACCGACCGCGGCGACCACGCCTTCCTGCGGCTTTTCCTTCGCGGTGTCCGGAAGAATAATACCACCACGGGTCTTTTCCTCGCGCACCTTCGGGCGGATCAAAACGCCATCGCCCAGGGGTGTCACTTTCGTCGCCGTGAGAGTAGCCACGCTGAAACCCTCCACTATTCGGTAATAGACTGACTTCGCCTGCGTCCACGTGCGAGCGTGCAGCAGAAATCTTGACGCGCCGGACTACACAACCCAGAGTCGTGCCCGGTACGTGCATGATCCCAGTGACCGCGCAAGAAAAGCGTAAGAAGACAGTAGGACGAGAATTAGAAAATTGGGCGCGTCTCGAGGAGTCAGCAGGCTTGAGTAATTGACGATTGCCCTTAACTGCATCCATGATGAAGCTGCGTCGAAGAGCATTCCACGGGCGAGTAGCCAGGCGGGACAAGGAGACTGATACCCCTCCATGGTTACGATTCCCGACGACTTCGCTACCGCGATCATCAACCAGGCAGGGGACGCTGGTCGGACCTGGATCGATCGGTTGCCGATTGTCGTCGAGGGCCTCTGCCGCCGCTGGGACCTGGTGGTCGATGGCGCGCCGATGCACGGGTACCTCGGCGTCGTTGTACCCGTCAAGCGGCGCGACGAGTTGTGCGTTCTCAAGGTGTCGTGGATCGACGAGACCACCGCGCACGAGATCTCAGCCCTTTCTGTTTGGAATGGGCGGGGTGCCGTTCGACTGTTGGAGGCTGAACCCGAGCTGGCCGTGATGCTTCTGGAGCGGCTCAACAGTCGTCGATCGCTACGCGATGTTGAGATTGGGAAAGCGGTGGCTGTCGCGGGTCACTTGCTTCGTCGCCTGTCCGTGCCGGCGCCGAGCGACCTACCTCTCCTGAAGGTCGTGGCCGAGCGGCTGTCAGAGACCCTGACCGAACGCTGGGATCGTCTGGGTCGCCCGATGCCTCGGCGACTCATTGACGCTGCTCGGGACTCGGCCGTCCAGCTCGGGCCATCGGCGGGCTCCACGCTGGTGAACTACGATCTCCATGACGGCAACGTGCTCGCCGGCGACCGGGAGCCGTGGTTGGCCATCGATCCCAAGGTCGTGGTGGGCGACCCCGAGTTCGGCATCGCCCAACTTCTGTGGACTCGCCTGGAAGATCTGGACCGAGCGGGCGGCCTGAGCCGCCACTTTACCGCGCTCGTCGACGAGGCCGGGCTCGATCTCGACCGCGCGCGGTCCTGGACCCTGGTCCGCTGTGTCGACTACTGGCTCTGGGCCCTGAGCATCGGGCTGACCGAAGATCCGGCGAGATGTGAAGTCATTACCCAATGGCTTGCCTCGTGAGATCGTTCGGGCGGCGATGAGGTTGGAGCACGTGAAGAATCTACCGCCTTTCCAGCGACCAGTGTATCAGCGCGTTCCCAGCACGTTCTCCCGCCGTGATTTCATCATCGCTGGCGTGGTAACGGGGAGCGTGGCTCTCCTCGCTGCTTGCGGGGCCAATCCGTCGGGCGGCGTTCCGAGCAGCGGCCCTGCCCCGAGCGGCCCGACGAACCGCCCGTCGCCGACACCACGCCGCCTGCTGGGCATCATTCCTGAGCCGGCGCTTCCGTCGCCCACGCCAACACCTCAGCCGCTCGTCCTGCGCTTCGCACACTGGGAAACGGGCGCTGCCGCCCAGGCGCTCTCGACGCTTGCCGATCGCTTTTCGCGGTCGACGCCGCGCATCGTCGTGCAGCCCGAGGTTTCTGCTTTCGCGGAGCACTTCGACAATGTGCGTCGGAGCTTCGCCACGGGGACCGCGCCCGACGTGTTCGTGAACAGCGGCGCCTATTTTCAGGACTTTCTAGCGCTCAAGGCGCTGCTCGACCTCAGCGATCGCATGAGCGCCGATCAGTTCAGCCTGACCGACTACTGGACCGAACCGACCACCCAGCCGGTCGACGGTCGCCAGTACAGCCTGCCGATCTGGAACGCGACGGAAATCGTCGTGTACAACCGTGACCATTTTGTCGAGCGGAAGCTCGCGGAGCCAACGGCTGACTGGACCTGGGATTCCTTTCTCACAACCGCGCAACAGCTGACCGTTGGGAAGCCCGGTGAGGTCCAGCGGTGGGGATTGCTCCTGATCGACGATCTGCAGGGGGGGTGGGGCAGCTTCGTCGCCGGCAACGGGGGAGACTGGCTGGATTTGGCCGGGCAAAAGGTCACCTTGCAGCAGCCGGCTGCCCTGGAAGCCTTGCAGTGGTGTGTCGACGCCATTCTGGTCCACCACGTCGCGCCGCGGCCGAGCCAGGTGCAGCGGCTCAGCCAGGCCGGCCAGATCGATCCGTTCCTCGCCGGCGACGTCAGCATGTTCCCGACGGGGACGTGGGAAATGCCGCTCGCGCTGGCTCAAGCTCCGTTTCAGTGGGACGTGCAACGCCTTCCCCGCGCGCCGCGCACCGGAGAGAGCGTTACCCTCTCGGGCGTGCAACCGGCGAGTATCGCGAGCGCGACGAGATTACCCGATCAGTCGTGGCAGTTTCTGCGCTTCCTGCTCGAAAGAGATGCGCAGACGCTGCTAGCGGCTGGCAAAGTGAAGCTCCCATCGCGAAAGGACGTCGCCGTCGACCAGACGTCCGGCTACGCAGTCCCGCCACCGGCGCACGCGGTGGTGGCCGCGCAGGCCATGGAACACGCGCGGGATCTCCACTTCGTTCCACGCTGGCAGGCATTCCGAACCGCCGTCGTCGACGCGCTCGCGCCAGCGTTCGACGGTCGGGTGCTGCTGTCGGACGCCGTGCAGCAGGCAGTCTCGGCGGGGGATGCAGCGCTGAGCGGGACGGCGGCCGATTGACTGGCGACGGGCGTTGAACCGGGTGTGGGGATGTTCGGACCACGCCGGACACAATCGGTCGCGGGAAGACGTTTGGATCACGAAGATCACGAAACGGCGCGAAAAGATCACGAAAAGGAGGAATATCCGTGGTTGACGTTATCGTCGTCGGCGGTGGGATTGCCGGCGCCTCGGTCACCTACCGGCTGGCCCGGGACGGTGTGCGGGTCACGCTGCTCGAAGCGGGGCAACTTGGCAATGCCACGTCGCTCGTGAGCTTCGCCTGGATCAATGCCAGCAACAAGCCGCCGCTCGATTATCACTTGCTCAACGTCGCCGGCATGGGCGAGCACGCGGCATTGCTGCACGAGTTTGGTCGTGCGCCCTGGCTTCATCTCGACGGCTGCATCGAGTGGGCCTCAGGTGACGATGGCCACTCCCGCCTGCGGGCGAAGGTGGCCCGTCTCCGGGGCTGGGGCTACCACGCGGAGCTCCTGCCGGCGAGCGCGCTTGGTTCGTTGGAACCCTCGCTGGCCGCGCCGCCTGACGTCGCGGAAATCGCCTACTACCCGACCGAGGGCTACGTCGATACCACCCTGCTCGTCGGTTTCCTGGCACAGGCCGCGCAGGCCGCCGGGGCGACCGTTCGCCGAAACTGCCGCGTCGTGGAGCTCATCAGGTCTGGCGAGCGCGTTCGCGGGGTCAGAACGGCCAACGGAGAACAGCTCAACGCGGACGTCGTCGTCAGTTGCGTGGGGCGGTGGACGGCCGAGCTCGCGGAGCTGGCGGGCATCCGCGTGCCGCTCGCACCAACGGTCGGGATGAACGCGATCTCTGCCCCGGCGCCCGTGACCCTGCGGGCAGTGATTCAGGCCCCGCGAATCAGCTTGAGACCGGACGGCGCCGGCCGGATCATGCTGCGCCACGAAGATTTCGACGCGATAGTGCGAGCCGACACCCCGGTCGAGCCGGTCCCCAGCGTCTGCGCCGACATGTTGGAACGCGCCGCTCGCGTGCTACCGGGGCTGGCGGGGACCCGGATCGAGGCAGCGCGCGTGGGGGTGCGGCCGATCCCTGCCGATGGTTATTCTGTAATCGGCCCCGCGCCGGCGGCGGGCGGCCTCTACCTGGTCTGCACCCACAGCGCCGTGACGATGGGGCCGCTGCTCGGGCGAGTCGTGGCCCGTGAGATCGTCAGCGGCGACGTGGACCCGCGGATCAACCCGTTTCGACCGGAGCGCCTGGTCACCGCGCGGACAGTCGGCTGAATGAACGAGCAAGAGTGTTGCGGTATTGCGTGGGTCTGGCACATAGCGTTACACCCACGCAAAACCGCAACGCTCTTGCTCGTGCATTTATCCGGCGCGAGGCCACGGCCTCGCGCCGCTCACCGATTGTGCGGACCGCCGTCGATGCCCTATACTGGGACCACTTCGGGATCCAGCCATTTTTGGGAGAGAGACGATGGAATACCGCAACATGGGACAGTCGGATCTGGTGGTCTCCGCGGTTGGCTTTGGCTGCTGGGAGATGGGAGGGGGCTACGGGTCGATTGATCATCAGGACGTGACCCGGGCAATTCGACGCGCCCTCGAGCTCGGCGTCACGCTCTACGACACCGCGCGCGGCTACGGCGCGGGACGGTCCGAGGCGCTGTTGGGACAGGCGCTGGGCGATGACCGGAAGAACGTCGTCGTCGTGACGAAGTGTGCGCTGCCGACGCGACCCGGGCAGAAGCCACGACGCGACGCGCGGTACGAATCAATCGTGGAAGATTGCGAGCAGAGCCTGCGGTCGCTTGGCACAGATTACGTCGACCTCTTGCTGGTCCACTGGCCCGACGTCGAGACGCCCATTCCGGAATCGATGCGCGCGCTGAACGACCTCCAGGCCGCTGGCAAGGTGCGGTACGTCGGCGTCTCGAACTTCAGCGCGGCCCAGATTCGCGAGTGTCGCGAGCACGCGCCGATCGTCGCCAACCAGGTCGGGTACAACCTGTTCGATCGCCGCTGGGAGTACGAGATGTTCCCGACCGCGGGCGAGCTCGGCATGGGCGTCATGGCGTACGGCCCGCTGGCTCACGGCTTGCTGACCGGTGCGTTCACCACCGAGACGAAGTTCGACGACACCGACTGGCGCTCGCGCGGAATCATCTTTGGACAGTCGCTCTTCACGCCGGACAACTTCGGAAAGAATCTCGAGGTCGTCGAGCGGCTGAAGGCGTTCGCGTCCGACAAAGGCACGACGCTGCCGCGCCTGGCCCTGGCGTGGGTGCTGTCGAATCCGCGCATCGCGGTCGGCCTCTCGGGCACCCGCCGCCCGGCCGAGATCGAGGAAAACGTCGAAGCGTTGGCAATCAACCTGTCGGCCGACGACAAGCGCCACCTCGACGACATCATGCGCGGCGCCGCCGGCCAGGTCGAAGCGATTCCGACCTGATTCAATTGGTATCCAGGAATGGGTGGACCATCAGGAGATCTCCCGCGGGACGTCTCCTGACGGTCCACCCATTCCTGGACACTAATTGAATCAGCCCTTACCGACCACCTCACGTAATCGCCAGGCGATGACCTCGGCGTCTCCCGCCTCGAGTGTCATCGTCGCCACGCTCAATTCGTCGGCGCGACTGGTCACGTAGATCGGCGGATCGCCGGCGCGCAGCGCGGCGGCGACCTCCCTTGGCGATGGGCCGCTCCAGCGACGCTCGAACGCGATCACCGCCTGGGGCGCCCAGCGCCCCACGTCGTCGTGCATTTCCCGGCCGTAGAGACCCTCGATGCCTTTCACCGCGCTCGCGATGCGCTCAGCCCGTGCCTCCCACTCGCGGAACTCCGCGGCGTGATCTCGCCGCGCGTACATTTCCAGCGCAGTGATTAACCCGACGATTTCTTCCTTGCCTACTTTCATCGGGCGGCCGATCGCGTGGTTCGGGTTCCCCTGGAGCACGGCCGCGTCGATCAAATCACGTCGGCCGCAGAGAATGCCCGACGTTTGTGGTCCACGGATGCCCTTTCCACCGGAGTACGTGACCAGGTCCGCGCCGCTGCGAATGAACCTGGTCAGATTTTCGTGCGGCGGGAGAGTGGCCGATGCATCGACGAAGACGGGCACGCCACGCTCGTGCGCGATCTGCACGACCTCGTCCAGCGGCAGGGCGGCCGAGCGCTGCAGCCAGGGAGCGACCACGTAGGCGACCGCGGCCGTATTCGGGCCGATCGCCGATGCTAGCTCCCACGAGGCGGTGGAGTTGGCGAAGCCAACCTCGACAATCTTGACGCCAACCTGCCGAATCGCGTGGTCGTACCCATTGCGATGGGACTTATGCATGACGACTTCGTCCTTCATCCCCGAGGTGTCGGGCAACCGGCGAATCTTCGCCGGATCGCTGCCGGCCACGCACGCGGCGGTAGAAAGAACGAGGCCAGCCGCGGCGCCCGTGCAAACGTAGCCGGCTTCGGCTCCGGTGCATCGTGCGACGACCTCACCGGCCTTCCGATGTAACTCATCCAGATCAACGTAGGAGCGTGATGCCTGGACCATGGCTTCGACAACTTCAGGCGGCATCAGCGATCCGCCGAGTCGGGTCACGGTGCCAACGCCGTTGATGATGCGCCGGACGCCTAATCGCTGGTAGACGTCCGGTTCGGTCACGACTGCCATGAG
>Ga0307373_10011582_pt1 | contig 12746 bp, 17 predicted proteins | sample OX2MG_FD_202534 | JGI IMG/M metagenome (GOLD analysis project Ga0307373, IMG submission 202534) | Soil microbial communities from Risofladan, Vaasa, Finland - OX-2 | ecosystem: Environmental > Terrestrial > Soil > Coastal area > Acid sulfate soil | place: Finland: Risofladan, Vaasa | collected... | reverse complement strand
TAGACGCCGCGGAGACCCTCGCCCGTCTGGAACTCACCACCGGTGACCCGGCCGCCGCCGCCCGGGCCGCCCGGACCGCGCTCGCCGCCGACCGCACCGCCGAACAACTATGGCGGGCGCTCATGCGCGCCGAGTACGCGGCCGGGAACCTCGCCGGGGTGAGGGCCGCGTGGAAGCAGTGCCTGGACGCGATCCAAGACATCGCCCCCGACGGCGAACCCCATCCCGACACTGTCGCCGTCTACCGCGAACTGACCCGCGGGACCCGTCCCCAACCAGCTGGGCTGAGCTGACAAGGCGGGAGCGCACCACCCAACCGGCCAGGTTCACTGGAGAGCGTTACACGGGCAATCCACTCGTTGTGGGTGGCCATCGGAGATTGGCCCGATCACAGCCATCAAGTCGGGACAGTCGTCATCGCGGAGGGTGAGCATTCGCCAGGCGATAGGGCTGTGCGTTTAGCGCCTCCCTGCCGATTAGGCACTGCTGGCCTCTCAAGTGCCGACGTTGCCGATGGCGCCCAGATTAGTCATTCCCTTGTGGCGTCTACCGGCGACGAGCGGATTATGAGTCCGCCGATACCCATCCCGGCCCATCCCCGCTGATCCCCGCCCGTCCCGTCTTGCCAGGTCAGGGCCTGGCTAGCTGGACCAGAGGGGACGGCAAGGGACGCCGGGTGCATAGCACGGATGTTCCCCGGGCGTTCCCCGGCAGGAGGTGGCCGCGGTGACCGCCAAGCCCATCCTGCCGGGCAGCCAGGCCCGCGATGCCCTGGAAGCCGTCCGTGAGGCACTCGACATCCCCAACGCCGCCACGGTCGGGGACCAGGAGATCCGTGACCGGATCCTGCAGGAGCGGGTGGGCCATGCGGTGGCCATGCTGCGAGGGATCCTCGGCGAAGACGCCACCGTGGACATCGGCTGGTCCACCGCCTACCTGCGTGCCCGGCTCGCCGAGCACCCCGGCCCGGCTCTGACGCATCCTGCTCACGGGCCAGGGCACCCACGGCCCCAGATGTGCGAATCGGGCAAGACGACGCGCAGGCGGCAGGGGATGGCTACTGTTGGCCGACATGGCGATTGCTGCGTTAGTGGTGGCGATCATCTCTGCAGCGGCGGCTGGCGGCTCTTACTGGATGGCGCGCCGGTCGGCGCAGTCGGCGGGCAGGTCGGCATTGGCGGCATCGACGACGGCCGCGATCGATGTTCAGCGCAGACATGGTGAGCTGACACCCCGGTTCCGCGTGGAGTTCAGTGCCCCGAATCCTGGCTCCGATGCGCGCCGCCTACAGGTGACGCTCTTGGGGCCGCCCGAGCTGCGGCGCCTCGATGCGCTGACCGTCACAGTCCGCGACGATCACCCCTGGCGGGCTGAGAAAACGCCACTGGCCGGTGGCCCTACGCAGGAACAAGTGGCCCGGCAAATATGGGGCCCGTACCGCTTTACTAGAGGCACCGGGCCGGGCGCTGACCCGGGCCGAGGTGTCCCTGGCGCGGACGAGACTGGGCGCAGCACGCCGACGGGCGGCATGCCAGTGGGCGAGACGCTGCCCTTTGATATGGAGCCCACGTGGCCCCCAAAGTGGTCCGGCTGGTCGCCGGAAGACTGGCGACGTCAGATCGGGCCAATGCTAAGGCTGCTGCTGGAGTGTCACCGAGAAGGATGGGAGCCGTGGGTGCTGCCGTGCGAGATCAGCGCGGTTCACGACGTCAGCGAGATCGAGGTTCCCGAGCCGCGACCTGGCCCAGAGGCGGGTTGAGCCAGCGGGAGCGGTCCTGGCGGAATGGAACACATCGCCGTCTGTCCCGTCCTCACTCACGTCCCCGGCTCGTGCCGCGGCCGCTACCACACCGACCGGGGCGCAGCTCACAAGGGTGTACTGTCTTGCCCGCAGCGCATCTAGGCGCATGCAAATGCATGTGCGTACACTCGAAGTACGGATCACCATCGATGAGCAGGCAGAAACACCAGGTCAAGGAGCTGGAGGCACTCCTCGCGGAGGCGGAAAGCAAGGGCTGGCGTGTTGACAAGAAGACCTTGTATTTCAGGCTGCGCTGCCCTTGCGGCAAGCACATGACCTGGGTGCATCTAACGCCGTCGAACCCAAGATACGAACAGGAGAAGCGGCAGAAGCTTCAGAGCACGGGATGCTGGTAAGGGAGGCGCTGGCGATGAGGTACTGGGTGAACGTCCCCGTCCAGGTAACCGGCTACGAAGGTGAGCTGGGGGACAACATTGACCTTGTGGTCCAGCAGCTCGCAAAGCTTGAGACCTGCAACGGAGCGTTGCTGGACTACTCAGCGGACTCCGACGCCACAGATGACAGCGCAGAGTTCGCGGTGACCGTTGAAGCTTCCAGCGTTGAGGAAGCGCTGAGCACGGGGTTGAGCTGCATTCGGTCGGCAATCCACGCGACCGGGGCGGCAACGCACGGCTGGGATGACACGCACGTTGGTGACGCTGTAGTGATCTACCAGGCAGACGCTGACGAGAGCGTGGAGGTGCGCCCGCTCGTAAGCGCCTGACGTCAGCGGGCGGCGCAGCCGGTGGGCGAGGGGCATGGGACCGTTCGTCTCCCGCCCGCGGCGCCCTGGCCAGCGGGAACGCGCCCGGCATGGCCATCTGATACTGAGAGGTGATACAGGCAGCCCTCTTCAGTTCGCCAGCCACGCCTTGTCGAGCGTCTCCCCCCTGCCCAGCCGGGCGGAGAGGTCCTCCAGGTTGCTACTGCCGCCATGGGCGGACTCCATGGCGGAGTCAGACGGGCGGTCGATCAGCGTGCCCTTGCGGACGTAGACCGGGCAGCCGCCCTCGCCGCAGCGGTCGCCGGGCCGGTCCTGGCCGCCCGTCAGCGAGCTGCTCCGCGTGCTCGTGATCGCCGCAGTGATCCTCGGACTCGGGGCGGCCACCCTGGAGGCCCTCATCGCGTGGCGGGTGCGCCACGCCCGGCCAGGGCGAAATGCGGCCGCACTTCCCGCCAGTAACTTGCGGGTGCTCCCAGAGCCGCAGCCGCCAGCCCTGGAGCGGCCCGCCGAGGTGCATCTCCCCTTCCACGGCCTGTCCGCCGAGGACGTCGCTGCCATCATCGAGCGAGGCCGCCAGGACCGCTGAACGTCAGTGGCCCGCCCGTGCAGCTACCTGCATGCCTTCCCGCATAGCTTCTGGCATACTACCCAGCATGACTGATGAAGAGAAAGTCAGAGAGAACCTCGTGCGCCGCATGCTCGCCCGCCAGGGCTACCAGCTCACCAGGTCGCGGCGCCGTGACCCCCGCGCCTGGGATTACGGGATCTACATAATCACGCACATTCTGGCCAGCGGGGCCGACTCCGGGCGCGTCGCCGGGTACTTCTACTCGCTGGACGGTGCCGAGGCGTGGGCCCGCGAAGGCGACCGGGCCGCGGAACTCGAAGAGGCATCGGGCCGCCCGGCGGAGGACTGGGAGGAGATCGGGACAGTCGCAGTCGGCGCCAACTGGCTCACTGTGCTCGGCAGCGGCGCAGGCATCGGCCCCTACGCCTTGAGGGTGCTCCGCGGCAGTGACGGCAAGATCCGATTCATCAAGGCCGACCCCGCTTGACGCCATGTCAGATGCGCGGGTAATCCGCGTTGGTCGGGCAGCCTGCCGTATCGCGGCCTCTCACGCACTGGGATCAGTTCCGCGGCGCTTACCGCCGAGGGCCATCTGATCCACTACTTCGCCAGGCGGTCGGCTCGTGCGGCTGTGGGCACGGATGCCCACCGGGCGCCTGTTGCGGTGACGTTGTGCTTGCCCTGGCAGGTCCTTCGCCCCTGAATGGGGGCGCGTGTGCAGCGGTACACAGTTGTGAACCGTGCGGAAGGCAAGCTCGGGCACCGGAGGGCAAGGAGAGGCCCATGGCTAAGCGGATACTCACCGGATGCAGGGATTGTCGGCTGTGCAGTGCGAGCGGCATCGAAAGCGCCACCCGCAAGACCGCCAAGCTGAGCGTGGGCATTGCCACAGCGGGGTTCAGCAGCCTGATGCTGGCCGGACGGCGCAAGTGCGGCCAGTGTGGTCAATGGCCTTGCTTTAAGTGATCATGTGTGGGCTGAGCAGGTGAAACTCGATTCTCCGGGTGACGCTGGTGACGCTGGGCTCGCCGGGCTTGCGGGCGGGGAAGTCGCCGGCCTTCTTGGTCTTGCGGGGGCTGGCCCGGTCCGGGCGGTCGCGGACGAAGGTGGCGGGGGCGAGGATCTTCAGCACGAACGTGGCGAACGCGAGATCTAGCCGCTCAGGGGGGGAAAGCCGCGACGGTGTCTGTCGCGGCGGCCAGGGCGTGCGGGAAGCTGATCTTGTCCGGGGGGATGCCCGCGGCGGCCGCCCCGATCCCGATGATCTTGCAGATGGCCTGGTAAACGGCGAACAGCGCCCACATCTCCTGCTCCACGCCGGCGGGGTCCTTGCTGCGCAGCACCGGCTGGCCCTCGCCCATGTCCGTCTTGTGGTGGCCGATGACGGTCTCGCATCCCCACCGCCGCGGGTAGCAGCACGCCAGGTCCAGCGCCGGGTACTCCTCCGGGTCGAGCAGGCTGGTGACCAGGCAGAACACCTCCGAGGACTCTTCCTTGCCGTCTTCGGGGGTGGTGCGCACGGTGTACTCGATGACCCGCACCAGCAGCGGCGGGCCGTCCTTCTTGCGGGGCTGCTTCAGTTCCGCCAGATAGGTGCCGTCGGCCAGGACTTTCACCGGCTTGAGGGTGAACGACGCCGACGCGCGCCACAAGATGTGCGCACCCGTGGCCAGGAACTCCCGGGCCAGCGCCCAGGACAGGAACTTGCGGTCGGCCAGCACCAGCATCCCCGGGCCGAAGCATCCCTGTTCCAGCAGGTCACGAGCCAGGGCCTGCTCGCTGTCCCGGTACGGGCCCACCGACGCGCCCAGCAGGCTCCCGGTCCCGGACTCGGCCGCCGCCAGCCATCTGACCTGCGCGAACGCCCCGTCCCGGGCCTGGTTGGACGGGCGGCCGAAGTGCCCGTCATTCGCCGGGCTGTCCGGCACATCCGACGTCGACCCGTCCATCGAGACGACCCGCAGCCCGCAGCAGAACACCCCGGGAACCCCTTCTTCCCCGATCGGCCCCGCGACCTGCTCGAACAGGAACCGGACCGGTGCCGGGCCGAGCTTGCCGCGGCCCCGCGACAGCGAGGAGATGTTCGGCGGCTTCCATCGCCGCCCGCCGCCCGCGTCAACCCAGCCGCCCGGATCCAGCTGCCCGTCCAGCAGGTCACCAGCACGCCGCTGGTGATACAGCCCGTCGGCCAGCTTGGCCATCACCTGCCCGTACCCGCAGTTCCGGCCCCGGAACAGCCACAACGCCAGCACGAAATACATCACCAGCCGCGCCGGCAGCAGCCGCCGCCGCCGCTCCCGCGCCCCGGCCGCGTCCACCGCCGCGTCCACCAGCTCCGGCGTGAAAACCCTGGCCAGGACACCGACCGAGATCCGGTCCGGCAGCCACCCGTCCGGAGAGAGCCCCTCAGAACCATCATGCGCCACAAAACGGTAACGATACCACGCCATGTCTTAACGCAAGGCCATTGGCCAGTGTGGTCACCCTGCGTCCGCTCACCACGACAAGTAGCCCACCCCCTATCCGCGTCGTCCGCGTGCTGGTGCGATGCTGGTACCCGGAGACGATCCGACGAATCATCAGCCATTGATCCGGTTGCGCACGGCGGTGGGATGGCACCGGCCGGGCGCTGAACGCGTACAGCCCGGACGAGCTGGCGGAGTACTTGGAAGACGAGGCGTCCAGGTGAGCTGGGAGAGCGGCCCGCTGCCGTCTTTCGCGCCTGCAGAGAAGGCACACGGGCACATTGACGGTAGGAAGATGCGCTCCATCAGTGACCGACTCACCACGCTGACCCAGCCCCACCGCGAACCTAGACCGGGCCGGATCTACCACGTCCAAGGCCACCCGGCCGAAAGCTGCTAGCGTTTGGGTGCCACCACGATCACGCCCGCGCCCGGTCGGCCCGGCTGACCTAGTCTCGCTGTCCATCGTCAAGGAAGACCAGTGAACAGTATCTCTCTACAGGAAGCTATAACTGATCGTCGCCGTGAGATATCCACTGACTCTTACCCGATGTCGATCGGAGAGTTGACAAATCTCTACCGTGATTCAGAACTGGATGTCCATCCTGAATTTCAGCGCATTTACCGCTGGACAGATGACCAGAAGAGTCGCCTTATAGAAAGTATTCTTCTCGGCATCCCGCTGCCTTCAGTCTTTGTCGCACAGACCGAAGGCGGTACCTGGGACGTTGTCGATGGTGTCCAACGGATCTCAACTATACTTGAATTTCAAGGTCTCCTGCAAGATGATGAGGGGCATCTACTGCCACCTCTCAAGCTAACTGCCACTAGGTACCTTCCCCAGCTGGAAGGGGTCGTATGGGAAGATGGTGGCGATTCAAGCAAGTCGCTCTCGCAAGCACAGCGACTCGATATCCGTCGGGCCAAGATGGACCTAAAGATCATTAAGCGCGAGTCGAGTCCAGCCGCCAAATATGATCTTTTTCAGAGACTAAATTCATATGGTAGTACGCTCACTCGGCAAGAACTACGCAGCTGCATGATTATTGGCAACAGCCGAAGCTTTTACTATTGGCTCGAAGATCTTCGCAGGCACCAGAGCTTTATCGACACGGTCGCACTGGGAGAGCGCCTTCTATCGGAGCAGTACGACCTAGAGCTTGTGCTGCGCTTCTTGATTTTCCGAACACTGGAGACGGACAGCATCCGAAGCATCGGCAATCTCGGCGAATTCCTTGACACAAAATCCTTGGAATTCTCGTCAGAGGGTATCGATCAGGATTCCGAGGGCCGACGTTTCCGTCAGACCTTCGACATCCTGGCCGATTCTGGTGAAGACGTCTTCCGGAAGTACAACCAGGGCAAGGAAAGGTTCCAGGGCTCCTTCCTGAATACCGCCTATGAGGTGATTGCGCTCGGCTTGGGTTACCACATCGATTATTATGCAAACCACCCTGAGGAGTCCAGGCCGCTGGACCGAGCAAAGGAATTCTGGCTCGACGAATCTTTCGGCCCCGGCTTTGCTACAGGGATGCGGGCCGATACCCGGATGACACGCACCATTCCGAGAGGCAGGGAACTGTTCCAGCCATAGGGCGGACAACGAATGATATCCCGTCTGGAACTGCTGGTTGACCGAATGGACGGCCAACTGAGTAGAAGGCGCAAAGAGCTAACGGATATTCGCCTCACGTCTTTGAGAAGTTCAGGCTCGACAGCCGAGACGATCCGCAGAGCCGGACACATTCTCGCATATGCCCACTGGGAGGGCTTTTCGAAGGATGTGCTTGCGCAATACTTGAACTACCTTTGTGACACCAGGATCAAGCTTGATTCACTCAAAGTCCAGCTTCAGTCACTCAACTATTGGAAGATCTTTAAGTCGGTAGCTGCCAGTGCAGACTTCAGCGCCGCAATAGGCCTAATTCAGCAATTCGATGAGCGGAGCTCGCGCTACTTTCTGGTCGATTCGGATGAAATGATTCGGACCGGCAATCTTGACTCGCAGAAACTCCGGTCCCTGCTGAACATCTGCGCTCTTGAGTATCGCCCAATATATCAGACCCGCGAGCATTTTATTGATCAAGTTCTTTGCGGCCGACGGCACCGGATAGCTCACGGTGTACTCGAACCGGTCTCAGCGGCGGAACTGGCAACGGCATTGGACGGAGTGATGGAGCTATGCCAGGAGTTGAATGAGCAGGTACAGGAAGCGCTAATCTATGACCATTATAGCCGTCCCTAATCTGCGACAGTTGATCTCATTACGCTTGGGACTTGATCTTCCCGTTCACTCGTAGCTGCTTCGTCGTCGGGCGGAGGGACGCGGGTAAAGGTACGCCGGAGGCGACCGCGCTGCGCTTGGCCTTGAAGCGCTCGGCGGAGCCCGCGGACTGGCTGTGCGGAGGGAACGGCGGGACCCGAACCCACGCGTCTGCCCGCGGCGTTTGACGCTGAGTGTGGTCGCTATCGCAGCAGCTCTCGCAGTCCTCGATGACCGCGCGACTGCCCGACGTAGCGCCAAGCCAGGTTTTCTGGGCTGATGACAGCCAGGCCGATGAGCTGGCTGGCGTGGGGCTGGCCATGACCGCGCCGCCCGGCACGGCAGCGCCGCCGCCCGAACTGCGCTACAAGGTCCGCTCTGGCGTCTGGGATATGGAAGGCCAGCCACTAGCTGGTGCGCTAAGCCGAAGTTGCTGTAACTCTGCGTAGAGATTTGATGCCCTAACCTGCGGGAGCGGTCATTTGCGGCTCTCGCAGGTGTAGCCAGAAATTTCGGCGTGTCCGGCTGCGATGATCTGACATCTGGCGATATGATCGCCGGTATGGCGCAGCAGGCGGCGGCGATGCACGTGGCCAGGATCCGGAGCGGCTACACGGATAAGCAGGGACGGCGGCGGGACTATGAGTCCCGCTACCTGCGGCGCACCTACCGCGACGGCGGCAAGGTCCGGCATGAGACGCTGGCGAACCTGTCCGGGCTGCCGGAGCAGGTGGTCGACGCGATCGAGGCGGCGCTGAAGGGCACCGCCCTGGTGCCCGCCGCCGAGGCGGTGACGATCACTGCCTCGGTGCCGCACGGGCACGTCGCCGCGGTGCACGCGATGGCCGTCAAGCTGGGCCTGCCGGCGCTGCTCGGCCCGCCATGCCGGGAACGCGACCTGGCGCTGGCGCTGATCATCTCCCGGGTGACGGCCCCGGCATCCAAGCTGTCCACCGTGCGCTGGTGGGCCGGCACCACCCTCGGGACTGACCTGGGCGCCGCCGCCGCCTCCACCGACCAGGTCTATGCGGCGATGGACTGGCTGGAACGCCGGCAGGACGCGATCGAGGCGAAGCTGGCCGCCCGGCACCTGGGCCCGGAGCCGAACCCGGCGCGGATGGCCCTGTTTGACCTGTCCAGCTCGTGGCTGGAAGGCACGCACTGCCCGCTGGCTGCCCGCGGCTACTCCCGGGACGGCAAGAAAGGCAAGCTGCAGATCGAATACGGGCTGCTCACCGACCCCGCAGGCCGCCCGGTCGCGATCCGGGTCTTCCCCGGCAACACCGGCGACCCCGCCGCCTTCACCGAGATCGTCACGGTGGTGCGGGAGAAGTTCGGCCTGACCAAGATGGTCATGGCCGGCGACCGGGGCATGATCACCTCAGCCCGGATCCAGGCCCTGAACCAGCTGGAGGACGGGACGGAGCGGGAGGACGCCTACGGGTGGATCACCGCGCTGCGCGCCCCCGCCATCCGCAAGCTCATGGCCGGTGACGGCCCGCTGCAGATGTCTCTGTTCGGCCAGCAGAACCTGGCCGAGATCACCAGCCCGGACTACCCCGGCGAGCGGCTGATCGCCTGCCGCAACCCGGTCCTGGCCGCTGATCGCGCCCGCACCCGCAGCGAACTGCTGGCCGCCACCGAGAAACTGCTGGCCCCCATCATCGCCCGCGTCCAGGCCGGCAGGCTCACTGGCGCCGGCGCGATCGGGGTCGAGACCGGCAAGGTGATCAGCAAGTACAAGACCAGCAAGCACTTCGACATCACGATCACCGGCACCAGCCTGACCGTCACCCGCAAGCAAGCCCAGATCGATGACGAGGCCGCCCTGGACGGGTTCTACGTGCTGCGCACCCCCATCCCGGCCCGCCAGCTCGATGCCCCCGGCGTGGTCACCGCCTGCAAGAACCTCAAATACGTCGAACGCGACTTCCGCCACATCAAGGCCGACGACCTGGACCTGCGCCCCATCTGGCACCGGCTCGAAGACCGCGTCAAAGCCCACGTGCTGATCTGCATGCTCGCCTGCTACCTCACCTGGCACCTGCGCCGGGCATGGGCGCCGCTGACCTTCACCGACGAAGAGCCGCCCACGGCCAGCAACCCCGTCGCCCCCGCCAGCCGCTCCGCGGCCGCCCACGCCAAAGCCTCCCGCCAGCACGACGAAACCGGCCGCCCCTACCGCAGCTTCCACGGCCTGCTCGACCACCTGGCCACCCTGCCCCGCAACCAGGTCCGCTTCGCCGGCGCAACGGCCACCATCCCGATGCTCACCGAACCCACCACCGATCAGCGCGAGGCCTTCCACCTCATCGGCGCCCCCATCCCGCTCACCTTGAAGTAGCCAGAACAGCCAGCCGTCCGCGACGGCAAAACCTCAGTTCAGGGCCCGAATCGCTTACCAAACCGGACGCAACTCCGGTCAGCATGCCTGACGACCAGGCGCTGGCCGGGCCAGACCAGCTGCCGGGACCGCCTGGTGGTCGCGTCGGCAGTGAATGTCCCGGCCGCCACCGTCACCGGGCCGGGCCGGCACGAGGAACACACCGACCCGCATATCGTGCCGCGACAGAACAGCCCGTTCGTCGCGCCGCCGACAGCAAGCCAGCCCACGGGGGCCAGCGGGTGAGTCGGCGGTTCTGCGAGCTTCCTCCGGCAGAGGTTTCATCACGTTCGGTGACAAGCTGCCCAAGACGGTCATCGCGGCTACGGGCGCATCCCCGGAGGGACCGCAGTGTGGCCCTCGGCGCCAACCCTGCCCGTTGTGGCCGACGCCGAGGCCAACTGGAAATCGTAGCCAGGCCGAGCGGAGCACTGCGGGCAGCCGGCTCGCCTGGACTATGGCCTACTCTGGCTCGCGCTCCAGCCACGTGGCCTCGATATTCGGGCCCGCATCTTGGCCCCGGCCGTCGCGTGCAGCTGGCCTATCGGCCAAGCTACTGGAGCGGGCACGCCGCAGGTCTGGGTCACAGTGCTCAAAGGCGAGCGATTGGGTGAGAATCTGGTCTCTCCCCACGAAGTCGCGCTCGTCGTGGGTGGTCTCGTACAGAGCCTGCACCTCGTCCCACCGCATCTGCCGCAGGTCGTGCAGCGCAGCGGGGAGATCCGGGCGAAATACTCCTGTCTCCCGCGACGGGCATTCGGCTGCGCCGGACGGTTGGGGCAGGGCAGCCCTCGCAGAGGACGGTAGGTGGGCGCGGCCAGGTCTGGCTCGTTCCGCCGGGTGGCCTGCAGCTGCGCGGGCAAGTGCCAGGATCCGGCTCGGTGCGCGTACCGACACCGCTATTTCAGCCAGGTCGGTTGCCAGGCGCGCACTGGCACGCTCGACAGCCTGGTAGGCGGCGAGGAGTGCGTTCACATGCTCCCTGGGAGCACGACCGTAGGCCCGCGGGATGTCAAACCAGTCGGGGAGGGAGCGCGTGCGTACATACAGTCGGCCCGTGTTTGCGATCGCGTGCACCTGGTCACACTCTGCTTCCGCAAGGCGGTTAAGGGTCTCCCCCACGCTGTGCACTGCGGCTGCTGACCGACTGAAGTCACTGGCGTATCCGGCAAGCTCGTTGGGCGGCCGGAGGTTGTGGCGGCGGCCGTGGGCCGGCGTCCACCGCGGGTCGCTGTACACGAGCCGACCCGTCCACAGTGCCAGATCTTCCGCCTCCATGCAGACGGGGGACCGGGTTCTGCGTGTGTCGGTCACTACCTGGCTCCCCCAAGCGCTGGCGGCGTCGAGCCACCGGGCCTGCGCGGCGTGTGCCGTCACCGCGGACTCCGCCAAGCGGGCGCTGAGGCCGGTCAGGCCGAGGTGGCTGGCGCGGGAGGCGAGCAAGTCGAGGGCGACCCCGCAGTTATGGCTGATCACGACGGCCATCCCGGCGGTGTGGCGCAGCGAGGTTTCCGAGATGTCTGGCGACCACGCCGGGTACGGCTTCCACGTCACCTGCCGGATGCGTTCGGCGGTGCTGATCGTCCCTTCGCACAACAAGGCGACCGGCTCGGTCCCCTGCGGAACGACACGGGCGGGCATCGAGTTGATCGGGATCGCACGCAACACGACCAGATCGGCCGCGGTGGCGGGGTCCCGTAGCAGGGCCGTGTCGATGGTCCCGGCGGCATCCCACAGGCTTCGCCCCGCGACCTCGAGCCTATAACGCACGTCCTCAGACCTTGCGCTACGCGACGTACCAGCCCGCGCCAGGCTCATGGCCAGGGGAGCCATCTGCCAGGCCCACCAGGATGTCTCAGCGGCCAGTGCCCTGGCGACCTGCGGGGAGGAGATGACCGGCGCCCACTCGGAGGCGTAGGTGCGGTCGGGCGCGAAGTGGGTCTGCAGGAGGTCCCTGGCGGCCGTGAGCGACTTCGCTGCCGAGACGAGGCAAGCGGCGGCATCCTTGGGGCCATGGCGCACCGGCCGGGCATGGCGGATTCGGCTGTAGCCGAGCGCCCGGATTCCTGTGCTGAGGGATTCGCGCGCCTCAACGGCCGCGCGTGGCCAGCCATCGAGCAGTGGCGCCTCGCGGAACAAGATGTCCCCTGCCGCGTCGATGTCTGCGAGGTAGCGGGCCAGGACGGCCACGACCTGGCCAAGGGACCGCGCGATTTCAGCGACCTCGGCCGTCCTGCCTGAGGACCCGGGGGCCGCGCGGGCAAGGTGGAGCTGGTCGCTGGCGGCTTGCAGGAAATCCCCGGCGGTGGCGCGTCTTGCCATTACCCGGTCCCTGCCAGGCAGGAATGGATAGTTTCCGCGCAACGGCTGGCGGTGGCGAGCGCCGCCCGGTCCCGTGGGTCGCGTGCCGTGCCCGCCGAGCCCGCGAGATCGGCGCTGAGCACCCGCGCCACCTCGGCGAGGCTGTCAGCGATGTCCTCCGGGCTCGATTCGCCCAGTCCCTGCTGTCGCCGGCTCCGGCTGTGACCGGCAGCAGCCGGGA
>Ga0307373_10011579_pt1 | contig 12748 bp, 12 predicted proteins | sample OX2MG_FD_202534 | JGI IMG/M metagenome (GOLD analysis project Ga0307373, IMG submission 202534) | Soil microbial communities from Risofladan, Vaasa, Finland - OX-2 | ecosystem: Environmental > Terrestrial > Soil > Coastal area > Acid sulfate soil | place: Finland: Risofladan, Vaasa | collected... | reverse complement strand
CCGGCACGACGCGCGGGATGCGCCTGCGCCTCGCGCTCGAGGAGCTCGGACCGATCTTCGTGAAGTTCGGCCAGGCCCTGTCGACGCGCCGCGATCTGCTGCCCCTCGATATCGCCGACGAGCTCGCGCTGCTGCAAGACCGGGTGCCGCCGTTCGACAGCGCGCTCGCGGTCGCGGCGATCGAATCGACCTTCGGCCGCAAGCTCGGCGAGATCTTCGCGCAGTTCGACCGCTCCCCGCTCGCCGCGGCCTCGATCGCCCAGGTGCACGCGGCGAAGCTGCAGGACGGCACCGAGGTGGTGGTCAAGATCCTGCGTCCCGGCATGCGCGCGGTGATCGAGCGCGACCTCGAGGTGCTCGAGGCCCTCGCGGCCCTGGCGGACCAGTACTGGGAGCAGTCGCGGCGCCTGCGCCCGCGGGAGATCGTCGCCGAATATCGCAAAACGATCCTCGACGAACTCGACCTGATGCGCGAGGCCGGCAACGCGTCGCAACTGAAGCGCAATTTCCAGGGCTCGAAACTGCTCTACGTCCCCGAAGTCTACTGGGACTACTGCCGCTCGAACGTGATGGTGATGGAGCGGATCCACGGCATCGTCGTCAACCGCGTCGATGAGCTGCGGGCGTGCGGGACGAACATCGCGAAGCTCGCCGAGAACGGCGTCGAGATCTTCTTCACCCAGGTGTTCCGCCACAACTTCTTTCATGCGGACATGCATCCGGGAAACATCTTCGTGCAGGTCGAGGACCCGCAGAACCCGCGATACGCGGCGGTCGATTTCGGCATCGTCGGCACGCTCGAGGCGCGCGACCAGCACTATCTCGCCGAGAACTTCCTCGCCTTCTTCGACCGGGATTACGCCCGCGTCGCGGCCCTGCACGTCGAATCCGGCTGGGTGCCGGGCGGCACGCGGATGAGCGAACTCGAATCGGCCGTGCGTACGGTCTGCGAGCCGATCTTCAACAAGCCGCTGAAGGACATCTCGTTCGCGCAGGTGCTGTTGCGCCTGTTCGAGGCCGCACGGCGGTTCGACATGCAGATCCAGCCGCAGCTCATCTTGCTGCAGAAGACCCTGTTGAACATCGAGGGCCTCGGCCGCCAGCTCTACCCGGAACTCGACTTGTGGAAGACCGCGCAGCCGATCCTGCGCGCGTGGATGCGGGACCGCACCAGCCTGGGTTCGCTCCTGCGGGGCGCCCGCGCCCAGCTGCCCGATGCGATCGAGACGCTGAAGCAGGTGCCGAAGATCGTCAAGGCGGGCGTGCGTGCCGCGGCGGACGGGCAATTCCGCTGGGGCGTGCACGTTGCCGAGCTCGCCGAGCTGCGCAGCGAGATGCGGCGCCTGCACGCGCGGCGCGACGCGGCGATACTCGCCGGCGTGCTGTGGTTCGGGGGTCTGATCTGGCTCGCACTCGGCGCGCCGCACGCCGCCGCAGGCTGGCTGCAGCTCGGCGCGGCGGCGGCGATCTTCCTGCGCCTGCACTGGACCAGGCCGCGATCGGCCGTCTGAGCGCCACTGCGGTGCCGGACCTGACGGTGGGCGCCGCGGCCCGGCTCTCAGGACTTCGCCTCCGCGCCGCAGCGCCAGCAACTGGTGAACTGCGGTTCGAGCTGTTCGCCGCAGCGATCGCAGATCCACGGTGCCCCGGCCGCCGGCCGCGATGCGCGCTCCAGGACACCCAGTGCGCGCGCCTCATCGGCGTCCTCGACCACCACTTGCGGCCAAGTCTCGAACATCGGCAGTTCGCCCGCCGCACCGGCGAGGTACTGGTTGCGAATCTCGCACTGGATGCCGGCCGTGATCAGGAGGTTGCGCGCGTGGGCGACCTGCAGCAGCGTCGCCGCCCGGTACACCCGCTTCATCGCACCCGCTCCATGCCGGCCCCGGCCAAGGCGCCCCTCAGCGCAACGACGCGAGAAACTCGCGGGGATCCTCGCCGCGCTCGAGCACTTCGACGAGCGCCGAACCGACGATGACCCCGTCCACGTGGCCGGTGAAGCGCGCGACCTGCGCGCGCGAACGGATGCCGAAACCGGCGCAGACCGGCACCGCGGCGACCTTGCGGACACGATCCATGTACTCGAGCACATCGCCGGGGATCTCGGCCGACTTGCCGGTGGTACCGGTCATCGTCACCGCGTAGACGAAGCCCTGAGCGGCCGCGCACAGCCGCGCGAGCCGCGCGGGCGGCGTCACCGGCGTAACCATTTGTACGAGCGCGAGCCCCTCGCGGTCGAGCGCCGCGGCAAGGTCCGCGCGCTCCTCGAACGGCAGATCCGGGACGATGCAGCCGGCGACGCCGGCCGCCGCCGCATCCCGCGGCAGGCGTTCGAGTCCGTAGGCGAGCAACGGGTTCAGGTAGCTCATCAGCAGGACGGGTGCGCCGCCGGGCCGCACCGCGGCGCGCAGCTCGTCGAGAATCCACGGCAGGTTGACGCCGTTGGCGAGTGCCGCGAAGCTCGCCCGCTGAATCGTCGTCCCGTCGGCCATCGGGTCGGTGAACGGCACGCCGATCTCGACGACGTCGCACGCGGCGGCGACCGCCGCAAGGTCGCCGCGAAAGCGGCTGCGCTCTGGGAATCCCGCGGTCAGGAAGCCGACGAGCGCCGGCCGGCCCTCGTGCCTCGGCGCGCGAATCGCCGCGCAAATCCTCTCGTGCGGCGCCGCCGTCAACCCGCGTCCTTCAGCAAGGTGCGCTGCAGTATCGGCATGTCCTTGTCGCCGCGGCCCGAGCAGCCGATCAGGATGCGCGCACCCGGATGAGCCGCGGCGTAGCGGCGCGCGCCGGCGAAGGCGTGCGCGGTCTCGATCGCAGGCAATATCCCCTCGTGGCGCGCGCACTCGCCGAGGGCGTCGAGCGCCTCCTCATCGCTCGCCGCCTGGTAGGCAACGCGGCCGGTTCGCATCAGGTAGGCGTGTTCCGGACCGACGCCCGAATAATCGAGCCCGGCCGAGACCGAGTGCGTCTCCCGCACCTGGCCGTGCTCGTCCTGCAGGATCAGCGTATAGCTGCCGTGGAGCACGCCGGGCGTGCCGAAGGTCAACGAGGCGGCATTGTCGCCGAGACCCGGGCCGCGGCCGCCGGCCTCGATGCCGAGCAGATGCACGCCCGCATCGTCGAGAAACGGGTGGAACAGGCCGATCGCGTTCGAGCCGCCGCCGACGCAGGCAACCGCGACGTCCGGCAGCGCGCCGGCGAGCTCGAGCATCTGCGCCCGGGCCTCGCGGCCGATCACCGATTGCAGCTCGCGCACGAGATACGGATAGGGGTGCGGGCCGACCGCGGAACCGATCGAGTAGTAGGTATTCTCCGGATCCGCGACCCAGTCGCGCAGCGCCTCGTCGATCGCCGCGCGCAAGGTGCCGTCGCCGCTCGTCACCGCCACCACGGTCGCGCCGAGCAGCTGCATGCGGCCGACGTTCGGCGCCTGCCGCTCGACGTCGACCGCACCCATGTAGACGACGCAGGGCAGCCCCAAGCGGGCCGCGGCGGCCGCGCTCGCGACGCCATGCTGGCCGGCGCCGGTTTCGGCGATGATGCGCTTCGCGCCGAGGCGCTTGGCGAGGATCGTCTGGCCGATCGCATTGTTGATCTTGTGCGCGCCGGTGTGCGCGAGGTCTTCACGCTTCAGCCACACCTCGGCGCCCCAGCGCTCACCCAGATTACGGGCCTGCGACAGTGCGGTCGGCCGGCCGACCCAGGTCGCGAGTTCGCGGCGGTATTCGACCTGGAACTCGGCGCTCGGCAGGTATCGGTCCACGCCCGCCTGGAGGCGCTCGAGCGCCGCTACCAAGGTCTCCGGAACGTAGCGGCCGCCGAACTCCCCGTACCGGCCGCGGGCGTCCGGCAGGCGCACGCCCTCGCGGGCCGCGCTCTGCGCTCGGGAACTCATGAATCCATCTCGAGCCGAACGGCGGCTTCGCGCACCGCGCGGACGAATTGCTCGATTTTCTGGGGATCCTTGACGCCGGGAACCTCCTCGACGCCACTGCTGACGTCGACGCCGAACGGCCTGACCGCGCGGATCGCCTCGTCGACGTTCTGCGCCGACAGGCCGCCCGCGAGTATCAGCTGCGTCTGGCGCGCGAGTTCCGCCGCCCGGCCCCAGTCGGCGATCTCGCCGATGCCGCTCGTCGGGCCCTCGAACAGCATTCGGGCCGGCAGCGGATGCGGCGTCTTGCGCCCGAAGCGCACGACGGGGAGCAGCTGCACGCCCTGCGGGATGCGCAACTCGCGCAGGTCCTCGACGTCGGTCTGAAAATAATCGGGCCGCAAGGTGCGGCAGATCTCGTCGACCTTCATCTGCAGCGGATGCTGCGCGACGGCGATGCGCAGGATGCCCGGCGGCGCGAGCGCCGCGAGCTGCGCCGCCTGGCCCGGAGTCACTTGCCGCGGGCTCGGCGCGAAGACGAAGCCGATTGCATCGACGCCGGCGGCGGCGGCCGCGGCAACGGCGTCGGCACTGGTGATTCCGCAAATCTTGATCCACATGGGTGCAAGTTTAGCCGTTTTGCGCCGGCTCGGTTTGCGGGGCGCGCAAAACCTCGCCGATCCAACCCGCAGGATCCGCGTGCGACATCAGTGCCGAGCCGACCAGCACGAGGCGGTAGCCGAGCCCGCGCAGCCGCAACGCATCCGCGGGCGTGCCGACGCCGCTCTCGGCGACGGTCGCGACGCCCGCGGGCAGCCCTGGCGCGCACTGCGCGAAGCGCTCCGGCACGACCTCGAGCGTCTGCAGATCGCGGCAGTTCAGGCCGGCGAGGAGCGTGCCGCGGCCGGCGTGAGCACGGGCGAGCTCGCCGGCGAGCGCGAGTTCCGCCGCGTCAAACGCCTCGAGCAGCACGAACAGGCCGTGGCGACAGGCTGCATCGAGCAGCTGCGCGCATTGCGGGGCCGACAACAGCCGCAGGATCACGAGCACTCCGCCCGCGCCGCACGCGCGCGCCTCGAGCACCTGGTACGGGTCGACCAGAAAGTCCTTGCGCATCGCCGGCACGCCGAGCGGCCGCAGTGCGTCCGCAGCCGCGGCCAGATGTTCCAGCGCACCGTCGAAGCGCGCGGGCTCCGTCAGCACCGACACCGCGGCGGCGCCGGCGCGCGCGTAAGCGCGGGCACGGCCAAGCCAATCGTCGGCGGCGCGGCCGAGCGCGCCGGCCGCGGGCGAACGCAGCTTGATCTCGGCGATCAGGTCGAAGCCGCGCGGCGACAGCGCGAGGCGCGGTGCGGGCGGCGTCGCCACCGCCCGCCGCTCGAGCGCTGCGGTGGATTCGCGCGCGAGCGCCAGCGCGACGCGCGCACGGCTGGTGCGCGCCATTTCGTCGAGAAAGCCGCTCACGCGGCCCCCGCCTGATCGGCCGCGAGCGTGGCGGCCCGGAGCCGGAAATGCGCGAGCCACTCGCCGGCGCGGCCGCTTTCGACCGCCTCGCGCGCCCGCTCGATGCCGGCGGCGAGCGAGTCGGCGCGGTCGGCGACGTGCAGCGCAATGCCGCATTGCAAAGTGAGGGCCGCAAGGTGCGGTCCGCGGTCACGCCGCTCGAAGACCGCCAAGAGTGCCGCGGCATTCGCAGCGGCATCGCCGCCGGTCAGCGCCCCGGGCGCGCAGGACGGCATGCCGAGATCTCGCGGGTCCACCTGCCGCTCGGCGATACGGCCGAGAGAGACCTCGTGGGCGATGAACGGCCCGATCGGCGTCGCTTCGTCCCAGCCGGCGGCGCCGTGGACGATCCAGGCGCGCTCGATGTCCATGCCGGCGACGGTCTCGGCGATCAGACGCGCGCTCGCGGCGTCGTAGGCGCCGATCAGCCGGAAACGCGGCGCGGCCGGATTCGTCAGCGGTCCGAGAAGATTGAACACGGTGCGCACGCCGAGCGCGCTGCGCACCGGCGCGAGCACTTTCATCGCCGGGTGGAAGTACGGAGCGAACAGGAAGGTGAAGCCGGTTTCCTCGAGGCAGCGCGCCACGGCCGCCTCGTCGAGCGGCAGGCGCAAGCCGAGTTCCTCGATCAAGTCGGCGCTGCCGCAGCGGCTGGAGATCGAGCGGTTGCCGTGCTTGACGACCGGCATGCCGCAGGCCGCCGTGAGCAGTGCGGCGCCGGTCGACAGGTTCAGGCTCCCCGAAGCGTCGCCGCCGGTGCCGACGATGTCGATCGCATCGACCGGGATCGGCAGCCGCGGCTTGCGGGCGAGCGCGCGCATCGCGCCGGCGAACCCGCGAACCTCCGCGGCCGTGACGCCCTTCGCACGCAAGGCCGCGAGCACGGCGCCGGCGAACGCGGGCGCCGTGTCCGCCGCGGCCAGGGTCGCGAGCAGCGCAGCCGCTTCGTCCTGCGCGAGGTCGCCGCCGTCGAGGAGCCGATCGAGCATTTGGCACGGACTCTGCACGTTCAGATCCCCAGGAAATTGGCCAGCAACGCGGGACCCTCGGGCGTGAGCACGCTCTCCGGATGGAACTGCACGCCCTCGATCGGCAGCAGCTTGTGGCGCACGCCCATGATTTCGCCCTCCGCGGTGCGCGCGCTCACCTCGAGCGTGGGCGGCATCGACTGCGGCTCCGCGATCAGCGAATGGTAGCGGCCGGCCGTGAATCCCTGGCCGATGCCGGCGAAGACGCCGCGGCCGTCGTGCGCGACCTGCGACACCTTGCCGTGCATCAGGCGCCCCGCGCGCACGACCCTGCCGCCGAAGGCCTCGACGAGCGACTGATGGCCGAGACACACGCCGAAGATCGGCTTGCGGCCGGCGAAGGCCGCGATCATCGCGAGCGACACCCCGGCATCGCGCGGCGTGCCGGGACCGGGCGAAATCACCAGGTGGCTGTGATCCATCGAGAGCGCCTCGTCGACGCCGATCGCGTCGTTGCGGCGCACGTCGACCTCGGCGCCGAGCACGAGGAACGCCTGGACGAGGTTGTAGGTGAACGAATCGTAGTTGTCGATCAGCAGGATCTTCGGCGCGCGCATGGCCTACAGGCCCTGCGCGGCGAGCGCGAGCGCGCTGCGCAGCACCGCGCTCTTCGCCAGCAGCTCGTCGTACTCAGGCTTCGCCGAGCTGTCGGCGACGATCCCGCCGCCCGCCTGATAGCTGTAGCAATCGCCGCGAAACACCAGCGTGCGAATCGTGATCGCCTGGTCCATGTCGCCCTGCCGGCCGAAATAGCCCACCGTGCCGCCGTAGAGCTCGCGGCCGACCGGCTCGAGTTCATCGATGAGCTGCATCGCGCGCACCTTCGGCGCTCCGACCAGCGTGCCGGCCGGGAACGTTGCGGCGAACAGGTCGAACGCGTCGCGCCCCGGTGCGAGCCGGCCGTTGACGCCGCTGACGATATGCATCACGTGGCTGTAGCGCTCGATCACGCGGTACGGATCGACCGCGACGGAGCCGCCGACCGCGACCCGGCCGAGATCGTTGCGCGCCAGATCGACGAGCATCACGTGCTCGGCGTTCTCCTTCGGATCGGCGAGCAGTTCGGCCTCGAGCGCAAGGTCGCGCTCGTCATCGGCGCCGCGCGGCCGGGACCCGGCGATCGGCCGCAGCTGCGCCCGACCGCCGTGCAGCTTGACGAGCGCCTCGGGCGAGGAACCGACGACGGTGATGTCGCCGAGTTCGCAGAAGAACATGTACGGCGACGGATTGAGCAGGCGCAGTGCGCGGTAGACCTCGAACGGCGACAGCGAATGCCGCCCCTCGAAGCGCGACGAGAGCACCAGCTGATAGACATCGCCGGCGGCGATCGATTCCTGCGCGCGCCGCACGCCGGCCGCGTGCGCGGTCGGCGACAGCGACGGTGCCGCCGGGGAGAAGTTGCCCGCACGGCCCGCCGCCGGCACCGGACCGCGCAGCGCGAGCACCACCGCACGGCGCAGGGCCTGCCGATCGGCTTCGGTGCCGTCGTGCAGCAGCGCGACGCCGCGCGTCAGGTGGTCGAACACCAAGAGCGACTGCGGCGCGACGTAGTGCGCATGCGGCGCCTCGGTGCGGTCCAGACTGCGCGCCGGCAGACGTTCGAAGTAGCGCACGGCGTCATACGCGGTGTAGCCGACGAGTCCGCCGAGCAGCGGCACGCCGGGCAGGCTCGGCCGGGGTTGCGGCGCAATGGCGAGCGCCGAACGCAGCGTGTCGAGGAAGCCCTCGCGGGAGGTGGGCCGCGGCGCGCGCGCCGCACCGACTGCGACGCCGGTGCGGTCCAGGCGCACTTCCAGGCAATCGCCGAAGCCGATGAACGAGTAGCGCGCGAGCCGCTCCCCGCCCTCGACGCTCTCCAGCAAGAATCGGGGCTTGAACGGCGCGAGTTTCAAGTACGCCGAAACCGGCGTATCCAGATCGGCGGCAATGTCGAACGGTGCTCTCATGTGGGGTTCGGTCGATGCAAATGGCGGACAACAAAAAACCCATCGCCGGCTGCGTCGGAGATGGGTTCTGGTACGAGACGGAAGATTGTTTAGACGAAATCGGCCAGCGCCCCACCCCTCGTGGACGGGCTCCGCCACCGCCGGCCGGCAATCGAGGCGTGCATACGTTGCGACATCGTTCGAGTATCGCCGCGATCGGCCGTCAGCGTCAAGCCGGTGCCGGCGGGCGCTTCGCCGCCGCCTCGAGGCTCTTCTTGAACTTGCGGCTCGCCTCGACGAATCGCGGCGTCAATCCGACATCCTCGTACACCGGATCCCCCTGGTCGTCGCGCGAGATCACCTTCGGCCCCGCTTCGTAGGGCATGGACGCGGCGATCTCATCGAGCGCCGCGTGCAACAGGTCGGTGATGATGCGTTCGAGCGGACAGCCGGGAAACAGCTCCGCGAGGGCCCGCAGCCGCGACGCATCGTCGAGGCTCAGGCGCACCGCGTATTCCTCGGCGGTCCGCGGGGGTACGGATTCCTTCTTCCACCGCTCGAGCAAGGGCTTGAATTTCACCGGCACTCCGCCATAGAGGAACGATCTGCCGATATTATAGACCGGCGCCGGCGCCTGGGCCGCGCGTTGCATCTTCGTAATCGGTCGGCATCCTTGACGCCGGCGTGTTGCGGCTCGCCGGGATCGGGCCGCTCGAGGACCAAGCGATCTTCCACAAGACGGCACACGCCGGGCCGCCGCTCGCGGACGACGGCGACGGCGCTCTGCACCGCGGCTTGCTCGGCGTGTTCGTCTACGGACGGCGCGCGCTCGAGCTCGTCTGGACGACCGACAGGGGCCTGTCGGTCGCGCTGGCGGCGCTGACGGTCGTCGCCGGCGTGCTGCCGGCGGCGGTCGCCTATGTCGGCTCGCTGATCGTCGACGCGGTGGTGCACGCGGCCGAACTGCACCGGCACACCGGCACGTTCGCGCTCTCCCGCGTCTGGTCGCTGGTCGGCCTCGAGGCGCTCTGCGTCGCCGGTGCGGCGGCCGCCGCGCGCGGCCTGACTCTCGCGCAGTCCCTGCTGCGCGCGCAACTCGGCCAGCGCGTCAACGTGATGATCCTCGACAAGGCGCTGACGCTCGACCTGGCGCAGTTCGAGGACTCCGAGTTCTACGACAAGCTGACACGCGCGCGGCGCGAAGCGTCGAGCCGGCCGCTCAGCCTCGTGATCCGCACCTTCGGCCTGTTGCAGAACGGGATCTCGCTGCTGTCGTTCGGCGGCCTGCTGATCCGCTTCTCGCCATGGGCGGTGCTGCTGCTCGCCGCGGCCGGCCTGCCGGCGTTCTTCGCCGAGACCCGGTTCTCCGGCGAGGCGTTCCGGCTGTTCCGCTGGCGCGCGCCGGAATCGCGAATGCAGCTTTACCTCGAATCGGTGCTCGCACGCGAGGATCACGCGAAGGAAGTGAAACTGTTCGGCCTCGGTCCACGCTTGCTCGAACGCTACCGCAACATCTTCACGCGGCTCTACGCCGAGGACCGGGACCTGTCGATTCGCCGGGATTCCTGGGGTCTCGGCCTGGGTCTGCTCGGGACCGTCACGCTCTACGGCGGTTACGCCTGGATCGCTGCCGAGACCGTCGCCGGCGCGATCACGCTCGGTCAGATGACGATGTATCTGATGCTCTTCCGGCAGGGGCAGTCCGCGGTCAGCGCCGCCCTGTCGGCGATCGGCGGCATGTACGAGGACAATCTGTACCTCTCGACGCTGTTCGAATACCTCGAGCAGCCGGTCGGCCGCGCGAGCGGCAGCGCGACCGTGGGCCCGCTGCCCGGCGACGGGATCCGCTTCGAGAATGTGGAGTTCGTCTACCCCGGCGCCACCGCGCCCGCGCTCAGCGACATCGACCTGCACGTGCGCCCGGGCGAGAGTCTCGCGCTGGTCGGCGAGAACGGCTCCGGCAAGACCACCTTGATCAAGCTCCTGACCCGCCTGTACCGGCCGACGCGCGGCCGCATCCTGCTCGACGGACTGGCTCTGAACGACTGGGACGAGGCGACCCTGCGGCGGCGGATCGGCGTGATCTTCCAGGATTTCGCGCGCTACCAGATGCTGGTCGGCGAGAACATCGGCGCGGGCGACGAGCGGGCCTTCGACGACGAGGAGCGCTGGCGTACGGCGGCCGCGCACGGACTCGCCGACGACTTCGTCGAGCAGCTGCCCGCGGGCTACCGGACCCAGCTCGGCAAGTGGTTCCAGAACGGCCGGGAGCTGTCCGGCGGACAGTGGCAGAAGATCGCGCTCGCCCGGGCGTTCATGCGCCAGGACGCCGACATCCTGGTGCTCGACGAGCCGACCGCGTCGATCGACGCCGGCGCCGAGGCGCAGGTCTTCGAGCATTTTCGCGAGCTGACCAGACGGCGCATCGCGATCGTGATCTCGCACCGCTTCTCGACGGTACGCATGGCCGACCAGATCCTCGTGCTCGACGAGGGCAGGATCGTCGAACGCGGCAGCCACGGCGAGCTGATGGCGGCGGACGCCCGCTACGCGAGGCTGTTCACGCTGCAGGCCCGCGGGTATCGTTGAGCCGCCACACGCAGGAGCCCGCGCACATTCCCTCTTTCGACGTCGTTTCCGAGATCGATCGGCACGAGCTGCGCAACGCGGTCGACCAGGCCTCGCGCGAGCTTGCGCAGCGCTTCGACTTCAAGGGCGTCGAGGCCGCGTTCGAATTGCTCGACACCACCGTGACGATGACCGCGCCGGCACCGTTCCAGCTGAAGCAGATGCTCGAGATCCTGAAACTGAAGCTCGCCAAGCGCGGCATCGACGTCGGCTGTCTCGATCTGCAGCCGCCCACGGTGAATCTCGCGCGGGCCGTGCAGGACGCCGTCATGAAGCACGGGATCGACGCCGAAACCGGCAGGAAGGTCGCGCGGCTCGTCAAGGATTCGCGCTTGAAGGTCCAGGCGCAGATTCAGGGCGACAAGGTGCGCATCATCGGCAAGAAGCGCGACGATTTGCAGGAGGCGATCGCTCTGTTGCGCAAGGCCGAGATGGGCATTCCCCTGCAGTTCGACAATTTCCGCGATTGACGCCAGCCCCGTGGCGCGGCGCTCAGGCCCGCCGCCGGCGCCAGTAGAAGAGCACGAGCGCCGCACCGATCATGCCGCCGAGATGCGCGAAATGCGCGACGCTCGCCTCGTGGCCCGTGACACCGAGCACGAGTTCCACTGCCGCGTATAGCGCCGCGAACAACCACGCCGGCATCGGGATGGGTGGGATCAGCGGGATGACCTTGCGCCGCGGGAAAAGGACCGCGTAGGTCAGCAACAAGCCGAAAACGCCGCCGGAGGCGCCGATCGTCGCTTCCGGCGCGGCGCCGAGCAGCGCCGGCACGATGAGCTGCGAGAGCGCCGCGGCGACGACCGAGGCGAAGTACACGCACAGCAGCCGGCGCGGCCCGACGTAGCGCTCGACCTCGGCGCCGAACATCCACAAGCCCAGCATGTTGAACAGCAGATGGAAGATGGTTTGCGTGCTGTGCAGGAACGCGTAGGTCACGATCTGCCAGAGGTGGAAATACACCACACCGTCGATCGGCTGCAGCGGCCAGAGCGCGAACCAGACTTCGATTGTGCCGTGCGAGGCGAATTCCAGGAAATAGATCGCGACGTTCGCGCCGATCAAGGCATTGACGGCGTTGAGCCGCGGGTCGCGCACGCCGGGCAAACGAACGCTCATGCCTTGCGGGGCGATCCCGGGCTGGTGCCGTGGCGCCCGGCCGGATCGCGCCGCGGCTTCGGCGGCTTCTCGGCGACGCGCGCGATCGCGAGCGGTCGGCCGCCGACGCGCGCGCGCTGCAGACGCTTGAAGATCGGCGCCGGCATGCCGGCCGGCAGGTCGACGAAGCTGTGGTCGTCGCGGATGTCGATCCGGCCGATGTGCGCGCCGTCGATGCCGGCTTCGTTGGCGATGGCGCCGACGATGTTGCCCGGCTTGACCCCGTGCGCAGCGCCGACCTCCACGCGGAACGTCTCGCGTTCGGCGAACTGCGCGCGGCGCCCACCCGGAGGCGGCGCCGTCCGCGCGGACGGCTCGCGCGTCGCCGCGGGCCGCGCGGCTTGCGCCGGCGTTGCCGTGGTCGCCGAGGGCTGCGTCGCTTGCGCCGGCGCTGCCGTGATCGCCGAGGGCTGCGGCGCGCCCGGCGCCTCGCCGTGCTTCGCCTCGAGCAGCAGCGGTTCGGCGCCCTGGGCCAGCACCGCGAGCGCCGCGGCGATGTCGGCGAGCGGCGAACCGCTCTCCTGTTCGATCCGCTGCAGAATCTGCCGGTACGCCTGCGTCCGCGGCGACGCGATCGTCTCGAGGATCCGCTGCTTGAACTTCGCGAGCCGGCGCAGATTTACCGTTTCCAC
>Ga0307373_10011577_pt1 | contig 12749 bp, 13 predicted proteins | sample OX2MG_FD_202534 | JGI IMG/M metagenome (GOLD analysis project Ga0307373, IMG submission 202534) | Soil microbial communities from Risofladan, Vaasa, Finland - OX-2 | ecosystem: Environmental > Terrestrial > Soil > Coastal area > Acid sulfate soil | place: Finland: Risofladan, Vaasa | collected... | reverse complement strand
TAATTAGCAATAAAGCCTTTCAATACCTGTTGCCTGTAAAGTATATCATCTATTGTGACCGGTGGCTCTGTTACAAGCATGCGTACGGCTTTTCCTGAAAATAAATTAAAAGTGAAATCAAACAAGGGAAGTATCTCCTCATCAATATTTAAATCAACGGTATTGGTCATTTTAAGATTTCTTAAATTATTCAGCAGGAAACTGCCTTTTTCGGCAAACAAGTTAATACGAATTCTGGTACTTATTGAGCTATTATGATTTCTCATTTATATATTAAGAAATCAACTAAGCCATAATTATAATTCCTCCAAAAGTGGAATTCATAAGATAAGGTTCTACCAAAAAAAACTTTAGCTGGCAATAATGATTCTTTTTATTTCTCTTAAAAAACCTCAGAGAAACCAGTAAGCTTATGAGGTTAAAATATTTACTCTATAAAATTTCCAAATTATAATTTCCCATCCTCAATCAACCTGGCTGCCACCAATCTTCTCGCGTCTTTACTATTAAAAGGAGCTGTTTTTGTGAATCGCTTCAAACCTAATAACATCATTTTTTGTTCATCGCCTTCCGCAAACGAGTTGATGGCTTCTTTACCCGCTTTTGCCAAAGCATCTACCGCATCATTCAGGAAAACGTGCAGCATGGATATTTGTACTTTATTATTTTCTACCCCGGTTTTTTCTACCGCTTTCATTACGCGAAGTAGCATGCTTTCAGATATAAAAGTTTTGATAGCCATATCCGCAATATTCATGATGATTTCCTGTTCTTTGCTCAAAGTTGTCATTAGTTTTTGTACTGCCGCCCCAGCTACCATTAATATGCTTTTTTTCATGTTGGTAATCGTTTTTAATTCGGTCGCAAATGGCTTGTCGTCTCCATCGCTGAATTCGGGAATACTCATCAATTCTTTTTGCACAGCCATTGCAGGCCCCATCAAATCCAATTGTCCTTTCATCGAGCGTTTCAGCATCATGTCAACAGAAAGGAGACGGTTTATTTCATTGGTTCCTTCAAAAATCCGGTTGATACGGCTATCCCTATACGCACGGCTTATACTGTATTCATCACTAAACCCGTTGCCACCATGTATTTGAACACCTTCATCAACCACATAATCCAGCACTTCACTACCGTGCACTTTTAAGATGGCGCATTCAATGGCAAATTCTTCGGCTGCGCCCAAAAGCGCTTCATTAAAGGGTTTGCCGGCAGATAATAATTCATGTTCTTTTTCATCAATCCACTTTGCGGTACGATATAATGCGCTTTCATCAGCATAAATTCTGATGGCCATTTCTGCTAGCTTATATTTTATAGCTCCGAATTTTGCAATAGGTAATTTAAATTGTTCGCGGGTCTTGGCATATTCAATAGAATCTTTCAAAGCCATTTTGGAACCTCCTACTGCTGCGGCATCTAATTTTAATCTTCCAATATTTAAAATATTGAAAGCAATTATGTGGCCTTTCCCAATTTCACCAAGAACATTTTCGACCGGCACTTTACAATCCTGGAAATACAATTGAACCGTAGAAGAACCTTTGATTCCCATTTTGTGCTCTTCATGCCCCTGTGTGAAGCCTTCCATACCACGTTCAAGGATAAACGCAGTAAATCCTGCCTGTCCGGCAGGCAGGTTATCACCGTCAATTTTTGCAAACACTGTATATACATCTGCAAAACCTCCATTGGTAATCCAGCATTTTTGGCCATTCAATAAATAATATTTCCTGTCTGCAGAAAGAGTAGCAGTAGTTTTAGCGCCTAAGGCGTCACTTCCACTTCCAGGTTCTGTTAATCCATAAGAACCTTTCCATTCGCCGGTTGCGAGTTTCGGAATATATTTTTGTTTTTGCGCTTCAGTTCCAAAATATAAGATGGGAAGCGTTCCGATTCCTGAATGAGCACTCACTGCCACGCTAAAAGAATTACCGCCGCCTAATGCCTCGCTTACTAAAGTAGATGTTACAAAATCTTTTCCCATTCCTCCATATTCTTCAGGTACTGAAATACTCAAAAGGCCCTGTTCACCTGCTTTGTCCATTAATGAAGGCATCAAACCTGGTTCTGCCTTATCAATACGTTCCATGACCGGAATTACTTCGGTTTGTAAAAACTGAAGGCACATATCACGTATCATAATTTGTTCTTCTGTAAAATCTTCGGGAGTAAAAATACCATCGGCATTTCCCGGTTTTATTAACCATTCGCCGCCTTTTAATTTTGGAGCTGTTATTGTTGTTTCCATGATTTTTATTTTTATAATAAAATGAATTTTTATTTTTTACGGATAGGTCGCTAACTGTCCCTACCCAGCCAGGTTATCATATACCATTTGTAAAACTTCTTTCGCAATTTCTATTTGCCCGTTGGTAACTCCCTCGAGCGCTTCATTCAATGTACGGTTGGCAACTTCCATAGTTTTTTGCTCCAGTATTTTCCCTTCCTTCGTTAGAAAAATGAGATTGCTTCGTCTGTCATTTTTTGAAGCCACTCTTTTTACCAGTTTCGATTTTTCCAAATTATCAACCAATCTTGTGATGCTTGGCTTATCGCGAAAGGTAGTCTCACACAATTGTTGCTGGCTTTTGCCTTCTTCTTTCCACAATTGATACAAAACACTCCATTGCTCAATCGTAATATCTATCTCTGATTCTTTAAAGTTCTTCTGCAATCGCCTGGCAATAGCCGTAGAAGCTTTACCGGTAATAAAACTATAAAGTTCCCCTTTTTTAAATTGGTTGTTTAGCATATAGTTGTTTATGCAACTACAAATCTAATATTTCCTTTTGAATTCTAAAAATTATTTTTGCAAAATATTTTACTATTTAAAGGTATATCTGCACATCTTAACTTTTTGCATGATTTTTATATTTATCACCATTCTCTTATTACTACCTTATTCGCTTTTGATTTTGTATTACAGAAGAAGTTGGATAGAAATACCCGATTTTGCCCCCTCAAAAAAAATTACAGAGAATGAATTGCCTTACGTTTCAATAATTATTGCGGCAAGAAATGAAGAAAGAAATATTGGCAATTGTATTCAATCCATCGTCAATCAATCCTATCCGCAAAATAAATGGGAAGTGATTGTTACAGATGACCATTCTACCGATAAAACGGTTTCCATTGTTCAATCGTTTCAGAAAGAAAATATCCGTGTTGTCAATCTATCTGACTTTACTCAAAATAAAATTTTAAATTCCTACAAAAAAAAATCTATTGAGACCGCATTACAATTTGCCAAAGGAGAATTGATAGTAACTACAGACGCAGATTGTATGGCTCCTGCAAAATGGATTGAAACATTGGTTTCTTTTTATAAAGAGGAAAACCCGGTATTTATTGCTTTACCGGTGGTATTTTGGCCCTCTCCCTTCGGAGAAAGGGCGGGGGTGAGGTTTTTCAAAATATTTCAATCTCTCGACTTTATGACTTTACAGGGAATCACCGGCGCTTCGGTATATAAAAAGTTCCACAGCATGTGTAATGGTGCTAACCTGGCTTACGAAAAAAAAGTTTTTTATGAAGTTGGCGGATTTAAAGGAATAGACGAAATAGCGAGTGGCGATGATATGTTGCTGATGCACAAGTTTCAAAAAGCCTATCCGGAGAAAATAATGTTTTTAAAATCTCCGGATGTAGTTGTGGAAACACAACCCGTGGAAACTTTGAAAGATTTTATAAATCAGAGAATCCGGTGGGCCAGCAAAGCAGACAAATACAGTGATAAAAAAATAACTGCTGTACTCCTGTTGGTTTATTCTTTCAATGCATGGATTTTTATTCTTGGAATTTCTTCTTTCTTTTTTATAAAAACATTTTATTTGTTTCTGATTGTGATTGGAATAAAAATTATTGTGGAATTATTTTTTTTGTATCCGGTTTCAAAATTTTTTGGAAATCAAAAATTACTTTGGTGGTTTGCACCCTCGCAGCCGTTTCATATTTTATATACTTTGATTGCTGGTTGGTTGGGAAAATTTGGAAGCTATAGTTGGAAAGGGAGAAGAGTGAAGTGATGGGAATGGCAAAATGTAAAATAAAAGTTCATTGCATTTTTATGATGCTATTTTCTACCAATGCAAAAACTGTATCCGCTTTTAGAGGCTTTATTTTTGCCAACCCTGTGAAAGCACTGAAAGCAGGTAACACCGCATATTTTTTCCCAAAATAAAAACACGGAAGCATCAATGATTGATTTCCTGATCCATTCATTTTTATTCCCGGATGAATGTGTCCTGAGAAAGTAAACAATTCTTCATCATTGCATACAGAATTAATGTCATGTGTGAAACAAAAATTGCCGATAGATATTTTATTTTCAAAGATTTCAATATTGGCTTCTTTATAAAAAATTTGTGGTAAAATATCATGATTGCCTCTTACCAGGTAAAACCTGACATGTGGCAGATCATTTCTCCATTTCAGAAAGAATTCTATTTCTTTATTTTCGGAACTGTGAAACATGTCACCGGCAATAAGCACAATTTTAGGTTTAAAAAATTGTATCTGGGAAAATAATTTTTGAAGGTCTTCTTTATAAATACTTTGTGGAATGCCAATCCCGGATTTTCTAAAATGCCCGGATTTTCCGAAATGTAAATCAGAAAGAATCAATATACTTTCTTCTTCCCAAAAAATACATCGGGATGACGAAAGCCAAAGGGTTTGTTGGCGTAATAAAAAACGGACTGGTGCGGACAATTTTTTATTTGGCAAGTTAAAAAATATGGTAAAACTGTGTCAGGTTTTTTATGATATCGTCTTTTTTATATAGTATTCAGAATATTCCTATTCAAAATCAATTATAAAGCACTAAAGTTTAATAATTCTCTTATCAGCGTGATCAAATCGAAAGCCAAGGATAATTTGCAATTTTAACCATATTAATTATTAAATGGGAATAAAAGGGTTAATAGAAAAGGGGGGAATTATTCTATCCCTTATTTGAAATTTATCTCGTGCCGCAATACAAAAAAATAATAAAAAACAACGTAGAATTTATCAAAATTGCTTTACATTTGCACACTTAAAATTAAAGACCATGAATGCAGTTGCATTTGTTCACGATCAGTTAACAACTAAAAAGGAATTACCCAAATTTAAAGCGGGTGACAATATTACTGTTAATTATAAAATACAGGAAGGAAATAAGGAAAGAATCCAAAGTTTTAAAGGTGACGTGGTAAAGCGCCAGGGTGAAGGTGGAACCGCTACTTTTACAGTACGTAAAATTAGCGATGGTATTGGTGTGGAACGTCTGTTTCCTGTTTTTTCTCCTAATATTGAAAGTATTAAACTCCATAAAGTAGGTAGGGTGCGCCGTTCGAAATTGTATTTTCTTAGGGATAGAAGTGGAAAAAGTGCGAGGATAAAAGAAAAAAGGATGAAATAAAATTACTGGATAGTCTTAAAAAAATACCGGAAAGCTTTTGTTTTCCGGTATTTTTTTGTATTTTAGTGAGATATTATTTTCAAAGTACCAATTATTTATAGGATTTCTGCTTTGCTCAAAAATTATAAAACCCAAAACCTCTCAAGAAAACACCATTTCCAAACAATTTTTATAAAATGAAAAAAATATATCTCATAGCAATTCTATTGTCAGTTTTGTTGATGTCTTGCGCACATGGAATAACTATGTACGGCGCTGCTCATGGGCAAGCAAGACATGGCCGTTATATTAATTAAATTATACAATTCATCATCTAAAAAATCAGAAAAGCATCGAAAAATAAATCTACTTCACCATTTTTTGAAAGATGAAAAAAGTATATTTCTTAGCAATACTCTTGTCGGTATTACTAATTTCATGCGCCAGGGGAATTACTCCTTATCAGGCTGCTCATGGAAAAGCTAAATGCGGACGATATTTAGATTGAGCAAATAATACAGACCTTTTCTTTAAATTCCGGTTAAAGGCATAAGATTGTCATAGAAATTCTATTACCTCCTGCAAGGTTATAAAGCCTTGTAGATTTTATCCGTGTAGAAAATCCACTATGAATGGAATCTTTTGGATTATTTTTTTAATTAGGAAAAGCAAATTAAATTTTACACTATTTCCTCAGGTTTTTTATATTCAAATTAAATCCATAACATCGCGTTTAAATGAAACACGAAAAGTTTTTTTCCTCTTCCTTGTTAAAATGGAATAATACTGGAAACACGAGACAGATGCCATGGAAAGGAGAAAAAGATCCTTATAAAATTTGGATAAGTGAAATCATTTTGCAACAAACAAGAGTGCAGCAAGGAATTACTTATTATAACCGTTTTATAAATGTATTTCCTAATGTAAAAAGCCTGGCAATAGCTCCACAAAAGAAAGTCTATAAATTATGGGAAGGCCTGGGATATTATAGTCGTTGTAAAAACCTGATAGAAACTGCAAAATTCATTCACAAAAGGCTAAATGATAAATTTCCGGAAGAATTTGAAAATATTCTGGCGCTAAAAGGAATCGGGAGTTATACTGCTTCAGCCATTGCATCTTTTGCTTATAATAAACCTTATGCAGTTTTGGACGGAAATGTTTTCAGGGTTTTATCAAGATTTTTTGGAGTAGAAATACCAGTAAATACTACAGAAGGTAAAAAGTTTTATGGACAACTATCACAACTTCTTCTGGATAAAAAAAATCCGGGAGTATATAACCAGTCTATCATGGATTTTGGTGCAGTTATTTGTAAACCATTGTCTCCACTATGCTTAGAATGTCCTTTACAAAATAAATGCGCCGCTTTTTTAAATAATAAAGTACAGGATTTACCTGTAAATAATAAAACAATTAAACAAAAAGAAAGATTTCTTAATTACCTGGTTATTGAATACAGAAATAAATTTTATATCACAAAAAGAACGCAAAAAGATATTTGGCAAAACCTTTATGAATTTATTTTAATAGAAACGAAATTCAGGTTAAATGGAAAAGATCTATTAAAAGAGGGGGCACTTTTAAAAGGGTTCAAAGAAAATGAATTTGAATTAAATCCGGATTCAAAAAAGATTTCACAAAAACTAACTCATCAGCTTATTGCAGGCCAGTTTTTTTATATTAAAATCAAAAAACCTTTAAAATTACCTAAACAATATTTTCTGGTCACAAAGGATCAGATTAAAATGCTGCCGTTCCCAAAATTAATAGCATCTTATTTTACTGAGAAAAATGTACCTTTAGATTTGTTTTGATAAATTATATAAGTGAAGAAAAAAAGATATTATGCGCGGAGTTAATAAAGTAATACTGATTGGTAATCTGGGGAAAGACCCGGAAATACAATACCTTGAAGGTAACATCCCTGTCACAAAGTTTCCTTTGGCCACTACTGAAACCTATAAAGACAAAAACGGGAAATTGATTTCCCAAACAGAGTGGCACAACATTGTGCTTTGGAGGGGATTAGCAGAATTGGCTCAAAAATATTTACATAAAAGCAGCCTGGTTTATATTGAGGGGCACCTGAAAACAAGATATTGGGAAGATAGGGATCATAATAAAAAAGTAGCGACAGAAATTATTGCGGATAACCTTATTATGCTCGATAAGAAGTCAGACATTCATACCGGTGAAGAAACTCACGATCCCATGCCGGGTAATGAGACTTCACAGGAATCAGAAGGGGAAAAACTCCGGAATAATATTAAATAACTTTTGAAAAGTATTTTCATCTTTAATAAAATTTTTTAGGGTTAGATTATCTTTGGTCATAGAAAATAATTATCAATTGCTTGCCATTTTAACCATTACGCCCGCTGCCACAACTTTTCTTGTATTAATTTTATTAATACTTTTAATATTCTCCTTTCTATTCTCAGGATCAGAAATGGCACTCTTTTCATTAACCGTGAGGGATATCAATATGCTCAAAACACGTCAACAGCCTTCTTATAAGAGAATTGTTACTCTTTTGGAGAATCCCAAAATTCTTTTAACTTCTCTGCTTATTTCTAATTGCCTGGTTAATATTGGAATTATTCTTATTTCCAATTTGCTAATGAACGAATGGATTGATTCCCTGGGATTACAAGACTTTTTAAATATGATTATCAAAGTAATTGTAATAGCCGGTATCATAGTTATGTTTTGTGAAGTGCTGCCAAGAGTTTGGGCTATACACCATAAAATCTGGTTTGCTTCCACGGCATCAATGACGGTAGAAATTTTCCACACTATTTTTTTTAAATTCAGCAAAAGGTTAGTAGCATTGAGTGACTCAATAGAAAAAAATTTTCATTCAGGCTCTAAAAACAGGGGTGATAATACACAACTTGACTATGCAATAGACTCACTACCTGATAATTCATCCTCCAATGAAAAGAAACAAATTTTGAGGGGAATAAAAAAATTCGGTAACACAACAGTAAAACAAACAATGCGTACACGCTTAGACGTTACAGGTATTGAAATATCATCATCTTTTGAAAATGTTATAAAAAAAATAAAAGAAGTATCTCATTCACGATTACCTGTTTACAAAAATGATTTAGATGAAATTGCAGGGATGTTACATACTAAAGATTTATTGCCACATTTGCAGGATATTGAATTTGACTGGCATTCATTAATGCGTCCGGTATTTTATGTCCACGAACAAAAACTGATAGAAGATCTTCTACAGGATTTTAGAAATAGACGAAATCATTTTGCAGTAGTGGTAGATGAATTTGGTGGCACTTCTGGAATCATAACGCTTGAAGATATTATGGAAGAAATTATAGGTGATATTAATGATGAATTTGATGATGAGCAGAATATTAATAAAAAAATAGATGAGAATAATTACATATTCGAGGGAAAGACTATGATCTTTGACGTTTGCAAAATTTTAAACATTCCGACTCATACTTTCGATAAACTTCGTGGAGAAAGTGATTCCCTGGCCGGATTAGTTCTGGAGATGGCAGGAGAATTTCCCAAAGTGAATGAAACATTCGAAACTAAAAATTATATTTTCACTCCAATTGAAATTAATAAAAATCGAATTGAAAAAGTAAAACTTACCTTAAAATCCAAAGAAGGAAAATAAATTCATCTTATTTTGAAAAAAAATTGGTCAATGTCCCGAATCTTTTATTTGATTTTTGTTTTATTAATCATTAGTTGTAATTCTACATACACTTCCAAAAAGGAAGGTTATTATAAAATTAATTTTCCTAAAAGAGCCTATACAACTTTCGACGAACCATCTTATCCATATACATTCGAATATCCTGTTTATGCAAAAATATCAAAGGATTCTTCTTTCTTTAAAGACGGAGCTAAAAATCCTTATTGGATTAATATCAATTTCCCGTCTCTTAATGGAACTATTTACATAAGTTATAAAAATATTGGAGGCACTTCTGTGTATAAAGTGAAAACTACTAATGGAAAGTATCGTGACTCGATAGGGGAAAATAATTTTGAAAAAATGGTAAATGACTGCTATAATCTGACTTATAAAAACGGCATAAAAGCATATTCTATCCAGGACAGTGTAATGCATACTCCTAATAATATTACTGGTATTTTTTTCACTCTTTCGGGAAATGTTGCCACTGCCAAGCAGTTTTTTTTATCCGATACACTTCATCATTTTTTAAGGGGAGCTTTATATTTTGATACTACACCCAATGAAGATTCCCTTCGTCCGGTGAACGCCTTTTTACAAGAAGACATGAAGCATCTAATTAATACTTTAAAATGGAAATAATGATTCTGAAAAAGGAAGATTTGTTTAGCGACAAACAATTACCCGTTTTTAAAAAGTTTGAAATGTAACGATTTTTGTTATATAAGACGCTACTTTTATTCAATAACTCAGTAGGCGTTTTTCTCAAGAAAGTGGGCTACTTCCAATACAACTTTGTTTACTTTTTCGGCTCCATTTATACGTTGAGGAAGAATGGAAACTCCATTAAAAATATTATAGTGTAGCGTTAAAAAAATATTCTTGTATTTGAAATCCCAGTCCAGCGTGTCAGCATCATCTATTTGGTTTAGAAATTTTACTTTCAGATCATCAGCAAGAGTGCCTGCGATAGAATAAAATTTTGAAATACCGCAATTGTCGTCAATTACAGCTTCTGTGCCTCCAAAATTTGTTTTCAATTGATAACACATAAGATTAGTTTTTAGTTTTGGTTAGGAATTATCATTTAATCTTTAATATGATCCAGGACCTTTGAATTTTCCCGCATGATCTGCAGCTTTGATCGCTTTTTTATCTCCGGATAGAATTCTCTCTGCTCCTATATTTTTTCCATTTGTGGGACAACCGTATTTTTCCTGTTTTCTGAAAATTGAACAACCGGTCAATAGCCAACAAAATAAAACCACAAATAAAAATTTTTTCATTTCAATTTATTAATGCTCAAATTCTAAACCACTATTCAAAAATAATTGCAAGGTTTTAGGCATATTTGAAAATTTATCTAAACTTTAAACCATCCGGCATACATCAGATAATTATTTGCGATGCGTTCTATTTCCTCTTTTATTAGTTCTTTGGAAATATTTTTTAGTTTTTTAGCAGGAACTCCTGCATATATACTTCCTGGTTCCACTATTGTATTTTCAAGAACCACAGCTCCTGCCGCTATTATGCTATTACTCCCTATTTTTGAGTGATCCATAATAATAGCCCCCATACCTACCAGCACATTATCCTCTATAACGCATCCATGTACAATTGCATTGTGTCCGATACTCACATTATTTCCAACTGTGGTGGTCGATTTTAAATAAGTACAATGAATAACAGCACCATCCTGAACATTTACTTTATTCTCTATTCGGATGGAATTTACATCGCCACGAATCACAGCATTGAACCAAATGCTACATTCATCGCCCATAATAATATCTCCACAAAGAGTAGCATTTGGGGCTATAAAACAGTCTTTACCCCATGAGGGCTTCTTGCCTTTTACTTCAAATAAAAATGACATTTGAACAGAATCTTTATTTTTATCTACTTAGGGAAGAAGATAAAAAAGTTTATAAATAATTATGAATTTATAGAATTAATGACGTAGCCAGGATTCAGGATTTACATTATCATTTTCCTTCATTAGAATAAAATCTACCTCACCCTGTCCTTCATCATTGATTCCCGCCCTTCCTATTAATTGACCGGTTTTTACCTTATCACCACGCTTTACATTTGCTGAAGATAGATTACTATAGACTGTAAAGTATATACCATGTTTTATAAAGACAGCTTGTTTGGTATCAATATAACTCACGAGCGTGACTTCGCCATCAAATACCGCCTTTACGGGGGCCCCTGCGTTGGTTCCGATGGAAACTCCGGGATTATCATAATCAATTCCTCCAGGATACTGGTTAGGGCCAAAATGAGAAATTACAAAACCATCTGCCGGCCAGGGTAGTAAACCCTTATTTTTTTCGAAACTCGCGTTTAATTCTTTATCAGCTTCGCTGTTTACAAGGATACTTCCACTACCTCTTGGAGCTCCTAAAGGTTTTGCAGCTTTAGTAATTGCGTTGTTTGCTTCAGCATTGTTTTTATTTTCAGAATTACTATTCTTTAAGGCTTCAAGCCGGACTTTTTCTTTTTTAGCTGCCTCTGCCCGCGCTATCTCTATTTCTCTTCTAATCATGGCAGTGATGGCATTCTTTATTTTTGCATCCTGCTTTCGTTTTTCTCTTACCTGTGCCAGCAGCTCTTTTTGTCTTCCTTTCAATTGACTTACAATAGATGCTTTTTCTTGTTTTTGCTTTTGAAGTTTCGTCAATTCCCTATCCTTTTCTTTTAGAACTACTGCTTTCGTTTTCTTTGCTCCTGATAAGATGGCAATTTTATCTTCAAGTATTGCCTGGGTTTTAATAATATTTTCTGCCTGCATCTCTCGATAACTGCGATAAAATTTTAAATAAGCAACTCGCTTGATAGCATCATTAAAACTATTGGCAGAAAAAATAAAATTGATAAAATCGTAATTGCTGCTGTTTTTATATGCATACACCATGCTTTTGCCGTATTCTAATTTCAATGTGTCCAAAATGCGTCTGATTTTATTGATCTCCAGTTGAGAAAGATATATATTGTCGCTCAGATGTCTTATCTCTCCACTGATATTATCTACCATATTTCCCTGGAGGTTTAATTTTTTATTGATGAGGGAAAGTTGTCCTATATTGACTTTAGTGGTTTTCTGGGTTTCAATAAGTTCCTGCTCAGTTTTGGCAATATCTTTTCGTATCTGATCACGCTGTTTTTGTAAAGCATCTTTATCAAGAGGCTGTTGCGAAAATGCGGAGAGGGTAAATAAAAGAAATAATAATGCCGTTATAAATTTCTTAGGCATGTGTGCAAATTTTTTTAAATAAATCATCTGTAAATAACAATGAGGCTCCATTTTATTAAAGTAACAATTATTTTGTTTTATAATTTCGTGGGATGGCAAAAGGGAATGATAATTCATTGTTAAACTCATATTGTTTAAACGAGATTCTTATATCCACTTTTGATTTTTCCGATACAATTATTTCACGTGAAGTTGAGAAATCAAAATTATTATTCTTTACATAATTACCATACGAAAGCCCTGCAGTGCGGTTTTTACTAAGGTCTATATCATCCAGTTTTATTCTTTCCAAATCAAAATCGGCCGCAGAAATTGTGAGCAAGTTTTTGAATAACTCACCTACGGTACCTACCAAAATATTATTTTCTGTTTGTCTGTATGAAACAATACTGTCGCCTACATACACAGGGTTTCCTATTAGA
>Ga0307373_10011576_pt1 | contig 12749 bp, 18 predicted proteins | sample OX2MG_FD_202534 | JGI IMG/M metagenome (GOLD analysis project Ga0307373, IMG submission 202534) | Soil microbial communities from Risofladan, Vaasa, Finland - OX-2 | ecosystem: Environmental > Terrestrial > Soil > Coastal area > Acid sulfate soil | place: Finland: Risofladan, Vaasa | collected... | reverse complement strand
GCACTGATGATTGCAAAGCGCACGAACATAGAGAATATATTATTGAATCAGTCTTGGTAGTTCCACCGATGCAAGCACTGAATAGCAGTTAACGACCGAAACCGTCATTCATATCGGTACTCTGGCACGGATTTTGGAACTTCACTCCTGAATTTTTTCACGAATTAACGTTCGGCATGATGCCCTTAATCTAGGCGCGGGCTTGGCCTCGCCGTTTGAGGAACATTGGTATCAGGAAGAATCCAACACCGTCAACGAGTGCATGCGCAAAGATGCAAGCGAGCAGATTTTTGGTGAGAACAAAAAGTAGTGTGAGAACCGCTCCACCCGCGAACACGGCGGGAAGGTGGCTCGCTTTCCATTTGTAGTGGGCGAGGGTAAAGGCCAGCAGCGAGATCGCGGCGGCGAACCACACGCCTCCCACCAGGTGTTGACCGATCCCGATTGCGTAGCCTCGGTAAAGAACCTCCTCAACGACGACCGCCGTAATGACTAAGAACGCTCTGGAGCGGAGCGATAGCGCCCTGATCCTCGCATACCCGGTCTCGTCTCCCGGCGAGAAGCCGAGTGCTTTCTGAACAAACCAAATCATGGGAAACAGCGCACAGAGGAGCAGACCGACCACGATGCCGAGCGCGAATGTACTGAAGGAGAGCGCGTGCAGGCCGAGACGCTCAAATCCGTTAGGCCCAGTTCGGACCGCTAGAAAGACGGCTGCGGCTGCGATGACACACCACGCCAGACGCGGACCGAAAGCGTACGTGTCTTGCCCCATCTTTCGAGCAGCAATCAGTACGAGCGGTCCACCCAATAGCGAGAGCGCAAGTCCAGCGAAAAGAAGTACGTGCGTATCCATTCGGGTGCCTCACTAGAAATAGACTGGTGAGTATAACTGTGATTCACAACTGGGCTGAGGATTCCCTCGGGGAACACGTCGAGAGGCCTGCGGTAACCTAATGTCAACGATGAGTAGGTAGGTGTTTGCCCCTTACGTACCATGCTGAGCGTCGGCTTTTGGTTGGAGACGGCCAGTGACCTAGCGCTGCGTATCGCGGCTCATTTTCGGTTGCGTTGCTAGCTGTGAGCGCACAGACACATGGCTAGCTGCTGATTTCAATGATCTGATTCAGTGTTTCGCAGGCACGCGCATACGCATCCTCTGGCACTTTCTTCAAGGGATGCGGCTTCGCATTTCTCGCTCGCCAGTCGAATGATTTGGGCTGATGCCCGAGGATGTAACTGGCCACGCCCCTGGGTCCTTTGAACTTTACGGCGAAGGGGTTGCTATCGTTAAACGCCGCCGTTGTCATTGGCAAGCCAATCACGATCCCGGTGCGTTCATTGAATTCCCTTGAGGAGAGAATTACCAGTGGATGCACATCCTTCATTTCTCTGCCGGCCTGAGGATTGCAGTTGATCCAAATCATGTCGCGGCGGTCGGGGCACCAGGCCTTACGGATCGCCATCAGTCAATCTCGTTCCCAATACGCGTGGTAGCCATGGCCTCGCCTCCGTGTTGCTTGGGATCGAATGCCGCCAGCTTCTGCGCGAGCGTCAGCCGCGGTTCGCCGAGGGCTTTCACCAGCACGTTGGAGTCCTGTGCCGAAACCTCGACGGGCTGACCGACCTTGAATCGAACGGAGCGCGCGACGGCGGCCGGAATCCGCACGGCCAGACTGTTGCCCCATTGCTGGAGCGTCAGGGTTGCACTTTTTGACATGCCCACCTCCAATGTATAAACGAGTATACACATGCGTCAACGGATGTCAAATCCAGGTGGCGAGTTCTCCGAAGTCACCGCAGCGCATGATGCCTTCCGAGTGACCGCCTGGTGGTGCGCATTCCAGAAGGCTGACCGGTCGGTTGTGGCCTAAGTGGCCATACAGTGACACCTAGTTTTAAGAACTTAAAGTCAGCGTTTCCTTTCCCTGTGGCACGCCGGCAGCTTCGCGCAAGTGCGACCAGATGATTTCCAACTGCACGTCCAATTCCGGTTCCGGGGTCTTTTTCGGGCGGCGCAGCGGTTTCGCAAACTCCGCCAGCAATTCCACGCCTTCGGGACGCCCCTTGGGAAAGCGCGCATGCCGGGTGAAGATGATGCGCGGTTCGATAGTCAGCTCCGGCACCAGCGCGCGTATCGCCAGGGTTTGATTCTGCATGAGATACAACGGATTGCGAAAATTGAAACGCCGATGCCGGCTGATGGCGGTCCATTGATCCATTTTCTCCGCGCCGAAGATCGCACCCTCCGCGTCACGCAGTATCAGTACATAGAGCCGGCCATCGCGCAGCAACAACGCATCGATGCCGATATGGCCCCCTACCCCATCGGGCAAAACCACATTATGCAGCAGCCGGTCGGAGATGTTTCTTAGAGTCGCCAGCATTCGCCGGCGTGATGCTGTCAGGCGCAACCAGATGAACAATGCCATCAACCCGGCTATCAGAAATGCGGTCAGCGCCGCCAGCAGCCAAAACCAGCCGTCGTCAAACCAACGATGCATGTGGAACACTCTCGCTTGAGTTAGTGGAATTCTTGAACGGAGACCGGACTTCCATCCGCAGCCCGTATCTATTTTAACTTAGGCGTTTAATAAAATGCGTTAAATCCCCCTCACCCTCCCGCTCTCCCGCCAGGAGGGAGGGGATCGAGAAGCTGCCCATGAGGCGCAGGAATTCATTTTGTCAGATGCTCTTTGGTTGTGCGGCAGCTAGAAGCGAATGCGCCCCAGAAGAATGTCACGGAACATGACCCAATCGCCCATGAAACTGTAGAAAGGATGGGTGAAAGTCGCGGGACGGTTATGCTCGAAGAAGAAATGGCCGATCCAGGCAAACCCATAACCGAAGAGCGGCATCAGGATAAATTCCCACCACCGGTGGCTAATCAGTACGAGGATGAGCGTCAACAGTACCAGGCAACTGCCGAAAAAATGCAGTCGCCGGCAGATACGGTTGCCGTGCTCGCCGAGGTAGAAGGGATAAAACTCCCGAAAACTTTTGAATGCTTCAGCCATGGCGCCTCCGTATCGGCTCTCAGCCCGCCAAGACAAATATACCGCGCGCATCGTGCAATACAGCGATGCTCACGATAAACCCGAATAACAGGATAGCCGCTGTGAACAGGCCCACTTTCAACCAGCGCGGCTGGCGCAGGCGAAAAGCCAGCACCCCCAGCACGATATAGCCAATCACGCACAGCAACTTAACGCCCAGCCAGGTGACATGCAGCGGGTTGAGTTGCAGCAATACCGCCAGCCACACGCCGAAAGCCAGCAGCAAGGTATCCACCACCGGCGGCAGCCACTTCCAGATCTGGGCCGTCAGTACTTTTGCCAGTAATACCGTGATGCTGCCGCGCACGATGAACAGCATCAGGCTGGCGGCGGCGCACAGTATGTGCAGCAATTTGAGACTGGGATAGAGCACATGAAACACAGCTAGTTGCCTGCAAAGCCCGCAGTTTAACCGTTGCCGGGGATGCCTCGGGACTGCCATCACCCAGCGGTTGGCGCGCTTCCATCGGTTAATTAATAGGACTAAAATAGTCCCAATTAAGGTAACCCGTCTATAAGCCCATGTTACGCATCAGCAAACTCACGGATTACGGCACGGTGGTGCTGGCCCAGATGGCCCAGAGCCCCGGCGCCGTGCAAACCGCCACCGGCCTCGCAACCGCCACCCGCGTAGCACCGCCCACCGTGAGCAAACTGCTGAAGTACTTTGCCAGGGCCGGGCTGGTGACCTCGCAGCGCGGCGCCCGCGGCGGCTACACCCTCGCCCGCCCGCCGGAATTGATTACCGCCGTGCAGATCATTGACGCCATCGAGGGACCGGTGGCCATTACCCAGTGCAGTCTGGGCCATGACCGTTGCGGCATCGAGCCGGTGTGCGGCGTGGGCCACAACTGGCAACGCATCAGTCTCACCATTCGCGATGCCCTGAAAACCGTGACCCTGGCCCAGCTTGCGCGCCCGGCGGCGCCGATAGTGCCACCCGTGGAAATGAGGGTAGCGCTCGCCGGCCTGAAGCGCCGCGATGCAAAGTAGAGGAATCCACGTGGCTACTGAACCCCAAAATGTGGAAAAACTGGTGCGCGGCGAGTACCGCCACGGCTTCATCACCGATATCGAGTCCGACACGGTGCCGCCGGGACTGAATGAAGACGTGATCCGGCTGATCTCCGCCAAGAAAAACGAACCGGCGTTCATGCTGGAATGGCGGCTCAAGGCCTATCGCCACTGGCTCGGCATGCAGGAGCCGCATTGGGCGCATGTCAAGCATCCGCCCATCGACTATCAGGCGATTTCCTATTACTCCGCGCCGAAATCGAAACGCAACGCACCCAAGAGTCTCGCTGAGGTGGATCCAAAACTGCTGGAGACCTATGAGAAACTCGGCGTGCCGCTGCACGAGCGCGCCAAACTCGCCGGTGTGGCGGTGGATGCGGTATTCGATTCGGTTTCCGTGGCCACCACCTTCCGCAAGAAACTCGCGGAAGCCGGCGTTATCTTCTGCCCATTCTCGGAAGCCGTGAACAGCCACCCGCAGCTGGTGGAAAAATACCTGGGCTCGGTAGTGCCCTATTCCGACAACTTCTTCGCGACCCTCAACTCGGCGGTATTCAGCGACGGTTCCTTCGTATTCGTGCCCAAGGGCGTGCGCTGCCCCATGGAACTGTCCACCTATTTCCGCATCAATGCCGCCAACACCGGCCAGTTCGAGCGCACCTTGATCGTCGCCGAAGAAGGCGCTTTCGTGAGTTACCTGGAAGGTTGCACCGCGCCCATGCGCGATGAAAACCAGTTGCATGCGGCGGTGGTGGAACTGATTGCGCTGGAAGGCGCACAAATAAAATATTCGACGGTACAGAACTGGTATCCCGGCGACGAAAACGGCGTGGGCGGCATCTACAATTTCGTCACCAAACGCGGCGACTGCCGTGGCGCCAACTCCAGGATTTCCTGGACCCAGGTGGAAACCGGTTCGGCCATCACCTGGAAATATCCCAGTGTGCTGCTGAAAGGCGACAACTCCATCGGCGAGTTCTATTCCGTGGCGGTAGCCAACCATTATCAGCAGGCGGACACCGGCACCAAGATGATCCATATCGGCAAGAACACCAGAAGCACAATCGTTTCCAAAGGCATCTCCGCCGGCCACGGACAGAACAGCTACCGCGGCCTGGTGAAAGTGCTGGCGGGGGCCGAGCACGCGCGCAACTACACCCAATGCGATTCACTGCTCATGAGCGACCGCTGTGGCGCCCACACCTTTCCTTACATGGAAGTGAAGAACCCCACGGCCAAGGTCGAGCACGAAGCCACCACCTCCAAGATCAGCGACGACCAATTGTTCTATTGCCGCAGCCGCGGCGTTTCTACGGAGGATGCCGTCAACATGATCGTCAGCGGCTTCTGCAAGGACGTGTTCAAGGAACTGCCCATGGAATTCGCCGTGGAGGCACAGCGCCTGCTGGCCGTGACACTGGAAGGCGCGGTAGGTTAACCCCTCACCCTGCCCTCTCCCACAAGGGGCGAGGGTGAAATGTTGAAGAGGACTTTAGTTACATGTTGAGCATTAAGAATTTACACGCCAAGGTTGAAGGCCGCGAGATCCTCAAGGGACTGGACCTTGAAGTCCAGGCGGGAGAGGTACACGCGATTATGGGGTGAGCGGGAGTAAGGCGAAGCACCGCTTCGCCCCCGCGAACGCCCGGCCATGGACGGCCGGGCTGGTCATCGCACCAGGGATGGTTAATACAGGAAAGGTTAACCGATGCTGGTTATAAAAAATTTGTGTGCCAAGGTTGAAGGCCGCGAGATCCTCAAGGGATTGGACCTTGAAGTCCAGGCGGGAGAGGTACACGCGATTATGGGGTGAGCGGGAGTAAGGCGAAGCACCGCTTCGCCCCCGCGAACGCCCGGCCATGGACGGCCGGGCTGGTCATCGCACCAGGGATGGTTAATACAGGAAAGGTTAACCGATGCTGGTTATAAAAAATTTGTGTGCCAAGGTTGAAGGCCGCGAGATCCTCAAGGGATTGGACCTTGAAGTCCAGGCGGGAGAGGTACACGCGATTATGGGCCCCAACGGTTCCGGCAAAAGTACCCTCGCGCATATCCTCGCCGGTCGCGATGGCTACGAAGTCACCGCCGGCAGCGTGCGTTACCTGGGCAAGGATCTGCTGTCCATGGCCCCTGAGGAACGCGCCCACGCCGGCGTGTTCTTGGCGTTCCAATATCCGGTGGAAATCCCTGGCGTCAACAACGTATATCTGCTCAAGGCGGCCTACAACGCGATCCGCAAACACCGCGGCGAAGAGCAACTGGACGCCATGGATTTCCTCGCTATGGTGAAGGCCAAGATGCAATTTATGGAAATAGATCCGAGTTTCCTCAACCGCGCCGTGAACGAAGGTTTCTCCGGCGGCGAGAAGAAACGCAACGAGATACTGCAGATGTTGGTGCTGGAGCCCAAGCTGGCGCTGTTGGACGAGACCGACTCAGGTCTGGATATAGACGCCCTCAAGGTCGTAGCCAAGGGCATCAACCGGCTGCGTTCTCCGGAACGCGCCATGGTCATGGTCACCCATTACCAGCGGCTGTTGGATTACATCGAACCGGATTTCGTGCATGTCCTGGCCGGCGGCCGCATCCTTAAATCCGGAGACAAGAACCTCGCGCTGGAACTGGAACGACGAGGTTACGACTGGGTACTGGCCGAGGCCGCGGCATGAATACCGCGAGCGCAGCCTTGCGTCCTTACGTCGAGGGGTTCAAAACCCTGGAGACAGCGCCCGCGGGAAACGCGCCCGCCTGGCTCGCCGGCTTGCGCCGGGATGCGTTTGCCCGTTTTGCCGATCGCGGCTTTCCCGGGGAACGTCATGAAGATTGGAAATACACCAGCACCCGGCCGCTGGAAAAACGCGCCTTCAGCCTGGCAACATCGGCACATGACTCTGTCAGCGCAAGCGATATTGCACCGATCCTCCTGCATGAGATGCCGGTGCATACGCTCGTATTCGTGAATGGAAACCCCGTGGCGGCACTCAGCACGGTTTCATCCGCGATCCGCGGTCTGCGTATTTCCAGTCTCAGCCAGGCTTTGGAACGGAATGCCGATGTATTACAGCCGTACCTGATTCCCGAATCGATGTGGGCGGATGATGCATTCACTGCCTTGAACACCGCGTTCCTGAAAGATGGCGTGGTCGTGGATATCGACGCGAAATCGAAACTGGATCGTCCATTGCAGCTGATATTCGTGTCCACGCAACAGACATCCTCCCTCGCCTGCCACCCACGCATCCTGGTGCGGCTCGGTAATGATTCTCAAGCGACACTCATCGAAACCTATTTCGGCCTCGAAGACGCCGCCAACTTCACCAACAGTTACACGCAGATTGTGCTTGGTGAAAACACGCGACTCGAACATCTGCGCGTACAACGGGAAAGCCTGGGTGATTTCCATGTCAGCCGTGTGCATGTCAGCCAACAAGGCGGCAGCTCTTACCTTTCTCATACGTTCAATCTCGGCGGTTTGTGGGTGCGCACGGATCTGCACGCGCGGCTGGAAGCACCGCTTGCGGAAGCGATTTTCAACGGCCTGTACGCCGTCAACGGCAGGCAGCACGTGGATAATCACACCCGTATCGACCACCTGGCGCCCGCCACCCGCAGCAGCGAGTTGTACCGCGGCATCATCGGCGGCCACGCCCGCGCGGTGTTCAACGGCAAGGTGGTGGTGGCCAAGCATGCGGTAAAGACCGACGCGGCCCAAACCAACAACAACTTGTTGCTGTCGCGCACCGCGGAAATTGACGCCAAGCCGGAACTGGAGATCTATGCCGACGATGTGCAATGCAGCCACGGCGCCACCATCGGCCAACTGGACGAGCAGGCGCTGTTCTACCTGCGTTCCCGCGGACTCGATTTGCAAACCGCGCGTGCCCTGCTGGTCGAGGCTTTCACCCTGAAGCTCTTGGAGCGCATCCCGGCGCCGGAACTGCGTGCCTACGCCGCCCGCCAGATAAAAACTGCCCTACCCGAACAATCCGCGGTGATGGAGTGGACATGAACGCGCGGCGCGATAGCCTCCGCAACCCCGCTCCCATGCCGGGCTTCGATGCGCCGCGCTGGCGGCGCGACTTCCCCATCCTGCGGCAACAGGTTCACGGCAAACCGCTGGTGTATCTGGACAACGCCGCTACCTCCCAAAAGCCCCAGGCGGTCATCGATGCGGTTGCCGACTATTATGAGAAGCTCAATGCGAACGTGCACCGTGGCGTGCATCAACTGAGCGAACTGGCCACCGCAGCGTATGAAGGTGCGCGTGAGAAGCTGCGGGGTTTTATCAATGCCGCTTCCCTGAAGGAAATCATCTTCGTGCGCGGCGCCACCGAAGCCATCAACCTGGTGGCCCAGAGTTACGGCCGCAGCCGTTTCCAGGGCGGCGACGAGATCATCCTTTCGGAGATGGAGCACCATTCCAACATCGTGCCCTGGCAGCTCCTGCGTGAGCAGATGGGCGCGGTACTAAAAATAGTACCCATCACCGATGCCGGCGAGCTGGAACCCGGCGCCTATGAAAAACTGTTCACCTCGCGTACCCGGCTGGTGGCTCTCGCCCACGTCTCCAATGCGCTGGGTAGCATCAATCCCGTGAAGAAAATGATCGCCCATGCGCACCAGCACGGGGTACCGGTGTTGCTGGACGGTGCCCAGGCGGTACCGCATCTGCCGGTGAACGTCAGGGACATGGATTGCGATTTCTACGCCTTCTCCGGTCATAAGATGTTCGGCCCCACCGGCATCGGCGTGCTCTACGCAAAAGAAGCCTTGCTCGCCGAGATGCCGCCTTATCAGGGTGGCGGCGACATGATCCGCACGGTGCGTTTTACCGGCAGCACCTGGAATGAGCTGCCTCACAAGTTCGAAGCCGGCACACCGAATATCGCCGGCACCATCGGTTTGGGCGCGGCGGTGGATTATCTGGAAAGCATCGGCATGCTGTCTATCCAGAATTACGAGCAGGCTCTGCTTGAATACGGCACGCAACGTCTGCAAACGGTTAAAAACCTGAAGCTCGTGGGTACCGCACGGCACAAAGCCGGCGTGTTGTCCTTCGTGATGGAGGGCATCCACCCTCACGACATCGGCAGCATCGTGGATCAGGAAGGCGTCGCCATCCGCACCGGTCATCACTGCGCCATGCCGGTGATGGAGCATTTCCGTATCCCCGCCACGGCCCGCGCCTCCCTCGCCTTCTACAACACCCGCGAGGATATCGATGCGCTGGTGCAGGCATTGGAAAAAGTCCGCGAGGTATTCCACTGATGGACCTCAAGGAACTCTATAAGGATGTGATCGTGGACCACAACCGCAGTCCGCGTAACTTCCGCAAGATCCCCGACGCCACCCGCATCCAGGAAGGCTTCAATCCCCTGTGCGGCGACAAGCTCACCGTGTATCTCAAGCTCGACGGCGAGCGCATCAGCGATCTGAGTTTCGAGGGCTCCGGCTGCGCCATTTCCGTGGCCTCGGCTTCACTCATGAGCGAACGCCTGAAAGGCAAGACCGTCATGGAAGCCCAGCAGCTTTTTGACAGGATGCACGCGCTGCTGACCCGTGAAGATACGGATAGCGACCTGGAATCCCTGGGCAAGCTCGCCGTCCTGTCGGGTGTGCGCGAATATCCCTCGCGGGTAAAATGCGCAAGCCTCTGCTGGCACACATTGAAAAATGTCCTGGAACATCCCGGCAACCCGCCGGTTTCCACGGAATAGCCCATGTACGACCGCGATCCCGTCATTCTCAAGCGTGCCTGTGAGGCGGCCATGATCCCCGCCGGCACCCGCGTCATCATCCCCGAGGGTACCGAGGTGAATGTGGCGCAATCCCTGGGCGGCAGTTTCACCGTCTATGTGGACGGCAATCTGTTGCGCATCGCCGGCAAGGATGCGGATGCCCTGGGATTGGAACCGCCGGAAGAACCCAAACTACCGGAGAATCCTACCGACGACGATGTGGAGAAGCTGGTCTGGGAGCAGATGAAAACCTGCTACGACCCGGAGATTCCCATCAATATCGTGGACCTGGGCCTGGTCTACGAATGCAAGTTGAGTGATTCCGGCGACGGCAATAAACTCGTGGATGTGAAAATGACCCTGACGGCACCGGGTTGCGGCATGGGCAACATTCTGTCGGCCGATGTGCAGCAGAAGATCGAATCGGTCCCGCTGGTGAAAGCAGCCCGCGTGGAAATAGTCTTCGATCCGCCCTGGAGCCGCGACATGATGTCGGATGAGGCTAAGCTCCAGACCGGCATGTATTACTAGAAGCGGTCTCTAAATGCCGTTCGCCCTGAGCGTGCGCCGAAGGTGCGAAGTCGAAGGGGGAATTTGCGCCATGGCAGGGATGTTTCGACTTCGCTTCACGCAGCTTGTCCTGAGTGGAGCCGAAGGGCTCAACATGAACGGATCCTGGTTTTTGAGCCCGCTTCCAGGGGAAATACGCGAATGCAGCATAACCTTTCATTGCGGATATAATCTCTGAGGTACTTTGAATGGCCAACTGGGTCAACGTGGGTTCCGTGGAAGAAATTCCACCCGGTCAATACAAAACCATTGATATCAATGATGTCTTGGTCGCGGTGTTCAACATCGAGGGCCAGTTCCACGCCATCGAGGATGTCTGCACCCACGACGGCGGGATTCTCACCGGCGGCCTGCTTGCAGGCTGCGTCATCACCTGCCCACGGCATGGCGCCCAGTTCGACGTGCGCACCGGCGAAGTGCTGGCGGCGCCCGCCTATGAACCTGTCGCGACCTTTCCGGTGCGCATCGAGGATGGCATGGTGCAGGTCAAGGATGATCGCTGGGACTGATTCCCGGATTTTTTAGTGATCGTCCCGTCCTTTGTTATCGCCGTCCTCCACCGTATATTCGCCCTCGATGGTAACGCCGTTATCCCGTGGTTTTCGGGAGTGGCGTGGATGGACATCTAACCCCAGCTTGCGGCGCAGCCACCAGGCGCGCAGGTATAGGAAAATGAACAGGATGGCGGCTATGCCGACCAGAACGGCAATGATGATTGCGCCGAAAAACATCGCGACCGCCCCGACCGCAATCAACAGCAGCGATGCCAATAATCTGGCAACGGGGCCGCGCTGGGATTGAGGTGGCATGCCTTGCAGACGAAACACCGGATTCACACTCCATTCATTGCAGATATTTTTCGCTGATTTCCACGGCGGCTGAAGTCACATCGACGGCCTGCATGTCGCTTTCACCACTGCCGGCGGGCGGTTCAAATGCAAGACGCCTGTCGGCGGCATTGACAGTCTGCCAGCGCAGCGCGGTGGACGAACGCCGGCGCGGATAAAATGCCGCGGTGCGGCAATTCAGCGCCCCGGCGATGTGCAGCGGACCGGTGGAACCGCTGATGAACACGTCGCAGAATTGCAGGTGCCTGGCGAACTTCACCAGTCCATCGCGGGAAATATACACGCAATGGGGCACGCCGTTGAGTAATGCTGCCAGTTCCCGAGCTTGAGATTCTTCGCCGGGGCCGGCCGTCAGCACCACCTGATGGCCGCCGTGGGAATGCAAGCCATGGATCAGTTTCGCGAATTGTGCCAGGGACAGATTGCCGGCGGAGCCCCCGTGCCCGGGGTGCACGAATATCAAACGGCGGCCTGCTGCGATTCCGTGCGTATGCCTGAATTGCTGCTCCAGCGCATGCATTTCGGACTCATCAAACCGCAGATAGGGCGCCGCCGGGAGCGGTGCTGGATCAAAGCCGTGATCGTGCAAAAACACTCTCGCCAGATCCAGATTGTATTCGTATTCCGGCTTTGCGGATTCGGAACGCCGCTGTTTCGCGCGGTGATTATAGAATACTTGCGCCAGTTTGGTGGCCGGCGCCAGCCGGTAAGGTATGCCTGCCGACCAGACTGCCAGCCCGGTGTCGAAGCGCGAGAATAGGCTGATCACGGCGTCAAAACCATAAGGCCGCAGTAATTTTGCCAAAGCCCGGCCATTGCGCCAGTCGCCCTGCTTCTTCGGATCAATGATGACTGAATGGATTGAGGGGCATATCTCCGCCAGCGATGCGGTGTAAGCGGGCACCAGAACCGCGATATGCGCCTGCGGCAGGCTGGCCCGCAGCAGCGCCAGCGCCGGCCAGGCCAGCATGAAATCGCCCAGTTTGTCGTTGCGGATGACGAGGATGCGCAAGCTGGATTGATTCACAGTTGGTTTACTTCAATGGACTGTCTAAATGGTGGAAATGCATCAGCGAGGCAGGGCTTACCCGTCAAACATATCTATGTCGTCGGTTCGAGAGGCTTATCCATAATATTGTCACCTTCCGTTTTATCTTTCGTTAAGACTCTAATCAGTGGTTGCACCGGCTTCAGATAGTCGGCGCTTGGGCCGGTATAACCCACTATGTGAAATACAAGTTTATAAAAAAGCCCAAGTACCGCTCGGGTGCGGTTGAGATCATCTTCGGCCGTCTTGCCCGTGACAATCCTGCCGTGGGCTCGGCTATTCCGAAGCTTAGACCAATTCTTAATATGCTCATCCTCCACAAGGCCCTCATCTTTGAGCTTATGAAGTGTGCGCGGCTTCAAGTTCCAAGTGCAACAGTTAGTGAAGTCTTGGTCCGGAAGAATACCTCATACGGTGTCTTGAATCCCAATCTCTTTCTTGGCCGGTGATTTAGCCGGTGCATGGCATGATCCAG
>Ga0307373_10011575_pt1 | contig 12750 bp, 17 predicted proteins | sample OX2MG_FD_202534 | JGI IMG/M metagenome (GOLD analysis project Ga0307373, IMG submission 202534) | Soil microbial communities from Risofladan, Vaasa, Finland - OX-2 | ecosystem: Environmental > Terrestrial > Soil > Coastal area > Acid sulfate soil | place: Finland: Risofladan, Vaasa | collected... | reverse complement strand
GAGTACGCGACAGAGCTATCCATCGCGCCACCGTCCGCTGTTCGAAGGCAGCGTAGCAATGCAGGAAGATCATCGGGTGGCCATATATGGGGAAAACCGCACGTACGGAGTGAAAGGGGATAGGGAACCAGGCCTTCCGCGGCGCTGCACCCCCTGACTGCCATGACACAGCGACAGCGGGATTACTACACCAAAACCGCCCCAGCCTACGAGTCGATGCACGTCCAACCAGGCGACCAGCACTTCATCGCGCTGGAATACGCGACGGCGCTACTCAATGTGGTCAGGGCAAAGAGTGTTCTGGACGTCGGATCTGGGACTGGCCGAGCCATCAGATTCATACGGCAGCAGCGTCCCGATCTGCAGGTTGAGGGCGTGGAGCCTGTCGGCAAACTCCGCGAGCAAGCTCAAGCGCTCGGGACCGCCCTACACGACGCTAACGGCGAGGATCTCCCGTTCCATGATGGCAGTTTCGATGTTGTCATGTCGTTTGGCCTGTTACACCACGTTCCTGACCCTGAGCCGGTTATCACTGAGATGATGCGCGTCGCACGACTTGGAGTAATAGTCAGTGATGCTAACCGTTTCGGACAAGGCTCCACCGTCGCAGGCACGCTTAAGTTGGCAATTCATCGCGTCGGCCTATGGCCCGCATTCGAACACTTTCGAACCAGAGGCCGTGGATACATGGAGTCTTCTGGGGACGGTATCTTCTACTCGTACAGCATCTTCGACTCGATGCCTCAACTGCGGGCCTGGGCTGACAGGGTATTCGTTGTCCCCACTGTGCCGCAGAAGAGACTCCCTCTGCTGCAAATTGCCACGCCTCACGGGTTGCTCGTTGCATTCCGTGAGCCGTCCGGCCCCGGTTGGGCTGGATGTTAGATATAAAGCCTCAGGCGCTGGCTCGAAATGGTGCATCCAGGCCTGATCGATAGCCTTATCGCGGTTCCGCGGAAGGTGGCATAGGAGACTTTGAGATCGTCGGTGAAATCCCCCCAGTACTACAGCCGCGGCATGTAATCTTGTCCCGGATGGCGACGTGAGGTGGATCCGCGGCGTGCGGGACGCGCTAGGTGGTCGGCCGGTCGGGCTGCGTGCCCGAGCCTGTCAACTGTCCGGCTGTCTCGCTCATACTGAGGTCTGGCAACTGAGCCGCCGGTGGCCCGGCAGGGACCGGGTTAGGGCGGGTGATGGTGCATGGCATGGTCATGGCACCGGCCGCGCCGCAGGGATCGCTGGCCAGGCCGACATCACAGGTCAGCCGGCGGCAGATCGGACGGCCCGCGCTCCGGGCGGCCGGTTCGTCCGCTGACGGAGCTCGGCCGCATCCCGTGACCGGGCGGGTGGGCGGTTCGGCCGGATGGAACTGGGCACCGCCGTCAGGGATTAACCCGCGGCCTGACCGGGCACCGCGATGGGTCCGCTGGTGGGATGCCACGCCCCACACCCGCTCGAACTCGTAAGTGTCGAAGGCCTGCACGGTGAGGAAGTCCAGCGGCACGACCCGCTCCCGGCGAGACTTGGCCCACGCCCCGTTAGGGTTGTCCTCCCGCCGCACCACGTGCAGGTGCGCCCCAGTCGCCGCGAGTCCGCCAGCAGATGCACGTCACTGCGGCGCAGCCCGCACACCTCACCACGCCGCAGCCCGGCCCGGGCCATCAGCAGCACGATCAGCCGGTCCCGCGCCGACCGGCACGTACCCAGCAGCGCAACGATCTCCTCGTCGGCACAAGCCGGCGGCGAGATCACTGTCACCCCCGCCGCGCGCAGCGCGATCAGCAGATCGCCGATGACCCTGGGAGCCGGGGAACGGCCATCGGTCAGGACCGCTGGCCGCGCCGCGAGCGCCCCGGCGAGCCTGCGCCGCTTCGCCCGGCCACCCGCGACGCCGGCCACTGCGGCGGCAACCACGGCGCGGTCCAGCGCGGGCTCCGCGCTGACGACGAGGTCAACGGTGACGCCGGCCGGGTCGGCCACCACGTCGCCGATGTCAGCGGTCACCGGTCACTCGCCAGCCCTGGAGATCCGGGCTCTGGCGGGGCGCAGGTCACCGACGCCGGCGCCACCGCCGCCGCCGGCGGCGGCCTTGCGGCGCGAGGACGCGGCGGCGACCGGTTCGATCAGGTCGGCGATCTCGCAGTCCAGGATGTCCAGCAGCGCCATCAGCGCCATCAGGCTCAGCCGCTCCGGCCGCTCGGTCGCCAGCCGGTAAACCTGGCTGGACGACAAGCGGATCCCGCGCTCTGCTAGCGGCCCGGCCAGGTCAGTTGTCTGGAACATGCCGCGGCTGGCCATCACCTGCCGCAGGTTCCACCGGTAGTCCAGCTTGCACGCCATCGGTCCCTCCCGTCCCTGCCCCGGCTCCTGGGCACTGGGGCGGCTCACCAGCATTCCTCCTCGCCGTCGAAGACGGTCGCGGTCAGCCGGACTTTCTCCCGCTCCGAGCGCGACAGCAGCCCCAACAGATACGCCCGCGCCCAGGTTCCGCGAGCACGCCTGAGCGAACCGTCCCGTGTCGAGGGGCCTTACGGATTCAGCAGTACTGGCTATTCACAAGGTTGAGTTCTGCCCGCCGCAGGTGATATGAATAAAATGGTTGCGGTTCGAGGGCCACTCAGCTGCCTTGATATTGCCGACGCGCATCCGCACGATTTATTCCAATCTATCGACTACTGCTTCATCAATTTGGCGAATTGGATCGCGCGTGCGCGTGGAACCAAGAAGACATTCTGGCAGGTACGCATCTCACCTACAATGGCTCCTAGATTCTCGGCGACTACCCAGCCATCTTTGTCGGAGCGCCACCAACACAACAGGTCGGATACCTCATCTGCGACCTCGTCCGGCTCAACGTCGGCCTCGGTCAGGAACCGCTCGTCGAATTCCAGCATCCAGACGGGTTCGCGGATTTTGCGAATCCGGCGGGCACCGCGGAGCACGTCCAACTCGCCCCCCTCAACATCGCACTTCACGAGGTCAAGGGGCTGATCGGCAGGCCAGACGACGTCCACGGGCAAACCTTCAACGACTGTCGGCACCCCCACAGCCCTGACCGCTGAACTGAGCCCACTGCCCCGCGCACAGTAGAAACGCACTCTCCGCGCTCGATCGGTGGCGGCCACGTTGAGCACCCGAACTCCGGGCAACCCAGACAGTGAGCGTCCGAGGCAGGCAGCCACCTCAGGGTTAGCCTCCAAGGCAATCTTCGGAGCCTGCGGATCCATGAGGTTCGCGGCGAGTTTAGTATACCAGCCGTAATTTGCTCCAATGTCTAGCATTCCCCGAGCTGATGGCAAAAGCGCACATATGATCTTGGTTTCTTCTACATCGGCCAGCGGATGACCAAACATCAAGAACTCCCTGGCACCCGTGTCACTGATTCGCAAGACCAGCGGCCCAGCATCGGTGTCAGCCCAGATGACCTTACCTCCCAGCAACCGAGGGGGGATGAAATCGATCAAACGAGACCCTCGTTGTATGCCGGTTGCCCGAAATGGTGCTAGGACGGCATCCAGGAAGGCCGAGGCCTTGCCTACCGTAAATTCCTTATTCATGGATGTCAAGGCTACTCGGGCTTCCAGCCTCTCGTATGCCGAGGACCGGAAGTCCGGGTATGACTCCTTGACCTCAAGCGGTCATAGCGACACCCGGCTTGACATGGGGCGGAGGGCCGTAGCGCTTACGGGCGTCGGGCCGATCTCTGATCTGCCCGCTACCAGGCACGATGGCGGTCCTCCGCGAGGGTCCCATGTCAAGGCGGGTGTCCCCGTCGCTTTGGCCGGTTGAGACCGCCCTCCTTAAGAAGTATTAATCCTGTTTGGCGGATATCGTTTGCAGTTCATATAGGACCTAATACTCCAGCGTCACTTCGTGATCTTGGGCGTGGCGTGCCGGACGTAGAACAACTACCGCTTGATGACGGCAGCTGTATGGACTAACGATCATGCGGGGCCGCTCGCGTGCTGCGCGCGCCAGCGTAGACCTTGACCGATGGCAGCGCGCGCAGCGCGGCGGTGGCGTCCGGTTACGTGGCGGCGCTTGCGCCGGGAGTGAAGGTGCTGACCGGTCGCCTGGTGCAGGTCTTCCATGTACGGTAGCGCGGTCGCCCGCAGCCCGTGCCCGCGCGGCGCCAGCGACGCGATCTCCAGCAGCCGCAGCCCGACGACGTAGTCGCCGGTCTTCAGCGCGTTCGAGCGCCCCCCACTCGACCAGCTTGCGGGCGATCCGCAGCGCGGTCGCCTTCGGTAGTCCGGCGCGGGCGCTCAGCGAGGTCAGGGACAGGGACGCATTCCTCCCCGCTGTGAGCCGATTACCTGAAGTACTTGTCCGGTGACAGCTAGCATCCCGCCATGAGCGTCACACTGATGCTGGCCCTGTTCGCGCAACTCGTCGCGGTCCTGGCCTTACGTCACCGGCTGGGCAAGACCTGGCTGCGCCGCCCGGTGGTCCTGCTGGTCCTCGCGTCGGTGGTCTATAACGGCCTGTCCCAGGTGCTCCTGAGCATCCCGTCGATCGGGCAGTGGAACATCTACCGGCGCGGCGTCCCTCAGTCCTTCGCGGACCGGGCCTCGCTGATCATGTCGGCTGGGATGCTTGCCTTCACGGCCTGCTACCTGCTCACCAGGCCCGAGCAGGCGCGTGCAGTGCCCGGCGAGCATGATGTCCGGGTCGCGGCGAGAGTCCTGGACTGGCGGCTCCTGGGGCTCGCCTGCGCCCCGCTGGCGGTCCTCACCTACGAGGGGCGCGGCTACAACAACGGCACGCTGGCAGCAGGCGCGGGCGCGTCAGGGGCGACGGACCTGGCGTCCGCGTTCTTCGTGATACTGGTGCTCCTGGCGTCCTTCAGTTTCGTGCTCAGCCGCGAGGGCCGACGGCTGGTCCCGGTGCTCGCGGTGCAGTCATTGCTGCTTGCCGCCGCCGGCGAGCGTACGCCGGTCATCTCCTGTGCCATCGCGCTGGTGTTGCTGCTCGCGTATGCCGGGTACCGGCCGTCCCGCAGGCAACTCCGGGCTGCCGCTGGCCTGACTGTCCTGGTGATCCTGTCCATCAGCGGGGTGCGGGCGGAGCAGGGCCGGATGATCTTCAGCGGCAACACGGGCCTCGGGGCGAGGCTGTCCGCGCTGGGCAGCGGCCTGTCCGGGCTTGGCGCCACGTCATCAGGAGACTCACCCGGGCTGCTGGCGCAGACCGCAGTGCGGCTTGACGGGACGGACTTTGCCGGGGCGATCCTCCAGGCCGAGAGCTTCGGGCAGCCCCGGCTGAGTGCCGCCGCCGTGCCGGAGTCGGCGCTGATAGCGGTCCCGAGCGCGCTGTGGCCGTCGAAGCTGGATCACGCCCTGAATCCGGTGCAGGCGGAGATGCAGGCATTCGGGCTCCGGCAGGTCAACTTCCTGCCGGGGCTCGCCGGCCTCTACGCGGGGTTCCTGGCGTGGCCGTGGCTGATCGTTTTCCTCGCCTTCCTGGGCGCGGTCGGCGGCCGGGCAGAGCGGTGGCTCCTGTGGTCGTGGACCCCGGCGCGCACGGTGATGCTGGCCGGCGCCCTGATCGCCGCGCTGTCGTACGAGAGGGGTCTGCCGGGGCTGCTGGTGGCCTTCCGCCCGGCAGTCGCCATTGCGCTGGCAGTGATCGTCGCCATGGCTGCACGGCGACCAGTGCCAGCTCAGGCCATTCCCAGTCCTCCACGAAACGTGAAAATACAGACCCTGCTCCGGGCGCGGCCGCGAGTGGCCCGAGCAGGGCCGAGCCGAAGCCGGGGAACACTTGGCCGCGCCGACGTCATCCGCGATGCGGACGAATAAGACGGTCCCGAGAGCGCACGGCGGCCAGCGAACAGCAGGCACTTGGACCTGCGCACCAGACGAGGTCCCTGCAAGTCGAGTCGGCTTCGTCAGCGGACGTAGTAGCCCTTGCCGCGCACGCTGACGATCAGGCCCTCGTCCCGCAGAGTCGTCAGCGCTCGCGCCGCGGTCCGGTGAGATACCCCGTGCTCCTGGGCGAGGCTGAGGATCGAGGGCACCCTGCCAGTCAGCCTGCCCGTGGCGATCTGCCTGCGGAGCAGCGCTGAGAGCTGCTCATGCAGCGGAACCGGCGAGTCATTGTCGAGCACGGAACCAGCCAAGCCCCCCCGTGGCGCACCCGTGTCTATTAGGGTCTACCCGTGCGCACACGTGTGTACCCTTAGAGAAACTACGACGACCCAGGAAGGTGGCCATGCGGGATGACAGACGGGGTGCGACAGACAGCCCTGGAGGATCTGCAGCGGGAGTTCCCCGACTGGATAGTCACGATGGACCGGGACTTCACCGGATTCTGCGTTGCCTACCGGCAGTCGGGCAGCGCGACTCTGAGCGGCAAGGACCCGGCCGACTTACGAGAGCAGATCCGAGGCTAGCTGGGGAGGCACAGTGAGCTGGACTGACAACCCGGGCAGCCCCACCGCGATCGGCACTCCCCCGCCGGCCGCCAGCCCGGACCATGTCGCCGCCGCTCGCGATTTGCTGGCGCGCACCGCTGAGCTTCCGGACACCAAGCGCGAGCTGATGAAGGTCCTAAGCGAGTACCGGGCGGCCTTGTTACCTTCGCCGTGTCAGGTGCCCGGCGTGGAGACAGCGCGTGAGATGGCGCGCGCGACGGCGACGACGGCGGGTTTCAGGGCCGCTGGCTCGACGTTCCCCGGTCGCGTGATGACCGAGAGCGCCGCCACCAGCCCGCGGCGGGTATCGACGATCGGGCAGGCCACGGAAGTCATCGGCTCGGGCCGCAGCCGGGACACGACCGCGACGCCATCGCGCCGGATAGCGGCCAGGTGCGCGCGCAGGTCGCGGCCGGACAGGTAGGTGCTCTCCGGCTCCACGCTCAGGTCACCGGCGAGCACCTCGTCCTGCAGCCGCGCCGGGGCGTGGGCCAGGAGGACGAGCCCGACGCCAGTGGAATGCAGGGGCATCCGGCCGCCGACGCGGTACATCACCCGGCCAGCGCCGCGCGCCGACCCGGGCGATCCGCAGCGCGGTCGCCTTCGGCAGTCCGGCGGGGGCGCTCAGCGAGGTCAGGGACCGGTCCGCGGGCCCGAAGGACGTGAGTATCCGGAAAGCCCGGTCGAGGACAGGCTCGCCCTGCGCGGGACGCCGTCCCCTGACGCGAACGTCCTCCATGCCAGCCACCCCTCCCCCGCTTGTTTCAATCAATGGAACTACCGATGTACAGTCGGCCGTGGAACTCGGCCTGCACGGCGTCGGCTGCGTGGTGATCGAGCCGCGGGTCACGGTCTCCCGCCGCCGGCCGCGGGCCAAGACCACGAGCGTGCGGACGATGGAACAGCTGCGCCGGCGGGGCGTCGCGGACGCGCTGCGGGCCGCCGCGCCGCTGCCGGTGGCCTCGTCGCAGCGGGTCACGTTCTGCGAGGCCCTGTCCGGGCGGCGGATCACTGACTTCGACGGCGCGTTCGGGCTGACGACGCAGCGCGATGACCGGTTCGCCGAGGCGGGCCAGCAGGTGCCGCAGCCGGTCGTGGAGGAAGTACTGCGCGGCCACGTCGGCCGGCTGCCCAGCGTGGAGCTTGCGTCTTGGCCACACCGTGACGGCCCTGACGCAGGACGGCGGCGGCGCGACCGCGACCGTTAGAGACGAATCGGGCCGCGACTACGAGATCGGGGCGCGTTACGTTCTCGGCTGCGATGGCGCCGCCAGCGTGGTCCGGGGACAGATCGGGGCACGGTACGTGGGCCGCTCGGATCCTCGTCCCAACTTCAACGTCGTGTTCCGGGCCCCGTCGCTGGACATGCCCCTCGGGCCGGCGGTCCAGTACTGGGTGGTCGGCCCGGCCGTCTCGGGCCTGATCGGCCGGCTGGACCTGTCCGGAACGTGGTGGGCGATCATGCCCGGGATCGAGGCGGCCTACGGGGCGGCGCACGCGGCCGAGCTGATCACCGGTCTCGTCGGGGCGCCGGTCGAGCACGAGGTGCTGACGTCGGATCCGTGGACGGCTCGCATGCCGATCGCGGACACGTTCGGGGACCGGCGTGTCTTCCTGGTGGGCGAGAGCGCGCACCTGAACCCGCCGTGGGGCGGTCACGGATTCAACACCTGCGTCGGCGACGCGGTCAACATTGCCTGGAAGATCGCAGCCGTCGAGGACGGCTGGGCGCCGGCGGAGCTGCTGGCAAGTTACGAGCCCGAGCGTCGCGGCGTGGTCGAGCAGACGGTGGCGAGCGCAGCGTCCAACCTGCGCAGCCTGGCCGGCGACCTGCCCCGCGACGAGGCGGCGATCCAGGCCGCGAAGCGGGCCGAGTTCTACAGCCTCGGGCTGGTGCTGGGCTACTCCTACGCAGGCTCCCCGATCATCCAGCCGGCCAGCGTCCCGGCCCCGGTCCCGGTCCCGGTCCTCGACATAACGAGGTATACGCCGACGACGCAGCCGGGCGCGCGACTGCCGCACGCGTGGCTGCCGGACGGCTCATCCCTGTACGACCGGCTGGGGACCGGGCTCACCCTGGTGGGACCCGTGCACGACCGCGACGGCGACGGCCACGCCGGCGTCGCCGGACTGGTGCGGCGCGCCCGTCGCCGGCGGATCCCGCTGTCGCTCGTCGAAGCTCCGCTGTCCTACAAGTCGCCGCGGCGCAGCAGGCGGCGGGTCAGCACCCCGAACCACTGCTCATGTTCAGCCAGGAAGCATGCCTGGGCGTGTAAGTCACCGCGAACCGCGGGCGGGCGGCCAGCCAGGCGCGGGTGGCGCGGGAGGTGTGGCTGGAGCCGTTGTCCATGATCAGGTGAGTGCGCAGGTACGGCGGGATCATCTGATCCAGCATCGCCAGGAAGGCGGTGAACGTCACCGAGTCGTTGCGAGCGATCCGCTCGGCGATGACCTCGCCGGCGGTGACGTTCATCGCGGCGAGGATGGAGATGGTGCCGTGCCGGATGTACTCGAACTCGCGGCGGGCGTCCCGGCCGACCTTCGCCTCGGCCAGTACCCGGCTCACGGTGGACGCCGAGATCGCCAGGCCGCGACCGCGACCGCGAAGGTGCCCGGCGATCAGCGGGCGAGACCACTGCGACTCTCCCTCCGGCGGGACAGAGGTGGCGACGGCGATGACCGCCAGCCGGGCGCTCGGCCCGTGCATCTCCGGCCGCCCGGAGCGGGGCTTATCGAACAGGCCCGGTATCCCGCAGATCACGAACCGGCCCCGCCACGTCCGCACGACCGCGGCACTGCAGCCCAACTGCCGGACGATCTGCGCGTTCGTCATGCCGCCAGCCGCCAGCCGCCAGCCGCACGATCCTGGTGCTTGCTGGCCTGCCTGGCTAGCCCTAACCAGCCAGAGGTTACATCCCGGACTGTCCGGCCTGGATGTCAGCCAGGAAACCGGCCCACTCGTCCGGGCCGAAAACCAGCGCCGGGCCTTCGGGGTTCTTGCTATCTCGCACGGCGACGACGCCGGGCAGGTTGCGCGCGACCTCGACGCACTGTCCGCCGTTGCCAGAGCTGTAAGACGACTTGCGCCACACGGCGTGTGTCAGGTCCATTCCGTCACCACCTCGGTAATCAGGTCGGCGGACGCTCTCGGCGCGAGCGCCACGGCTCTCAGTGTGTCATAGAGCATCGCCATGTGCGCGACGTCCTCTCGTCGCTCTACTATCTGCCCGGACAGCGCGTTGTCCAGGTAAGCGACGTCAGGGGCCGTAGCGAAGCCTGCGATCACGAACGGGCCGAGCAACCCCGGGTGCGCACCCGCTGCCGATGGGATCACTTGCACTGTCACCTTCGGGTCACGGGCGGCAGTGAGCAGCCGGTCAAGCTGCGCGGCCATCACGCCGGACTCTCCGACCGGACGCCTCAGCACGCCCTCGTCAATGATCACCCATAGCGTCGGCGGAGCATCCTGAGCCAGGATGGCCTGACGATCCAGCCGGGCACCGACTAGCTGGTCAATGGCCGCATCACTGTCATTTGGCCGGGCTCCGCGCAACACCGCCCGCGCGTAGTCCTCAGTCTGCAACAGGCCGTCTATGACGAGCGGCTGCCACGAGCGCAGTGATACGGCCGTCTTCTCCAGCTCCACGTACGGCCGGAACCACGCCGGGTACGCCTCGCCAGTTACCAGTGCATGCAGCCGGGCGAACGTTCCCGGCGTCCCGAGCGCCTCATCGAGCCGCATCGCGAAGTCGAGCTGCGGCACGCGCCGCATGCCCTCGATCATGGCCACCAGCGAAGTGCTGTAGCTGATCTTGATCGCTAGCTCTTCCTGGCTTAAGCCAGCCTGAGAGCGCGCAGCGCGCAGTTCCGCGGCGAACAGGGCCAGCGCCATGTTGTCCGCATCACGGCTCACGGTCATTGCTTCACATCTCCATCACAGCGTCTCGGGGCAATCGCACAACGGTGCGCAAGGCCGCTACGGCCAGCGCCTTTGCGTAGTCAGATCCTATGCCTGCCAAGCAAGGTTAGAACTGATCCAGTCGCCCCCTTTTGAAGGCCAGGCCACCGATGAGCGCCCCCGCCATTAACGCTGCCGACGTAGCAGCCAGGCTCGAAACCCTCGCCAGGGTCCTGCACAGTCTCGGCCGGACGGCACGGCTCGTCCACCCGCCCGGCAGGCAACCGTTCGTGTTCGTCCGGAATGATGCCGATCCGGAAGGGATCGTGCTTCGCGAGCACGTTATTGCATCACCGGACGATAACGGCACCTGGCTCTACTGGCGGTCGTGGGCCGAGCCCATCGCCGCAGATGCCGCCGAGGCTGCCGCTACCATCGTCCGCTGTTCTGCGGGCAGCAGACATGGCGTAAGGCCCGGGCCGGGTGCTGGCGATGAGTGACTACGGACTGGAATACCTGAACTCTCACTACGGGAATTCCTGCACATTCACCAAGCCTGCGTGGGATGAGCCGGATTCCGTGTGGTCCGCTACCGCGAATTCGGCAGCCACAAGATGCTGACGTCAGATACTTCGGCAGGCAGACGTGGCCGCCTAGGTGATCAGATCAAGGCAGCTATCCGATGACAGGAGGAGCAATGGCGGCGACCGCAGACGCGCCCGGCACCGGCCTGGCAGTACACGGCGGCCGTGCCCAATGCGATGTTGCAGGAGGGCAGCCCATGACTTCCTCCCCCAAAGCTGGCGGGACCGGCACTGCGCGGAGTCTGGCCAGCGGTGGCCGCTTCCCCGCCCTCCACAGCGGTGCCGGTCCTGCCTTCCAGCACCGGTCGCTGCTGGAACTAGGCGCCCTTCCGGGTGCCGTCCCGTGCGGTCGGGGGCATGCCAGGAACCTGCTCCGCGAATGGCACCTGCAAGCGCTCGCCGCAACAACCGAGCTGATCGTCTCAGAGCTGCTCACCAACGCGATAGCGGCGTCGCGACGGCTCGGCGGGCCAGTACCTTCGCCGGTCTGCCTGCTTATTGAAAGCGACCGCCAGAGAGCCCTGATCACGGTCTGGGACGCCAACCCGGAGATGCCTGTGCGTCAGGAAGGCGCTCTGGACGCCGAGAGCGGGCGCGGGCTGTTCCTGGTTTCGGTGCTGGCCGCCCAGTGGGGGATGTACGCCTTCCATGACGGCAAAGCCGTCTGGGCCGTGGTGGAGGAGTGACCTCAGCGATCACGCCGCCGTCACCGTGACCCTCGACACCACCCTGATCGACCCCGCCCAGATCCCGCCCTGGTACTGACCAGCGGCCCGCCCCGCACCACGCCACCACCACCCGGCGCCCGCGCCACAAAGGAGGCAGGAAATATGACCGAGATGACAGTGCAGCACCCGCAGGCAGGAACGAGGATCTTGCAGAGCCCAGGAATACCCGGCATATCTGCTACTGAGCTGGATGCAATGCAGCTGCCGCCGCCCGTTTCCTGGCCACCTGGAACGTCGGCATGACCGTCCGGGCTGCCGTCACCGAGGATATGCAGGCGCTCACCGAGCCCGCGGGCCCGCTGGCAACAGGCACCAGCTCTGCGCTCAGGGGTGAGTACCAGAAGGTGCAGCGAATGCACTGGATGCTCATGCTCCCGCCAGCGGAATAACGGGCGGAGACATGGAATCTCGCGCTGACCTGCTCGCCGCCAGCTTCACTGGCCCCCTCTGGGCAGCCATCGCCGCAGCGGGCGGCCCGCGGCCCGCTACCCGCCAGCACGCGCACTACCCGGGCGCCTACGATCCCCGCTGGCTGGCGACACTGCCGCTCCCGGTCGGCGCAGACCGGCCACCGGGCCAGCCCGTCGCCCTGCTCGACGGCCAGGACGAATTCGAGCGCCACCAGGACGGCGCGGCGCTCGCCGCGTCCTACGACAGGCACCGCCGCAGCCAGGTCTACGAGGACATCGGCAAAGGCGCAGACGACGCCTGGTACGCCCGGACAGCACGCCACCTTGGCCGCCTGTCCGCCAGCGCCCTGCAAGTCCCCTGCTCCATATTCGCATCCCGGCCCGGAGACGAGAGCCTCCGGGCACACTGGGACGCCTGGTACGGGGCGATCGTGCACGTGGGCGGCGCCAAGGTGTGGGAGATCGGGGCAAGCCTGCTGGACGGCACGGGACAGCCCGCCCTGGAAGTTACTACCCGAGCTGGCGATATCTTGCTTCTGCCCAAAGGCCTCCCGCATACCGTCAGGACACCGGAGCACCCAGGTCACTCCAGGGCTGAGGCCAAAGTCCTGATTTCGTGATGCAGCTCACGTGGTGTCGTTTTGGTTACAGGCCGAGGAGTTCGAGGGCGCGCAGGCCGCCGGTGCGGTCCCAGGCGAGCTCGCGCCGGGCGCGG
>Ga0307373_10011574_pt1 | contig 12750 bp, 12 predicted proteins | sample OX2MG_FD_202534 | JGI IMG/M metagenome (GOLD analysis project Ga0307373, IMG submission 202534) | Soil microbial communities from Risofladan, Vaasa, Finland - OX-2 | ecosystem: Environmental > Terrestrial > Soil > Coastal area > Acid sulfate soil | place: Finland: Risofladan, Vaasa | collected... | reverse complement strand
TCCCCGGTGTTGCCGGCGAAGACCTCCACCGCCACCGGCCGCCCCTCCTGGTCCGTCACCAGCCCGAACTCGACCTGCAAAGTCCCCGGCTTGCCATCCCGGCTGTGGCCCAACTTGGCCAGCTTGCAGTGGGTGCCCTCCACCACCACCGAGGTGAGGTCGTAGAGGACCAGCGCACCCTGGTGGAGGTGGCGCTCCGCCAGCCGGGTCTCCACCTTGGGCTGGCATGACAGCAGCCAGTCCAAAGCTGAGTACAGCTCGTCTTGGTCGGCATCCTCGACCCCCAAGAGGGATGCCAGGGTGCTGCTCTGCCAGCTTCGAGAGGTGGCCAGCTTGGAGCTGGGCTTGAGCACCTGCCGCACCACCATCGCCACCACCAGGTCCCGCTCTCGACAGGGCCGGGACCAGAGCAGGCGGTCCAGTTGGAGCTGGCGGAGCATGCCCAGCACCGCCAGCACGTGGCCGTGCGGCAGGGAGCGCTCAATCTCGAAGTCGCTGCCCCAAACGCCCACCTGGTCGCCCTTCAAGATGGCTCGAATGGCCTCGATGGCGGCTATGGGCAGCGGGGTCAGGTTGGACAGGGTGCGGTGCTTGACCTTGCCGTCCTCGCGGTAGGTCTGGCGGAGCAGGTAGCTGACGTAGTCGCGGCCGCGAAGATGGGTGGGGATGCGGTCGACGTGCATGGCATTGCTGCCTGACTTGGCCACCCCATTACCCTACCACGCCATCTCCACAATGTCAAGCTATTAGTGGCTACAATTGCAGCCCAATCGCAACTCGAACTCACTTCAACAACCATCGGTAACTTCGGGTTAGGGCTCGGCTCCGACCGAGCCCAGGGTGGGCTGGCCATCCCGCCGCGGGGGCGGGGACACCCGGGTGGCGAGCGCGGACCCCACCAGAATCAGTCCGAACCCGATGGCGGTGCCGGCGGTGAAGCTCTCGTGGAGCAGTACCACTCCCAGAGCCACGGCCACAGCCGGGTTGACATAGGTTATGACGGTCGCCCGCACGGCTCCGATGCGGCGGATTAGCTCGAAGAAGAGGACGAAGGCCAGGGCCGTGCACACCAACCCCAGCACCGCCACCGACGCCATCACCTCGCCTGAGGGGACGGCCCTGGGGTGCTGCCAGACCGCGACCGGAAGGTAGGCAACCGCGCCCATGACCAGAGAGAAGGCGACCACCCCCAACCCCGGCAGATGGGCGAGGCGGCGCGACAGGATCTGGGGGCCGGTGGCATAGCAGATGATCACGACCGCCATCTCGACGCCGGCCAGCGGGGTCATGGTGCCCAGGTCGAATCCCAGCACCGCCCCAACCCCGAGCAGCCCAATCAGCAGACCTGTGAGCTGGCGCGGACCCAGGACCTGCCGGAAGCCGGTGGCCCAGGCGAGGGCGGTGCCGACCAGCGGCACCGCCGCCACCAGCAGCCCGGACAGCGAGCTGCTGATGTGGCGTTCGGCGTCAGATAGGAGCAACCACGGGATGGCGATCTCGACCGCCGTGTAGGCCAGCAGCGGCCGCCAGTGAGGGAGGACCACTCGCAACTGGCCCCGGCGGGCGGCCAGCGGGAGCAGGACGGCAGCGCCGATGGCGGTGCGTCCGAAGACCAGCTCGGCCGGGGTGATGGCTCGGACCGATACCCGGATCAGCAGGTAGGGCAGTCCCCAGATGAGGCACATCGCCAAGAACAGCAGCCACACCCGCCGGGTCAAGTTCCTCTCCCTTGGTAGCTGAAGGGCATCTTCCTCGATCGTGGCTGTCCGGGGGAGCGGGGCAATCGTTCTGGCCCGATGGTCAATCCCCTACCGGTTGGCCAGACCAGCGGTGAGGGGGCCTGGGGCTCCGTCTGGCCTGCAGCCCCGTTCCGAAGGTCCCGGCCGGGCCGTGGCCCGCCGCACCTGGGTTGCACCTAGGGAGACAGCGGCCACCGTCACGACCCCGGCGCGTACCCCCAGCAGGACTCGAACCTGCGCACCCGGCTCCGGAGGCCGGCGCTCTATCCACTGAGCTATGGGGGCTCGCCAGCGCAGGCCCACACCTGGGGACGGGGCCCACTCGATGACGGGACTGACCAGGCTTAGCCTACTCGTCCTCGTCGCCGATGGTGAACATGAGCCCATCCTGGACGTCATAGAGGGCGTCCATCCATTCCGCGATGCTCACGCCATCGGCCCGACCGCGGCCCAAGGGGTGCCCCTCTCTGGCGAGCAGCTTGCGGCACTGGGTCCGCAGCGGGACCGGCACCGTGATCTCCTCGACGATGTTCAGCTGCTCCAACTCGTTGAGCAGACGGTCGATGAAGAGGATCTTGTTGCGACGGGCACTGCGCTCCCGCCGGGTGAGGTGGTCGACCTCATAGAGCTTGGAGATCTCACGAGAGGTTTCAGCGATGGTGGGCAACTGCAATCCCTTGAATTGGCGTTCTGCTGGAAAGGCGCGCAAGTCCTAAATCTACTCTGGCGTGGGCCTTCTCATCCTAGGTCCCACTTCCTTGGCCGTCAAGCCATCGGCGCGGTTTTTGGCCCGACGCTCACTTCAGGACTCTCAGAGCCGGACCCGACGCCTGGCTGAGGTCCCCCGCCGACACCAGTACCTCGCTCCCGCCAATACCGAGGCGAAGCGAGCCATCGCCGTCGACGCCCAGCATCTCTCCCTCTCGGAAGCCGTCCGGGAGACTCACCACAACGCGTCGCCCCAGCCATGAGCAGCGCGCGGTCCAGGCGGGAAGGAGGGCCCCAAAGCCGCTGGCCGACCACTCCCGATAGCGAACGTGCAACCTGCCGAGGACGGCCGCTGCCAGCTCAGTGAGATCGACCGGAAAGCCCGCTAGGTCAGCCGCGGTCGCCTCGGGTCCAAGGGCGGGGTCCGCCGCTGCCCACGCCACGTTGCAGCCGACCCCAACAACGGCCGCTCCGGATCCACCGGAGATGCCTGTCTCCACCAGGATTCCAGCCAGCTTGCGCCCCCCCGTCAGGCAGTCGTTGGGCCACTTCACCTCGACCACCGGGCCGCCAGCTGCCTCGATGCCCTCGGCGACGGCCAACCCGGCCGCCAGGGAAAGAGAGCCCCAGGCCGCGGCCGACCCGAGGGGACGCCAAAGCAAGGAGAACATCAGGGAAGTCCCCGGTGCGTCGATCCAACTGTGACCGGCCCGTCCCCTTCCCCTGGTCTGGTGGTCCGCGATGACCACCAGACCCTCGGGCTCGCCGGCCCGGGCCGCCGCCAGCACCATGTCCTGGGTACTGGAGACCCGCGCCTGAGCCCTCACCCGATAGGGGACTCCGGCCGCGGCCAGCTCCTGGCGTAGCAATCCTGATCGAAGTCCACCACCAGAACCCCGGCCCCACTCTGCCACCACCGCCGGTTGCGAGTTGGAGGGATCGATCACTCTCGTATACTGCGGCGTCGTGGAGAACTGGGAACGGATCGAACTTTTCAGCTCCTTCCTCAAGTTGACCGGAGACATCGAAGTGTCGCCCCCGCTGCGTCTGACCGACGTGGTCAACCGGATGACCGAGTACCTGGAGATTCGGCAACTGACCCTGGAGCCACTGGCCAGCACCTATCCGGTGATCAGTACCGTCGAAGAGTCGGCCATGCTCGCCAAACGCTCGATTTTGATGCTGGCCCCGATCGGCGAGAACAGCGCCGACATGGGTGGCCGGCGAGCCCTCCTGGAGCAGAAGGTCACTCACCAGGTAGCCCTGACCATCGACACGTTCTCACTGGTGTGCGAGGTCTTTCTGGAGCCGAGGCTGAGCCTTCGAGAGACCCTGGAGAGGAGCATCGACGACTTCCTGGCGGTGCGGAATCTCAACGCCGTCTGGCTGCCGGCCCTGACCCATGAGCGCGTGACCATCCAGCGACCGTTCGCGCTGATCCATCCGCGCCAAATCCTCAGCTTCTCGGAGCGGGGAGTAGCGGCTCTTTGAGCCGGGGGTGAGGCATGCCCGACCGGATGCCGCAGCCACCCGCGCAATCGACCGCAACTTCAACCGGCGGACGGTGCGCTTCCACCTAGGCCCCGCGCCCAGCCAGGCGGTGCCAGTCCCCGGGAGTTGGTGAGATGACGGATGCCGGCGTTCCCGGTGGAGGTGGCCAGCTGCGCGACGCGGCCACCCTGGCGCTGATCCGGGCTAGGGGCAGTGAGCTCCAGGTTCTCCTCCTCGGCCGGCCCGCTAGCGCCAGCTTCGCGCCCCGCACTCAGGTGTTCCCGGGCGGATCGGTCGACGCGCCGGATCGCGACCCGCAATGGGGCCGGCTGCTGGACGACCGGGCCGGACGCGAGTGGGACGTCCGGGCTGACCTCGCGGTCAGAATAGCGGCGATCCGCGAGACCTACGAGGAGTGCGGCGTCCTCCTGGCCGGGGATTGGCAGGGAAAGCTTTGCACCTCCCAGCAGCTGGCGGACCTGGAGGCGACCAGGGACCGCCTGCGCCGCGGAGAGCCCGGGCTGCTGCTCCCCGCGCTGGCGAGGCTCCAGCTCCGCCCGGCGGTGGATGAGATCGCCTTCTGCGCCCACTGGGTGACCCCCGAGGGGCTCCCCCATCGCTTTGACACCCGCTTCTTCGTGGCGGCGATCCCGCTCGGACAGGAGCCTGCCGGCGATACCCTGGGCGAGCATGTGTCCCTGCGCTGGGTCGGCCCCGCGCAGGCCCTGGCGGAGGGGTTGCGGGGAGAGTGCCAGCTGCTGCCTCCGACCCGGGCGGTGCTGGCGTGGCTGGCCGACTCGACCAGTGTCGAGGACGTCCTCGAGCGCGCCCGAGGCGCGGTGGTGGAGACCATGCGGCCCCGCCTTGAGGACGTCACCAGCGCCCGCTATCCGGGGCTTGACCTGTCCACCCTGCACGGGGAGTAGGCGTGCCAACAGCCAGCGTGACCTTGGTCCGGGCGCCCAACCCGGGACCGCTGACGGGCCCCGGAACCAACACTTGGATCTTCGGCCTGGATGAGGTGGTGGTGGTCGACCCCGGTCCCCTCGACGAGGCGCACCTACTGCGGGTGGTGGAGGCCGCCGCCCAGGTGGGGAGGGTGGCGGCCGTGCTCTGCACCCACCATCACGAAGACCATCAGGCGGGAGCCCTGCGCCTTTGTGAACTGACCGGCGCGCCGCTGGCTGTCTTCCACCGACGGGCGGACCGGGTGGGCAACCTGCCCCTCCATGATCAGGACCGGATTCTGGCCGGCGGGACCGAGTTGGTGGCCCTCCACACCCCTGGCCATGCCAGTGATCACCTCTGCTTCCTGGCCGAGCGCGAGCGCCTTCTCTTCACCGGCGACCTGGTCCTGTCCGGGACCACCAGCGTGATCTGGCCGCCCGATGGTGACATGGGGCAGTACCTCGACTCCCTCGACCGCATCTCCGGGCTGGCCGTGGACCGCCTGCTGCCCGGTCATGGCGAGCCGATCGATGACCCCGGGGCCGCCTTGGCGGCCCTGATCCGCCACCGCCAGGAACGGGAGGCTGAGGTCCTCGAGGCATTCCGTAACGGTCCGCACCGACCGGCGGATCTGGTTCCCAAGCTCTATGCAGGCTACCCGGAGGAGGTCCTCCCCTATGCCAGCCAGACCGTCTGGGCCCACTGCCTAAAGCTGGCGGCCGAGGGTCGGCTGCGCCAGCTTGGAGACGACCCAGACCCGATCTTCGCGCCCGTCTAAGCGACCCCGGCCCGCCCAGGCGTTCGGGCCTGCCGGGCCGCACCCCCGATCAGCCCAGGTGGAAGGGGAGGTGGGCCAGGGTCCGGGTCATCACCCCGGTGGGCCCCTTGGGCACCAATCCCGCCAGCAGGGGCTCTCCGTGATACGACGAGGCCGCGATGTCGAGATGCACCCAGGGCCGATCCGAGACGAACTCACGCAGGAAGACCGCCGCATTGATGCTGCCCGCAGCGGGAATCCCGGCGGTGTTGCGAACATCGGCGATATCGCAGGTGAGCGCCACCTCATGCTCGGGGAACATCGGCAGCTCCCAGATCCGCTCACCGGCTTCGACCGAAGCGGTCCGAACCGCCTCCAGGAGCTCTGGACTGTTGCTCATCGCCCCGGTGACAGGGTGACCCAGGGCGATTGAGATGGCGCCCGTGAGGGTGGCCACGTCCACCAGATGGGTGGCTCCCTGGCTGACCGCGTAGCAGAGGGCATCGGCCAGGACCAACCTCCCCTCGGCATCGGTGTTGTTGATCTCGATGGTCTTTCCGTTCATCGCTGAGACCACGTCGCCGGGCTTGGTGGCCCCACCTCCGGGCATGTTCTCGGTCAGCGGCGCCAGGCCCAGCACCTCGATCCTGGGCTCGGTTTGGGCGATCACCGCCATCGCCTGGATCACGGCGGCCGCCCCGCTCATGTCCGACTTCATGGTCACCATCCCGGGATTGGGCTTGAGAGAGATGCCGCCGGTGTCGAAGGTGATGCCCTTGCCGACCAGGGCCAGGACCCTGCCCGAACGGTCGGAGGCCCTAGGCTTGTAGCGCAGGACGACCATCTTGGGCGGCTCGTGCGAACCTCTGGCCACGGCCAGCAGCGCCCCCATCCCGAGCCTGGTCATCTCCGCCCGCTCCAGCACCTTGAGGCTCAACCCGTGAGCCTTGGCCAGCCGCTCCGTCTCCTCGGCGAAGTCAGTCGGAGTCAACCGATTGCTGGGACGCCACTGCAGCACCCTGGTGGCATTCGTGGCCTCGGCAAGGCGCACTCCCGCCGCCAGCGCGGCGGCCAAGTCGGAGCCCGAGCCCAGGCCAACCAGCTGGAGTTCCTCCACCTGCCCCTTCTCCTCAGCCGCCTTCAACTCGCCGACCCGATAGTTGCCCAGCGCGATCCCCTCCGCAATCGCCCTAGCCAGGGACTGCGGAGCCTGGCCAGTGGCCGGAGCAGACATCACCTCGCGGAGCGCCGGGTCCACCACCACCGCCGCCGAGTGAGAGAAGGAGCGGACCTGTCGGGTGGCGAACTGGAGGGCGTTGCGAAGGCGATAACCGTCAAGGAGCGCCCTTGGCCCCAGGGAAAGGTAGAGCACTCGGGGGGATGCCAGCCGGCCCATGGTCGGCAGCAGGACTCGCTCCGGGAACCTCCCTGATGCCTCCTTGGTGTCGAGCATCCGGGCGAGGAGGCCATCCAGGGCGCGGTCAACAGCGGCACCCGCTGGGCCGAGGGGCTCTCCTTGAAAGTAGGGGACCATCACCACGTCCACCCGCAGCTTCGTCAGCTCCGCATCAGCCGCCTTTGCCTGCAACTCAATCTCCTCCCTGGGTGGCCGTCAGCTGTGGATGCGAGTCTCGATGTCAGCCGCGGTGCCGGCGCCAGCCGGGCGCTGGCGACGCTGGCCGAGACCCGCTCGCAACTGCTCTACGTCAGACTGCGTGAACCGAAAACGACCCAGCTCGTCCACTGCGCTGGGATGAGCCCTCCCCTCGCGGATCCAGTTGACGACCACCTGGGGCTTGACGCCCAAGGCGAGGCCAACCTCCACCGGGCCCATGAGGCGCGGGTGACCCGGCTCTTGATCCGGTCTCGTGCTGTCAGCCACTGCCGGCTGTCCGCGGCGAAACGCACTCCCGGTGGCTGGCATCAGGGGCTCTACCGGATTCAATGGTGAGGGTCAAAAGTAATCTGGCGGATGTCAGGCATCCACTCCCGAATTGCTGTCGAGATCTGCTCTCGCAATCTCGGCGTCAACACCACTACGAAATTCGACGAGGGGTGCGCTTGGACCACCACCTCGCCCGGTCGGGGCTGGGTGACCCAAATGCTGTCCGCCCCCGGCCCGGCGGGCACCGCCCCGCGCACCAAGGCGGTCAATTCCAAATCTTCCACTCGCAAATCATGGCACCGAAGGGGTAGCCCCCGCCAGACGACTTTCCGCTGCCATGCTCCTCACCGGCCCTAAGCCAGCGTATCGAAGTCCGACGGGAGGTCACAACCCTGAGAGCGGGGAGCCGGGGTGAGGCGCCCCTGGTCTGGCAGAGAGCGACGCCCCGGCCACGCTTCAGGCCGGCGCCTGGATGGTGCCAGGGGACGCCGCCGATCGTGGGCGGGCACGATTCGGCATAATCCCCTCGTTGGCTGACTTTATGCCGGTTTGCAAGGTGGACGAAGTCCCTCCCGGGACGGGCAAGGTGGTGGACGCTGATGGCGTCGAGATCGCCGTGTTCAACCTGGGCGGAGTTTTCCACGCCCTGGAGAACTCCTGCCCCAGCGGGGGCTCCATCGGCGAGGGCCGTCTGCGCAGGGAGGTCGTCACCTGTCCCCTCGACGGCGAGACTTACGACGTCCGAACCGGGATCTCCCCCATCTCCGACGCCATCTTCGTCAGGCACTTTGACGTCAAGGTGAACTCGAGCGGGACCTTGCTGGTGCGGCTGGAGCCAACCGAGGACGAGGACGACACCATCTGAATCAGCGCCTGGCTGCCGTGGACGTGGGCTCTAACACCATCCATCTGCTGGTGGCAACCCTGGAGCCGGAGGGGCTGACCCATCGCCTGCACGCGGTGGAGATGGTGAACCTGGGGGCCGCGGTCGCCCGCCAGGGAGAGCTCGGCAGTGAGTTGATCGCCCACACCGCGGCCCTGGTCGCCGCCATGGTCGGGCTGGCTCGTCAGCACCAGGCCGAGTCCATCGGCCTGGTCGGAACCGAGGCGATTCGGAACGCCCCCGACTCCAAAGCCTTGTTGGAGCAAGTGAAGCGTCTGTCCGGCGAGCCCCTGAGGGTGCTGACCGGAGAGGCCGAGGCTCGCCTCAGCTACCTGGGTGCGACTGCCTTCAAGGTCTCGTCGGGGCAACCCGCCACAGTGGCCGACGTCGGCGGGGGAAGCACCGAGGTGGTTCAGGGCCTGGGCACCCGACCTCGCAACGGCACCAGCCTCAAGGTGGGCTCGGATCAGCTGCTGGGAGCAGTGCAGGCCAGCGACCCGCTCACCAGCCGCCAGCAAGTCCACGCCGCCGCCCGGGTCTCAATGATTCTGGAGGCGGTCCCCCGCAGCGGCGATTCCGGGGTGCTACTGGCCACCGGCGGCACCGCTTCCAACCTCCCAGTCGTGCTCGGGCGGCGCGCCGCGGCCATCGAGGCGGCCGTGCTCGGGCTCCGCCCGGAGGTGGGCGATGCCTGGACCGTGTTGGGTCGGGCGGATGTGGAGCGCTGCAAAGACCTGGTTATGAATCGACCGAGTTCCGAGCTCGCCAGCGAGACTGGCCTCAGCCCCAAGCGAGCCCGCCTGATGGCGGGCGGGATCCTGATCCTGCTTGGACTGCTCGACCGGTACCGGGCCGAGGAGTTGACGGTCACCGAGCGCGGGCTTCGGGATGGCGTGATCCTGGCGCTGGCAGCGGCCCGCAACCGGTCAGCGCCGACAGCGGGCTGACCGGCCCTGCTGACGATCGGGCGAGCCTTCGCCCTCTAAGCTGGACAGATGCCAGTCTTCGACTTTCACACGCACACGACCATCTCCGATGGTCATGCCGCCCCTCTGGAGATGGCGCGCCGCTGCCAGCAGAACGGCTATGCGGCCTATGTCTGCAGCGACCACGTTGACGAAACCACCGTCGAACGGCGAGTGCCGGAGATCGTGGCCGCCTGCCGGCTGGCGAGCCGAGAGCTGGGGATGGCGAGCATTCCCGCTGTCGAGGTGACTAGGGTGCCCCCGGAGCGAGTCGCCAAGGTGGCGGCCCGCGCCCGCTCGCTGGGAGCTCGGCTGGTGGTGGTGCACGGAGAAACCCTGGGTGACGTTCCCCAACCGGGGCTGAATTTGGCGGCCGCCCGGTGTTCCGACGTCGACATCCTGGGGCATCCCGGCCTGATCACCGACGAGGCGGCCGAGGCGGCTCGCGAGAACCAGATCCACCTGGAGATAAGCGCCGCCGGGCTGCACGGCCTGACCAATGGCCATGTGGCCCGGGTCGCCCTCCGCTTGGGGGTGGCGTTGGTGCTGGACTCCGACGCCCATCGGCCCGAGGCCCTGCTGACCGCCGAACGCGCCAACCAGGTGCTCCGCGGCAGCGGGATCGACCTCGCCACCGTCCTGAAGATCGCCGCCGACGCCCCCCTGGGGCTGCTGACGCGTCGCGGCATCGAGCTGACCTGATCGGCCGAATCCGGCCGCGCGCCTGTTCAGCCCGGGGTCTTTGCCCCTCTTTTACCAGGAGGCGAGGCAGCCGGTCCACCTGGTGCTGGCCCGGTGGACGGGGATGGGATCGGGGGGCCCGAACCGGGGGTAGGCGCCACTGACAGGGCCGGAGTGTAGAAGGGGGTCGGGGTTGGACTGGGGGTGTTGGTTGGTACCGACTCGACGTCTTGAAGCCGTGCCACCACCAGGGTTCCCCCCGGCCCTGATGTGAATGTCACGATCACTGACTCCCCCGGGATCAGGCTGGCCAGACCCACCTTGGCCCCGCCTCTGGTGATGTTGGAACTGGAATTGACCAGGGCCTGGACCGGGCTCCCCACCGAGGGCTGGATCGCGATCAGGTTCTCAGCCGCTGAGACCGCCACGATGGTGCCGTCGATGGGAGTGCCGACTAGGCTTGAGTTGGCCGCGCCCGCCCCCTGATTGGAGACCGGAGAGCGCGCTGCGGAAGGGTGGGCAGGGTTGCTCGCGAAGATGGTGAGGGAGGCTGCCAGCAGTCCTGCGGCCAGGACCGCCAGGGCAGCCACGGCGAAGAGGATCAGCAGGGCAAGACCGGAGCGGCGGCGGACGCGATCGGCTCTCCTGCGCCTGCCGATGCCAGCCCTGACCCTGGGTCTCTTGCCCTCCCGCCGTCCGGACGGGGCCCGCACCTCGGCCAAGGGACTTCCTCCCAACAAAGCGTCGCAACCGCCCGGAAGCGATGCCTCCAGAGAACCGGAGTATAGAGACCGCCCAAGACCACCCTGACGCGGCCGGTATCATCAGTGGCCACCTATGCCCCCAGAATACGATCACCGCGCGATCGAGGCCAAGTGGCAGGAGCGCTGGCGCCGGAGCGGGCTGTACGAGACTCCGCTCGAGCGGGCCGAGCGCCCGTACTACAACCTGATGATGTTCCCATATCCCTCGGCGGAAGGGCTCCATGTGGGGAACATGTACGCGTTCTCAGGGGCGGACGTCCATGGCCGCTTCCAGCGGATGCAGGGGTACGACGTGTTTGAGCCGATCGGCTTCGACGCCTTCGGGATTCACAGTGAGAACTTCGCCCTCAAGGTGGACCGCCACCCCACCGACCTGATCGCCTCCAACATCCGCAACTTCCGCCACCAGCTGGAGCGGTTGGGGGGACAGTTCGCGTGGAGCAAGACGGTCGAGACCACCGACCCCGCCTACTACCGCTGGACCCAGTGGCTGTTCCTGACCCTTTGGAAGGGCGGCCTGGCGTATCGGGCCCGCCGCAACGTGAAGTGGTGCCCCCAAGACCTCACGGTGCTGGCAGACGAGCAGGTCATGGCGGACGGCACCTGTGAGCGCTGCGGGACCCTGGTCGTGGAGCGGGAGCTGGAGCAGTGGTTTTTGCGCATATCCGCCTACACCGAGAGGCTGCTGGCAGGGTTGGACCAGCTGGACTGGTCGGATAGCACCAAGCTCCTGCAGCGACACTGGATCGGCCGCAGCGTGGGCTCACTGCTCGACTTCCCGATTGACGGCGGCGAGCCGCTGCGGGTGTTCACAACCAGGGCGGACACCATTTTCGGGGCGACCTTTATGGTGCTGGCCCCCGATCACCCTCGCACCCTGGAGTTGACCACGCCCGAGCTCCGGCCGGCGGTCGCCGCCTACGTCGCCGAGGCCACCCGGCGCCGGATCGCCGGGGTCCGAGAGGACGAGGTCGCGACCCGGGGCATCTACCTGGGCCGGAGCGCCCGCCACCCCTTGAGCGGCAGGAATCTGCCCATCTACGCAGCCGAGTACGTGCTCTCCGGCTACGGAGCCGGCGCGATCATGGCAGTCCCCGCCCACGACAGCCGCGACCTCGCCTTCGCCAAGGCGTTCGGCCTTCCCATAGTGGAGGTCATCTCGGGCGGCGACGGTGCGGGCGGCCACGGCGACGGGGTACTGGTCAACAGCGGAGAATTCGACGGCCTGGCGGCCCCGGACCCCGCCCGCGAGGTGGTCACCGCCGCCATCGCCGAGCGCGGCCTGGGCCGCACCCACGTCACCTACAAGCTGAGGGACTGGGGCATCTCCCGGCAGCGCTACTGGGGTCCCCCGATCCCCGCCGTCCACTGCCCGGTTCACGGCGCCGTGCCGGTGCCGGAGGATCAGCTGCCCGTGCTTCTACCCCAGATTGCCGACTTCCGCCCCCTGGGCACCGGCGAGTCCCCCTTGGCCCGGGATCCGGAGTTCTTCAACACGACCTGCCCTATCTGCGGGGGTGCCGCACAGCGCGAGACGGATGTCTCCGACACCTTCCTGGACAGCGCCTGGTACTACCTGCGCTACCCGTCGGCGGACCGATCGGATGGAGCCTTCGACCCTGGGCTCACCCGCAAGTGGCTGCCAGTGGACACCTACATCGGCGGCAACGAACACGCGGTTCTCCATCTCCTGTACTCGCGCTTTGTGGCGATGGCGCTGCACGACCTCGGCTGGCTCGACTTCGAGGAGCCGTTCACGCGCTTCCGGGCCCATGGGACCATCGTTCAGAACGGCGCCAAAATGTCCAAGTCGCGGGGCAACGTGGTGGTTCCCGACGAGTACATCGACCGGTTCGGGGCCGATGCCTTTCGCCTCTACCTGATGTACATGGGCCCCTTCAGTGAGGGCGGTGAGTTCCGGGCCACCGG
>Ga0307373_10011572_pt1 | contig 12753 bp, 14 predicted proteins | sample OX2MG_FD_202534 | JGI IMG/M metagenome (GOLD analysis project Ga0307373, IMG submission 202534) | Soil microbial communities from Risofladan, Vaasa, Finland - OX-2 | ecosystem: Environmental > Terrestrial > Soil > Coastal area > Acid sulfate soil | place: Finland: Risofladan, Vaasa | collected... | reverse complement strand
CCATCGCCATGTGAAACATGGCGACGAAGACGAAAACCATGCTCGTCAGCGCCACCGGCAGGATCAGGCGAATGCCCATATAGATGACCAACGCCTCGCGCGAGCGATAGCCCGCTTTGGCCAGCTTGTCGGCGGTGCTCTGCGCTTCCTCGCCGCGCGTGAGCTTCAACCCCTCGACCAGCCGCTTCAAGGTCGCGAGCGAGAATTTGAACTGGAACCGTTGCTTCTTGCCGATCGGCGCCTTGCCGCTGACACGGTCTTTGAGGGTTCCCAGCCGCCCGCTCAGCGGGTTGCCGGGCGCCGCCGCGAAATATGCGACGACCATCGTGCCGACCAGCAGCATCATCAGCAACGCCGACATCAGATTGTCGCCGCCGAGCCGCGCCAGGAGGGCAACGATGCCGCTCATATCTCGAAGCTTGCCAGCTTCACGAGCACGCCGAGGCCCAGAAGCAGACACCCTGCCGCCGCCGTCAACAGCATGTTGCCCGAATGGGTGGTGAACAGCGTCCGCACGTAGCTCCAATTCACGACGCTCAGCAGGGTCAGCATGATGAACGGCAGCGAGCCGATGATCATCGAGCTGGCGCGCGCTTCCGACGAGAAGGCGCGGATCTTGAGATGCATCTGCTTGCGGCGCCGCAGAAGCTGCTCGAGATTTTCGAGGGTCTCGGCAAGATTGCCGCCGGTCTCGCGCTGGATCGAGAACGAAATGCACATGAAGGTGAATTCGGGCAGATCGATGCGGCCCGCCGCCTGCCACATCACTTCCTCGATCGACTGGCCGAGCTGGATCTGCTCCGCGATCTTGCGGAACTCGTAACCGACCACGCCCGTCATCTCGCGGCCGACATTGATGATGGTTTCCGTCACCGGCAGGCCCGAGCGCACGCCGCGCACCATCAGCCCGATCGCGTCGGGCAACAACGCCAGGAATTTTTTGCTGCGCCGCTTGATCGCCCAATAGATGTAGAGCCGCGGCAGATAGAATCCGGCAAGCGCGCCGATTCCCCAGCATAGCACCGGCGACAGGCGCAGCAGCGTGGTGGCCACGACGGTGCCGAGGCCGATGAAGGCGGCGATCGTGCCGAACTTGCCGAGCGACCAGCCGGTGCCGCTGCGCTCGAGCAAGCGCCGCCAATGCTCGGGATTGGGCAGGATACGGCTGGTGAAGATGTCGAGCCGCGTCGCGTTGGCGGCGAGGCGCAGGCTGGGGATATCGTGCTTCTTCGGGCCCCGCGGACCTTTCTTCATCATCGCGAGCGCGCGCTTCGCGATGCGCTGGCGCGGTCCGCCCGGCGCAAAAGCGCACCAGGCCGCGAGAACGATCAGCAGGGCGAGGATGAAGATGAGCAGGAAGCGCGTGCCATTCATCAGCCCATCGCCTCCGACAGCGCCTGGTCGAGACCGTAATACTCGGCACGGGTGATGAAATGTGGGCGCATGCCCGAGGACAGGAAGGAGCCCTTCAGCCGGCCGTCGGGCAACTCGCCCTCATATTGGTAGGTGAAGAGGTCCTGGGTGGTGATGACGTCGCCTTCCATGCCGACGATCTCGGTGACCGAGGTGACGCGGCGGATGCCATCGCGCATGCGGCTGATCTGCAGGATGAGGTGGACGGCGGCGGCGATCTGCTGGCGCACGGCCTTGGCGGGAAGCTGGATGCCTGCCATGCCGACCAGGTTCTCGAGCCGCGTCAGGGCTTCGCGCGGCCGGTTGGCGTGGATGGTCGACAGCGATCCGTCATGGCCGGTGTTCATCGCCTGCAGCATGTCGAGCGCTTCGGACGAACGAATTTCGCCGAGGATGATCCGATCTGGCCGCATACGCAGCGCGTTCTTCAAAAGATCGCGCATCGTGATTTCGCCGCGGCCTTCGAGATTGGCCGGACGGGTCTCGAGCCGCACGACATGCGGTTGCTGAAGCTGCAATTCGGCCGCGTCTTCGATCGTGACGATGCGCTCGGTCGGATCGATCATCTGCGACATCGCGTTCAATAGCGTCGTCTTGCCGGAGCCGGTGCCGCCCGAGATCAGGATGTTGAGCCGCGACCGCGCCGCGATCTTCAGGACCGACCCCATCGCCGACGAGATGTTGGCCTGGCGCGCCATCACGTCGAGGGTGATCGATTTCTTGGAATATTTGCGGATCGAGATCGATGGCCCGTCGATCGCCAGCGGCGGCACGATAATGTTGACGCGGCTGCCATCCATCAGGCGCGCATCGACCAGCGGCGTCGATTCGTCGACGCGCCTCCCGATTTGCGTGACGATGCGGGTCGCGACGCTCATGACATGCGCGTTGTCGCGGAAAGTGATGTCGGTCAGCTCGAGCTTGCCCTTGCGCTCGACATAGACCCGCTTCGGGCCGTTGACCATGATGTCGGTGATGCCTTCGTCGCCCAGCAACGGCTCGATCGGGCCGAGGCCGAGCATATCGTCGAGCAGCAGGGTGACGAGCTGGCGCTGCTCGGCATGATTGAGCTGCAGCTTCAGCTCGACGATGATCTCGCTGACGACGTCGGTCAGTTGGCGTGCAAGCTCCTCGCGCTCGAGCTTGGCGGCAACCTCGGTGTCGATGCGCTGGATCGCCAGCGGGTAGATGCGCGGCACCGCCTCGGCGACACTGGCGGTCCGCATCGAGATCGGGGCCGGCGCGGCTGGCGCAGGCGCGGCGGGCGGTGCGCTCGCCGCGGATTCGGCGCGGGTCGGCATGGCCCCGCCCGATGCCGTCTGCGGCGCGGACTGCGGCGATTTCGGCGCTGGCGTTGGCGGCGCTTGATCGGCGCGGCCGCCCAATCCCCGCAGCCGGTCGTGCAGGTCCGCGTCGTGCTCGAGGCCGCGGCGGCCGAACATGTCAGGCGCTCCGTTTCAACCAGCCGGGCAAGCTGGGGAGCAATTTCGATGGCAGGAACGAGCGCTTTTGTGGCGCTTCGACCCCGCAAATCTGCTGCGCGAGCGCGGCGATCTCCGCCGTCGCCTTGCTGTTGCGCAGGGCCGCCGGCAGGGCGGTGCCGGTCGACGAGGTGGTGAGCGCGGTCTGCGGCTCGAACGGAATGGCGAAGTCGAGCGACAGCCCGACGACGCGCTCGAATTCGGTGCGGCCGACCTCGCCGCGATGCGGCGCGCCGACCTGATTGCCCACCACCAGATGCTTGGCGGTCGGCGACAGGACGCGGTTGAACTCGACGAGCCGCAACGTGTCGCGCGCCGCCGCCAGCGACAGATCGGTCACCACCGCGACGGAGCTGGCAATGGTGATGGTGCGGCGAACGATGTCGTCGAGATGGCGCGGTAGATCGAGGATGATGAAATCGCAGTCGCTGCGCAGCACGCTGACCATCGCGTCGGCCGCGCCGGGCGCCACTTGCGGCAGATCGATCAGCGGCTCCTCGGCCGCCAGCACGCTGAGTTGCGGGCTCTCATGCAGGATCGCCGAGCCGAGCAGCCGCGCGTCCATGCGCGCCGGATATTCGAGCGCCTCGCGCAGGCCGGGACCCGGCACCAGGTCGAGGCTCAAGGCGAGATTGCCGAAATGCAGGTCGAGATCGACCAGCGCGACGCTGCGATGGTGGAGATGGGAAAGGCACCAGGCGAGGCCCGCCGCGACCGTGGTGGTGCCGACGCCGCCGCGCGCGCCCATCATCGTGATGATTTGCGCCTTGCTCGGCTCGTCGCCGCCATGCCCGCGCTTGCCGCGACGCAGCGCGCGCTCGAGCATCGCTGCGGTGATGGGTTTGGGCAGGTAATCGGTGACGCCGAGCTCGATCAGGTCGCGATAGAGGTTGAGATCGTTGCGCTTGCCGATCGCGATCACGCTCATCTCGGGCGGGCAAAGCTCTGCCAGCGCATAAAGCGCCTGCACCGGATCGTCGGTATCGTCGATATCGACGATCAGCAAATTGGGCGCCGCCTGCTGTTGCAACTGTCCGTGCGCCGAGACGACACCGCCCTCGACGATGGCGGCGTTGCGCCAACGTTGTGCCGCCGCGAACTCGCGGATCGCTTGCGCGCTGGCCGGATCGCCGAGGCAGGCGAGCAGCCTCGGTCCGGTTGCGAGCGGCGTCAGCTCGTCACTGGCCATTGCCGCTTCCGCCGGAACTTCCCGAGCCGTTGCCGGTATCGGCCATGCTCGCCGCGGCGGTCGCCGCGCCGGTTGCGCTGTCGGCGGCAGGATTGTCGCCGCCGTCCGCAGCGCCGTCTTTGCCTTTGCCGGGCGCCTTGCCTTCGCGATAGGCCTGCACGGCGCGCATGCCGGGCTCGGCATCCGCGGGGCCTGGCGTCTGGCCCATCGCGAGATCGCGCTTGTCGACGACCATCTGATAGAGGTCGCTCTTCAGCGCGCAGCCGAGAAACAGGGACGGCGCATTCGAGGGCTGGTCGCCGGCAAAGATCGGCCAGTTGCCGCAGGTCGGCGGCACGGCGACGGTTTCCCGGAGCACCAGCGAGACGGTGTTGGGGTTGAGATCGACATCGACGCCGGGAACCGCCGCCAAGCCGGCATTTTTCAGAATGTCGCGGATTTGGGCGCTGCGAATCTGCCCCAGCGCCGTGGTCTCGCTGCTCACCGCGACGGTATCGCCGGGACGCGCGCTCGCCGAGCGGAGAAAACCCTGCAGCCGCGCCCGTTCCTCATGCGAGGGCGTTTTAGCGGCGACCGCGAAACGAACCGCGAACGGATAGTCGACCGCTTTGTACGTGAACGGGTTGGGGTCCTCCGGAACCGGCCGCGGCGGGTCGGCTGTGCCGACGCAGCCGGCGACCAGCAAAAGAGAGGTGATGGCAATGAATGCACGCATATCCGCTCCTCAATCGATCTCGAAGCCGGGGGCGGCTGACGGCGACCGTGGCGGCAAGGCGATCGCGGCTTTGGGTTGCGGCAACGGCAACGGTGCCGGCGGCGTTATCGCCGCCGCATTCGCTTGAACCATGACGGGCGCCGCTGGCGCGGGGATTGCGACCGGGGTCGAGACCGGCATGCGCGGTGCGGCGGCCGGCGTGGCATCGGCGGCTTGCGTCGTCGCGCCGGCGGCGCTCGATTTGCGCGCTGCGGGATTGTCGGCTTTGGGTACCGTGTTCTCGTTGCCGTCGCTCAGGCGTTGGCTGTCGGTCGGTGCGTAGAAGCCGTCATTGTCGGTCTTGAGCGCCGTCGCCGACGACACCGGCTGGACCAGATAGGGCGTGACGAGAATCACCAGCTCGGTTTCGCCGCGCTGGAACGCGGTCGAGCGGAACAGCGCGCCGATGACCGGGATATCGCCGATCCAGGGATAAGCCTGAAGTTGCTGCTGGGTCTGGTTCTGGAGCAATCCGGCGATCGCGAAGCTCTGGCCGCTGCCGAGCTCGACCGTGGTGTCGGCGCGGCGCGTGGTGATGCCAGGCACCGTCACGCCCTGGATGGTGATGCCTTGGTTCGGCGCCAGCTCGCTGACTTCGGGCGCGACATGCAGCGCGATGCGGCCGTCGGCAAGGATGGTGGGCGTGAAGTTGAGGCTGACGCCGAATTTCTTCCAGTCGATCGCGATGGTCGCGGTGCTGCCGCTGCCCGATTGCGGCACAGGCACCGGGAATTCGCCGCCCGCGAGGAAGCTCGCCTTCTGGCCCGACACCGTCACCAAATTAGGCTCGGCGAGGATCGTGATGAGCCCGTTTTGCGCCAGCGCGTTGATGAGCGCATTGGCGCCTTTGCCGCCGACGAAGATGCTATTATTTGCAGCATTGCCGATGAGCGTTGAGCTCGGAGCATTGAAGCCGACCGCATTGGTCGGCAGCGTCGATGGAAAGCGTTGTCCTTGCGTCAGCGGGACGACCTGGTTACCTAGTGTGCCAAGGTTGCCATTAATAGGATCACCCTGCGCATTTGCGGTGGCAGAAAGGCCACCGATGAGCGCCGGGCTAGCGCTCACGATGCCAAAGACAGAGCTGCCCGCGGACGCCGCCGTCTCCCAATTGATGCCGAATTGCTTCAGCACGTTGCGCTGCACTTCGGCGACGCGTACCTGCAGATCGACCTGGTCCGGCGCGTCGAGCTTCAGCTTGTTGACGAGCTCGGCCGGACCGGCGACGTAGCGGGCGGCGATCTTGCGGATATCATCGCCCTCGGCCGCGCTCGTTATCGAGCCCTCGAGCACGATCGAATCGTCGACCGCCGTGGCGCGGACCTTGCCATGAGGGTCGATCGCCTGGATTTCGCGCTTCAACCGGTCGACATCCTGACGGACCTCGATGCGGCTGTTGAGCAGCACCGCGTCCTGCTGGTCGACAGCGTAGATCGTGGTCTCGCCGGCGGCCTTGCCCAAGACGTAGAGCACGGTCGGCGATTTGAGCTGCACGTCGGCGATATCGGGGTCGGCAACGAAGACGCTCGCGCATGGGCGATCGAGCCGGATGATCAAGCCTTTGCTGACATCGACCGCGAGCGGCACCCCGGTTGGCGAAATCACTTGCGCCGCCCGCAGGCTGGGTGCCGGCAGAAGGGCGATCGCGATGGCCAAGGCCGTCGTCAGAAGGCGAGCGGTGATCGGTCGCCGAGTCATGTTATTTGCCGCCCTTCGAAAATTCGATCGCTTTGGTCTTGCTGCCGCGCACGAGATCGACCTTGGTGTCGGCGTCGTCGGCCGCGGGAGCCTCGTGCGGCTTCAGCCCGATATCGGTCGCCTCGTTGTCCCAGGTCACCGACGGCTTGATCGGCTCGCCCTGGGCGTTGGTGGTCATCGGTTTCTCGTCGCCGTCGGCGATGGCACGCAAGGTCAGCGACAGCTTGCCCATATCGGTGACGAGCGCGAGGATTTCGGCCTGCTTGGGCGTCACTTCGAGCGTCGCCGAATGCGCCATGACGGTCTCGCTCGACATGTCGCTCATCTTCTGGTCGATGGCGATGACGCGAATATCTTCGAGCACGGTTTCGCTGGCGCGACGCTCGGGCTGGTTCGGGACGCTGCTGGGAATGGCCGCGGTCAGGAGCACGTCGACATGATCGCCGGGCAGCACCAGCCCGCCGAGCCCGGCGTTCTGCTGGAGCTGGACCGTGACGGCGCGGGTGCCCGGCGCCATGATCGCCGAGAGAAATCCGCGGTCGCCTTTCTTGATGAGGCGATCGTCGGTGACGGGCTCGCCGGTGCCGATACTGGCGCGCACCACCGAGCCGACCAGGTCGGTGATCGGGCGGCTGCCCTCGAGAATGTAGCTGGAGCTCAGCCCGCTATCCGGCCAAGCCTGCCATTGCATATCGTCCGGCTTGAGGAATTGCCCGGCCGCCAGACCATGCGTTGCAACCAGAATCTTGGTGATCGGCTGCTTGGCGGCTTCCGTCGGGCCGATTTGCGTGGCGCTGAGCCGCGCTTCGGTGACCCACGCGCGCACGATCATCGCCGTCGCCAGCGACAACGCGACGGCCGCGGTCATCAAAAGCATGCGACGATAGGACAAGGCTTGCATACGCGGTCTTTCGGCTTCGGCGAAAAATCCTCAACGAGCAGCGCTGAAGGCGACGCGTACAAAGGTGCAGATCGGTTTCACGAAAATCCCTCGCCGGCTCGCAGCACTGAGGAGGGATTTTTATGCAGTCTGGTTAACAACCGCTGAAGGGCAGCGCGAAACGCTGGTTTCCGCGGATAATTATCTGGTTATGGCGCGCTGCCGGGCGGCAAAGCCGCCACCGGCTTGACGGCGGCGGGATTGGCCGCGGCCGCGACCACTGCGCCCGGTTGCGGGTCGATCGCCAGATGCACGGCAGGCGATGGACGGATGGCGCCCGCGCCGCCGACCAGCACTTTGCCGAGCCGCGTCGCGCGGGCCGCGAGCGTATCGGCGGGCGGCGGCGAGAGATAGGTCGCAAGGGATTGCCGCAAGCCGGGCTCGCCCATGCCTGGCGCATCGGCCAGCGCCGCGGCGGTCTCACCCATTGCCAGCTCGACCAAAGCGCGGTTGAGACGGTAGCGATCGGTCGCTTGCGGCGATGCCACCAACGCCGAGAATGTTGCCAACGCGCCGGGAAGATCGCCGCTTTCGAGCTGCATCAGGCCGTAATTGTTGCGCAGCGCCGGATAATCCGGCTCGAGCGCCAGACCGCGATCATAATTTTGCCGTGCCAGATCGTATTTGCCCTGCAGGCTGAGGGCGACGCCCATCGCGTTGTCGAGCTTCGCATCGTCCTTGCGGACGGCGAGCGCAACGGTGAATTGAGCGCTGGCGGCCTTGGCGTCGCCGCGCGTGAGATCGATCTCACCGAGGCGGAAAGCGGCTTCCGGATCTTTCGGCGCCAGGGTTTGTGCTGCCTGATAGGCGGCGAAGGCACCGTTATCGTCCTTGCGCGCAAGGCCGATGGCGCCGAGACGCAACTGCGCATCGAGCGAGGTCGGATCGGCGGCGGCGGCTTTCGCGTAATCCACGGCGGCGGCGTCGAGATCGCCTTTTTCGCGGGCGGCGTCGCCGGCGCGCAGCAAACCCGCGACCGCGGGGGTGTCGCCCGTCGACGAGCGGCCCGGCAGAATATCGACCACCTTTCCGGTGATCGTGCCGAAAGTCGGCATGCTGCTACAGCTCGCGACGCCGACGCCGAGCGCGGCGACCAGAATCCAGCGTGCGGCGCCGTTTCGGAAATGGTGTCGTTCGGTGAAATCGACCGTTCGCACGCTCGCTACCTCTCGGAGAACCGTCCTTGCGAGGCAGTGTGACGCGAACGTGGTTAATAATCGGTGAAACGCCGCGCGCTCATTGCTGCGGATGCCGGGCGCAACGCGATTTTATTCAGACGAATGTGAGCGTGAGGCCCAGCAGCGCGACGCTGCCGATCAGGAGACTGCCGCCCCAACGCTGCAACTCGCTGCGATGGGCGGGAAAAACATCGGCAATGGCCGCGACGGCGACGCCGATGGCCAATCCGCCAAATCCGATGAAGGATACTGCGCGCATAATGTCGGTCCCCGAATGGCGAAGCCCTCGAGAGACCCTTATGCTCGCGGAACCTGAAGATTTGGTTGTGCGGCGGCGTGCCGCGGTCGCCGCGGCGCTACAATGCGCCGGCGACGATCAGGACGACCAGGACCACCAGGATCAGACCGGCGCCGCCCGAGGGGTAGTAACCCCAGCCGGCGCTATAGGGCCAAGCCGGCAGGGCGCCGATGAGGAAAATGATCAGGATGATCAACAGTAAGGTTCTGAGCATGGCGTCGCCTATGAGGCCGTGAAAGCTGAACCCACAACCCGCCGCGTCGCGGATCGTTCCCCTTGAGAAAGCGCGCCGGCGCGCCGTCAGGATTTCGGGCGCGCGATCTCGGCATCGACCAGGCGGTCGACAACCCCATCCCAATGCACCTCGGCCTGCCAGCCGGTAAGCGCGCGGGCGCGGCGCGCATTGCCGCGGCTGAAGGAAAGATCGACCGGGCGCAAAAGCGCCTGGTCGATCGCGACGTATTTCTGCCAGTCCAAGCCGAGCCGCGCGAAGGCGCGGTCGACGAACTGGCGCAGCGTCGCCGTCGTGCCGGTGGCGATGACCAGGTCCTCGGGCTGCGGCTGCTGCAGCATCAGCCACATCGCCTCGACGAATTCCGGCGCCCAGCCCCAATCGCGCGCGACGTCGAGATTGCCGAGCTCGAGCTTTTCCGACCGGCCCTGGGCGATCGCGACCGCGCCGCGGACGATCTTTTGCGTCACATAGCGCGCCGGCCGCATCGGGCTTTCGTGGTTGAACAGCAGCCCGGAACAGGCTTTGAGCCCATAGGCTTCGCGATAATTGGCGACGATCCAATGTGCCGAGGCCTTGGCGATGCTGTAGGGGCTGCGGGGCGCGAAGGCGGTGGTCTCGACCGCGCCGTCCGGCGGGGTGACGCCGAAGCACTCGCTCGACGACGCGCTGTAATAGCGGATATCGCCGCCGAGAAACCGGATCGCCTCGAGCAGGTTGACGGTGCCAAAGATCACGCTGTCGAGAGTCTCGACCGGCTGCGTGAAGGACAGCCCGACGGATGACTGGGCCGACAGATTGTAGATTTCGCCGGGTCCGGTTTCGCGGATGACCTGCACGACGGAGCGGAAATCGGTTACGGTCGCCGAATGCAGGACGACGCGCTCGTAAACGCCAAGCTGGCGCAGATTGGCGAAATTCGCCAACTCCTTGTCGCGCGAGGTGCCGTGGACCGCATAGCCCTTGGCCAAGAGGCTCGCCGCAAGATAGGACCCGTCCTGACCCGAGATGCCGATGATCAGCGCGGTTTTGCGGGGCGATTGTGCCGCCATGTCGTCGATCCCTGCCACGGCAGATCAAACCATCGAAGCTGGTGCCGACGCGCGGATTCGAACCGCGGACCTACTGATTACGAATCAGTTGCTCTACCACTGAGCTACGTCGGCTTGCCTAATTATTTCAATGACTTGCTAGAGGGCGGAATTTTCTAGGCTCGTCATAGGCTCGCCCGTCGCTTCCACTGTGCTTCCACGTCGCCAACAAAAACAGCTTCGCACGAGTCCGGCCGCAACCTAGCGCCCTTGCCGCATGCTCGCAACGCGCTCGACTGGGCGACGGTGACCGTGATTGCAGCCGTTTTGTGTTGACCCTGTATCAGGGTCCTGCTCCAATGCGTTGTCGGGCATATTCGGGGGAAATGCCATGAAGCTACTTTTGCGCCGCGATCAACAGACCAGCGGCCTCATGCGTAACACCATAAAATTCTCGCTTGCCGTTCGCGCGGCTATCTCGGACGAAGAGCGGCGGAACATCGAGAAATACAAGCTCGGTGAGACTGTCCCCTATTCCCGCGGCGAGTTAATTGACAAGGGCAGAGGTCTCGCTGGCCTTGCCACCCGTGCCGCCTTCCACATTATGAACATCTCCGTCTCGGTCGACGACCTTGCCAATGGGAAGCGAGTCGAATGCAAAGACATCCTGGAGATGCTGGACGTCGAAGAGCAGATCAAAACTGCTGCAACGACGTTCAAGCAGGTCCTCGAAGCCGCCGCGCATTTTGGCGGCGAGGAAGTGATTGAGCTCTAAATTCCAGTGGCGGCCCTTTGGCTGGAATAATCTCCGGGCGTCTCTCTCGGGGGCGATGGCGGTCCGCGAGCGGCGAGAGCTCGAAGACCTGCACGCGCGCGTAAAGACAGCCCACGAGCATTCGCCCTACGGGCAGGAATACGCCGAGCTGGACTTCATCGAAGCGCTCGTTGCCGAAGCAATCTCGCGGGCCAACGCCGTTCTGCCGGACAGCGTCGTGCTCGAGCTGAAGGAGTTCGTGTTCGCGCTGACCCAAGAGGACCCGGTGGTTTTTTGGATGCCGGAATTGCCGGGCGAGCTGACGATCGAGGCGAGCATCTCACTACGCGCGCTGCTGGCGGCCAAGGAGCGCTTCCTCTCCGATCCGGCACGATACGAAAATATCTGGCGGGAAAAGATCATCCGGCTGTTCGAAGGATTCCTTGGCCGGCTACCGGCATTGCCGGAAGGCGGGCAGTTCTCGGTATCCGTCACGGACGTCTGTAACGTGCCGATCCTGGTCGAGCGCGAAGCACATCACGACCGACCATTGTAGCCGTCCGAGCATCGAGATCGATGCGGTACCGGTCCGTCTCATGGCTGGTTGGATTTCCGGCATAGCAACTAAGATCGATCGTTTTTGCAAACCGCGATTCACTGCCGTCCGACTTTGGGTGATCCATTTCTGCGCTCCTTGCCGAAAAACGAATCTCCCGAAAATACCAGTGATCTCATGCCCCCAGACTGCGGGAATTTCTGACTTAGGGTCTGTACCTAAATAGCGGTGTTCGAGGCGCTCGCGGGTGGCAAAGATCGCGTTGTGCTCTCGCTCGACAGCACGTCGATCAAGGCGCACCGCTCGGCAAGCGGCGGAAAAGGGGGGAATGCGCGCAGGCGATCGGCCGATCGCGTGGCGGCCGCACCACCAAAATCCATGCGCTGAGCGATCCGCTCTGCCGACCCCGCGCTTTCCATCTCACGCCCGGTCAGGATTCCGACATCGCGACCGCGCCGGATGTTCTCGCCTTGGCCCCAGCCATGAGCGGGTTGCTCGCCGACAAGGCCTACGATGGCGACGATCTCCGCGCCGAAATCATCAAGCGCGGTGCAACGCCGGCCATTCCCAACAAGTCCAACCGGGTCCATCTCCATCCCTTCGACAAACGGGCCTACAAAGGTCGCAACGTTATCGAGCGCTCCTTCTGCCGCCTTAAGGACTTCAGACGCGTCGCAACCCGATACGACAAACTCGCCAGAAATTTCCTCGTATCCGTCTATCTCGCCGCTATCGTCGCCTTTCGGATCAATTGAGTCTGGACCCTAGGGTGTGGATTCATAACACATCTTGCGGCGGCTTGCTGGTGTCCGCTTTGGAAGCCTATGGGACTGCCTAGCAGAGACGGTTGCAAATGAATCGAGCCGGCGTGTGGTTTGATAGGAATTGAAGGTCCTCACGCGGCGGGTTCGCCATTTAAAGATCCCAACAGCTCGGATAAGTCCTGTTGCGCTTCCACGCATCTTCTTCTCCGAGCGCGATCGCATCGCGCATCGAAAGTCCGAGTGAAGCCGCGCGCGTTAAGTAGGTCTGCCGCAATAAAAGCAATTCCTTTTGTATCGCGTCGTCGTTAGTCAAACTCGCAAGCCGGGCACATTCCATGGCTCGTTTTTCGTACTCGCTCGCGGTCTCGGCCATGCGTGCTCGTCCTAATGAGCAGGAAAGGAAGCCCTTGAAGGAATGGGCAATATTTAATGTTGCTTCTACCTTATATGCGTATTAGACAGTGT
>Ga0307373_10011570_pt1 | contig 12754 bp, 14 predicted proteins | sample OX2MG_FD_202534 | JGI IMG/M metagenome (GOLD analysis project Ga0307373, IMG submission 202534) | Soil microbial communities from Risofladan, Vaasa, Finland - OX-2 | ecosystem: Environmental > Terrestrial > Soil > Coastal area > Acid sulfate soil | place: Finland: Risofladan, Vaasa | collected... | reverse complement strand
CTCGCGGCGTTTTCCGGCATCGTGCCGTGCGGCATCAGCGGCTACGGCGTCACCTCGCTCGCCGCGCTTGGCATCACCGCGACGCTCGTCGATGTCGACCTCGCCCTGCGCGCCACCTTTGACGAGGTGTTTGCATCACCCCTCTCCTGCGCTGCGGGAGAGGGAGGGGCCCATCGCGCAGCGATGGGAGGGTGAGGGTCGCGGTCGTATCCCCCTCACCCGCCTCGCGCCGGTTGGCGCTCGGCACCCTCTCCCGTTAACGGGAGAGGGGTTTTCCCACGTTTGCAACATAGTCCTGATCGGCCCATATCTTTAGCCATATGAGCACCTTGTTCGATAGCCAGGCGCCGCATCCGCTTGCCGACCGGCTGCGGCCGGCCCGGCTCGCCGACATTGTGGGACAGGACCATCTGATCGGCCCCGACGGGCCGATCGGCCGCATGGTCGCCAACCGCCGGCTCGCCTCGATGATCCTGTGGGGACCGCCGGGCTGCGGCAAGACGACGATCGCCCGGCTGCTGGCGGCCCAACTTTCAAAAGAGGGAACGGACCTCGCCTTCGAGCCGCTGTCGGCGGTGTTTTCCGGCGTTGCCGATCTGCGCAAGATTTTCGACACGGCGAAAAAGCGCCGCGGGATGGGCCAGGGCACGCTGCTGTTCGTCGACGAGATCCACCGCTTCAACCGCGCGCAGCAGGACGCCTTTCTGCCCTATGTCGAGGACGGCACGGTGATCCTCGTCGGCGCCACGACCGAAAATCCGTCGTTCGAGCTTAACGGAGCGCTGCTGTCGCGCGCCCAGGTGTTCGTACTGCGCCGGCTCGACGACGACGATCTCGAGACCCTGCTGCAGCGCGCCGAAGCCGCACTCGGCCACACGCTACCGCTGAGCGATGACGGCCGCGCCGCGCTGCGTGCGATGGCCGACGGCGACGGCCGCTTTCTGTTGAACCTGGTCGAAGAGATCGACCGCCTGCCGCAATCGCCACCGCTCGGGCCGCAGCAGCTTGCCGCGCTGGTGCAAAAGCGCGCCCCGCTTTACGACAAGGGGCAGGAGGGCCACTACAATCTGATCAGCGCGCTGCACAAATCGGTGCGCGGGTCGGATACCGACGCGGCGCTCTACTGGCTGGCGCGCATGCTCGCCGGCGGCGAGGACCCGATCTACATATTGCGCCGGATGACCCGCGCCGCGGTCGAGGATATCGGCCTCGCCGAGCCGCAGGCCGTGGTGCAGGCGCTGGCCGCGTGGGACGCCTATGACCGGCTCGGCTCGCCCGAGGGCGAGCTGGCGATCGCGCAGCTGGTGATCTTTCTCGCCACCGCGCCAAAATCGAATGCCGCCTACGCCGCGTTTGGCGAGGCGATGCGGATGGCGCGCGACACCGGCTCGCTGATGCCGCCCAAACACATCCTCAACGCGCCGACGCGGCTGATGCGCGACCTCGGCTATGGCGCAGGGTATGTCTACGACCATGCGACCGAGGAAGGCTTCTCGGGCCAGAACTACTTTCCCGAAGGGGTCGCACGCGGCGAATTCTATCGGCCCGGCGAGCGCGGCTTCGAGCGCGAGGTCAGAAAGCGGCTCGACTATTGGGCCAGGTTGCGCGAACGGGCGTCCGGGGGATAGTTCGTGTACGTCACATCGGACAAGCATGATGAGTCCTTCGAGACGGTCGCTTTGCGCCCTCCTCAGGATGAGGTAAGCCCTTAATGCCAAACAGAGATATTCCCAGCGGGCCGCGTCTCGAAGGGCGCAGGCTGCATCGGCAGCACGGAACGTGACATGAGCGCCGTCGACACGATCACCGTGCGCCCGGAAGACGGCGAGTTGCGGCTCGACCGGTGGTTTCGCCGGCACTACCCGCAGCTTGGCCACGGCCGGCTCGAAAAGCTGCTGCGCACCGGCCAGGTGCGGGTCGACGGCAAGCGCGCCAAGGCGGGCGACCGCATCGCGCCCGGCCAGGCGATCCGTGTGCCGCCGATCGACGAGGCGCCGGCGACCGACGCGGCGCCCCGGTCGCACGCCAGCGCGCGCGACGAGGCCGGGCTGCGCGATCGGGTGATCTATCGCGACGACTGGGCGATCGTAATCGATAAGCCGCCCGGCCTCGCCGTGCAGGGCGGCACCAATACCGACCGCCATGTCGATCTGCTGCTCGATGGGTTGCGCTTCGACAGCGACGAGCGGCCGCGCCTCGTTCACCGCCTCGACAAGGACACCAGCGGCGTTCTGCTGATCGCCCGCACCGCGGCGGCGGCGGCGTTTTTCACCCGCGCCTTCCGCGACAAGACCACACGCAAAACCTATTGGGCCGCCGTCGTCGGCATGCCCGAGACGGCGCAGGGCCGCATCGAGCTGGCGCTCGCCAAGCTGCCCGGGCGCGCCGGCGAACGGGTGCGGCCCGACGCGGATGCCGGCAAGCACGCGGTGACCTATTACCGGGTCATCGACAGCGCCGGCGACCGGGCGAGCTGGCTCGCGCTGCTGCCGGTGACCGGCCGCACGCACCAATTGCGCGCGCATTGCGCCGCGATCGGCACGCCGATCCTCGGCGACGGCAAGTATGGCGGTGCCGGCGCCCATCTCGGCGGCAACATCGCCGCGCACCGGCTGCACCTGCACGCCCGCTCGCTGGCAATTCCCCACCCGGCGGGCGGCACGCTGCGGGTCACCGCGAAACTGCCGCCGCACATGGAGCGGCTGTGGGATTTTCTCGGCTTTTCCGGCGACGCCAACGATCCCTTCGCCGATCTGGACATCGCGCAATGAAACGCGTCTACCGTACAGTCACCATCGAACCCGTTCCCAGCGGCCACGCCGTCGCCCTCGACGGCAAGCCGATGCGGACCCCCGGCAAGCGCGCGCTTCTGCTGCCGACCGTGGCGCTGGCGGCGGCGATCGCCGCCGAATGGGATGCCCAGCACCCCGACATCCGCCCCGAGACGATGCCGCTGACCCGGCTCGCCGCAACCGCGCTCGACCGTACCGCAACGCTGCGCGACCAGGTGATCCGCGAGACCGCGAACTATGCCGGCACCGACCTCGTGTGCTATCGCGCCGACCACCCGCCGGCGCTCGCCGCCCGCCAGCACGAAGCGTGGCAGCCGCTGATCGATTGGGCGGCCGGCCGGTTCGACGCGGCGCTCGAAATCACCACCGGCATCGTGCCCAAGCCGCAGCGCCCGACGGCGCTCGCCGCGTTTGCCAGCGCCGTGGCCGCGCACGACGATTTCCGGCTGACCGCCCTGCATACCGCCACCGCCGCCTGCGGCTCGCTGATCATCGCGCTGGCGCTGATGGAAGGCCGGCTCGACGCCGACGCGGCCTTTGCCGTCTCGCAGCTCGACGAGACCTATCAGATCGAGGCGTGGGGCGAAGACGAGGAAGCGATGCGCCGGCGCGAGGCGCTCGCCGCCGACATCGCGGCGACGGCGCAGTTTCTCGAACTGCTGGCGGCGTAGTCGCCTTGCATGCGCCGCGGTGGTAAACTAAGTCTATTAGACCAAGTTCAAGATCGTACCAATGCGAACCGTCAACATCCACGAAGCCAAAACCCACCTATCGCGCCTCGTCGATCGCGCGGCACAGGGCGAACCGTTCATCATCGCCAAATCGGGCAAGCCGCTGGTCAAGGTCGTGCCACTCGACGCGCCAGAAAAGGGTGAAGTGCGACGGTTCGATTTCCTCGCCGGGAGGATTTCGATCCCCGACGACTTCGATACGATGTGCGCCGAGGAAATCGAAGAGATGTTTTACGGCAAACCGTGAGGCTTTTGCTCGATACGCATGTGCTGGTGTGGACGATCTCGGACTCGAGGCGTCTATCGGTGGCGGCACGGAAGCTGCTCGGCGATCCGGACAATGAGCTGCTCTGCAGCGTCGTCAGCTTGTGGGAGCTCGCGATAAAGTACAGCCTTCGGCCTGCCGAGATAATACTCGACCCTCGCTTATTGCGCCGCGAGCTGCTCGACAACGGGTTTATCGAGCTCGACGTCACGGGCGAGCACGCCGTTGCGATCGGCCAACTCCCGCCATTGCACAAAGACCCGTTCGACCGCCTGCTGGTCGCCCAAAGCCTCGTCGAGGGCATCACCCTGGTGACGGCCGACCCAAGGGTGGCGCAATACCCCGGGCCGGTTCGTCGCATCTGATCCCGCGGCCTACGCCCCCGCCTTGGTTTCCTCGCCGTAGTCCTTGAACGCCTTCGAGGCGACCTGCAGCGCCTCGCGGATCATCGGCACGCCGATATAGCCCGACAGGTGCAAGAGCGCCTCGGTCAGCTCCTCCTCGGTCCAGCCCTGGCGCAGCGCAAACCGGATGTGCAGCCCCAGTTCCGGCTCGCGCCCGGTGCAGGTGTCCGAGATGACGCAGATCAGCGCCCTTGTCTTGATGTCGAGCCCGGGCCGGGTCCACAGCGCGCCAAACACGGTCTCGGTCGCCACGTCGATGAATTTCTTCATCACCGGATCGCTGTAGAGGCCCTTGGCCGAAGCCTCGACCGCGGCGTCGCCCATCAGCTGGCGCCGCATCTCCGCGCCTTTCTTGTAGAGTTCGCTTTCGGCCATCATCCCCTCGCGGTTTGCCCTGGTTGCGAGACGCCATCTTGCCGCGCCACCCCGCACGTGGATAGCCGCAACGCTGGTCTTGGCGCGCGCTTTGGTGCTAATTCGGCGCGATGAACGACATCATTGCCCGGCTCGACGCGATGCGCGCAGCCGCCCGCGCCGGTGGCGGCGCCCGGCGCATCAAGGCCCAGCATGAAAAGGGGAAACTGACCGCGCGCGAGCGGCTCGAAATCCTGCTCGACCCTGATTCCTTCGAGGAATGGGACATGTTTGTCGAGCACCGCAGCCACGATTTCGGCATCGACAAGCAGCGGGTGCCGGGCGACGGCGTCGTCACCGGCTATGGCGCAATCAACGGCAAGCTGGTCTTTGTCTTCAGCCAGGATTTCACGGTGTTCGGCGGCTCGCTCAGCGAGGCGCACGCCGAAAAGATCTGCAAGGTGATGGACCAGGCGATCCAGGTCGGCGCGCCGGTCATCGGGCTCAACGATTCGGGCGGCGCCCGAATCCAGGAGGGTGTCGCTTCGCTCGCCGGCTATGCCGAGGTGTTCGAGCGCAATGTGCTCGCCTCGGGTGTCGTGCCGCAGATCTCGCTGATCATGGGCCCGTGCGCCGGCGGCGCGGTCTACTCGCCGGCGATGACCGACTTCATCTTCATGGTGAAGGATAGCTCGTATATGTTTGTTACCGGCCCGGAAGTGGTCAAGACCGTGACCCACGAGACGATTACCCAGGAAGAGTTGGGCGGCGCGGTCACCCACACCACCCGCTCGGGTGTCGCCGACCTCGCCTTTGAAAACGATGTCGAGGCGCTCTTGGAGTTGCGCCGGTTTGTCGATTTTCTGCCATCGTCAAACCGCGCGCAGCCGCCGCCGCACCCCTGCGCCGACACCGCGGACCGCGCCGAGCCGTCGCTCGACACGCTGATCCCGGCCAACCCCAACAAGCCCTACGACATGAAGGAACTGATCGCGAAGGTGGTCGATCACGGCGACTTCTTCGAAATCCAACCCAATTACGCGCGCAACATCCTGATCGGGTTTGCCCGGATGGCGGGCGCGACGATCGGCATCGTCGCCAACCAGCCAATGGTGCTGGCCGGCTGTCTCGACATCGATAGCGCGCGCAAGGCAGCGCGCTTTGTGCGGTTCTGCGACTGCTTCAACATCCCGATCGTGACCTTTGTCGACGTGCCGGGGTTTCTGCCCGGCACCGCGCAGGAATACGGCGGGATCATCAAGCACGGCGCCAAGCTGCTCTACGCGTTTGCCGAGGCGACCGTGCCCAAGGTTACGCTGATCACCCGCAAGGCCTATGGCGGAGCGTATGACGTTATGAGTTCCAAACACTTGCGCGGCGACGTCAACTTTGCATGGCCATCGGCGGAGATCGCGGTGATGGGGCCGAAGGGCGCGGTCGAGATCATCTTCCGTTCCGATCTCGGCGACGCTGCCGCGATCGAGGCGCGCACCGAGGAATACCGCGAGAAGTTCGCCAACCCGTTTGTCGCCGCCAGCCGGGGGTTTATCGACGACGTAATCGCCCCGGCGACGACCCGCCGCCGCCTGTGCCGCGCGCTTGATATGCTGCGCAACAAACAGCTATCCAACCCGTGGAAAAAACACGACAATATTCCGTTGTGATGGCGTCCTATCCGCAATGTTCTGTAAAATCCTGATCGCCAATCGCGGCGAGATCGCCTGCCGCGTCATCCGGACGGCGCGACGCATGGGGATCGCCACGGTCGCGGTCTATTCCGAGGCCGATTCCGAGGCGCTGCACGTGCGCATGGCCGACGCGGCGGTGGCGATCGGTCCGGCCGCCGCGTCGGACAGCTATCTGCGTGCCGACCGCATCATCGCAGCCTGCAAGGAGACCGGGGCCGAGGCGGTGCATCCCGGCTATGGCTTCCTGTCGGAGCGGGCCGGGTTCGCATCGGCGCTGGCCGAGGCCGGCATCGGGTTTATCGGCCCGACGCCCGAGGCGATCGCGGCGATGGGCGACAAGATTGAATCGAAAAAGCTCGCCGCGGCGGCCGGCGTCTCGACCGTGCCCGGCCATCTCGGCATCATCGCCGACGCGGACGAGGCGGCGCGCATCGCCCACGGCATCGGCTACCCGGTGATGATCAAGGCGTCGGCCGGCGGCGGCGGCAAGGGCATGCGCATCGCCCACGACGACGCCGAGCTGCGCGAGGGATTTTCCGGGGCTCAACACGAAGCCAAGTCGAGCTTTGGCGACGACCGGGTGTTTCTCGAAAAATACATCGAGGAGCCGCGCCACATCGAAATCCAGGTGCTCGGCGACGCGCACGGCAACATCGTCCATCTCGGCGAGCGCGAATGCTCGATCCAGCGCCGCCACCAGAAGGTCATCGAAGAGGCGCCGAGCGCGTTTCTGGACGCCGAGACCCGCGCCGCGATGGGCGCGCAGGCAGTGGCGCTGGCCCGCGCCGTCGGCTACCGCTCCGCCGGGACGGTCGAATTCATCGTCGATCGCAACCGACGCTTCTATTTCCTTGAAATGAATACAAGGCTACAGGTCGAACACCCGGTCACCGAGATGGTCACCGGGCTCGACCTCGTCGAATGGATGATCCGCATCGCCGCCGGCGAGCGGCTGCCGTTTCGCCAGGAAGACCTCGGGCATAGCGGCTGGGCGATCGAGGCGCGGGTTTATGCCGAAGACCCGGAGCGCGGTTTTCTGCCATCGATCGGCCGCCTGGTGCGCTATGTGCCGCCGACCGGCGACGGGGTGCGGGTCGATACCGGCGTCACCGAGGGCGCCGAGATCACACTGTACTACGACCCGATGATCGCCAAGCTGGCAGTCCACGCCGAAAGCCGCGCCGCAGCGATCGAGCGGCTGTGCGGCGCGCTCGACGGGTTCTACGTCGCCGGGCTGCGGCACAACATCGCGTTTCTCGCAGCGATCGCCGCCAGCCCGCGCTTTGCCGCCGGCGCGTTGTCGACCGATTTCATCGCCGAGGAATTTCCCGGCGGGTTCGCGCCGCCGGCCGAATTTGTCGCCGCCGACCGCACCCTGCTGATCGCCGCCGCGCTCGCGGACGCCGCAACCCAGCGCCCGACGGGTGACCGCGTCGTGCTGCTGGACGGCACGCCGCACCCGGTGTCGCTGCGCGCCGACGGGATCGGCTATCTCGTCGATTGCGCCGGCGAGACGTGCCGCGCGGCGAGCGCCTGGCAGCCCGGGCAGAACCTGCTGCACCTCGATCTCGACGGCCGTCCGGCGATCGTGCAGATCGAGATGCTGCCGGCGCGCGCCTTCCGGCTGGCGCATCGCGGGGTGGTGCGCCGGGCCCAGGTGCTGCCGCCGCGCACCGCCGAATTGCTGCTGACGATGCCAAAGAAAAAGCCGGCCGATACCTCGCGGCTGGTGCTGTCGCCGATGCCGGGTCTGCTGGCGGCGCTCGTCGTCGGCGAAGGCCAGGAGGTCAAGGCCGGCGAGCCGCTGGCGATCGTCGAGGCGATGAAGATGGAAAACGTATTGCGCGCCGAGCGCGACGGCCGCATCGCCAAATTGTGCGCCCAAATCGGCGATAGCCTCAGCGTCGACCAGGTGATTCTGGAATTTGAATAGGGAATTCGGACAAGGAGGGACGATGAGCACGGTCCGGCTGCGCATCACCGGGCGGGTGCAGGGCGTCGGGTATCGCGCCTGGGCGGTGCACGAGGCGTCCCGCCTCGGCGTTTCGGGCTGGGTATGCAACCGCCGCGACGGCAGCGTCGAGGCGGTGGTTACCGGCGATGAAGACAGGGTCGCGGCGATGATCGCGGCCTGCCGCGACGGCCCCTATGCGGCGCGCGTCGCTGCGGTCTCGACCGAGGAAGCGCGCGACGACGGCAGCACCGGGTTTACCGCGCGGCCGACGGTGTAGCTACGCCGCTTCGTCGTCCTTGGTCTGGACCGGGCCAGAATCCTGGCCCTTGGCGGAGATGTCGCGGTCGACCAGTTCGATCACCGCCATCGCGGCGTTGTCGCCATAGCGAAACCCAGCCTTGATGATCCGGGTATAGCCGCCGTGCCGCGTCGCATAGCGCTGCGCCAGCGTGGTCAGCAGCTTGTCGGCCAGACCGCGATCCTGCAGCCGGGCGATCGCCTGACGCCTTGCGTGCAGCCCGCCGCGCTTGCCGAGCGTGATCAACCGCTCGACGATTGGCCGCAGATCCTTGGCCTTGGGCAGCGTCGTCTTGATCTGCTCGTGCTTGAGCAGCGCCGCGGCGAGGTTTTCGAACATCGCCGTGCGATGCGCCGAATCGCGGCTGAAGCTCCGTCCGTTCATGCGATGGCGCATCGTACTCTCCCGCTCCCCAACAATTGTCATGGCTGGGCGCGTCCCAGCCATCCACGTGGATGCCCGGCACAAGGCCGGGCATGACGGCAAATTTAACGCCCAGGTTTCGACAAAGCCCTCAATACGGCTCGTCGACGCGTTTCGCCAGCTCTTCGATGTTCTCCGGCGGCCAGGCCGGGATCTCCATTCCCAGATGGAGCCCCATGTTTGCCAACACTTCCTTGATTTCGTTCAAGGATTTTCGCCCGAAATTCGGCGTCCGGAGCATCTCGGCCTCGGTCTTCTGCACCAGATCGCCGATATACACGATGTTGTCGTTCTTCAGGCAGTTGGCCGAGCGCACCGACAGTTCAAGCTCGTCGACCTTGCGCAACAGGTTCTTGTTGACCGGCGGCTCGCCCGAAATCTCTTTCTCGGCAGCCAGCCGCGGCTCCTCGAAATTGATAAAGAGCTGAAGCTGGTCTTGCAGGATGCGCGCGGCATAAGCGACCGCGTCTTCCGGCGTCACCGCGCCGTTGGTCTCGACCCGCATCACCAGCTTGTCGTAGTCGGTGCGCTGCTGCACACGGGTGTTCTCGACCCGGTACGACACCTTGCGTACCGGGCTGAACAGCGCATCCACCGGAACGAGGCCGATCGGGGCGTCCTCCGGCCGATTGTCGGTCGCCGGCACATAGCCCTTGCCGTTCTCGACGGTCAGCTCCATCGAGATGCGGGCCGCGGTGTCGAGCGTGCAGATCACCAGGTCGGGATTGAGGATCTCGATGTCGTGCCCGGTCTCGATCGCGCCGGCCTTGACCTCGCCCGGCCCGGTCGCGCGCAGGCGCATCCGCTTTGGCCCCTCGCCATGCATGCGCAGCGCGATGCCCTTGACGTTGAGCACCACGTCGGTCACGTCTTCGAGTACGCCAGGCAGCGAGGAAAACTCGTGCAGTACGCCCTCGATCTGCATCGAGGTCACCGCCCCGCCCTGCAGTGACGACAGCAGCACGCGGCGCAGCGCGTTGCCGAGGGTCAGGCCGAAGCCGCGTTCGAGCGGCTCAGCAACGACCGTGGCGACCCGCGACGGGTCTTCGCCCGGCTCGACCGACAGCGCCTTGGGTTTGGTCAAATTCTGCCAGTTTCTCTGGATCACGGCGACCTCAGTCGGTGAAGGACAAGCATTAATGCAAATGCCGAACGGCGGCCGAGCCGCCGGTTACCCTGTCCGCCCGCAGCCCGCGTCGGGCGCGGCGACAGAACGCGCTATACCCTCCGCCGCTTGGGGGGGCGGCAGCCGTTATGCGGAATCGCGGTGACATCGCGTATGGACGTAATGGCGAACCCGACCGCTTGCAATGCGCGCAGGGCAGATTCGCGCCCGGAGCCGGGCCCTTTGACCTCGATGTCGAGGGTGCGCATGCCATGTTCCATGGCCTTGCGCCCGGCATCCTCGGCGGCGACCTGCGCCGCGTAGGGGGTCGATTTGCGCGACCCCTTGAAGCCCTGGCTGCCCGACGACGACCACGCGATCGCGTTGCCCTGGGCATCGGTGATCGTGATCATCGTGTTGTTGAACGTCGCGTTTACATGCGCCGTTCCAGAGGTGATGTTTTTACGCTCGCGCCGACGCAGGCGCGGCGCTGCCGCCGATTTCGCCATTTAGCTCTTCCGCAACCAGGCTGAGAGGGGTGAACCGTGCACTATTTCTTCTTGCCCGCAATCGGCCGCGCCGGGCCCTTGCGGGTCCGCGCATTGGTGTGCGTGCGTTGCCCGCGCACCGGCAGCCCTTTACGGTGCCGCAGGCCACGATAGCAGCCGAGATCCATCAGCCGCTTGATGTTCATCGCCACCTGGCGGCGCAGATCGCCCTCAACCGCGAAGTCGCGGTCGATCAGTTCGCGCACCCGCAGCACCTCGTCGTCGGTCAGCTCGTGGGCACGGCGATCGAGCGGGATGCCGACCTTGGTGCAGATCTCAAGCGCCTTCGAGCGGCCGATCCCGTGGATATAGGTCAGCGCGATCGGCACGCGCTTCTGGTTGGGGATATTGACGCCGGCAATTCGCGCCACAGCGCTCTCCTCGGATGCGGGCAATACGGATGGGTGCGGCGTTCTCGCCACACAGCCGGCCGATTATACGGAGAGTCGTCGCCCCGTCAACCGTGGTCCTATTCCGCAAAGGCGGTAAAGGCGGCGGCGAGCGCGGTCCTCTGGCTGCCGTCGGGCGACAGCGGCACGACGACCGGGCTGCGGATGCCGGCCGCCCGCCATGCCTCGATCCCGTCGCGTACTCTGGTGGCCGGGCCGCCGAGGGTGCAATCGTCGAGCCAGCGGTCGGTCAGATATTTGGGCACGTCGTCGGCGCGGCCTTCCGCCAGGGCCCGCTCGACCGCCGCCATCTCGTCGCCGTAGCCGGCTTCCTTCCAGTAGTTGCGGTAATTCGGCAGCAGCGCGTAGCCGACCATCGTGCGGCGCAGCGTCGCCCGCGCCTCGGCAAGGTCGTCGCAGATGCAGGTGCGGATGCGGTTGCCGAGGTAGAAACCGGGGTCGGCGCGCTTTGCCGGCGGCAGCACAGCCAGCGACTGCGCCATGTGCGAGCGGCTGCCGTTGGCGAAGACGAGGCCGTCGGCGATCTCGCCGGCAAGCGCGATCATCCGCTTGCGCAACGCCGCGAGGATCACCGGCGGCAACGGCCCCGACGCGGTGTGCGCCTTGTAGCGCTCGACAAAGCTGCGCGTGTCGCCGAGCGGCTTCCCCGGGGTCACCCCCATCCGCACATAGGCGGGCCCGTGCGCGATACCGATGCCGAAGCGAAAGCGGCCACCAGAGATTTCGTGCAGATAGGCCGCGCCCTGGGCAAACTCGTCGACGGTCTGGGCATAGATCGGCGCGATCGCGGTGGCAAACGCAATCCGGTCGGTCGCCATGCCGATGCCGAGGCACTGCGCCAGGTTGGCATACTGGCTCGACACCTGGATTTCGGCGAAGCCACGGCGCTCGATGTCGCGCGCCAAGTCGAGCGCGGCGCGGCGCTCGCCGGGCGCGGCGATCAGGTTGAGCCCCGGCAGCGCGCTCACAGCATATCCGCGACCGCGGCGCGGTAGCGGGTGATCGCGGCGAGGTGGTCGTCGATCGTGCGGCCCGCGATGCGCGTGTGGTGCGCGCTGGTATAGGTGGTGTGCGCGGTCACGTGGGTGACGCCGCACGCCTTCCAGAATCCGAGCTCGCGCCGCCAATCCTCTTCGCTGCCGGTCAGCGACACCCATACCTCGATCCCCATCCGGCCGGGATCGCGGCCGGCCTCGCGGGTCATCCGGCGCAATTTGTCGAACGCCGCGAGCGCCGCCTCGCCAGCCGGGTAGGCCAGCGGCATGAACCCGTCGCCGTATTTCGCCGTCCGGCGGAAGGTCGCCTCGGCATGCCCGCCAAACCACACCGGCACCCGGCCGCCGGGCGGCCGCGGGTTGATCCCGGCGTCGGGGATGTGGTGGAACTCGCCGGCATAGGTCACATGCGGCTCGGCCCACAGCGCCTGCATGACCCGCACCTGTTCTTCGGAGCGCTTGCCGCGGTTGTGGAAATCCTCGTTGAGGCCGGTGAACTCGACCTCGTTCCACCCGACCCCGATGCCGAGCCGGAACCGCCCGCCGCACAGCACCGCGAGCGAAGCGGCCTGCTTGGCGACCAGCGCCGCCTGGCGCTGCGCCAGAATCAAGACGCCGGTGACGAATTCGACGTGCCGGGTGCAGCCCGCAAGAAACCCGAACAGCACGAACGGGTCGTGATAGGCGTTGGCGGTGGTGCCGACCCGGAGCCCGCCGTGATCAGCCTCCGGATTGGCGCCGAGCACGTGGTCGGGCGCGAGCAGGTGCGCATAGCCCAGCCCTTCGG
>Ga0307373_10011569_pt1 | contig 12756 bp, 11 predicted proteins | sample OX2MG_FD_202534 | JGI IMG/M metagenome (GOLD analysis project Ga0307373, IMG submission 202534) | Soil microbial communities from Risofladan, Vaasa, Finland - OX-2 | ecosystem: Environmental > Terrestrial > Soil > Coastal area > Acid sulfate soil | place: Finland: Risofladan, Vaasa | collected... | reverse complement strand
TGCTCCGCGAGTTAATTCGGCAGGGGCGGCGCGACTTGCACGTTGTAGGAACAGCGCACGGCGTGGATGTTGACCTGCTGTGCGGCGCGGGTGCTGTCAGCATCATTGAGGAATCGTATGTCGGCTTTGAGCAGGATTTCGGCATGGCCCCCAACTATCGGCGTGCCTGCCAGCAAGGAATAACGCGCATTCACGATACGTGCTGTCATACATTGCTGCAACAGCTGCGTGCGGCTGAGTATGGTGTCCCATTTCTACCGGTACGCAGCGTGCAGGGAACCGATTTTTTGCACCTGCATCCCGAATATAAAACGATGACCTGCCCTTTCAGCGGGCTTCCGCTGGTGCTTGTTCCCGCGCTTGCCCCTGACGTTGCCATAATTCACGCTCAATATGGAGATATCCACGGCAATCTGAAAATTCTCCCGCCACTGGTGGCGGACCTGCTTTTTATTCGTGCCGCAAAACATGTTGTAGTGACCGTCGAACGGCTGGTCTCGACCGACGAACTGCGCATCCTGGGGGTGAATGTGCCATATTTCTGGGTCGAGGCTGTGGTCGAGGTTCCTTTCGGGGCGCACCCCACGTCATGCTATCCTTTCTATGCCTATGACCGTGCGCACCTCACAGACTATTATGCTGCCGCGCAGGCTGGCCCGGAGTCGTTTGCACGCGACTATCTTACTTCTTACGTATACGAACCTGTAACGCACGATATGTATCTTGAGCGCATCGGTGGTGCAAGCACACAGCGTGCGCTCGCAAGTTGGAATGAAAGCGACGATGCCTGGCGTGCGCTCTTCACCGCGCCGGAAGGAGCCCTGGCATGAATGACATCGCTCCCACAGCACTCACTGTAATCACGTATGCCACGCTGCCGGAAGTGATGATTTATCAGGTCGCACGCACCATTCAGGACGGCGAACTGGTCTTTCATGGTTACGGCTCACCGGTTCCTGCCCTCGCAATGCTGCTGGCGAAGCGCACGCACGCGCCACACATGATTCATATCGAAGGTGCCACGTATGGCGTCAATCCCGACCCGCCGTTTTTGCCGCCAACTTCCAACGATTGGTCGCTCTCGCGGGGTAGCGTTATGGAACTGGGTATCACCGATCTCTTTGATATCGCAGCACGCGGCGAAATGGGCCGCATGTTCCTTTCCGGCGTGCAGGTTGACCGCTACGGAAACTTGAATGTGACGACCATTGGCGACCCCGCTGCACCGCGTGTGAAGTTGCCTGGCAGCGGCGGTGGTTGCAACCTGTCCGGCGATGTCCAGCATGTCACCATCTGGACAACCGGGCAGCGTGCTTCGCACTACACATCGGGGAAACGACAGTTTCGTTTCGTCAACGAGGTAGACTTTATCTCGTCCATCGGTCATGTTGCCAGAGACGGCAGGTCGCGAGCCGGACTGGGATTGAGGGGTGGCGGGCCGGACTGGGTCGTGACCGAACTGGGTGTTTTTGATTTTGAACCGCGCTCGCATGTCTTGCGGTTGCGTGCGCTCTATCCCGACACTAGCGTACAGGACGTGTTGGACAATACGGAATTCACGCCGGAAATTGCGCTGGACGTGCAGACCGTACCATTGCCCACGCCCGAACAGGTCGCGCTTATCCGGCGCTTTGACCCGTTGAACACACACCAGCGTGAATTCAAGTCGTCTGACGTGTCCAGGCGCTTTGAACTTTCCAACAGTTACTAGCAGGCTACATTTCGGCTCTGCTGAACGAAGTTAGACACGCCAGTGTTGTTGCAGGGCCGCATTTACAGGAGGTTCCCGTGGATATTACCTTGACGCAAACGACCAACCGGCAATGGACCGGTCTGGTAGAAGAGTATCTGCAAAAAAGCGAGCCGATTATCAACGTCCACCGCGACGACGCCAGAAAATTTGATGCCATCTTTATCGGCGGCGGTGCGGGCGGACGTTTCGGTTCTGGCTATTTGCGTGCGATGGGAGGACGCCAACTGATTATTGATCGCTGGCCTTTTCTGGGCGGCAGTTGTCCGCATCAGGCCTGTGTACCGCATCACCTGTTTTCGGAAGCTGCCCGCGAACTCGACATGATGCGCTGGTTTTCCGGCAAGCTTTGGTTCCCTGATGCTTCCAACCTGCGTGCCTCGATTCTCGAAGTCGTGAATCTCTTCAAATCGGGGCGTTCATCCGCGCACGCCTTTATGAACTGGCAGTCCAAAGAGCAGTTAGACATCGAGTACATCCTGAACGCTGCGGCGACGGTGATTGATGCGCACACGGTTGAGGCGGCGGGAGAGCGTTTCCATGCCGATAATCTCGTGCTGGGCATTGGTGCCGACCCTGAACATCCGGCGATTCCGGGCATCCATCTGCATGGCACCTATGATTATTCGTCCTTTATCGAAGACCTGGATTTTGAGCCGCAGCGTTGTGTGATGATCGGTGGATCAAAGACGGGCATTGAATATAGTTCCTTCTTTCAGGCAGCTGGTTGCCCCACAACAATCGTTGCTCGCAAGCCACTTATGCGCACTTCCAGTCTGCATCATGTGGATGAAGACCTGCGTGCATATGTTGTTGATGGAATGCAGAAACGCGGCATCCAGATTATTGAGGGTCATGAACCGGTGGAGATTCAGGACGACGGCACCGGCAATGTCAAGGCTGTGGTCATTCGTGACATGCGCACCGGCGAGGAGCAGACTTTGCCCTGTGACTTCGTGTTTCTAGCAACTGGTGAACGCCCGCGCTCCAAACATTTCCAGGAAGTGCTGGGGGTCGCCGTTGGCGAAAAAGGCGAGATTCTTGTTGATAAGCATATGCGTACCAGCGTACCGAATATCTATGCCATTGGCGATATTATCGGCGCACCGATGGAGATGTTCAAGGCCCGTAGAAGTGGCGTGACGGCCGCCCGCAACATCATGGGCGAGGAGTGCGAGCTTGAATGGACAAATTACCCCGATTTCTTGCATTCCACCTACGAAATTAGCTGGGTTGGCCTGTCGGAAGATGAGGCCAGGGACCGTTATGACAATGTGACTATCATTCAGATGCCACCCAAAGGCGTTCCTTTTGCCGATGTTCCTCTTCCCTGTGCTGAAGGCACCATGTTCTATGCCATGATGTACCCGGAGTTGAGCGGTTTTCTGAAAGCCGTCGTTGATAGCGATAGCCGCAAAGTTCTCGGTTTTCACCATGTCGGCTATGGCGCAAAAGATGCCTTCCAGTACCTCGATCACCTGCTACGACAGCCACAGGGTATTACGATTGACGAGATGGGCGAGATGAATGAACTGTTCCTCAACCCTGAGCATTTCATCCAACTGTGCCGTCTGCGTGCCGGTTCGCGTAATTTGCGCGATTTATAGAAGATAGCAGAAGGCTATCTTGCGGCTCTGCTGAGCGAAGTTAGATGCGACAGCAGAGTTGCAGAGCCGTATGCAAAGTAGCAGGAGGCAAAGTGTCAATGCTTGACCTTTCTCACAATCAGACCTGGAAGTCTCTACAGAACCTTGTTCCCTTGCCATACAGGCGCGTTAGTGTCCAGCGTTACACCGGGCAGATGACAGAGGAAGCGATTTCGTCATTGCTGCTCAGTCGTGAAGCCTATCGTCGCACCGATTTTATCGTGCTGAGCGGCACAGAAGGGGAAGCCGCTGTTGTCGCGATTACACGCGCAGAGAACGAACCATTATTCTCTCGCATTACGTCGGTCGAAGTGCTGGCTTTGCCGGATACATGCACCTTCGTTCACCGGCCGGACGTGGACACGGCGAACCGCTCGGCGCTGGCGGATGTTGCACACGACGAGGGCATTGGGCCGGAGGGTACAATAGTCGTGCAAGGATTGTACGATCATGTCAACTTCATACATCATCCCGACCCGCTGCTAGTGCGCGTGGTGGAAGTTGCGCCGCCTGAGCCGCCCAAACTCTTCGGGCTGGCACGCCACGTCTTGAGTTACGCGGACCTTCCCCCGATTCGCCTCCAGCTGGAGCGCATCGAAGTGCGCGATCTCGCAAATACGGTGCGACCGACTTCATATCTTGTGCCGTGTCGCTCTGGCGGTCTGGATGACTTACCCGCCCCGGTGCATTTTCTGGATGAACATCCAGAGCGTGACGATTGGACGATGATTGGTTGCGAGCGTAGCCTGCAATTTCACCGGCATTTCTATGGCGACGAACCTCCCCGCGTGGAAATGTGTCCGCGCCTCATCGCGGGCCAGCGCGGAGAGCCGACGCTGGTGAAATGTTGTTTGCTGGAGACACATATCGAACCGGACGGAAATATGATGGTTGTACCCTGGGGCGCGGATCTCGCAATGGTCGAGGCCGCGCTACGTAAACTGGCAGAGGATGTAGTATATGCCTGAGCGAGCATGGTCTAACGTTGTCGGCGCTGTCCTTGCCGAACGCACACAGCAACCGCGAGAAAGCGGCTTGACGATGGTTATTGACAAGGGACACGGCCTGGCTATGACGGCTGACATACTAGAAATGTGCGGCGATTTGATTGATCACTGGAAATGCACCTTTGGTACGTCAGCTTTCGTACCGGCTGATGTGTTGCGGCGCAAGCTCCTGCTGCTGACATCGCATGGCATTCTGACCTACCCCGGCGGGACATTGCTGGAAGTGGCAATTGTCCACGGCAGTTGTCGCACCTTTATGCAGCATGCGCATACGCTGGGCTTTAGCGCCGTCGAAATTTCGGATGGGACAATCCCATTGCCGCTACGTCGCCGCCGCAACCTGATCCGCTGCGCCCTTGATCATGGGCTGATACCCATTACTGAAGTTGGCAAGAAAGACCCGGAGCAACAGCCAACCATCGCCGAACTGTCGGATCAGGCGCTGCAAGACCTTGAATGGGGCGCTCACCGGGTGATCATGGAGGGCCGCGAATCAGGCAAAGGTATAGGTATCTACGATGTCCACGGCACTGTAGATAACTCGGCGGTTGCTGAAATTAAGCAGCGCATGGGTAAACAGATTGACTGTTTGATCTGGGAAGCCCCACTTAAAAACCAGCAGACGTACCTGATTCAGCAATTTGGTGTCAATGTCAACCTGGGCAATATTCCTAGCGGTGAAGTGTTGGCCCTCGAAGCCCTGCGTGCCGGGCTGCGTTTCGAGACCTTCGCCCGTATCGCGGAAGAACTGGAACGTAGTGGTCAATGGAACCCTGACGCTATCGAAGAACCGTTAGCCGATGAACAGCCGTTGCCTGTAACGAAACAGACCGATGAAAGGAAGGACAAGGTATGACAGGCATGACGGAGCAGTCCGGTGAAGAACGTCTGGCAGAGGTTTCTGTTCTTGGCGTGGGTAGCCGCCTGGCTTCAGGTCCAGCGGCGGAACTTGTTGAGACGGCCTTCGCACGCGAACTGACCGATCAGCTTGCACTGTTTCGCGGCATGAGCCTCGCGGACGTCGCACATACGGTTACATTGATGCAAACCGGCATCATACCGCACGACGCAGGTACCTCATTGCTGGCTGCATTGCTTGCCCTGCATGAACAACCGCCCAACTTTGTGCCGGTGCCGCAGAACGGCGACCTCTACACCAATCGCGAAGCCTGGCTTGCCGCTCGCACTCCGGCGATTGGCTGGTTGGGAGCGGGGCGGGCACGCCGCGAATCAACGACGACCGGATTTCGACTCACCTCGCGCTCTTTGATTCTCGCGTTCGCCAACGCTCTGATTACAACAGGAAACGCGCTGATCGAGCGTGCTGGCGAATTTCGTGATGCACTGATGGCTGACTATACCTATTTGCAGCCGGCGCAGCCTACCACCTTTGGTCATTATCTGTCTGGCTTTATCTATCCTCTGCTGCGCGATCTGGAACGGCTGCAGGCGCTCTATGCCCGCACGAATCAGAGTCCTGCTGGATGCGGCAGCGTCAATGGGTCGCGCATTCCTCAGCATCGCACCTGTCAGGCGGCATTGCTCGGTTTCTCTGAGGCTATTCCGCACGCCCGCGACGCGATGTGGCAGCCCGACGGGCCGGTTGAGATACTTTCAGTTATTGTGATGGCCCTTGTCAACCTTGACCGCCTTGCAGAAGACCTACAAATCTTCGCGACCTCTGAATTTAATCTCATCGAACTGGCTGACGGTCATTCCCGTGCGAGCGTCATCATGCCGCAAAAGAAGAATCCTTACGCGCTGAACTATGTACGCGGCGCGACGAACTCGCTAAGTGGCCTGTTGACTTCTTCCGTTGCTGCGAGCCGTACACCTTCGGGACAGATAGACAACCGCCTCTTTGCCTATGGTGATGTGCCACGTGCGCTGGAAATAGCCACTGGTGTTGCAACCCTCATGAGCGGAGTCGTGTCTGCCTTGCGCTTCAACGCGACACTCGCGGCATCACGGTTGCTTGATGGTTTTGCTGCCGCGACTGATCTCGCGGAGACCATCACGCTTGAAACCGGGCTGGATTTTCGCTCGGCTCACCGCATTGTTGGACGTCTTGTGCGCGATGCCGTGCAGGCAGGCCATCCCATGCGGGACCTCACGCTCGCCGACCTGGATGCTGCTGCTCAGACGGTGCTGGGTCACACTCTAGCGCTGTCCGTGCACGCTTTCAAACAGGCGTGCGACCCAGCATTTGCTATCGCGGCACGCCAGGATATCGGTGGGGCCGCACCGGCATCAATCACCTCCATGCTTTCAGTATGCCAGGATGCGTTGAGCAGGAACAGGCAATGGAGCCAGAGCGAACGCGAACATATCACAGCCGCCGAGGAAACATTGGTGCTCACTGCACAGAAACTGGCGCGAGGCGAGTCATGACTGTCCATCTCACCGATTCGCTCATTTATCGCAATTCATGGGGGACGCCTGAATTGCGAGCATTGTTTGACGACGTGGGGCGCACCCGCTCATGGCTGGAGATACTGGCGACGCTGGCGGAAACACAGGCGGAAGTTGGCTTGATACCGGTGGAAGCTGCACTTTATGTCGCCGCTACCTGCCGTGCCATCGAACTCGACCAAACCTTTTTTGACGAAGTGCGTGCAGGATTCGAAGCAACGAACCACTCCACTTTTGGGCTGATACGCGCTGTACAGCGTCGCTGTCCAGGCGATAGCGGAGAATGGCTGTACTATGGCGCAACCGTACAAGATATCACCGATACCTGGACGGCGCAGGTATTGCAGCAGGTTCGTGTAATCGTTGAACGCGATTTGACAACTATCGAGCGTGTTCTGTTGGACCTGGCAGAACAGCATTGCGATACCGTTATGGCTGGTCGGACACATGGACAGATTGGCTTGCCGATTACCTTTGGTTACAAAGTGGCAGGATGGGCGATGGAGGTACGGCGGCATCGTCAACGACTGGCGGAACTGACCCCGCGTCTGAACGTGGGACAGTTGGCGGGAGGTGTGGGTAGCCTTTCCTCGCTGGGACAGTACGCGCTGGACGTGCAAAGGCGTTTTCTGGCAAAACTGGGCCTGCAAACGCCTTTCATCTCCTGGACAACATCGCGTGATACACTGGCCGAATGGTTTAATGTACTGGCCCTGATTGCCGCAACCGGCGACAGGATTGGTCACGAGGTCTACAATTTGCAGCGCACCGAGATTGGCGAGGTCAGCGAAGGTTTTGTGAAAGGGACAGTTGGCAGCATTACCATGCCGCACAAGCGCAACCCGGAAATTGCCGAACATCTGGGAACGCTCGCACGTATTATTCGCCATAATGCTTCGCTTGTACTGGAAAGCCTTGTACACGATCACGAGCGAGACGGGCGTTCATGGAAGGCGGAATGGGCCGTGCTGGCTGAAACGTGCCTCGCGGCAGGAAAATTGCTGGCACTGTTACATACCATGATTGCCCATCTGGAAGTCCACGCGGAACGGATGCAGGCGAATCTTGAAGCCACCGGTGGCCTCATCCTTTCGGAGGCGATTATGCTGGCTATTGCGAAACATACAGGGAAGCAGAGCGCACACACGCTGGTCTATGAAACCGCGATGGCATCCTACACCGTGGGCAGCAATTTCAAGGAGGCTATTCTGAACAATATGCAGATTCGCACGTATCTTTCCAGTGATGAGCTTGAGGCGCTGTTCGACTACCGGCGGCATATCGGTCAATGTACCACGATGGTTGAACGAGTGCTGGCGGAATTGAGAGATACCTGGGAAAGAGGTGAAGGCGGTGAACATGCATGAAACGCTGCTCGTTGGCTGGCAGGATATACCACGTGTGCCGCTCGGCTTCTTCCCGACACCGTTGCAAGAAGCATCTCGTCTATCGGCAGCTATTGGGGGACCGCGGCTCTGGATTAAACGTGACGATTTGACGGGATTTGGCATGGGCGGCAATAAGATTCGCGGCCTGGAATTTCTGCTTGCCGACGCTCTTGCGCTGGGGGCTGATACGCTGGTTACAGGAGCGGGGCCGCAGTCTAACGCGGTTCGTGCGACGGCGGCGGTCGCAGCTCACTTCGGGCTGGCAATGAACGCTGTTTATTGGGGAACACCCCCGCCGCAGGTAGAGGGCAACTATCGTCTGGTTCGGGTGCTAGGTGCGCATATCCATTTTACCGGTGATACCGACCGCGCTTCGGTTGATACGCATATCGAGGCAATCGCCGCCGAATTGCGGCAGCATGGCCGGCGTCCCTATGTTATTCCACGTGGCGGTGCGTGTGTTCTCGGCACGCTTGGCTATGTGCGGGCAGTATATGAATTGGCGGAGCAATGCGCCATATGTAACATCAAGCCGGACGCGGTGGTGCTGGCGGCTGGTTCGTGCGGCACACACGCTGGATTGCTGGCAGGTACGCATCTCCTGGGGTTGCCCTGGCGCGTCGAAGGCTTTACCGTGAGCAGACCAGTTGCAGATGTGCGGGTTCAAGTTCACCACCTGGCCCAGACAACCTTAGCACGACTTGGTGTGACAGGTACCATACCTGAGTCAAATGTAATCGTCCATGATGGCTTTGTTGGACCTGGATATGGCGTTCCCACGTCGGAGGCTGCGGCAGCGATTCGACTTGTCGCGTCCAGCGAAGGAATATTTCTTGATCCGACGTATACGGGCAAGGCAATGGCCGGTCTGATGGCGTTTGTCCACGCCGGGCATTTTCGGCAGGACGAAACGTTGATTTTCCTGCATACCGGTGGGGAACCGGCGTTATTTGTTGGCGAAGGGAGCTGGTTAGATGCATGATTGGGGCAACGCGGCATTTAATCCGCAGAGCATTGCGCTCATCGGTGCCTCGGCGCGGCCTGGCAAACTGGGCTATATTTTGATGAAAAATCTCGTTGACGACTATCCTGGCTTGCTTTATCCAATTAACCCCGGCGAAACGGAAATTATGGGTCTTCCTGCCAGCCCGCGCATTCAAGATGTGCCGGTGGTGATAGACCTGGCGGTTGTCGCACTGCCGCCGCAAGCCTGTGTGCAGGCTGTGCGTGAATGCACCGAAGCAGGGGCGAAGGTGGCGCTGATATTGAGCGGAGGCTTCGCCGAGACGGGCGCGGAAGGATTGGCGCGACAAAATGCTATGCTGGATATAGCGCGTGCAGGGGGACTGCGCTTGATTGGGCCAAATTGCTTCGGGCTATATAATTGCAACCTGGGGCTGAATGCCTCGATGGGCTTTGGACTGCCCCCCAAAGGCGGGAATATCTCACTTGTGACGCAAAGCGGTGCGTATGGTATGGCGATTTTTGGACTGGCACAGCAGCGACACTTGCGCTTCGCGAAAATACTGTCACATGGCAATAAGGCCGACCTGACCGATCATGAGATTATTGACTATCTTGCGCAGGACGATGAAACCCGGGTCCTTTGCCTCTTCCTAGAATCGGTGAGCGATGGACGCGCATTTTACGAGGCGCTGGCACGGGCCACGCAGAGCAAGCCCGTCGTCGTCGCGAAAACTGGGCGCTCGGCAGCTGGGCGACGTGCCGCCGCTTCGCATACCGCGGCCCTGACTGGCGACGGCACCGCTTTTGTCACCGCTGTACGACAGGCTGGCGCTATCCTTGCCGAAACCGGTCTGGAGATGATTGATGTTGCCGAAGGTTTGAGTCGCCAACCTCTGCCGCCGGGGCGTAGAGTGGGAATCATCACCAATTCAGGTGGTACCGGCGTCGAACTCACCGACCTCTGTGAACGGTTCGGGCTCAGCGTTCCCGAATTACCGCTCGCACAACAGGAACAGATTGCACCTCTCCTGCCCAATTATGCCAGCCCACGCAATCCAATTGACATAACACCACTCTGGTCGCGTTACCCGGCGATGTACAGGGGAAGTATTGAAGCTCTCTACCAGAGTGACGATATTGATATCATCATTCCCATTCTGCTGCAACGTTCCGCACTAATGCCCGATACTGTAGAGGCGGTGCGTGATGAGATTATCCGTTGCCAGCAAGAGCGCGGCATTAAGAAGCCATCCTATATCTGCTGGGTTGCCGGTAGAGAGGGCGAGCAAACCCAGGCGATGATCCAGGAAGCAGGTATTCCCACGTATGAATGGCCTGAACGGACGGCCCGTGCAGTCGCTGCTATAGCAACCTACGCGGAATCGCGCCGCAACAGGCACACAGCTCAAACGCTGCCAGAAGCAGCGCCGCCGGGGGCGTCTCAGGAGGCGGCCTCGATTCTCGCCGTTGCTCGCGCCGAAGGGCGCACGCTGTTACTGGAACACGAAGTAAAAGCTTTGCTGAAAGCATTTGGAGCCGCTATACCGCGTGAAACGTTCTGTGCAACCGCCGCTGAGGCGTGGGCGGCTGCTCAATTGTTGCAGGGTCCATGCGTGTTGAAAATTGTTTCGCCCGACATCAGCCACAAATCGGATGTCGGAGGTGTACGTGTGGGTGTATCGCCGGCGGAGGTCAGGGCAGTATTTGCTGAAATGCTGGAGCATGTGCGGGCCACACAGCCATCGGCGCGTATCATGGGCGTAAGCGTGCAGGAACTTGTGCGTGGACAGGAGACAATTATCGGTGGTCTGCGTGATGCGGAATTTGGGCCGGTGTTGCTGTTTGGTCTGGGCGGCGTATTTGTCGAGGTTTTGCATGATGTGTCGTATCGCCTGGTACCGACGTCGCCTGCAGATTTACAGGCGATGTTGCGCGAAGTACGAGGATATCCCCTGTTAACCGGAGCGCGGGGCCAGCAGGTTGCCAATCTCGCATCGTTGACCAGGACATTGCAGGCGGTAGCCTGGCTACTGGAAGCTATTCCAGAAATTAGCGAGCTCGACCTGAATCCTGTTATGGCTGGTCCGAATGGGGCTGTTGTTGCCGATGGACGAGCGTACTTGACCATATTAGGAATGCCAGACTAATTGCAGCAATTGAAAGAGGGTGCTATGGCTTATGAATTGACGGCGCATGCAATCTTACAAAACGGCATGTGCTTTGATGCCGAAACTGGTTCTTGCCACCACATTATACTCGATGCCGCCGACTCTAATGGCGGAGAGGATAAGGGTCCGCGTCCAATGGAGTTGTTTCTGGTGGCGCTTGCGAGCTGTGCCGGTATGGATATCATCTCGATTCTCAGGAAGAAGCGTCAGCAGATCTCTGGCTACGAAGTGCGTGTGCATGGTGATCGCATGGAAGAGCATCCCCGGATGTTCGTTAATATTACTGTCGAACATCTCTTCACCGGACACGATCTGCACCCAGCAGCAATTGAGCGGGCCATTGCCCTGACCGAAGAACGTTACTGCGCCGCGAGTGTAATTATGAGTAAGTCGGCGAAAGTGCTGCACACGTTTCGTATTATTGAGCAGTAGAATATGAGTGTGTATGGATCAGCCTTCCAATGATCGTTCACACCGCTTGCACTGCTGTCTCTATCGAAGAAGCACAAAGAGCTTATCCGAAAACCAGGGCCTGACATCCCTAAGGGATGTCAGGCCCATTTATGCCAAACTATAAAGTGGCGATTCCTCTGTTCTCTACCGTGTTGTCCATCCGCAATCAATGGTTTGGGCGTTGCCGGTGATACCGCTGGCCGCGTCTGTGCAGAGATACGTTACCAGTTGCGCGACCTTTGCTGGTTCCAGCAGGCGGCGAATAGCCGCTTCAGACAACATATGTTATCATGAACGCTGGGAAATCAGAAGAGATCATTGGGGAAACCAAAACGTCCTTGCGCTTCACGCATCAGCCGAGCCACCCGTTTGCGAGAAATGCTTTGCCCCTGGTCTTTCAACTCGGCATGCAGACGCGGGCTTCCATATCTGCCTCGATGAGTGGTAAAGATCTGCCGAATCTGGGTGCTGAGTTGAGCATCTTCTCGTTGGCGCTGGCAGGTTGGGCGCTTTCGCCATGCAGAAAAGCCACTCTCTGAAATGTTGAGGACTCGGCACATGACCACAACGGGAAATTCTTGTTTATGCTGTTCGATAAACTGATATTTCATTTAATGGGGGTTAATGTCCACTGCCTGGAAACGCTTCTTTGCCATGCTGAGCCAATTCCTTGCGCCATTGAATGAATAGAGGTGTCAGAAATTCCTGGCTCGCGGGCCACCTGTGTGATCGGCTTTCCACTGCTTTGGGCAAGCAGCACTGCTTCTTCTTTGAATTCTCGTGTGTAGACTTTTTGGACTTTTGCCATGCTGATCCCTTTCCTGATTTGTTAGAGTATATCTCAGCTTTGGGGACTCTACCAAACCGGGGTAAGATCATTATGGCTGTTGCAGGAATGCCAGCGAAGCTTCGCACGTACAGGTCATGTTATGAACTATGACACATTGCTGACGGATGTAGATGGCG
>Ga0307373_10011568_pt1 | contig 12756 bp, 10 predicted proteins | sample OX2MG_FD_202534 | JGI IMG/M metagenome (GOLD analysis project Ga0307373, IMG submission 202534) | Soil microbial communities from Risofladan, Vaasa, Finland - OX-2 | ecosystem: Environmental > Terrestrial > Soil > Coastal area > Acid sulfate soil | place: Finland: Risofladan, Vaasa | collected... | reverse complement strand
GCGGCGTCTCCGTGATGGAACGCCTCGATGGGCCGCGGGCGTCCGTCTTCGTACACGCGAAAGTTCTCCTGGCGCAGTCCGCTCACGGCCTGGCCGCGGCCATCGGTCACGGTGACCGGCACCACCACCAGCACCGTCTGGACGCCGATGACGACCTGCAGCAGCAGAAGGACAGCGGACAGCAACGGTCTCACAGCGCACCTGCCCCTGCACCGCAGGACATGGGATCCCACGGCGCACAGAATTCCATGCCGCGCCGAGATGGTTTCGCGCGCGCCGCGTCGAGAGAGCGGATCGGTCTTCCTTCCGTCCGGCTAGGTGCGCTTGCGCAGGCCGACGATCAGGAGCACCACACCGCCGACCACCGCGACCCCGCCCACCACCGGCGGAAGCGGCAGCGTCTTCTGCCGATCAGCCGTCGCATGCAGCGGACCGACGTCCACGACCGTCTGTCGGCTCGTGTAGGTGATACCCTGGTAGGCGAGTGCCATCAGGCCCGCGACAATCAGTGCCATACCGGCGAGTGCAATGGGTCTCATGGTCACGACGATGACACGGGACCGGGGCCGGCACCTGTTCAAAACAGCACGGAGGCCGGACACGACGCCGATGGCCTGACGCCACCGCCGCCCACGGCTCCGCCCGGTTCTTCGTCCGTCCGCCTCCTCAGAGTCCCAGTCGTCGAACGAGCTGCCGCTTCGCCGCTTCGACCATCAGAAGATAGGTGACGGTCGCAAGAATCAGGAAGGCGAAGTAGGCGACCGGCAACCTCGTGAATCCGAGCACGGCGGCCAGCGGTGTGACCGGCAGCACCGCCCCGATGACCACGATGGCGAGCGTCGTGATCGTCAACGAGCGACTCGGGCGGCTGCGCAAAGGGTTCCCCATCGTGCGGATGACGAAGAGGACGAGTGTCTGGGTCGCCAGGGACTCGACGAACCACCCGGTATGGAACAGCGCCTGGTGCGCGTGGAAGTAATGCAGCAGCACGTAGAACGTGACGAAGTCGAAGATCGAGCTGATCGGTCCGATGAACAGCATGAAGTCGCGAATGACCCGCATGTCCCACCGCTGCGGACGCCGCAGATAGGCGTCGTCGACGTTGTCGCTCGGGATGGTGACCTGCGCCAGGTCATACAGGAAGTTGTTCAGCAGAATCTGGGTCGGCAACATCGGCAGGAACGGCAGGAACACGGACGCCGCCGCCATGCTGAACATATTGCCGAAGTTCGAGCTGGTGCCCATCAGCAGGTACTTCATCATGTTGCCGGAGGCACGGCGACCTTCGAGAATACCCCGGTGCAGCACGCGAAGACTGGGTTGCCTGAGAATGACATCCGCGGCGTCGCGCGCGACGTCGGCGGCGGTCATGACCGAAATGCCGACGTCGGCCGTGTGCAGGGACGGGGCGTCGTTGATGCCGTCGCCCATGAAGCCCACGACGTGTCCCCGGCGCTTCAGCGCGACGATGATCCGGTCCTTCTGGGCCGGCGAGACGCGTGCGAACACCGAGGCCTGCTCCGCCAGATGACCGAGCGCGGCGTCGTCGCTCCGCGCGATGTCGTCGCCGGTCACGATCTGCCGCGCATCGAGCGCGATGCTCCGGCAGACGTGACGCGCGACCCGCTCGTTGTCGCCGGTCAGAATCTTCACCGTCACACCGTCGCGCTTGAGCTCCGCCAGCACGTCCTCCACGTCGGGCAGGACCGGATCGGCGAAACTGACGAAGCCGGCCAGCACCAGATCGACCTCATCGTCGCGCGAATAGGCGCCGCGAGGCTCCAGCCAGCGGTAGGCGACGGCCAGGACGCGGAGGCCGTTCTCGCTCATCTGCTCGTGGACGGCGGCGGATGCCTGTCGGGTCGTCGCGTCGAGGGGGACGACTTTCCCTCCTGCCTCGAAGGCGGTCGACCGTTCGAGAATCGATTCGGAGGCCCCCTTGGTGATGAGCAGCCGGCGACCGTCTTCTCCCGGCGCCTCCACCACCACGGACAGACGGCGGCGCTCGAAATCGAAGGGAATTTCGTCGATCTTCCGATAGCCGGTGACATCGGCCGCTGCCTGCTGAAGAATGGCGGCGTCCAGAGGACTCCGGATTCCCGTCTCGCAGCTCCCGTTGATGTAGGCCAGCGTCAGCGCCCGCGGCGAGGCCGCGCCGACGGCATCCACCGATTGATCGAACTGCATCACCCCGCCGGTGAGCGTGCCCGTCTTGTCGCTGCAGAGAATGTCGATGCTGCCGAAGTTCTGGATGGCGGGTAGATGCTTGACGATCACCTGCTCGCGCGCCATCCGCAGGGCCCCCTGCGCGAGCGTGACGGAACTGATCATCGGCAGGAATTCCGGCGTGAGACCGACGCCCAGCGCCACGGCGAACAGCAGCGATTCGAAGGCGTCGTGCTTGAACGCGATGCCCGTGAGCAGGATGAAGAGGACCAATCCGACGGTCGTTCGAAGAATCAGCAGGCTGAATCGCCGCAGACCCCGCTCGAATTCCGTGTCCGGAACGCGGCTCCCCAGCCGTACGGCGATGTCACCGAACACGGTTTTCGGACCGGTCGCGAGGGCCAGCGCCGTTCCGGTGCCGCTGACGACCGACGTCCCCAGAAACACCCGGTCGGGCGCGTTGGGGTCGGCCGCCGCGTCAGGACCGGCGGCGGCAGCCGCGACTTTGTCGACCGGCAGGGATTCGCCTGTCAGCATCGATTGCTGAACGGACAGGTCCCGCGACTCGAGCAGCCGTGCGTCGGCGGGCACCAGATCGCCGGCCGACAGGCGGAACACATCGCCCGGCACGACGTTCCGCAAGGGCGTCTCGAGCCAGGCCCCGTCACGGAGCACCGTGGCGGTCGGGATGACCGACGAGCGGAGCCGTTCGACGGCCTGCTGGGAACGGTACGATTGCCAGAAGTTGACAGTGACCCCCAGCACCACCATGGTCACGATGATGAGCGCGTCGATCTGCTGACCGAGCGACCCGGCGATCGCGCTCGCCACGAGGAGGATGATGACGAGGGGATTCGCGAAGAGGCGCAGCAGCTGAGCGGCGGCGGACGGCCGCCGGACCGGCACGGGCTCGTTCGGGCCGTACTCCGCGAGGCGACGGGCCGCCTCGACGCCGGTCAATCCGGGTTCTGTCATCGCCTCAGCAGAGACGCACGCCACAGGGGGCCGCAGGTCGATGGTGCTCCTGCGCGATGGCCGCGGCGGTCAGTCGGACGCGTGCATGGAGTCTGGCTCGCGACGCGCCGGTTCAGGCGTCGCAGGACGCCTGAGCCAGCGCACCTGTCGCGGTACCGGCCTCACGCGCAGCAGCTCTGCGCCTTCCCATCGTGATGCTCGGCCCCCAGCAGGACCGCGTGAGTCCTGGCCACCACGTCGCGCGCGCCGTGGGCGATGACCACGAACTTGCCGGCCTTGATCTGCGTCTCGTAGCTGAGGACGCTGTCCCTGGGAATCCCGATGCTGACCAGTCCGGCGCCGATCGCCCCCAGCCCCCCGACGACCGTCGCGCTTTCGAGCGCGCCGACGATCCAGGCGACGAGCGGCCCGGCCGCGAAGAGCGGGCCGATGCCGGGAAGGACGAACAGGGCCGAGCCGAAGAGCATCCCCCAGAGTCCACCCCAGAACGCGCCCGTCTTGCCCCACGCCATCATCCGATCGCCGGCGTTGTAGTACCCGACCACGCCTTCTTCCGTGGAATAGTCCTTGCCGACGATGGAGAGCTTCTTCATGTCGAAGCCGGACGTGGCCAGCGTGCGGACGGCCTTCTCGGCGTCGCCGTGGCTGTCGTAGACGGCCACGACAGTGCCATGCTCCGAGCTCTCCGATAGGGTTGGCGTTTCCGATGCGACGGTGACGTTTCCTGCCATGATGCCTCTTCTCTTCCGGGAACGGGCGGATCGCGTGCTCGACGGCCACGATGACGATCGCACCACCTCCACCACCCTATCCGGTGGTGACAGGGCCGGCTGTCCCGAACAACACAGACACCGGCCGCGAGTGGCCGGTCGTGCGCACCACGGTCAGGAGAGAGAGGCTCGGGTACGTGTTCGCCGTCACGGGCGTACCGCAGAGCGTGTCAGACGGGACGGGCAGCGCGCTCGCTGGCGGCGGCCGCCGATCGTGGCTGCTTCTGGGCGCGGTCAGCTGCGGTGGCCGTTCGCCCACCGGTCCTCGCTCCTGCGCTCATGACGCCTTGTCCCGTGGACGCCGCGGCACGGAAATCTCCAAGCAGGAGGAGGTCGGATGCCCCGTCGGTCAACCACGCACACGCGCCCTCGCGCTTCGCAAAGCTGACGGCCTCGGCGATCGCCCGCGCCTGCGTGCGCACCAGATATTGGTCGACACCGGGACAGGCGCGCAGGACATAGACGCACGTCCCTTCCCGCCACGCCTCGCGGACGACAATGTCCCCGTCCTCGGGAATCGGGCGCACGACCATGCATTTCGCTCCTGAAAGCATCTCTCCGCGCGAAGCACTATGCCGGCAGGGGACAGGACGCGTCTGTGCACTTTTGGACATGCCGGCCGTTTGGCCCGGGATGACGCAGCGGGCGCCGGCCAAATGCGATGAGGGGCAGCGCCCGCGAAGCGGAGCCCGGATGTCGAGGGAGGTGACGCCGCACGGAAGGGGTTGACCGTTCTCGATGAAAGGGGTGCCCGGGAGCGCGACAGCTCGTTCGACCCGACCCTGGAGCGGCCTCGACGGCACGCGTGACGTCGACGACCCTGGCGGCACGGCGCCGCCAGTTCGTCCGTGACGTTCTTCGGGACGCTCAGTACATCCCGCCGCCCATGCCCCCCGGATGGGCCGCCGCCTCCGCCTTGTCGTCGGCCGGCAGCTGCGAAATCACCGCTTCGGTCGTCAGCAGAAGCGACGCGATCGACGCGGCGTTCTGCAGCGCCGACCGGACCACCTTGGTCGGGTCGATGACGCCGGCCTGCACGAGGTTCTCGTACTGCTCGGTCTGCGCGTTGAAGCCCTCGTCGTCCTTCATGTCCTTCACGCGCTGCACCACGATGGCCCCCTCGTGGCCCGCGTTGGCCGCGATCCAGCGCATCGGCTCTTCGATGGCCCGGATGACGATGTTGACGCCGAGTTGCTCGTCGCCGTCGAGCCTGAGCGCCTGGAGCCCCTTCGCCGCCCGCAGCAGCGCCACGCCGCCGCCGGCCACGATGCCTTCTTCCACCGCCGCCTTGGTGGCATGCATCGCGTCCTCGACGCGGGCTTTCTTCTCCTTCATCTCGGTTTCGGTGGCCGCTCCCACCTTGATGATCGCGACGCCGCCCACGAGTTTGGCGAGCCGCTCCTGCAGCTTCTCGCGGTCGTAGTCGGACGAGGTGTCTTCGACCTGTGCGCGCAGCTGCTTGACGCGTCCCTCGATGGCGGCCGGGCTGCCCGCCCCTTCGATGATGGTCGTGCTGTCCTTGTCGATCGTGATCTTCTTCGCCTGTCCCAGGTCGTCCATCTTGATCGACTCGAGCCTGATGCCGAGGTCTTCCGTGATCGCCTTGCCGCTGGTCAGGATGGCGACGTCTTCGAGCATCGCCTTGCGGCGATCGCCGAAGCCGGGCGCCTTGACGGCCGCGACGCGGAGCGTCCCCCTGAGCTTGTTGACGACGAGCGTCGCCAGGGCTTCGCCCTCGAGGTCTTCCGCGATGATGAGCAGCGGACGGCCCGCCTGCGCCACCTGTTCGAGCAGCGGCAGCAGGTCCTTCATCGCGCCGATCTTCTTCTCGTGGATCAGGATGACCGGGTTCTCGAGCATCACTTCCATGCGATCGGGGTCGGTCACGAAATAGGGCGAGAGGTAGCCGCGGTCGAACTGCATCCCTTCGACCACCTCGAGCGAGGTCTCGAGGGTCCTGGCTTCCTCGACCGTGATCACGCCGTCCTTGCCCACCTTGTCCATCGCCTCCGCGATGATCCGGCCGATCGTCTCATCGTGGTTGGCCGAGATCGTGCCGACCTGGGCGATCATCGGACCGCTCACCGGCTTGGACTGCCGCTCGAGCGACGCGACGACCGCCTCGACGGCCCTGGCGATGCCGCGCCTGATGGCCATCGGGTTGGCGCCGGCCGTCACGTTCTTCGCGCCTTCACGGTAGATCGCCTGCGCCAGTACCGTGGCCGTGGTCGTACCGTCTCCGGCCACGTCGGAGGTCTTGCTGGCCACTTCGCGCACCATCTGGGCGCCCATGTTCTCGAGCGGGTCCGGCAGGTCGATTTCCTTGGCCACCGTGACCCCGTCCTTGGTGATCGTGGGCGGTCCGAACGACCGGCCGAGCACGACGTGGCGTCCTTTGGGGCCGAGGGTCACTTTCACGGTATTGGCCAGGCCGTTGACCCCGCGGAGAATCGCCTGGCGCGACGCGTCGCCGTAGGTAATGAGTTTGGCCATGTCAGTGTCCCTTCCTGGTGGTGTGACTCCCGGTCGTGCCGGCCGCCGTGGTCGCGGCGCCGGCGCCCTCGATCGCGCCGAGCACCTCGTCTTCCTTCATGATCAGGTACTCGACGCCGTCCAGCGTGATCTCCTGCCCCGAGTACTTCCCGAAGAGGATGGTGTCGCCCGCTTTCACGTCGAGCGTCACGCGGTCGCCCTCGTCGCTCACCTTGCCGTCGCCCGCGGCGATCACCGTGCCCCGCTGCGGCTTGTCCTTCGCAGAATCCGGGATGATGATGCCGCCGATCTGCTGTTCGCCTTCGTCGAGGCGCCGAACGAGAATCCGGTCGTGTAGCGGTCTGACGTGCATGGAGTCCACTCCCAACGGTTGTGAACGGATGGACGAATCGTTCGCCGGCGGAGACGACAGAAGCGGCCGCTCCGCCTGACCGATCGATGACTTGAAGAGGCGCTTGACGAGGGCTGTGGCTCTGGGCCGGTTCATGTCCGGCGACGGGCGGCAGTGCTCAGGCAAGTAGTTCACTCTCGACTATACGCGCACGACACAGCATTAGCAAGGCGGGTTGAGACCGTCGGTTCGCATGTGACGTTCAGGCAGGCGAGCCCTCGCCCGGCCGTCGCGACGCATGAATACGCCAGTCGCGGCGATGTGCCAGATTGCACAGCAGCGAAGGCCAGGAACGGGCCAGAATCGATGAGCAGGGAGCAGGATCAATCAGGATCAATCATGTCCAGAAGCGACCGGACGCCGCTGAGGGCGGCGCTCGACGGGCGCTGACGGCCGCGATCAGACATGTTTTCAACACTCGACATCGTCCTTTCGGTGCTCCTGGTGGCGAGCGTCGCCACCCTGACCTGGGCGTTCGTCCGCCAGTATCAGGCGGCCCGGACGCTGCGAGTCGCCGAAGAGCGGACGCGGTTTGCGCTGGAAGCCGCGAAGGTCGGTATCTGGGACTTGAACTACACGACCGGCGTGCTCCGCTGGTCCGAGATCCTCGAAGCTCAGTACGGCCTGAAGCCCGGAGTGTTCGGCGGGACGTTCGAGGCATTCGTCGAACGCATCCATCCGGACGATCGGGAGTCCGTGCTCGAGACGGTGGGAACCACCATGAAGTCCGGCGGCGACTTCTCGGTCATGAGCCGGTCCATCTGGCCTGACGGCACGGTACGCTGGCTGAGCGGCATGGGCCGCATTCACCTCGGCCAGCACGGCGAGCCGGTGCGCGCCGTCGGCATTTCCCAGGACGTCACCGAACGCCGGACGCTGGAGGCGCAGTATCTGCAGGCCCAGAAGACGGAGGCCGCGATGCTGCAGGAGAGAAACGTCGCCCTGGAGGACGCCAGGTCGGTGGCCGAGGAGACGGTCAAGCGGCTCAAGGAAATTGATCGGCTCAAGCAGGAATTTCTCTCGACCGTGAGCCACGAGTTACGTACGCCGCTCACGTCGATTCGAGGGTCGCTCGGTCTGCTGACGTCCGGCGCCGTTGGCGCGCTGCCCGGCGAAGCCGTCGAACTCGTGGCCATCGCCGACCGCAATGCGATTCGACTGATCGCGCTCATCAACGACATCCTCGATCTGGAGCGGCTCGAGGCCGGCAGGATGGAGCTGCAGTTCGGGCTCGTCTCCGTCGAATCGGTCCTGCGCCGCGCCGTCGAGTCGGTGGGGACATTCGCACGGCAGCGCAACGTCACCGTCGACACCGTGGCAGTGCCGGAGGCGTGCTCCACAATCCGGGCCGATGCCGATCGCATTGTCCAAGTTCTCGTCAATCTCCTGTCGAATGCCGCAAAGTTTTCGCCGCCGGGTAGCCTCGTGACGATCGGCGTCGAGCCGGGAGCAGGCTGGGTCGAGTTCAGGATTACAGATCACGGCCGGGGCGTTCCTGCGGCCTACCGTACGGCCATCTTCGATCGATTCCGGCAGATAGAGACGTCCGACGCGCGTGAAAAGGGTGGCACCGGTCTCGGGCTCGCGATCTGCAAGTCGATCGTCGAGCAGCACGGCGGCACGATCGGCGTCGACAGTGAGGAAGGGAACGGCAGCACCTTCTGGTTCAGGATCGCGACCGCGCCCGGAGCGGCTGCACCGCGGCTCGGTCGTGCCATCCTGGTCTGTGATGACAACGCCGAGCGTCGCGCGTCGATCGAACAGGTGCTCAGCCACGGTGGTTACTTCGTCATCACGGTGCCCGACGCGGACGCGGCGTGGGCGGCCCTTCAGGGCGGCGACATCGCCGCCGTCGTGCTGGAAGGCAACTCGGTGCTGCTCGTGCAGATCAGAACGGAACCGGCCTTCGAGGCGATACCGGTAATCCTGTTCGGCAGCCCGCTCGTGGTGTCGCCCGAGGCCCTGTCGGACAGCCTCGTGCTCTTTCTCCCGGAACGCATCGACGAGTGCGACCTGCTGGCGGCCATCCGCCTGGGCGTGGATCGGGGGCGAGCCGCCGTGGAGGCCCGTTACGTCCTGCTCGTCGAGGACGATCTGGCCCTGCTCGATGTCATGGCACGACAACTCTGTCAGCAGGGGATCGCCGTTCGAACCGCAACCACCGCCGAGGAGGCGGTTCGGGCGGCCGGGGCCCGGCCCCCTGCGCTCATGGTGCTCGACGTCGGGCTTCCGGAACACGACGGATTCGATGTCGTGGAGACGATGCGTCAGCGACCCGAGTTGCGGGCCATTCCGGTGCTCGTCTACACGGGTCGCGATCTCGTCGAGGAACAGCGCGGGCGGCTGCGACTGGGCCCGACTCGCTTCCTCACCAAGTCGAAGGCCTCCGACGAGGACTTCCGCCGGCTCGTGGCGGAGCTGCGACGGATTCCGCCGGCGCGCGTCGCAGAAACGGCCCGGCCCGCATGAAGGTCCTGATCATCGACGACGACGAAGACATCCGGTCCATTGTGCGGCTGAGCCTCAGTCGCCTGGGCGGCATGGAGGTGGCTGAGGCGGCTCGCGGCCCCGAGGGCGTGCGCAAGGCTCAGGACGGGAAGCCTGACGTGATCCTCCTCGACGTGATGATGCCGTCGATGGACGGCTCCGCGACACTGGCGGCGCTCCGCTCGCAGTCGGCCACCGCCGCAATCCCGGTCATCTTTCTCACGGCCAAGGTCATGCGTCCTGAGATCGAGCGCCTGATGGCCTTGGGGGCGGCGGGCGTCCTGACCAAGCCGTTCGATCCCCGCACCCTGCCGGCCGACGTGCGGGCGCTCGTCGGTGCCCGGCCCGGTGCCTGACGCGCGGATCACGTCGCGGCAAAGCCCTTCCGCGTCATCGTTCCCCATCCCTGCCTGCCCCTCAAGTAGTCGACGACACCGACGATCCGCCACCACGTCGCGAGCTGCCGGTAGCCGAAGTTTTCCACGACGCCGTACGCGGCGAGCCTGAGGAGATCAGTGACCTTCGGGTATCGACGGAAGGACAGTTCCTCCAGCACCACGGCCGCCACCGAAAGCAACGATCCGTACACCACGGCGGCGAGAAAGAAGAGCGTCGCGAACCGCCAGTCGAGCAGGCCGAAGCCCACCGCGATGGCGGTCACGAGATAGCCCGCGAGCTCGATCATCGGGCCCATGGCCTCGAAGACGACATAGTAGGGCATGGCGAGGAGGCCGACCACGCCGTAGCGCGGGTTGAACAGCATGCGGCGGTGGTAGCCGAGCACCTGCAGTGTCCCCCGCTGCCAGCGGTTCCGCTGGCGGGCGAGCGTTCGCAGGGACTCGGGCACCTGGGTCCAGCACACCGGCTCGGGCTGGAAGACGATGCGGAAGCGCCGGCCGCGCTCGCGGTAGAACCGATGGAGGCGGGTGACGAGCTCCATGTCTTCGCCGATCGTATCCGGTCGGAAGCCGCCGACCTCGACCACCGCGGCGCGTGTGAAGACGCCGAAGGCTCCTGAGATGATGAGCAATCCGTTGATCGCCGACTGGGCGACACGACTGGCGAGGAACGCCCGCAGATACTCGACCGTCTGGAACATCGCCAGCCGACTGCCGGGGAGCCTGACCTCGGTGACCCGCCCGCGCTCGACGCGGCAGCCGTTCGCGATGCGGACGATCCCGCCCGCCGCGATCGTGTCGGGATCCTCGATGAAGGGCAGCACCGCGCGCGCCAGTGCGTGCTCCTCCAGCAACGAGTCGGCGTCGATGACGCAGACGAGCGGATAGCGCGCGGCGTTGATGCCCGCGTTGATCGCGTCCGCCTTTCCGCCGTTCTCCTTGTCGATTAGGACGAGGTCCGGGTGGGCGAGCGACAGGTAGATGCCGCGCACCGTCTGCGTGGTAATCGGCTGGGCGTGGCTCACCGGCGCCCGCACCAGATCGAACTCGCGCCGGCCCACGTCGAGCGTGCCGTCGGTCGAGCCGTCACTCACGACGATGACCTCGAACTGGGGGTAGTTCAGGAGGAGCAGGGAGCGCACGCTGTCGGCGAGTGTCGCCTCTTCGTTGTACGCCGGCGCGACAATCGATATGGCGGGCGTAGCCGGCGATCGCATGACGGCTTCGAGGTCTCGAACGGTCCAGCGGTGCCGGTGCTGCCGCAGCCGGACGTACGCGATGCCGCAGAACGAGAGATACAGGGTATTGAGGGCGAGGAAGTAGCCGATGATCGCAACATCGAGAAGGGCGAGGCTGCTGGAGAGGGCACCCTGCGCCATCTTCAGGCTCGCGCGGCGATCGGTGGCCACGACCACAGCATCTGGCGCGCCAGGTCGCCGGCCTGACCTTCATTCCCGGCACGGGCCTGGAGCGCCGCCAGTCCCGCTCCGCCCAGCCGCCGCAACGCCCCGGCCGCCTGCGCCGCCGGCAGCCATTCATCGTCGAGCCGTTCGGCGAGGTAGTCGACGGCCGCTTCGCGCCGGCCGCGGCCCAGCGCGCGGGCCGCCATCGCGCGCACCAGGGGATCCAGATCGCTGAGCGCCCGCAGCGCGAAGTAATAGCCCCGATCGTCGAGGCCGATGGATCCAAGGGCGTCCAGCGCGGCCGCGCGCACGTCGCTGCGCGGGCTTCCGCACCAGTGCAACAACGGATCGACCGCCGCGGCCGTACCGATCAGGCCGAGGATGTCGATCGCCGCTTTCAGGCGGTCCGGATGCGCGCGCGCAAGCTCGATGACGGCCGGCGTCACCGCCGGCCCGAGGTTTCGAAGCGCGTCGACCACCCGCACGCGCTGGTGCCGGGAGCCGTCGGCGAGCTGTTCGAGGAGCGCAGGGATCGCGCGCGGGTCGCCGAGCCGTCCCGCCGCTTCGACCGCCGCCGCGCGCACCTCCCCGTGCCCGTCATCGAGCGCCCGCATGATCGAGGGCAGCGCCGACCGCTCCTCGACGAATCCGAGCGCTCTGACGCCGGCCGCGCGCAGCCACCAGCGCCGATGTTGCAGATCCGCCAGCCAATCGTCGACCAGGCCGATCGCCGCCGCCGCATCGCGCACGCGCAGGGCCAGGTCGCCGTGGGCCGCCTGCAGCGGCGCCAGCAGTAGGCCGCCGACGATCTGCCGGTGACACGCCGGCGTGCGGCGCAGCCGCTCGAGCGCCTGTTGAGATGAACCGAGCTTCATGACGGCGTCGACCAGCGGTCGATACCGCGCGATCAGTGTCCGACGCCGCCGGGACGCCAGGTCACGAACCACGCGCTGGAGGACGAGATACGCAAGGAGCACGCCGAGCAGCGATCCGCTGATCAGTAGAAACGGCACGAGCACTCGACGAAGAAGATCGGCAATCTCCAGCATACGCCCACATCCTATGCCCGCGCGCACGCTTCATGATGTGCTCAACTGAACAACGGGTTCAGTGGCCATGAGCTATGGTCGACGCATGGGCCCGAACGGGCCGAAGGCGGCAATTCTCGGAACCACGATGACCTTCCGGCGACAGGCGCGCATCAGTGCGGTGCTGGCGATGATGGCGTGCGTGGCCGCGCCGCTCGACGCGGGTCAGATCCGGCCTGCGCCGCCTCGCGCCGGCGAGGTGGCGCCGAAGCCCCCGGCGGAGGCGGCCGACGTCGTGTCCAGGGCGCGCGGACTGGCGGTCGCGGGCCAGTGGGCCAGCGCCGTGGAAATGCTGGACGCGTATCTGGCCGGGTCGCCCGGCGACCTCGACGCACGCGTGCTGCTGGGCACGGTCCTCTCGTGGGAAGGGCGCTACGATGAGGCGCGCAAGGAGTTGGAGGCGGTCCTCAGGAAGAGCCCCACGAACGACGATGCCCTGCTCGCCAGCATCAACGTCGAGCTGTGGTCGCATCGTCCCGGGCGGGCCGAGGCCCTGGCGCGCCGGGGGCTGCACCGGCATCCGTCCGATCCGCAGTACCTGCTGGCGCAGGCGCGTGCCCTGATAGCGCTGAACCGCTGGACGGA
>Ga0307373_10011565_pt1 | contig 12759 bp, 9 predicted proteins | sample OX2MG_FD_202534 | JGI IMG/M metagenome (GOLD analysis project Ga0307373, IMG submission 202534) | Soil microbial communities from Risofladan, Vaasa, Finland - OX-2 | ecosystem: Environmental > Terrestrial > Soil > Coastal area > Acid sulfate soil | place: Finland: Risofladan, Vaasa | collected... | reverse complement strand
GATGGTCTTTACTGTCCTGGGCGCCGTCGCAGAACTCGAACGCAGCTTGATCGCCGAGCGGGTTAAGGCGGGTCTGCGGAACGCACGCGCCAAGGGAAAGCGGCTAGGACGGCCGAAAGTCGCCGTGAGTGCCGTGACAATTGGTTCCTTGCGCTTACTTGGGCGTTCGTGGCGCGAGATTACCGAAGAAACAGGAGTCAGCAAGGGATCCGCCCAACGGGCATTTTGTAGCTTGCCCAAAAACGTATGATTTGCGAGGGACAGTGTTTCTAACCAGAAATGCCTGATTTCAGTATGGTTCCTTTGTCAAGGGCGGGTTTCTGGGCACCCTGTCTTCAGAAACGGGAAGACCGCGATGCCGCAGCCAGGTGCTTCTCCCGGACGGGGTCTCATGGTTGGCCCACCTTCTTGGCTAGCCCAGGTAGCCATGTCCTTAGCTCTTCAGGCGTCGCGAACGGATATTTCCCGACCGCGATCTTTGAGGTTGCCCTTGCAATGCGATATGTATTCCGCTTAAGCCCATCATAACCAAATGCACTCTCCGCCGCGGTTGCGAGGCAACTTACCCACTCCACGATCCACAGAACATCACGTTCCAGTTGCGGCGACTTAATGCCTTGGCCTGTTATCTGGCCGTGAATCAGTTTATTCCGATACTTCTTTATTCGGGCCAACTCACGCGAGAGTTCGGCATAACGCGAACCGAGGAGGTCCGGCACCGACGTTACGCCGAGCGCCTCGATGCCCGCGATGAAGGTTTCCGGACAGAGTTCTCGGCTCTCTGCGAGAACAGCGATGGCCTCATCAATCTTGTCTACGCTAATCTTGGGATGTTGAAACACAAAGAAGCAGAACAAGCGCCTCAATTGTTTTTCATACTTGACCCACGAGAGAATCAATGCGTCCACGCGTCCGGTCTTTCCTGTCGAGTGCCACAAAGTCTCGACAGTAGCGAACTCTTGCTCGAGTCGTGCCGGGATAATCAGCTTGAGCATTCAGACGACCTGCTCAGCCTGAGCATCCGGCTTTTTCAAGTCGTTTGCCAGGGTGTATGGCAGGCTGTCAAAGCACTGCGGCCAGGAAAGACCTAACGTCTGTAGCCAGCGCTCGGCTTTCACGGCTTCCGGGTCGCTGTCAGTCGAGGTTTCGATGAAGTTGTACATTTGTTCGACCCGGCCAACTAACTCCTGGAAACCTTCTAGCGGCACAATTCTCAGTTCATCTGTTGGATTACTCTCCGCAGACACCGGCAGTTGTTGGCCGACGATCGCCTGGAAAAAGGTCTCGCCGGGGAACTTCTTTGTCACGTAAACAAGATTGTCGTGGAACTGACCGATGTCATCCTTTTTCTGGTATTGCGAATCCGCCTTTTTGTTCGTTTTCACTTCCAAAGCAACGCACGATTTCGACGAAGTGTACCGCCACAAGACATCGGGACCGGTTTTCTTAGGAGCGCGTTGATTGTCCGGCCGAGTGGATTCCAGACCCAGCAATCTGCCGAGTTCAGCCAACGCGGCCTCGGCCGCGTTAGTGTTTTCGCCATATGCAAGATCGCGCTTCACGGAGCTAAGCGCCTTCTGAACCGCTGCAGGGTTGGCCGCCAGCTCGGCTATGCGATTGGCCTGCACTCCTGGTCGCGGATTGGACACGCTCGTTAGAACAGACCGGCTAGAGATAGCCGGCCTGCCAAGAGCAGCACAGTGATTCGCGGCTTCCAAATAGGACTGCGTCGCAGCAACGCTTTGACCTGTCATTTCCTGCGCCAAGCCACACCAGTGTCCATACCAAGCGGCCAATTTTTTGTCCGATGGGTATATAGAATCCGCGAGTTTTCGGATTGATCGTGCAGCGCCAGCGAAGTCTCCCTGCCAAAGCGGCAGAAACGCAGATCCTTCTCGACTTGCCGCATCAACCAGCCACGAGGGCGGCGACGGGCGCGTCGCAGTGTCATAGTCACGAATCGAACTGTTATATATCCGGTCCCATTCACGGTCCCCCATCAAGATACCCTCAATAAGATCTTCGTAAGTCGCATCACCGGCTTCGACCAGGTCCCTGAGCTGAATGCCGAGCTGAATCTGGCGTTGCAGCAAGTCAGGGAGGAAAGCTTGATGCGACGGATTTCGCAACCAACTCTGTAATTCGCCGCCGCACAGGACAACAACACCGTGGTCCGTGTTGCTTCGGAAGATCCGGCCAATAGCCTGGGTTAGTCGAATCGCCGTCGTGCTGGTGCGCGTATTCGCAAGGTTTAGACTTTGATCGATGAATCGCTCGATGGCGAAAGAGCCGACTGGAATGCCGTCCAAGACGAGAACGCGACATGCATCTCCCGGAAGGTCGATACCGTCGTATCGGGCGGCCATGACCATCTTTTCTGGAACCGGTGCCGCCTTGAAGCGCTCGACACCGGTCTGACCAGTGCTTCCGTCGTATAGATCGGCAATGCCAATCCATGTTTCAGCCTGTTTCTTGGAAGGTGCAATCACGCACGCCTTATAGGAATCGATGACGTTCTTTGCCCATTGCTGCTGCTCTTCGTCGGTTGAACCCGAAGCGAGCACAAAGAGCCGTTGAGAGTCACCGGACTTTCCCCCTGGACGGATTACGTGGGCCTTCTCAACCCCGAACGTTTGAGAGAATTGGACCGGGGAAGGCATCGTCGCGGTGAGATAGATTCTGCGGGGATTCGGAAAAAAATACCCGAGCGTCGACAGAGGAAGCGATACCGGAGAGATTTCCACTGCGGCGGCCGAAATCAGGATCGCACAACGGTTGAGCCGATCACGCAGGTGTTCCCATGCAAATAGGGTTGACTTATTTTCGGCAACACCCTCCTCGACCAGAATCTGTGTGAGCTTCTGCCACTGCCGATTGATTTCAAAGCCAGGGATAAAGAGCAGCGGCACCCAATCCCCACTGCGGATCGCGGCGAGTTCTTGCGCGTGGCCGCTTTTTTCAAGGTACGGCCTAAAAAGCTCAATGACATTCGAAAAGGCCGAACCTGAGGAACCAAGACGGAGCGTAAAGCTCCCGCGAATGTTAGGTCCCGCAACATGAGCGTCATCAAGAATGAATGCGCAAACTTCCTTCTTCCTAAAAATACTCTTGCCGTTGAAAACAGCGGCGTAATTGGTCAGGCAAGGCCCGTAGGCACCACTGAAGATGTGCTCGTTCGACCAGTTTCCCTCATAGTACGTGGCCACTTCGAGACCGCACTCTTCGGCGCGCATCCGGGCCTGCTCGATCAGTTGGATCGTGGGGCAAACGTATAAGACTTGACCAGCCGTTTCGTTCACTAGCGATTGAGCAATTAATATGCCAATGAGCGTCTTGCCGCCGCCGGTGTTCATCTCGATGACGACGTCTCGTTTTTGTCGGACTGCGTCCCAACTCCGAAGCGCTTCAGATTGCGGATCCCATATGTTTTCAACCGTTCCGCGGAGCGTGAGGGTTTCGAAGATCTTAAGCGGATTTGTTTCCTTCGACCGCTTCTTGGGCGTGACTTTTAGGCCCGTCAGTTTGCTGGTCATGCCTTTGATGTTACCTCCTGATTGAGCGTATCTGAGTATCTGTTTGCCTCTTCTCCAAAACCTTGGCGCCGTTTGCTAACCATGCTTGAGAGAATCGTTTTCACAAGACTGTCGGCAATGCAAAGCGCGTTCGAACAACGCTGAGCTGGGCGCCTGATCTCGTCGGGCACTAATGGTTTATTGTCTTCCATAATCGTACAATCATCCAAGAGGCAGTGCGCGGTGCTCCGCAAATTTATCTCCATTAAGAACGTTGGCCGTTTTCTAAACTGCAACGCGACGGGGGACGTTGAGCTCAAACGCTACAACCTGATCTTCGCCGAAAACGGCCGCGGCAAGACAACATTGTGTGCCATCCTGCGTTCTCTGCAGTCAGGTGAAGCCGCGCACATAATCGGCCGTACGACGCTAGCCGGCACAGACCCGCCCGAGATCGAAATTCGCACAGACACGGGAGTGGCTGTCTTCCGCCAAAGCCTATGGACAACCGTCATTCCCGATATTGCAATTTTCGACTTCACATTCGTATCCGAAAACGTCCACTCCGGAGAAATTGTCTCAATCGAGCACAGAAGAAAGCTCTACACCGTTATTGTCGGCAAACAGGGCGTGGACCTCGCCCACAAGATAGACGTGTTCGACGGGAAGAGCCGCGCGAAGGCTTCCGAGATTGGCGAAAAACACGCCGCTGTGCAGGGGTTTGCACCACGTGGAATGACGGTCGAGGTTTTCATCGCACTTGAGGAGGACGCGGCGATCGACGACAAAATCGCCACCAAAGAAAAGGAACTCGATGCTGTCAAACAGACAGTACAGATAAGAGACCGTGCTGGCCTCACGAACCTGACTTTGCCTGCCTTCGTCCGCACGAACCTGGAAACACTTCTCGGCAAGACCATCGAAGGCGTCGCCGCTGATGCTGAGAGGCGCGTTACGGACCAGATTCGAACCCACGCCATGCACGGGCGCGGGCAGGCCTGGCTATCCGAGGGAGTCGGATACGTGCAGACCAACACATGCCCGTTCTGCAATCAATCCCTGGACGGCGCCGCGGCTCTCATTGCCGCCTACAGGGATTTCTTCAGCCAAGAATACAATGCGCTTCGCGGCGAGATTGTCGTTTTGCGCCGGCATCTCGAAACTATCCTCAGCGACCGTGCCATTGCCGAGTTTGAAAGAATTCTCGATCAGAATCTTGCTGCCATCGAGTTCTGGACAAGGTTCTGCGAAATTGCTCCGCCCGCGCTAACAGACGGTACGGCAGGGGAAATCCTCCGCGCGCTCCGGCAAACCACCCTGGCGCTTCTTGACCGCAAAACCGCAGCACCGCTTGAGAGAGCCGTTCCCGACCAGGCTTTCAACGACGCTCACGCTGCATTTGTTCGGCTGCAAGAGGCCGTCACCGGTTACGATCATGCGGTTGCGGCAGCGAACGCCATCATTACAGCCAAGAAACGGACTACTGGTGCAGCTGATGTCAGAACCGTCGAAGCGGCTCTCACGCGTCTGCGGGCAATCAAGTCGCGCCACGAGCCGGACGCGAGAAAGGCCTACGACGAACTTATCCTCGCGCAACTGGAAAAGAAAGCAATTGAGGACAACAAGGCGGCCGTCCGCAAGCAGCTTGACGAGTACACGGAAACGGTCATCGGCCGTTACGAGCAGACTATCAACCAGCTCCTCGACGATTTCAATGCCGGTTTCCGCATCACAGGCACCAAGCATGCCTATCCCGGCGGCGTCGCGAGCTCCACGTACCAGATTCTTATCAACAATACGCCCGTGGACCTCGGCGATGCTGATACCCCTCTCGACCGACCGAGCTTCAGGAACACATTAAGCGCGGGCGACAGGAGCACACTCGCTCTTGCATTCTTCCTTGCCCAACTGCGTCACGACCCCGACCGGGCTGCAAGAATCGTAATCTTCGACGACCCATTCAACAGCCAGGACAGCTTCAGAAAGGATTGCACTGTTCAGAAGATCAGAAGGTGCGGTGAGGAATGTACCCAACTCATCGTGCTCTCACACGACCAGCGATTCCTCAAGCGGATCTGGGACCGCCTGCAGGTCGCCCACACTGCCGAACGCAAATGTCTTGAAATGGTCCGCATCGGCCAACAAAACACAACGATCTGCGAATGGGATATCGAGACGGCGACACAAGATGCATACAGAGCTGACCGCAACGCACTCACGGATTATTACCACGCCCGCGAAGGCCAGCCCCGCGACGTCGTCCAAAAGATTCGACCCGTACTGGAAACCTATTGCAAGAATCTCGGCGCCGGTGCTCTCGCTGAAACAGACACCCTTGGCGTCATCGTCGGGAAAATCCGTGCCGCCGGCTCAGGGCACCAGCTTTTTCCACTGTGCGACGGCCTGGACGAGATGAACGAGTACACGAAGCGGTACCATCACGGCGAAAACGCGCACGCTGCCATTGAGCCCATCAGTGACGCGGAGCTACAGGGCTACGTCCGGCGTACCCTGGAAATGACCGGGGGATGCTGACTACTACCCCCCTTGCCACTTCCTCTCCCGCATAGCCCCGCCTGCACCGACCCGAATCGGGTAGAAGCCCGCAAGTGCCGCGGCCCAGGCAGCCGGATCGATCATGGAACATTCGAGATGCCCTAAAACATCTGTATCTGGGCAGGCGAAATCCGCGATCTAAGCCGTGTCTTCTCATACGCCACAAGGGTCTGAATCGTGAAGGTTTTTGGGCAAGCAGATTCCTGCGGGCGGTTTTATAGCCTCGAATGTGGCGAAAGTACCCTCAGACTGCGGGAATGGCCGCTCTCCGATCAGTCAAGTAACTTCCGGTTTGCCGACACGTCCAAGTTGCCCTGTCGGAGGTTGGCTAACTTGCAGCAAACATCTTGCTTGTCCTATCCATTTCGGGAATGCCCAAATCCTTATCGCTCAGCCCCCGATTTCGTCCTGACACCTAATACAAAACTATGACAGACAGAAAGGGTCCGAACTGGCTATACTCACCGCTATGGGCAGTCTTCCTACGATCATTCAGGGAGGTATGGGTGCCGGAGTATCCAACTGGCAGCTTGCCCAGGCAGTATCGCGGCTCGGGCAGCTCGGAGTGGTTTCTGGAACCGCGCTGGATCAAATCTTCGCCAGGCGCCTGCAGGATGGTGATCCGGGAGGGCACATGCGCCGCGGCCTTGACCATTTTCCTTTCCCCGTCATGGCCGAACGCGCGTGGAGCAAATTCCATGTTCCCGGCGGCAAACCGGCGAGCACGTCTTACAAAACCCTGCCGATGCACATAAAAGACACACCGCGCGAGTTGAACGAGCTGTGCATCGTCGCCAATTTTGTGGAAGTCTTTCTCGCTCGTGAAGGCCACGACAATCCAGTCGGAATCAACTATCTGGAAAAAATTCAGATACCGCATTTGCCTTCGTTGTATGGCGCGATGCTCGCCGGTGTCGGTTATGTCCTCATGGGCGCGGGCGTTCCGCTAAAGATTCCTGGGGTGCTTGATCTCTTGTCTTGCCACAAACGCGCAACGTACACCCTCCACGTCACTGGCGCCGAGGAGGGTGATGATACTGTGATGACGTTTGTTCCCTCGGAATTCATGGAACGTGGTCTTCCGCCGCTGGTCCGGCCCAAGTTTCTTGCCGTCATTGCCTCGAATACTCTCGCCGCCACGATGCTGAAGAGGGCCAACGGGCGAGTGGACGGATTCGTCATCGAAGGACCGACCGCCGGAGGCCACAACGCGCCTCCCCGCGGGAAGATGCAGCTTGATGAAGCAGGAGAACCAATTTACGGAGAACGCGATCAGGTTGACCTCGGAAAGATACGCGACCTCGGTCTGCCGTTTTGGCTTGCAGGAGGATATGGTTCAGCCGAAAAAGTCCGCGAATCCCTAGCCGTTGGCGCAACAGGCGTTCAGGTAGGCACGGCGTTTGCGTATTGCGCAGAGTCGGGTTTGAGGGAAAACTACAAGCAAGCCCTTTTGGCAAAAGTTATCTCGGGCGCTGCGCGAGTCGTCACCGATTCGCTGGCTTCTCCAACTGGTTTCCCGTTCAAGGTTGCGCAGTTGGAAGGCACGCTATCAGATCGCGACGTCTATTCAGCCAGGCCGCGCATTTGCGATCTCGGTTATTTGCGCGAGGCCTACAAAGACCCTGACGGTAAGATTGGTTACCGCTGTCCCGGCGAGCCGGTGACCGTGTACGTCTCAAAGGGGGGAAAACAGGAAAATACAGTCGGGAGAACGTGCCTTTGCAACGCGTTAATGGCGACGATCGGACATCCCCAGGTTCGGAGCGGTCGGTACGTTGAGAGAGGGCTAGTGACCTCCGGGGATGACTTGACCGGAATTGCGCGATTCCTTTCGCAAGGCAAGCCAATCTACCGCGCCGCGGACGTGGTGAATAAACTCCTCAACGGTTGATCCAATGCTGCACCGTATTTGTTCCGCGTGGCCCGCGCCATTGCCGAGCTGTAAGCCCCAGTGGAAGCCTGATTGAGGGCGAATGACGGGCTATTCGGAAGTAATGCACATTCTCTGCATCACGCGCCACGACTGCCTCAGCCTGGGGCGTGTTTCCTCAATTGGCTCTCAGTGCGCACCTTCAGTTGCCCAATAACCCTCCTCCAATTCAGTCCGTAGGTGATTGATTTAGCTTGCCTGAAATTTGCCAATATCCTTGCCCACAAACACATGTTTCTGGTGCGCGTGGGTAATCCTCTCCGGCTGTCCAGGGTCTGCAAACCGCAAGTATTTTCCTCTCGTCGTCGATAAATTACATCGCTACGTTTTCCGGTGGCGCTTTTTTTTGGCATGGGCGATGAGGGGGGCGGTGAGTTTTTCGTAGAGGGCGAAGAGGTGTTCGACGCGCTGGCGGTCGTTGTCGAAAGGCTGCGGACGGTAGCAGAGGTCAACGGCGCGGTCGAGGTTAGCGTGGGCTTTGACGAGCGCGGGCGGCATCGCCAGGGGATCATAAAGGTCGGCGAGCGTCGAGTCGGGGAACTGCTTGCGTGCGTCGAGCACGGCTTGCGCGGCGGCTTCCACGGCGGCGCGTTGTTTGGCGCTCGGCCCTTCGGGCCACGGGAAGTTGTTGTAGACGAGTGAGGCAGAATAGCGATAATCCGATTTTAGGCGTCCACAAACTTGGCGCACCCACGCCATGTGCGTCGCGGAAGAGAGCACACCGAAATGGTATAGTGTCGCATCTGGAATTGCGGAACAACTGTCGTGGAGAATGACTGTTGGGTCGAAGTAGTCGAAGGGGACGTACTTTCGGGCTTCTGACGTATGCCGTGGAATTACGATGTAACGGCTGGTGGGCTGCCGAATTTCAGCGAAGAGCGCCGGTTGGTTAGCTTTCTCGCGGGTGGGCTCTTTCTTGCTAGCGAGGCGAAAGTCGCGGACGGCCGCCACTCGGTCCTTAATGCCTTCAATGTTGCGGATGTCGGCGGGCGGCGCGTCTACAAGCCAAAGACACCAGCGAGGGATTGAGTGCAGATACTCTTGGGCGCAGAGGAGCGGGCGAATATATTGCTTAGCTCCTGGATTTTCAGCCAAGAATTTCGCGCGATCTTCTTCTTCGATTATTAGATGTCCCCCGTCAGTCGGTTTGTTGCCGTAGATGCAGCTTGGCACCTGCGAAATCGGACGGCTGCGTGAAACAACGGCCACATCGGGTCCTTCAACAAGGTAAGGGCTAACATTCTTGGCTGGGCTTATCGTCGCGTTCTCTTCTTCGTAGTCGTAAATCCGCTTGTTCGTACTGTCGAAGGCGCCGAACCCTATGATGACAACATGGACGTGTGCTTTGCCACGTGCTTCGCTTTCCCATTTGAACGTACGATGAGCGAAATGAATTTTCAGACCGAAACGTTTAAACAACGGATTCCAAAGAGGTCCCACTTGCTCGCCCTGACTGATTGAGTTAGTCGAAACGAATCCGACCTGAATGCTTGTTCCCTGAATGTAGTCGGCGGCCTTGCGATACCAGCCAGTGACATAATCGAGAAGGCCGACGCCGCCCGTTTCGCCCCAGACGAGTTCCATGTCCTGCCCTTGCTCGGGGTTCATCAAATGCTTTCCTACAAAGGGTGGGTTGCCGAGGATGTAGCTGCATTTGTCAGGAGGCAGGATTTTTTTCCAGTCGAGACGAAGGGCATTGCCGCAGACGATGGTGGGGGATTTTTTTAGCGGCAGGCGGACGAAATACTGGCCGAACGCTAAGGAGAGGCGGTTGTTCATCTGGTGGTCCATGAGCCACATGGCGACTTCGGCGATGCGGGCGGGCCATTCGGTGATCTCAATGCCGTAGAAAGCGTCGACGTCAATGAGGGAGAGCGTGTGAATATCAAGATTGGGCTGCGCGCCGGGGAAAAGCAGCTTGAGAATTTCGATTTCGAGCAAGCGCAGTTCGCGATAGGTGATGACGAGGAAATTGCCACAACCGCAGGCGGGATCGAGGAATCGCAAACGCGAAAGTTTTTCGTGAAAGCGCTTCAGCTCGGCTTTGTTGCCTTTGGCGCGCTCGAATTCGGCGCGCAGATCATCGAGGAAAAGCGAGCGGATGACTTTGAGGATGTCGCGTTCACTGGTGTAATGCCCGCCGATTTGCCGGCGCTCGCGCGGCTCCATGACAGCCTGAAAGAGCGAGCCGAAAATGGCGGGGGAGATGCGCGACCAATCGAAGCGCGTGCAGGCCAGCAGCGCGTCGCGCATGTCGCGATTGAAGTCCGCAAAGCCGAGCTTTTCAGCGAAGAGATCGCCGTTGACCCACGGAAACGCGGCGAGGGCTTCGTCGAGGTTTGTCTGGCGTTTTTCCTTGGGAGTATCCAGAACCTCGAAAAGCCGGGCCAGATGCAAGCCGAGGTCGGAGCCGTCCTGCGCGGTGCGGTCAAGCAAGTAGAGGTGGAAGGCTTCGCGTTCGAATATGCCGGTGTCCTCGGCGAAAAGGCAAAAGAGGATGCGGACGAGGAAACGCTCGAGTTGGTGCCCAGAATAGCCACCAGCTTCCATCTCGTCATGCAGACGGCCCATGATTTCGACAGCTTCGAGGTTGATGGGGTCCTGCTCTAGGAATTTGTGCTGCTGATAGCCAGCGATGAATGCGAAGTCCTGAATGTGTTTGTGAAATTCGGCGAGTGGGAATTCGATAGTGTCGATGCGGCGATTGTTAAATGGCGGCAAGTTTGGCCGTTCTTCGTAATCGAGATCGTGGAGCGCGATGCGCGCAAAGTCGGAGACGATGACGTATCGGGGAATTTCGTTGACGCGGCCTTCGCGCGCAAGGTCCTGAATGTAGCGAAAGGCTTGCGATTCGGCCTTGCCGAGGTCTTTGCCGAGGCTTTTGTGCTCGACGAGAACAATTTTGGGCCAGAACAAATCGATGTAGCCGTAGTCGCCGGAGATTCCCTTTACAGGTTCTTCGAAGCTCGCGACGACGCGGCGGCGGACGCCGAAGACGTTGAAGAATTCATTCCAGAAGGTTTGCTTTTCTGCTTGTTCGCTTTTGACGCCTGTCCATTCCTTTGAAAAGGCGATGGCGCGATGGCGGATTTCGTTCCAGGAGAGCGGCACGGGTGGATAATACCAGAGCCGGGCCGAGCATTCAGTGAAGGATTCTAAACAGAAGATCGTGGCAACGCCGGCGGCGGGGTTAGCGTTCAGCCGTGAGATTTCGCTGCGGTCGTCGGTAAATTTAATTTCGCAAGCCGTACCAGCCTGAATCGGCACGGCCAGCCAAAGAGCTAGCAGGGACGGGAAGAAGGTCAGTATAATAGTTTGCTTCGGGAGCCACGGATGTTCGTCACCAAACTCATTCTGAAGAATTGGCGGAATTTCCGCTCGGTTGACGTCGAACTTGGTCTCAGAGTTTTCGTCGCGGGACCAAATGCCTCCGGCAAGTCCAACCTGCTCGATGTGTTTGCTTTTCTCAAAGACGTTGCAAAACCTGGCGGTGGTTTGCAGAACGCGGTTACTGAACGCGGAGGGATCTCGAAGCTTAGATGCCTCGCGGCAAGACAGTATCCGGACGTTGAGATTGAGGTGCATCTCGCCGATAACGGTAAGAGGTGGTCCTATGCGATCGGCATCAAGCAAGAAGCTCGTGGCTATCGGCAACCCTACCTTGCTTACGAGAGAGTCACCAAGGGGGGGCAATCACTTCTGGCGCGGCCCGACGAATCGGATTCGAAAGACCGTCTTCGTCTCACTCAGACACACCTTGAGCAAATAAGTGCGAACGCTGAGTTCAGGGACTTGGGTCGGTTTTTTGATTCCGTGACGTACCTCCATTTGGTTCCCCAACTCCTGAGGCACCCTGAAGCCTTCTCCGGACCTGGCATTCCGGGAGATCCTTACGGTCGAAGTTTTCTCGAGAGGGTGGCCAGAACTTCCGATGGCACGCGGAAGGCAAGGCTGAGGAAAATTGAGGCAGCTCTACGCGTAGCGGTGCCACAGTTGAAAGAGCTCACCGACGTTAAAGACGAGACGGGCATCCCACACTTGGAAGCGGTGTATGAGCACTGGCGTCCGCGGGGCGCGAAGCAAAGGGAGGACCAGTTCTCAGATGGTACTCTGCGACTGATAGGGCTGTTGTGGTCTCTGCTTGACGGTGATTCCATGCTACTCCTGGAAGAGCCTGAGCTTTCGCTCAACTCCGGGATCATTCGAAAATTGCCGGCGTTGATGTACAGAATCCAGAGGCAGAAAAAACGCCAGATAATGCTTACTACGCACAGCTCCGATCTGCTTTCCGACGAAGGAATCGGTGCCGAAGATGTATTGCTGTTGACCCCGGGCGAGGAAGGCACGAGAGTGGAATTGGCCTCCTCAATTAAAGAAGTGAGAGATCTCCTGGAAGGTGGTCTAACTATCGCTGACGCGGCGCTACCGCGGACTGTGCCGAGCGACATTTCACAGTTGGACCTCTTTGAATGACCAACCCGATTCCCATAAATTTGGCGTTCGAGGACGCTTTAACAGAGTCGCTGGCACTTAAAATTCTTCGGACTATTCCAATCGACTACGCCACCAAAACGGTCTACAACCGCGGTGGTTACGGATATCTCAAGCGAACCATCGACGGCTTCAATAACGCCGCCAAGGGTGCACCGTTCGTAAGCGTCCGGTTTGGGCCGTGTGGACACGAGCGGGGTGAGTGGAGATGATGACCTTTGTGGATGCGATGATCGTGTCCACGAAGGTGAATCGTGGACACTTCGCAGC
>Ga0307373_10011564_pt1 | contig 12760 bp, 8 predicted proteins | sample OX2MG_FD_202534 | JGI IMG/M metagenome (GOLD analysis project Ga0307373, IMG submission 202534) | Soil microbial communities from Risofladan, Vaasa, Finland - OX-2 | ecosystem: Environmental > Terrestrial > Soil > Coastal area > Acid sulfate soil | place: Finland: Risofladan, Vaasa | collected... | reverse complement strand
GCCGCCGAGTACCCGCCAAGCAGGATCCCGATGGGATATCGGAACACCATCTGCGCAAGCAGGAGCGCAATCGCCAGGTGGAGGGCAATCGATGCCGCGAAGCCGCCGGGCGACCGTTTCCGGCGATCGAATTGCCGGATCACGTCACGCCCGCGGTGAGGGATTGGAGCACGCGGCCGGCGCGGCGCGCCGCCTCGCCCAATCGCTCGGGATTCGTGATGAACGAGATGCGGAAGAACCCCTCGCCCCCCTGGCCGAAGCCGGAGCCGGCGAGCACGATCACCCCCTCGTCCTCGAGCAGCCGCTCGGCGAACAGCGCGCTGGGAATTCCCTCGGGGAGCGGGATCCACAGGTACATCGTGGCGCGCGGCGTCTCGCATTCGAAACCGGCCGCGCGAAACGCCGCCACGGCAGCGTCGCGGCGCTGCCGGAACACGGCCACGTTGGCCGGCACGAACTCCGCGTAGCTGTCCAGTGCCGCCACGGCCGCCGCCTGCACCGCCTGGAACGAACCGGTGTCGGTGAACGATTTGACGCGGGCGAGCGCGGCCGCGATCTCGGGCCGGGCCACGGCCCACCCACAGCGCCACCCGGTCATGTTGTAGGTCTTGGACATCGAGTGGAATTCGATGGCCACGTCGCGCGCGCCGTCGATCTCGAAGATACTCGGCGCCACGTACCCGTCGTACGTCAGTTCGCTATATGCATTATCATATACGAGCAGGAGGTCCAACTCGCGGCAGCGGCGCACCGTGCGTTCGAGGTAATCGCGCGGGGCGACGGCCGACGTCGGGTTGTTCGGATAGTTGAGGTAGACGATGCGCGACCGGCGGAGCACGTCGGCGGGCACGTCGTCCAGCTCGACGAGAAAGTTGGTGCGCGGCCGGAGGGCGTACGTGTACACCTCGCCGCCGGCGAGCCGCGTGCCGCCGGCGTACGAGTTGTAGCCCGGTTCGGGCACGATCGTGGCCTGCCCCGGATCGACGTACGCCAGCGCGAGGTGGGAGATGCCCTCCTTGCTGCCGATGAGCGGCACCACTTCACGCATCGGGTCGAACCGCAGTCCGAACCGCTTGGCCATCCACGCCGACACGGCCTCACGGAACTCCACGAGCCCGATGCCGAATCCGTAGCGGTTCATGGCGGGCACGGTCGCCGCCTCGGCCAGCCGCCGCTGCGCTGCGGGCGGCGGCATCAGATCCGCGTCGCCCGGACCGAGATCGATCACGTCCACGCCCGCCGCCAGCAGCTCGCGCTTGCGCTGCGTGGCACGGGCCATGGCGTACTCGGGCAGGGTGTCCAGGCGATGCGCGGTCTTGAGCACTAGGTGTGCATCCTGACGGGGTTGCGAACGGTGCTGAAGCCCGGAACGTCCACTTGTACCTCGTCGCCCGGGGCAAGGGTCCCGACGCCGGCCGGCGTACCCGTGAGCACCAGGTCGCCCGGCACGAGCGTCATCACCCTTGAGATATACGCTAACAGAGCCGGAATCGTGAAGACCATGTGCGTTGCCGACCCCCGTTGGCGTTCCGTGCCGTTTACTTGGGTGACCACGGAAAGCGACGACAGGTCGGCCGGCGGGGCGTGGGGCGCCCCCACGGCGCAGAACGTGTCGAACCCCTTGGCGCGGGTCCACTGCGAATCGGACCGTTGGAGGTCGCGTGCCGTCACGTCGTTGGCGGCGAACACGCCGCCGATCGCCGAGCGAGCCTGGTCTTCGGACGCGTGGCTGAGCGACCGCCCCAGGAGGATGCCGATCTCCCCTTCGTATTCCACCTGCTTTGACATCGCGGGGAGCACGATGGGTTGCCCCGCCGGAATGAGGCTCGAGGGCGGCTTCAGGAAGATCAGCGGCTCGGCGGGCACGTCGTTGCCAAGTTCCCTGGCGTGTTCGGCGTAGTTGCGCCCTACGCAGACGATCTTGGACGGAAGCGCAAAGGGCAGCGGAGCGGAGGCGGGCATAGCGGGAAGTTAGCGGCTGGCGAGGCCACCGGCCATTTGCGGCCCCTTCACCGGACGCGGCCGGCCGTTGTCGGCGCTAGTCCGCGGCGTAGAAGCGGCGGATCACGGGGCGCAGGTCCTCCCACGGCTCCATGACCCGGAGCGCCGGCGGAAGTCCGCGCAGCAGTTCGGCGCCATACCGTGCCGTGACGATGCGCGAATCGGCGATCACCACGGCCCCGCGGTCGGTACCCGAGCGGATCAACCGTCCGAATCCCTGCTTGAGCTTGAGCGCGGCGTCGGGGATCATGTAGTCCTCGAATGGGTCCCCGCCCCGCTGTTCGATGGCTTCGCAGCGCGCCGCGGTGAGTGGTTCACCCGGCACGCGGAAGGGAATCTTGGCGATCAACAGCGCGCGCAGCGGCTCGCCCGGCACGTCCACCCCCTCCCAGAACGAGGTCGTGCCGAGCAACACGCCGCGCCCCGATTCCTGGAAGCGCGTGAGCAGGCGGTCGCGCGAGTCCTCGCCGTGCACGAGTAGCGGCCACCGGCGCTCCACGTTCTTGGCGCGCAGCAGTTCGGCGGCGCGGCGCACCTCGCGGTGGCTGGTGTACAACACGAATACGCCGCCATCGGACGCATCGGCGAGGTCGAGCAGCATGCGCACCACGGCGTGTGCGTGGCGCTCGACGTCGCGGTTGGGCGCGGGCGTGTCGGTGGGAATGGCGAGCAGCGCCTGGTGCGCGTAGTCGAACGGCGATGGCAGGATGCGCGTGACCGGCTCCAGGTCCGACGTCGTGAGCCCCAGCCGGCCGGCCATGAAGTCGAACCGGCCTTCGGCGGCCAGCGTGGCGCTCGTGACCACCGCCGTCCGGACCCGCGCGAACAGATCCTCGCGCAGAATGGGGGCGAGGTCCAGCGGCACGCTCGATACGGCCACGGCCCGATCTCGGCCGCGCGCTTCGATCCATCGCACGGTCTCGCTGCCCGGGTTGGGATCGAGTGCTTCGCGCAGCGCATCGCCGGCCCCCTGCAGTCGGCGGGAGACGGCGCGCATCTCGGCGAGCATCGGTGCCGCGTCCTCCGCGCGCTGGCTGCCCTCGAGGCGCTCGCGCACCAGCGTCAGCCCCTCATCGAGCAGCGACAGCTCGCCCAGCGTGTTCTCCAGCGATACGCGCAGCCCGCCGCGCCACGCGGGGTGCAGCGCGAAGTCGTCGGTGAGGCGCAGCACCTGCCCGCCCGACTGCGCCAGCAGCTCGTCGAGCACGTCGAACAGGATGGCGCTCTTGTCTCGCGCCGAATGGACAGACGGTGCGAGGCGCTTGCCGATGAGGTCCAGGCTCGCCTCGCCGAGCAGGTCGCGCGCCGATGACAGCCGGGCCACGAGCGTGGGCAGCAGGCCGCGCCCCCTCCGCTCGAGCCGATTGAACAGGCGCTGCAGGCCGCGGCGCGTGACGCTCGCGCCCAGGTGAGCGGCGGCGGCGTCTTCGAGGTGGTGCCCTTCGTCGATCACGATGCGCCGGTACGACGGGAGCACCGCGGCCTCCTGCCAATTCTGCGACGCGCGGCGCACGGCGATGTCGGCCAGCAGCAAGTGGTGGTTCACCACCACGACGTCGGCCTGCGCGGCGGCCCGGCGCGCCTTGAACAGGAAGCAGTCGTTGAAATGCGGGCACTGCATGCGCGTACAGAGGTCCGACTCGGCGGCCACCTCGTCCCAGATCTCGGGCGACGGCGCCGTGACGAGATCGCTGAGCGAGCCGTCGGTGGTGCGGCGCGCCCATTTCGCGATCGACTCGAGTTCGTCCTGCGTGCCGTCCTCGAACAGCGACGAGCCCGACGCCCGCGCCTGCTCGAGCCGCGCCAGACAGAGGTAGTTGCGCCAGCCCTTGAGCAGGGCGAAGCGCACCTTCTGGTCGGTGAGGGCCCGCGCGAGAAAGGGCAGGTCCTTGCGCACGAGCTGTTCCTGGAGGTTGATCGTGTTGGTGGACACGACGGTGCGTTCGCCGTTGGCGGCGGCCCAACGCAGGGCCGGCACGAGGTAGCCGAGCGACTTGCCGATGCCGGTGCCGGCCTCGAGCATCGCCACGCCGCCGTCGTTGTACGTCTGCGCGACCAGCCGCGCCATCTCGCGCTGCGCGGGGCGGTCTTCGTACCGCTGGTGGATGCCGGCCACGGGGCCGCCCGGCCCCAGGTCGCGCGACAGCTGGTCGAGATCGATGGGCCGGGCTTGCGCTTCGTGCGGCACCTCGACCACCACGTACAGGCGGGAGGCGGCGTTGTCGATGATCGCGAAGCCGATGCCGTCGTCGTGCAGGCGCGCGGCCACGGCAAGGTCGGCGTCCGAGGGATCGAGCACGCCCGAGGGGTGGTTGTGCACGAGGATCTCGCCGCGCTGCGCGAACCCGGGCAGGGCCAGCACGCTGGTGACGTCGCCGCGGGAGACGACGCGGCCGGTCTGGAACACACCGTCGGCGTCTTCAGTGCAGACGAAGCACACCTCGCGGCCCCCGGCAAGTCCGATCGCCGCGCGCAGCGCGGCGGCGACTTTGGGGCTGAGGCGCGACTCCGGCATGCCACAAACCTAACCCGTGGGCGGCGGGCACCACAGTTCAGGCGCGGCGGGCGGGATCATCTTGCCGCAGAGGGTCGCGATCTGGATGGTGGAGCAGTTCCAACGAGTGAGTTGCTGTTGCCGTTCAGATCCGCCGCATCCGTCTCATCCGTCAGATTGCAGTTCTGGCACTTGCGCGTGTCGTTGCTGTTGAGGCGTCCTACGTCTTGAGCGGCTTCTTCCTGGCCGCCGGGAACAGGACATTGTTGAGAATGAGCCGGTACCCGGGGGAGTTCTTGTGGAGCGACAGGTCGGTGGGCGGATTGCCGATCGCGTGCTCGGGGTCTTCGGGATCGTGGCCGCCGTAGTAGGTCCACGTTCCCTTGCCGTAGTCGCCGTGGAGGTATTTGACCCACGGCGTGCCCTCCTCGAAGGCCAGCACGACGTCGCTGGGCTTGAGGGTGGTCTTGGTGAAGCTGGTCGTGACCCCATAGAAATCGTTGATCACGCTCCGGTGGTCCTGCACGAGCATCGACGCCACGGGATCGAACTTGGCCGAGAAGTTGAACAGCGTGAACGTGCCCAGCGGCTGACGGCGGGCCGGGTCGTTCACCTGGTGGCCGTCGATGTCGCTCATCGAGTTCACGTAGGGCGACATCTCGAGGTGGGCATCGCGGAAGGCGAGGGCGCGCGACCAGTCCATCTTCCGGTCGGCGTCGGGGTCCATGGGTGTGCCGTCGGAGAAGGGCTGCGCGATGTCCACGTCGTGGCCGGCCAGCGCGAGGTCCAGCGTCTCGGTGGCTCCGCACATCGCGAACAGGAAGCCGCCGTTGGTCACGAACTGGCGGATGCGGTCGGCGACGTCCTTCTTGAGCGCCGGCACATTCGCAAACCCATATTTCCGAGCCGTGGTGAGCGCGGTCTGCACCATCTCGATGAACCAGGGCGCGTCGCGGTACCCCAGATAGAACTTGTTGAACTGCCCCGTGAAGTCCTCGTGGTGCAGGTGCAGCCAGTCGTACTTGCTCAGGTCGCCGTGTTCGACCTCGTCGTCGTAGACCGGCGTGTACGCGATGCCCGCGTACTTGAGCGCGAGCGTCACCGCGTCGTCCCACGGCGCGGCATCGGGCGGCGTGTACACGGCGATGCGCGGCGCTTTCTCCAGCGGCACCGAGTCCATGTTCGAGTCCTGGATGAGCGCGCGCACCGACGCGAGCTTGGCGTCGTCCATCGGCTCGACGGTGACGCCGTCCAGCGCCGCCTCCGTGCGCAGTTCCTCCACGTCGGGCAACAGGAACGACCCGCCCCGATAGTTGAGCAGCCATTCCGATTTGAGCCCGGCCTTGAGCGCCCCGAAGGTGAGCCCGTACGCCTTGAGGTGGTCGGCCTGTGCGTCATCCATGGGCACGAGCACGTGCGCCACGTCGAACCGCGGCAGCCGCACGAAGCGCGCCCCCACGGCGGCCACCGCCATGTGCCGCAGCCAGTCGCGCCGCCTCATGCCTGCACCGCCGCGGCCGCAGGGCGTCCGCCACCCTGGCCGCCCCCGGGAATGGACTGACGGGCCAACTCCAATTCGCGCCGCGCCTGCGGCACGAGCGCGCTCTCCGGATACGTGAGGATCATGTGTTCCAACCGCTGCAAGGCGCCGGCCGCGTTGCCGCTGCGGCGCAACTGGCGTGCCCACGCCAGCTCCGCGCCCGGCGCTTCGGGGCTGTCGGGAAAATCCTTCAGAATGCGCGCCCAGATCCCCACCGCCGCGCTGTCGGCGTGGCGGGCCTCGTCGATGCGCGCCACCAGGGACAGCAGCGCGGACGCCGCATCGGCGTGGCCGGCCGCGGCCTGCGTGAACGCGGTCGCGGCGCCGGTCGAATCGAGCCGCGCCAGGGCGAGGAACGCCCGCCCCACGTCGGGAGCGCTGTCTTCCGGCATGCGCGTGATGAGCCCCAAGGCTTCGGCCAGTTCGGGGGAAGCGTCGGTGGAGTTGCGGAGCATGGCGCGGGCGCCGGACAGGTTTCCCTCGTAGAGCGCCAGCCATCCCGCCGCGTCGCTGGAGTCGGCGTCGGGGCCGGCGCGATCGAGCGCCGCCCGCGCGCGCTCGAGATTCCCCGTGCGCACCCAGCCGAACGCCACCGATCGTTCCAACGCTTCGAGCTGCACCGGAAGCAGCAGGTGCGCGAAGCCCTGCACGAGCGCGTCCGCTTCGGCCGGCTTGCCGGCCGCCGCCAGCGCCCGCACGCGCAGCGGCAGCACCGTTGCCGCAGCGTTGGCCGAATCGACGCCGGACGCGGGGGCGAGGGCGAGCGCCGTTTGCGGATCGCCGGCGTTGAGCGCGGCCGCGGCGGCCTGCAGGGCGAGCGTGGGCGAGGCGCGCACGTGCAGCGCGGCCACGTACGCGTCGCGGGCCAGCGCCCATCGCTCTTCGGCTCCGGCGCGCGCCGCGAAGTCCAGCCACGCATCGATGCTCGCGCTGTCGGGGCGGAGATCCCGCAGCGCGGCCCACGCGTTGCCGGGCGATCCCCAACTCATCTCCAGTTCGGCCAGCGCGCGGCGCGCGCCGAGATCCACCGGCAGCGAGCGGAACGCGGCGCGCACCGAGTCGCGCGCGCCCTCCGGCGCCGGCGCCAGCGCGTACGCCGCCGCCTGGTCGAGATCCGGATTGGCGGCCAGCGCGCCTCGCCACGCCGCGGCCGACGACGCCCACTGGCCGAGCGCGGCGCGCGACTCCGCGAGTTCCATCTGGAGCGACGACGTGGTGCCCAAGGCGAGCCCGGCCAGCCGAATGATCGAGTCCGCCTCGACGGCCCGGCCGTTCTGCAGCAGGAGGCGCGCGTACTCGCGGTACGGATCGGCCGAGCCGGGAATGGCCTGGACCCAATCCTCGAACGATCGACGCACCATGTCGTCGCGCGCCAGCATGCTGTAGGCGCGCAGCTGCACGCTGCGGAACACCGGCTCGGTAGGATTCTGCGCGATGAGCGAGTCGAGCGGCACGAGCAGCGAGTCGGTCTGGTGCAGCTCGGCGTACACGCGTTCGAGCCCGAGCATGGCGTTCACGCGGTCGGGGCCCTGCAGCGCCGTGCGGTACAGCGGCGCCGCCGCGCGGTAGTTTCCGGAACCCTCGAGGTCGAGCGCGCGGTAGAAGGCCGACGTGTCGGCCCGCTGCGCGCTGGCCAGCGCGGGCGCGAGGAGGGCGATGGCCAACGCGAGCCTACGGATTGCCGCCGCCATTGATCCGCTTGAAGTACTCGAGAACGGCGCGGCGCTCGTCGGCCGACAGGCCGCGCAACTCGTCCCAGGTGGGTGGGCGGTACTTCACGCCGGCCCGCCCCGCGGCCTCCTGGTTCTGCGGCGCGAACAGCTTGGGGTTCACCGCCGACTCGGACTCGCGCTTGCCCGTGTCGTCGCGCTCGTCCTTCTGGAGGGAGCGGCCGGCATCGAGCATGTGACGCAGCAACTGTTCCTGGCGGGCGACCGTGGCGGCGTCCACTCGGCCATTCTGGAGCGCGTCGGCCACGGCGCGCGCCTCCTTGGCGAGTTGAGCGGCGCGGTCACCGCCCGCGGCGTCGCTGAGGTCGTCGAGCTGCTGCGATAGCCGCCGCTCCTGGTTGGCCAGCATGCGCGCCGTGGCCTGCGCGTCGAGACTCATCTGGCCCTGGCCAGGCAGCGGAAGCAGGCTCTGCGCCTGCGAATTGATGGAGCCCTGCTTCTTGGCGGCGTCCTGCAGCTGCTGCAGCATCTCGGCGAACCCGGACGCCGAGCTGGCGGAGTTGGCGCGCTGCCGGTCGCGGGCCAGCGCGGCCGCCGCCTGGTTGAGCGCGTCGGCGGCGGCGCCCATCGTGGACGGCGTCTGTTCGGCGTTGCGCGGATCGGCGGCCGATTTCGTGGCCTGGGCCACTGTCTGCGCCGCGTCACTCACCGCGCGCTGGGCGCGTCCCGAGAGCAGCGTGGTCTTCTGCGCCTGCTCCTGGAGTTGGCGCTGCGTCTGTTCGACGCCCTGCTGCAAGGCGCTCTGGTCGCCGCGCAGCCGTTCGGGTGCCGCCTGGCCGCTGCGCGTCTGGTCCTCGAGGCGGGACTCCTGCCGCGCCATCTGGAGCAGTTCCTGGACGGCGCGGTCCAGCTCCTGGGTGAGTTCGTTCTTCCATTCCGCCACCTGCGCGTCGCGCGCCTGCTGCATGGCTTGGGCGGCGTGCTGCATTTCGTCGGCGGCCGACCGGGCGTCGGCCCGTTGGCGCATGGACTGCTCGGACGCGCGGGCCATGGTCTGGGCGTCGTCCGCGCGCTTGGCGCCGGCGTTCGCGTGCTGATCGGCCAGCTTCTGCTGCAACTGCTGGATGGCGCTGGCCAGCCGGCCGGAGCGGTCGGCCAACTCGCGGGGCAGGTCGCGCGCGCCCACGGGCGGATTATTATCGTTCTGTGATGACCCGGCGGAGTCGGCGGTCGCGCCGCGGCGTGGGGCAGAATCGGCCAGCGTCCGCTCGCGTCCCGCAATATCCCGCGCCTCGTCGTGCAGCGTCTGCATGGCGCCCTCGAACGCGGCGCGCTGCAGCATCTGGGCGCTCTTGTCCAACTGCGCGCGCAACTGCTTCTGCAACGCCGCCAGGTTGGCCAGCGACCGCTGTGCGCTCCGCGCGTCGAGCTGCGTGGCGGCTGACCGGAGCTTCTGCATCTCGGCCAGAAGCTGGGGGGTGAGCGCGTCCTTGAGCATCTGCTGCGCGTCGCGCAGCTGCCGCGCCAGCGCGCTGTCGAGCGCGCCGGCCTGCGCGAGCTGCGCCTGAAGCTGGGCCGCCGCCTTCTGCAGTTGCTGCACGCGGTCAGCCAGGTCCTGCTGCTCCTTGGCCAACGCCTTGGCCTTTTCCGCCGACTCGTAGCTCATCGAGCGGGCGCGGTCGGCCGCGGCGGCGGCGGCCCGCGGGGCGTTCTCCACGGCCCGGTTCATCCCCTCGCGCGCCGCCTCGCTGGTTCGCTCCTGGAGGCTCTGTTCGGCAGTGGCGGTGCGCTGCACGGCGGTGACCGCGGAATCGGCCGCGGCGCGCGCGATCGCCCGGCGTTCGTCGAGGCTCGGCACCTTGAGCAGGAGCTCGCGGCTCGTGGCCCGCTGGGCCCAGGGAGAATTGTCCACCGTCGACAGCGTCACGTGGAGCGCGTCGCCCGGCTGCAACTTCCGGGCGGCGAGATCGATGATCACGTCCCCGCCCCACGCCGGCCCCTGGTTGGCCGCCAGGCGCTGAGTGGTTTCGGTGCGCCGGTCACCGGCGCCATCGCGCCAGAGGTGCAACTCCACCACCGACAGCCCGTGGTCATCGGCCGCCGCGCCCTGCAGCGTCACGGTGTCGAAGGCCGCGACGAGGGTGTCGGCACGTGGCGCCAGGATCTCCACGTGGGGCGCCGAGTCGGGCACCACCGTGACGTCGAGGACGGCGGGCACGTCCTGCACGGCGGCCTCGGCGCCGCGCGCGTACCAGCTCCAACGGCCGGTGGCGGGCGGCGCGAGCCGGCCGCTGAACGCGCGGCCGTCGGCGTGCAACGCCACGGAGTCGCGCTCGCCGGCCAGCCCGACGGCCACGAGCGGCGTGGACGCGCGGCCGGTGAATTCGATGATCGTGCCGCGCGGGATCACCACCGGTTCGCCCACGGGCAGCGTCTCGGCCGGGCGGTCGAGATACGACGGATAGACGGCGCGCATGGTGATCGCGCCCACGAACGGGCGATCCGTCACGCGCACCACGGCGGTATCGCTGTGCGCACGCCCGTCGGTGACGACGAGACTCAGGTCGCCGCCCAGCGGGCCGAGGACGAGCGACGCGAGCCCGGTGGCCGGCGACACGTCGAGTCTGCGGGTGGTCCATCCCTCACCGGTGGTGCGGTCCTGCAAGTCCACCGTGGCGCGCCCGATCGCGGTCACGGTCACGCGCACGGTATCGCCGCGCAGTACGAGGCGCGGCAGCCCCTCGAAGGCGAGCGGCGCGAGCAGCGTACCGCGCCAGGCGCTCACGGGGCGCAGCAGCGCCATGAGGCCGTCGCCCTGCAGCGGCGCCACGACGCCGAGCAGCAGGGCGGTGACGGCCGCCGCGGCTCCCACCTGGAGCGTGCGACGGCGGGCGTGTCCGCGCATGACCGGAGCGAGGGCCCCGCCGTGGGCGCCCAGCGACTCGCCGAGCACCGCCGCCGCGCGGCGGCCGAACGCGCCGGTGTCGGCCACTTCGATGGCGCCGCGCAGTGCGCCCGCGCGCAACGACCGCTCGCGCTCGATGGCGGCGGCGATCTGGGCGCGCGATGTGCGCTGGTGCAGGCGGCGGCGCGTGCGGAAGGCCACGGCGCCCACGCCGGTCACCAGCAGCGCCCACACGATCAGCGGCAGGGCGCGTGGCAGGGCCAGCCAGCGGGCGTGGCCGAGCAGGAGCACCGCGGCCGAGGCCAGCCCGCAGCACAGGGCCACGCCGAGCGCCGCGCCGGCCGCCAGTTCGAGCCGGCGGGCGCCGGCGCGCTCCCGCTCCACCAACTCGACGATCGTCACGGGGTGGGCCGGCTGGTCACGGCGTAGACGAACAGGTTGACGCCCATGCGCAGCGCCGCCTCGTGCAGGGCCGGCGGGTCGTGGTACACGTCGGGGTCCTCCCAGCCGTTGCCGAGATCGCTGGAGAACGAGTAGTACACGGCCAGCCGGTTGCCGAGAAAGATGCCGAATCCGCGCGCCGGGAGCCCATCGTGGACGTGGATCTTGGGCAGCCCTTTAGGGAAATCGTATACTATGTGGTAGATCGGGTGCGACAGCGGCACGTCGACCAGCGGCCGGTCGGGGAACACCCGCTTGATCTCGCGCCGGAAGTACGGGTCGAGCCCGTAGTTGTCGTCCACGTGCAGGAATCCGCCCCGCTCCAGGTATTCGCGCAAGCGCACGATCTCGGCATCGCTGAAGTGGATGTTGCCGTGCCCGGTGACGTGGATGAACGGATAGTCGAACAGCTTGTCGTCCATCAGCGTGACGCGGGCCTCGGTGCGGTCCACCTTGAGCGAGGTGCGTTCGCGGATCGCTTCGAGGAGATTGGGCAGACTCGAGGGATTGGCGTACCAGTCGCCGCCCCCCTCGTACTGCAGGCGCGCGATGGTGAGCCGCGGCGCCGCGAACGCCGCCGCACGGACCGCGCCTGCCGGGCGCGCGCCGGCCAGCGGCAGCAGCAGGGCCGCCACCACCGCCGCCCGCCAGGCCCGCCTCATTCGGCGTCCTGTGCCATGCGGTAGGCGAGGTTGCGCGGCGCGTCGAGTTCCCGGGTCAGCTCGGCGGCGGTGTCGCGCACCGAGTAGCCCTGGGCGCGCAGCTCGCGCGCGCGTTCCCGCAACGCCGCCTCATCCAGCACGGGCGCGGGCGCTCCGGCCACGACGATCACGACTTCCCCCTTGGGCGGCGTCTCCGAATAGTACGCCGCCAACTCGGCCAGCGTTCCCCGCCGCACCTCCTCGTGCAACTTGGTCAGTTCGCGCCCCACCGCCGCCAGCCGCGCCGGTCCGGCCCGATCGGCCAGCGCCGTGAGTGTGTCGAACACGCGGGCGGGCGCCTCGTACAGCACCACCGTGAACGGCGACTGCACCATCTCGACCAGCCGCCGGGCGCGGTCGGCGCCCCCGCGCGGCAGGAACCCGAAGAACGTGAACGGCTCCGCGGGAAATCCGGCGACGACAAGCGCCGCGAGCAGTGCCGACGCCCCGGGAACCGGGACCACCGCGATTCCCGCGTCGATGGCCGCGCGCACCAGCCGCGCCCCGGGATCGGACACGAGCGGCGTGCCGGCGTCCGTTACAAGCGCCACGTCGTCGCCGCGCTGCAGCCGCTCGAGTATGCGTGGTGTGAGCTTCGCCTCGTTGTGCTCGTGGTACGCCTGGGTGGGCGTGGCGATGTCGTACCGATCGAGCAGATGACGGGAGTGGCGCGTGTCCTCGGCCAGCACGAGCGCCACCGCGCGCAGCGTCTCCACCCCCCGAAACGAAAAATCCCCCATGTTCCCGATGGGGGTACTCACCACGAACAGGCGCCCGGGCACCACGACCGCCCCGCCCCCGCCGTCGGCGGGAGTCACACCACCTTCCACGGCAGCCGCTCGTACAGGCCGGCCGACTGGAACAGGTGACGCCGGCCCCAGGTGAGGTCGTGGAGGACCGTCTCGGGTGACGCCGTCTCGTGGTCCGTGGCGACGAAGAGGAATTCCTTGATCCACGCGCCCACGCCGTCGGTGAGCGTCTTGGTGTCCGCCACCACGTCGCCGGCTG
>Ga0307373_10011563_pt1 | contig 12760 bp, 11 predicted proteins | sample OX2MG_FD_202534 | JGI IMG/M metagenome (GOLD analysis project Ga0307373, IMG submission 202534) | Soil microbial communities from Risofladan, Vaasa, Finland - OX-2 | ecosystem: Environmental > Terrestrial > Soil > Coastal area > Acid sulfate soil | place: Finland: Risofladan, Vaasa | collected... | reverse complement strand
CAAAGCGGCGAGCTTCATCTGCCGCACCTGTTCGCTCATCAGATCCGAATCCTCCAGGAATATGAGCGTGCCGGCATTGCTCTCGGGCGTCAGCTGGGTGAAATGCGGGATCACCGGCTTGCCATCCTCCGAATTGAAGGATGCCGAGTGTTGATAGTTGTCCTGCCGCCAGGCATCCAGTTCCTGTTTAAGCCGCGGCGAGAGTTCGCTAACCTTGAGATCATGTCTTCCTTGTTTGTTGAAATTGGCGAGCGCCGCGTCGTTGACGAGACGCACCTTGTCCTCCTGATCCACCACCACCACACCGGTGCGCATGCGACGGATGATGTAGTCGTTGAGCTGCGCCAGATTCTGCAGGTCCACGCCGCGCTGCACCGCCAGCGCTTCGCTTTCCCGCAAGCGGCGCCCCAGATAGCCGCCCGAGAGGGTAGCGATGAACAGAATCAGTCCCAGGACACCCACCTGCACATAACCTTCCGGGTTGCCGGAACTGAACAGGATCAGATAGGTGTGATCGGCGAGGATTAGCAGCGTGGTGACTGCCGCAAATGCCAGGCTGCTGCGCCAGGGCATGAGCACACTGCCGGTGACCAGGAACACAAACAGCAAACCGCCCAGGCCGCTGGTGGGACCGCCGCTGGCGTGCATCAGCAGCGTCACCGCCAGGATGTCGGCTACCAGCTCGATCTGAGCTTGTATGGCAAAACCCGGTCGCCGCGCGTGTAGGCTGAAACCGGTGAGTACACTGAAGCTTAGATAGACGATGCCGGTCCACAGGAACAGATTTGGGTGAGCGGTACCCAACAGCCGTGACGATCCACCGGCATACACCAGCACCACCAGCAGGCCGATCAGCAGCCGGTATACATTCAATAGCCGCAACAACCGCCACGGCAGGCTGGACGATGCCGGCAGCGTCACGGAATCTGCGCTCTGATTTAAAGCACTAACAAGCGGTGACTGGCTCACACTGTATTCCTACCTTTGCGAATGCGGTGCCTTTGCCTCAAAATACCGCCTTTCTTCCCCATTCCAAAATCCCTGCCCATGAACTTGCACGAGTATCAGGCGAAACAACTGTTTGCAGCATACGGTATCCCGGTTCCCAATGGCCGTCCGGCGAAATCCCCGGCGGATGCGGTGAGCGCGGCCCAGGCCCTGGGCGGCTCATTATGGGTGGTCAAAGCCCAGGTGCACGCCGGCGGCCGCGGCAAGGCTGGCGGCGTCAAGCTGTGCCGCAGCACCGAGGAAGTGCGCGCGGCGGCTGCCGGCATGCTCGGCAAGCGCCTGGTGACCCACCAGACCGGCCCCGAAGGACTGCCGGTCAGCATGCTGCTGATCGAAGCCGGTTCCGACATCGCACGCGAACTGTACCTCTCGGTGCTGGTGGACCGCAGCCGTGAGCAACTGGTGTTCATGGCATCGGGTGCCGGCGGCATGGAGATCGAGGAAGTAGCCGCGAAGACGCCGGAGAAAATCTTCCGGGTGCATGTGCATCCCGCGGCTGGCATCCAGCCCTATCAGATCCGCGAACTGTCCTTCGGTCTCGGCATCACTGAAAAAACCCAGATGGCGACTTTCAGCAAGATCGTCAACGGCCTGTACCGTCTGTTCATGGAGAAGGATGCGAGTCTGGTGGAAGTGAATCCGCTCATCGTCACCACTGATGGCCGGGTGCTGGCGCTGGATGCCAAGCTCAACCTGGATGACAACGCACTGTTCCGCCATCCGGAACTGGCGGCCATGCGCGACGCCTCCCAGGAGGACGCGCGTGAAAGTGAAGCCCGGCAGCACGAACTCAATTATGTTTCCCTCGACGGCAACATCGCCTGCATGGTGAACGGCGCCGGTCTGGCGATGGCCACCATGGACATCATCAAGCTGTATGGAGGAACACCGGCGAACTTCCTGGATGTGGGCGGCGGCGCCACCAGCGAGCGCGTGACCGCAGCTTTCAAGCTGATCCTCTCCAACCGTAGCGTCAAGGCGATCCTGGTGAACATATTCGGTGGCATCGTGCGCTGCGATCTGATCGCCGAAGGCATCATAGTTGCGGTCAAGGACGTGGGCGTGCGCGTGCCGGTGGTGGTGCGCCTGGAAGGTACCAATGTGGAGCAGGGCAAGAAATTACTGGCCAGCAGCGGCCTCGCCATCACCCCGGCCAACGACCTGACCGACGCGGCCAAGAAAGTCGTGGCCTCGATCAAATAAATTATTAGGAGCGGCGATAATTACTGCTCCGGTTAAGGAATCGAATAATGAGCATTTTGGTCAATAAAAACACGAAAGTGATTTGCCAGGGTTTCACCGGGAAGCAGGGTACCTTCCATTCCCAACAAGCCCTCGCTTACGGCACCAAACTGGTCGGTGGCGTGACGCCCGGGCGTGGCGGTGAGCAGCATCTTGGCCTGCCGGTGTTCAACACCGTACATGACGCAGTGAAAAAGACCGGTGCCGAGGCCAGCATGATCTACGTACCGGCGGCCTTTGCAGCGGATGCCATCCTGGAAGCCGCGGATGCCGGCATCAAGATCATCGTGTGCATCACCGAAGGCATCCCGGTCACCGACATGATCCGCGTGAAAGCCGCCCTCAAGGATAACGATTGCCGTCTTATCGGGCCCAACTGTCCCGGCATCATCACGCCCGGCGAATGCAAGATCGGCATCATGCCGGGTCATATCCACAAGCGCGGACGTGTCGGCATCGTGTCGCGCTCCGGCACGCTCACCTATGAAGCGGTTTTCCAGACCACCAATCTGGGGCTCGGCCAGTCAACCTGCGTGGGCATCGGCGGTGATCCGGTGCATGGCATGAGTTTCACCGATGTGATTGAACTGTTCGCCAGGGATCCGCAGACCGAGGGCATCCTCATGGTGGGCGAGATCGGCGGTTCCGACGAGGAAGCGGCCGCGGCATTCATCCAGCAGCATGTGCACAAGCCGGTGGTGGCGTATATCGCCGGTGTGACCGCGCCGGCCGGAAAACGCATGGGCCACGCCGGCGCCATCGTGTCCGGCGGCAAGGGCACCGCCGAAGCCAAGTTCGAGGCGCTGGAGGCCGCGGGTGTGACCACCGTGCGTTCGCCCGCGCAACTGGGCAGCGCCATGGCCAAGTTGCTGAATGGCAAACGCGCTAAATCCGCGCGCACAACGCGGCTCGGAAAACGGCCACAGAAGCCGTACAAACCGGTATCCAAAACAGTCAAAAATAAATCCGGCAAGAAGAAAGGCCGTGGGCGCCGCTAACTCCGTTGGTTCCCCAAGCATCATGAAGATCCCTGCCACAGGCGGGGATTTTTTGTTGTGAGACAATAACTGCATGAGCACCACGCTGCGCATCGTCATGGCCCAGCTGGATCTCCTGGTGGGAGATGTGGCGGGCAATCTCGATCAGGTGATCGCCGCGGCCCACCGCAGTCGCGATGAATTGCGCGCCCAGCTGGTAGTGTATCCGGAACTCACGCTCTCGTCTTACCCGCCCGAAGACTTGTTGCTGCACTCCGGCCTGCGACGTGAGGTGGAGGCGGGAGTGCAGCGCCTGGTGGATGAAATCCGCGGCATCACTTTACTCGTGGGTTATCCGCTGTATGAAGATGGCCACATCTATAACGTCGCCAGCGTGATCGGCGACGGTAGGCTGCGCGCCACTTACCGCAAATGGGAACTTCCCAATTACAGCGTGTTCGACGAGAAACGCTATTTCACGCCCGGCGGGGATGCCACCTTGATCGAGATCGCTGGCGTCCCCATGGGGATCAATATCTGCGAGGACATCTGGCATGCGGGACCGCCCGAGCGGGCGGTGGTGGCAGGAGCACAGTTGCTGCTGATACCCAACGCTTCACCTTTCGAGATCGGTAAACAGCAGCGACGCGAGCAGCTGTTGCGGCAGCGGGTCGTCGCAAGTGGTATCCCGATCGTGTATGTCAACCATGTGGGCGGCCAGGACGAACTGGTGTTTGATGGCGGCTCACTGGCCGTGAATGCCGATGGCAGTGTGGCGGTACGTGCCCCCAGCTTCGAGGCGGGCCTGTATCCGGTTGATTTCAGTACCACCGGCAAGCGCGTCGCAGCGGTATCCGGTAGCGTGCATGTCGATCACAGCGAAGAAGAAAGTGTGTACCGTGCCATCGTGCTGGGTGTGCGCGATTATGCCAACAAGAATAATTTCAAGGGCGTGGTGGTGGGACTGTCCGGTGGGATCGATTCGGCATTGACGCTGGCGATTGCCGTGGACGCACTCGGCAAGCAAAACGTCACCGGAGTGATGATGCCTTCGCGTTATACCTCGACCTTGAGCGTGAAAGAAGCCGAACGACAAGCTGCCATCCTGGGAGTGGATTGCGAAAGTGTCTCTATAGAACCGGCATTTGAAGCCTTTCAGCAATCACTCAAACCGGTACTCAAGCAGGGTACTGTCGGTATCACGGAACAGAATATCCAGGCGCGTTGCCGTTGCGTGCTGCTGATGGCCATTTCCAACCGCACCGGACGCCTGCTGCTGACTACCGGCAACAAAAGCGAGCTGGCGATGGGTTACGCAACACTCTACGGCGATATGGCCGGAGGATTCGCACCGCTAAAGGACGTGACCAAGACGCTGGTGTACCGGCTGGCGCGTTACCGCAACCGCCTGTCGTCGGTGATACCTGAAGCCGTGATCGAACGCGCGCCATCGGCAGAACTTGCCCATGACCAGAAGGATGCGGACAGCTTACCGCCCTATGAGGTGCTTGATTCGATCCTGACCGCCTACGTGGAAGACGATAAGACCGTTGCAGAGATCGTGGCGATGGGTTACGACGCCAGCATCGTGAAGCAGGTGGCGAAGACGGTGCAGAATGCAGAATACAAACGTCGCCAATCGCCGCCGGGTGTACGTATCAGCCGCCGTGCCTTCAGTCGTGATCGGCGTTACCCGATCACTTCAGGCTATCACCGTTAAAGCAAAATGCTGTGTACTGCGTGTTGAGCAAAGGAATATAAAACAGACGCGGAACATAGCCCGCGGTACTGTTCAGGATGGTCCGTAGGGTTTGTAGACTGGCGATGCGCCTGGGTAATTCAATTCCAGCACTTTCTGTGCGCTGTCGGCCAATTCAGTCAGTCCCAATTTGTTATAGGCCGTGGTCAGGATCTGCAAGGCATCCTTGGTACGCGGCGACTGCTGATAATTGTAAATAATATTGTCGGCTCGCTGGATAGCGGATACCCAAGCACCGCGGCGCATGTAGTAATCCGCCACCGACCAGTCATAGTCCGCCAGCCGGTCGCGCAGGAATATCATGCGCTGGTGTGCATCCGCGGCGTATTTGGTATCCGGGTATTTATGCAGCAATAGCTGGAATGCCTGGAATGATTTCTGTGCTTTGTCAGGGTTGCGCTGGAAGTTATCGCGGCCGAACAGCTTCAAGAGCGGACCCGGTGATGGATCGAAATACGCCACGCCTTTCATGTAATAGGCGTAATCCACATCTTGATGGCGTGGATGCTCGCGGATGAACCGGTCGGCAGTGTCTTCCGCAGTGTCGTTGTTTCCATTCATGTAGTTGGCATAAATCAGGTCCAATTGCGCCTGAGTACCGTAGACATCGAATGGAAAACGTGCTTCCAGCGTCTGCAGGCGGCTGATGGCAGTTTTGTAGTTGCCGGCCGCCAGGTTGGCCTGGATCGATTTGTAGAACGCTGCAGCAGCCAGGGTCTGGTCCTTGGATGCCGGGGAAGCGCAGCCCGCGAGCAGCAATGCGGCGGCCATATAGGTCAACAGGCTGAGACGGAATCGCATGCTGGGACAATCCTGACGGGGACGATAATCGCAACAGCTGGCAAGTATAACGTAAACTGCGGCTATGCTCTTCTGATATGGCACCCCATGAGCCGAAGCGCAGCCAAAGAATGCCTGATCCCTGTCGAGCTGGCCGGACAGCGTTTCGACCAGGCACTGGCGCGCCTGTTCCCGGAATATTCCCGCAGCCGACTGACGCGCTGGCTTGCTTGATATTCCTTTAGGAGTATGCTTATCACCAGCTGATATGTAAGGATTGGATGACAAAACGGCGAGATCAGGGACTGGATACGCTGCTCGACTTGGACGGTGAACGGATGGTTTTCGAGGACGGTTCCTGGGTGAAATTTGAGGTGTGCCAGGTCAAGGCAACGCCTGAGCTGCCGCACGGCATCGAATACAGCCTCACGTATCACGACCGACATAATCGCCGGATTCTGGGCTTTGATAATGCCCATGCAGTTCAATCAGGAAGGCGCGGATATCGCGGACGTCGGGTGGAATACGACCATCAGCATGTCCACCCTAAGGATAAGGGCGCCCCCTATGACTTTGGGTCGCCGGAGCAGTTACTGATGGACTTCTGGCGGGCGATCGATGACTGGAGGAAGAGATAATGAAGCGTTACATAGTCAAAATTGGCATTGCAAATGAAGAGGAGCTCCGGCAGCGCAGTATCGATATTGCTGCCGGCCGGCGGCATCGGCAGCGGGGTGAGCCTAAAGTGTGGTTCACCTCCATGCGTGCCGCTGCGGAAGTGCTTAGCGAGAAGAATCGTGAACTGCTTAGGATCCTTGCTGAAGAGCAGCCGGAGTCGGTGCGAGAATTAGCCGAGTTGACCGGACGTGCAGAGAGCAATCTCTCGCGCACGCTTAAAACACTTGCGGGTTATGGGTTTGTGCGCCTGGAACGCAAGGAAAAAAATATCCGTCCAATTGCCCGTGCAATGGAATTTCAGATTCGAGCCATTTAAGACCATGAGTGGGATGCAAGATATGTTCATAAAAATTATATTCGCGTTTCCCGGTACAACGTAAACTGCGGCCACCCTCTTCTGATATGGCACCCCATGAGCCGAAGCGCGGTCAAAGAATGCCTGATCCCTGTCGAGCTGGCCGGACAGCGTTTCGACCAGGCACTGGCGCGCCTGTTCCCGGAATATTCCCGCAGCCGACTGACGCGCTGGGTGCGCGACGGCCATGTACTGTTGGACGAGCGCGCGCCAAGGCCGCGGGATTCAGTGATGGCCGGCCAGCGGGTGCGCCTGACGCCAGTGGACGAGACGCTTACGGAACTCATACCCGAGCATCTGCCTCTGTATATCGTGTTCGAAGACGCGTCCCTCATCATCGTCAACAAACCCGCGCGGCTGGTGGTGCATCCAGGTGCCGGAAATCCGGCCGGCACGCTGCAGAATGCGCTGCTGGCCTATGCAGCGGAACTGGTGCATGTGCCGCGTTGCGGCCTGGTGCATCGGCTTGACAAGGACACCTCCGGGCTGCTGGCCGTGGCGCGCACCCTGGAAGCCCACACCAAACTGGTGGCGGCGCTCGCAGCCCGCCAGTTCGAACGCGATTACGAAGCCGTGGTGAACGGCGTCATGACCGGCGGCGGTACCGTCGACGCTCCCATCGCTCGCCACGGCGTAGACCGCAAGCGCATGAGTGTGCGCGATGGCGGCCGTTCAGCCGTGACGCACTATCGCGTCATCAAGCGCTACCGTGCGCATACGCATATATCAGTGAAACTGGAGACCGGCCGTACCCACCAGATCCGCGTGCACCTGACCCACATCCACCATCCATTGGTGGGTGATCCGGTCTACGGACGGCGGTTGATGATCCCCGCGGATGCAACCGTCAGCCTGAGCGAGGAATTGCGCGGCTTCAAACGCCAGGCCTTGCACGCGCGCCAGCTTGGGTTTGCGCATCCAGTGACCGGCAAGTTCATGCGCTGGGAGGCGCCGCTACCTGATGATATGCAGCGTCTGCTGCATGCACTCGCTCTGGATTTGCAACGGCATCCTGGTCATGCGGGCTGAATGGATCGTACCCGACTGGCCGGCGCCTGCGAAGGTGCGCGCCGTGAGCACCACGCGCACAGGTGGTGTGAGTACCGGCATTTATGCTTCGCTGAATCTTGGTACGCACGTGGGCGACGCAGTTGAATCCGTTGCCGAAAACCGGCGGTGCTTGTGTGCCGGGCTTGATCTGCATAACCAGCCGCGTTGGTTGAAACAAACGCACAGCGCTCGTGTTGTGTATTTGAGTCCTAATGAGCCTTTGAAATCTTCGACGGGTGATGACCCTTGGAAATCCCCGAACGGGGACGCCGCCGTCACCCAATCATCTGGTGAAGTCTGCGCCATCATGACCGCGGATTGCCTACCGGTATTATTCTGCGAGCGCACAGGCCACACAGTAGCCGCCGCGCATGCGGGCTGGCGCGGCATGGCTGCTGGTGTACTGGAAGCCACAGTCGCGGCCATGCGTACACCCGCGGAGGATATCCTCACCTGGCTGGGTCCCGCCATCGGACCATCAGTCTATGAAGTGGGTGATGAAGTGCGTGCCGCACTCATGAAAGAACAACCTCTGGCGGAGCAGGCTTTTGAACCCGCGAGCACTGGCAAGTGGCTGTGTGACCTGTACCTGCTCGCCAGCCAGCGTCTGTGGCATGCCGGTATCCGTCATATCTACGGCGGCGGATCCTGCACTTACACAGAGCGTGAGCGTTTCTTTTCCTATCGGCGTGATGGCGAGTGTGGGCGGATGGCGACCTTGATTTGGATTGTTTCCTGATCCAATTACCAGAACAAATCAGAAAAGCTTCGGTTAACAGGCGATCATCTGAATTGTTCCAGTTGTGCCTGTGCTTGCATCCAGCGTGTCTCCACCTCTCCAAGCTCGGCCACGAGCTGCGCATGTCTTTCCAGGCTTTCAGCCAGTAATAACTTGTTCGACTCGCTATAGGTATCCGCATCTGCGAGTACGGCATCCAACTGCGTCTTTTCCGCAGTCAGTGTCTCCAGCACCTGTTCCTGGCGCGCGAGTTCCTTTAACAGGGGCTTGCGCAACTCTGCCAGACGCTGGCGTTGCTTTGCTTCGGTACGCCGCTGTTCCTTGCGGTTTGCACCGGGCTTGTCACCATCGTTAGCACCTTGTGCTGCTGCACGTTTCTCTGTGACCTGGGTGACGAGCCAGTCACGATAATCATCCAGATCACCATCGAAGGCTTGCAGCCCTCCATGCGCCACCAGCATGAACTGCTCGGCAGTGGCGCGCAGCAGGAAACGGTCGTGGGATACCAATATGAGGGTGCCTTCGAACTCCGCCAGTGCCAAGGTCAGGGCATGGCGTGTCTCCAGATCCAGATTGTTGGTGGGCTCATCCAGCAGCAGCAGATTGGGTTGTCGCCAGATGATGAGCGCCAGTGCCAGGCGCGCTTTCTCGCCACCCGAGAACGGACCCACCGGTGACATCGCCATCTCGCCACGGAAATTGAATGATCCGAGGAAATCGCGCAATTCCTGCTCGCGTGCCTTGGGTGCGATGCGCTGCAGATGCAGCAGCGGCGAGGCTTCCGGATGCAGGGTCTCCAATTGGTGCTGGGCGAAATAGCCGATCTGCAGGCCTTTGCCCGAGCGTACCTCACCCGCGAGCGGCGCCAGCACACCAGCCAGTGTCTTAACCAGAGTGGACTTGCCCTGGCCGTTGGCGCCTAACAATCCGATGCGCTGACCGTTCTGGATGGACAGGCTCACATCGCTGAGCACCGTACGCTCGCCACTATTCGTGTGATAACCACAGGCCGCATCCTCCAGCACCAGCATCGGATCAGGCGCCGCCCGCGGCGCACGGAAACTGAAGCTGAACTCGGATGCCGCATGCACCGGCGCGATGCGTTCCATCTTTTCCAGCGCCTTGATGCGGCTCTGGGCCTGGCGTGATTTGCTGGCCTTGTAACGGAAGCGATCGATGTAGCTCTGCAGGTGGTCTATGTGCTTCTGCTGTTTCTCGAACGCTGTCTGTTGCAATACCAATTGCGCGGCGCGTTGTATCTCGAACTGACTGTAGTTGCCGCTGTAGCGTTGCAGTTTGCGATCATGGATGTGCAGGGTGACATCGCAGATGGCGTCCAGGAACTCGCGGTCGTGGGAAATGGTGATGAGTGTGCCGGCATAGCGCTGCATCCAGGTTTCCAGCCACACGATGGCGTCCAGATCCAGATGGTTGGTCGGTTCATCCAGTAGCAGCAGGTCCGAGGGGCACATGAGTGCCTGCGCCAGGTTCAGGCGCATGCGCCAGCCGCCGGAGAAACTCGCTACTGGTTGTCGCGTCTGCTCCAGCGTGAAGCCGAGACCCAGCAACAGTGCTTCGGTACGTGCCGGCGCTGTATAACCATCGGCATCGGCAAACTCGATATGGGCTTGCGCTTCGGCCACGCCATTGTGTCTGCTGCGTGCGGCTGCGATGCGCTTTTCGATGCTGCGCAAGCGGGTGTCGCCATCCAGCGCATACTCGAGTGCCGACCGTTCCACTACTGGGATATCCTGCATCACATAGGCGATCTGCCAATTCTGCGGCACTGACACCTCACCGCCGTCCGCATGCAGTACGCCGTGCAGCAGACCGAAGAGCGTGGATTTACCCGCGCCGTTCACGCCGATCAAGCCGATCTTCTCGCCGGGGTTGAGCGTGACGCTGGCCTGTACGAACAGTGCCTTGGCGCCGCGTTGTAGGGAAAGTGAATCAATGCGTATCACGGTCGTGTGCTTTACCTGTTACGGAGGCAATTATCAGCGCGGGGCGCGGGATTGTACGCCGCCGGGGTGATCACAGGCATCCATCGGACCATGAAAGGCGGTACGAGTCTGCAAGAATTGGCGCCCGCCCGTCAGCCACCTGGACATCCATCATGCATGCTCAAATCCTGCTGTGGATCCTGCCAGCGACACTCGTTGGCGCGGTGCTAAGCGCCGTCGTGGCATCTTTACTGTTGGTGTTTCCCGAACGCACGCGCCAGATGCTGATTCCGAAACTCGTCAGCTTTGCGATCGGCGCATTGCTGGGCGCGGCGTTCCTGGATCTCTTGCCGGAAGCGATCAAGGTGGCGGGCCAGCTCGGGGCCAGAACATCGGACTGGCAGTGGCATTAGGCGTGCTGAGCTTTTTCCTGCTGGAGAAACTGGCATTCTGGCATCACAGCCACGAAGGCAGCCCCGATCATGATCGCTTGCGTACCCAGGCGGCCGGTACCCTGATCCTGATCGGTACCAGCCTGCACAACCTGCTGGCCGGAATCCTGGTGGCGGCGACGTTCCTGACCGATGTGCGGCTGGGCATCGTGCTGACCGTTGCCGTCACCGCGCACCATGTGCCCCAGCAGGTGGGCGACATCGCGGTGCTGCTGCACGGCGGCATGGCCCGCGGCCGGGCGCTGCTGCTGACCGCCCTGTGCGGCACCGCCATGGTAGTCGGCGGGCTGCTGGCCTGGAGTCTGCTCGGCGCGAACGAGAGCTACATGCCTTATGTATTGGCGGTCGCCGCGGCCAGCCTGATCTATGTGGCGGTGGCCGACTTGATTCCGGGGCTGCACCGCCACGAAGGTGCCCGGTTGTCCCTGCTGACCGTCATCCTGATCGCTGCCGGCATCGGCCTGATCTATGTCATCCAGACCGCCATCGGCGGTTGATAAAGTCACTCCCCGACCTCATTTATTGGCCTGTATCAGGACCTTTACTTTATGAGGTCTAGACTATCCTTGAAATAGCGGATTTTGTGGCGGGACCAGGCGCGGTGCGTTCCGAGGCGCGGAGTTTACGAGCCGGCAAATGAGCGACGAGGAACGTGCCGCAACGCTGTATCGGCGCAAAAGACGCATTTCTTGAAACGGAGAGGCACGCGTATATGCGGTTGGACAAGTTAACCACTAAATTCCAGATGGCGCTGGCCGACGCCCAATCGCTGGCTGTGGGCCGTGATCATCAATATATAGAGCCGTTACACTTGATGCTGGCGCTGCTGGACCAGGAAGGCGGCAGCGTGCGCCCGTTGTTGGCCAAGGCCGGCGCCAATATCAACCGCCTGCGCTCCCAGATCGAGACCGGACTGGACCGTCTGCCTGAAGTGCACGGCGAGGCCGGCGACGTACATATATCCAATGATCTCAACCGTCTCCTGAACGCTACCGACAAGCTGGCGCAGAAACGCAAGGACCAGTTCATCTCCAGCGAATTGTTTCTGATGGCCGCCATGGACGACAAGGGTGCTTTGGGCGATGCGCTGCGGGATGCGGGCGCCACCAAGGCGGTGATCGAGAGGGCCATCGAGGAGATGCGTGGCGGCCAGAATGTGAACGATGCCGGCGCCGAAGATCAGCGCCAGGCGCTGGAGAAATACACCATCGATCTCACGGCGCGTGCCGAATCCGGCAAGCTCGATCCGGTCATCGGCCGCGACGACGAGATCCGCCGCACCATCCAGGTGCTGCAGCGGCGCACCAAGAACAACCCGGTGCTCATCGGCGAGCCGGGCGTGGGCAAGACCGCCATCGTCGAAGGCCTGGCGCAGCGCATCATCAACGGCGAAGTGCCGGAAGGCCTGAAGAACAAGCGCGTATTGACCCTTGATATGGGGGCACTCATCGCCGGCGCCAAGTTCCGCGGCGAATTCGAGGAACGCCTGAAAGCCGTGCTCAAGGACATCGGCAAGGAAGAAGGCCGCATCATCCTGTTCATTGATGAGATCCATATGGTGGTGGGTGCCGGCAAGGCCGAAGGTTCCATGGACGCGGGCAACATGCTGAAACCGGCACTGGCCCGCGGCGAATTGCATTGTGTGGGCGCGACCACACTCGACGAATACCGCCAGTACATCGAGAAGGACGCGGCGCTGGAACGCCGCTTCCAGAAAGTGCTGGTGGACGAACCTTCGGTGGAAGACACCATCGCCATCCTGCGCGGCCTTAAGGAG
>Ga0307373_10011561_pt1 | contig 12763 bp, 13 predicted proteins | sample OX2MG_FD_202534 | JGI IMG/M metagenome (GOLD analysis project Ga0307373, IMG submission 202534) | Soil microbial communities from Risofladan, Vaasa, Finland - OX-2 | ecosystem: Environmental > Terrestrial > Soil > Coastal area > Acid sulfate soil | place: Finland: Risofladan, Vaasa | collected... | reverse complement strand
TCGTCCACATCCTGCCCAATGTCCTGCCGCTCGTCTTCGCGAACACCGTCCTCGTCATCGCCGGGTCGATCCTCGCCGAGGCCACGCTCGCCTTCCTGGGCCTCGGCGATCCGGTCCACGTCTCGTGGGGGACGATGCTTCACTTCGCGTTCGAGGTGGGAGCCGCCGGCCGCGGCGCATGGTGGTACCTCCTGCCGCCGGGGATCGGTATCGTCGTCGTCGTCCTCGGCTTCACCCTCGTCGGTTACACCCTGGATCGGATCCTCAACCCGCGCCTGAGGAACCGCTGATGGCGCTTCTCGAGATCGAGGACCTGCGGGTCCGCTACACGACGGCCGACGGCGACGTCCACGCGGTCGACGGGATCGACCTGACCGTGGAGGCGGGTGAGGCGCTCGGCCTCGCCGGCGAGTCGGGCTGCGGCAAGACGACCGCGGCACTCGCGATCCCTCGTCTCCTGCCGCCTTCGGCGGTCGTCCAGGGGGCGATCCGGTTCGATGGCACGGACCTCCTTTCGCTCCCGGAGCGAGAGATGAACCGGATCCGCTGGAGCGGTGTATCCGTCGTCTTCCAGGGGGCGATGAACGCCCTCAACCCGGTCCAGACGGTGCAGGCGCAGATCGCCGAACCTATCCGGCGCCACGAGCCGGGGGTCCAGCAGGCCCAGGTCGACGAACGCGTCCGAGAGCTGCTGGATCTCGTCGGTATCCCCGTCTCGCGGGGCAGGAGCTTTCCCCACGAGTTCAGCGGCGGCATGCGCCAACGGGTGATGATCGCGATGGCGCTGGCCTGCCGGCCCCGGCTCGTCGTCGCTGACGAGCCGGTGACGGCCCTCGACGTGATGATCCAGGCCCAGATCCTCGAGCTGCTGCGGGATCTCCGGCGCCGCCTCGGGCTGGCGATGATCCTCATCTCGCACGACCTCTCGGTCGTTGCCGAGACATGCGACCGGATCGCGGTCATGTATGCGGGCCGCATGGCCGAGGTGGGCGCGGTGGAACCGGTCTATCGCGGGCCCGCGCATCCGTACACCCAGGCACTCCTGCGCGCCTTCCCGAACATCCGGACCGAACGCGCGTTCGTGGCTGGCATCCCGGGCCATCCGCCGAGCCTCGTCGAACCGCCGACCGGCTGCCGGTTCGCGGATCGCTGCCCCATCGCCGTCGAGCGGTGCCGGGTGGAGACACCGGAGCTCCGCGTTGTGGCCGGCGGCCAGATGGCGGCCTGTCATCTCGCCGAGCCGGCCCTCGTCCCGGCCTCGATCCCCGCCCCGGTCCCTGCCGTGGCGGCGGACCGGGAAGACGGCGTCACCGGAGACCTGCATGGCTGATGCACGAGCGAGCATGCCCGCCGCTCCGACGGCGCCATCGGTGGCGGTCACGCCGGAGGCGTCGACACTGGAGGCGGTCCTCCGCGTCGAGGACCTCCACGTTCACTTCCCGCTCCGCGGAGGCATCGGCCGTCGGCGGCGGGTGGCGCGGGCCGTCGACGGCGTCTCCTTCGACGTTCGACGGGGTGAGATCCTCGCCCTCGTCGGTGAATCCGGCTGCGGCAAAACGACCATCGCCCGCACGGTGACCGGGCTCGTGCGCCCGACGTCGGGCAGGGTGTCGTATCGAGGCCAGGACCTCGGCCGGATGCGGGGCGGCGACCTGCGGCGCCTTCGCCAGAAGGTGCAGCTCGTCTTCCAGGACCCCTACGAGTCGCTCGATCCGCGGCAGTCGGTCTTCGACATCGTTGCCGAGCCCCTCATCATCCACGGGCTCGAACCCGACCGGGCGGCCCGCCGCGAGCGGGTGCTGAGCGCGCTCGCGGCGAGCGGACTCCACCCACCCGAGCTCATCGCCCGGCGATACCCCCACCACCTGTCCGGTGGGCAGCGCCAGCGGGTCGCGATCGCCGCCGCGCTCGTTCTGGAGCCAGAGCTCATCGTCGCGGACGAACCGGTCTCGATGCTCGACGTCTCCGTCCGGGCGGAGATCCTGCGGCTCCTCCTCGACCTTCGGGCGATCCGTGCCCTGACGTTCCTCTTCATCACCCACGACCTGTCACTGGCGTGGGTGATCGCAGATCGGATCGCGGTCGTCTACCTGGGGCGAATCGTGGAGATCGGGCCGGCGGACGAGGTCATCAACCAGCCGCGCCACCCGTACACGAAGTCACTCGTCTCCGTCATCCCGGTGCCCGAGCCCGGCGTGCGGCGGAATCGCCTGCTCCTCGTCGGCGAAACTCCTTCCCCGATCGCGATCCCAACCGGCTGCCGGTTCGCCCCGCGCTGCTGGCTGCGGCGGCAGCTCGGCGACCCAGTGGCCTGCCTGACCCTCGATCCCGCCCTGTCCGGCGACGACGCCCACCGGGTGGCCTGCCATTTCGCCTGACGCCTGCCCTTTCGCCTGAAGGAGGATCCGTGCCGACCACAGAGACCCAGCTGGTTTCCCTGCTCTCCGATCTCGTCCGGATCGAGTCCGTGACGCCCTGGCTCATCACAGACGGGGCCGGTGAGGCGGCGGTGGCCAGTTCCATCGCCCGGTGGCTCTCCGATCTCGACGGCGTCGAGGTGACGCTCGAGGAGGTCGTCGACGGTCGGCCAAACCTGATCGCCCGCCTCGCAGGTCGGGGTGGCGGACCTTCGCTCGTCCTCAATGCCCACGCCGACACCGTGGGGTACGCGAACTGGCGGGATCGAGCGCTCATCCCCGAGCGCGACGGCGACCGGCTCGTCGGCCTCGGCGCGGCGGACGACAAGAGTTCCTGTGCGATGGGCATGCTCGCCCTCCGTTCCCTCGTCGAGCGAGGAGTCCGCCTGCGCGGTGACCTCGTCCTCGCCTGCACGATCGACGAGGAGGGCGTCTCGATCGGCACGGAGGACCTCATCCGCCGACACCGGATGGATGCGGCCCTCATCCTCGAACCGGAGGGGATCGACCGGATCATCGTCGAGCACCAGGGCTTCGGCTGGATCGATCTCATCGCCCACGGCCGAGCGGCGCACGGGTCCGCCCCCGACGTCGGCGTCGACGCGATCGCCCGGATGGCCGACGTGATCGAGGGCCTCGGGCGCCTCGACGCGACCGGGTTCGGGCACGGCCAAGGCGGACTGAGCGGGCCCACCGTCTTTCACACCGGCACGATCAGCGGCGGGACCGATTACGCTACCTACCCCAGTCATTGCGTCCTCGGGATCGAGATCGGGACCCAGCCCGGCGAGCACCTGGTGGACCGGGTCCGCGAGATCGAGGCGATCTACGCCGACGTGGCTCGTCGCCATCCGGGATTCCGTGGTGAGGTCGCCGTCCGCCTCGATCGCGATCCGTTCCGGGCGGAGGGCCATGAGCGGCTCTACGAGGCGCTCGCCCTGGCGGTGGAGCGCACGACCGGTCGTCCCGCGATCGCCGCCGGATACAACGGCTGGGGCGATTCCGGCTTGACGCAGGCGGCGGGGATCGCGACGCTCTCGTATGGAGCGCTCGGCGGCAACTTTCATGCCCCCGACGAGTGGGTGTCGGTGAGCGAGGTCGTCCAGGGGGTCGCCATCCTCGAGGAGGCGATCGCCGCGTACTGCGGCATCGCGTAACCCGGCAGCGGTTATCCATCCGGCGGTCATCGCGCCGCCGGCCGAGCGGAGGGAGCGTGATCCATGGCACGCATCGCGGGACGGCGCGCCGATCCGGAGTCTCCTGTCGGCGCCTCGAGCGCGGTGCGGCGGTTTCCCGGCCGGCCGAGGCTGCGTTACGAGCGGGCGATGGACGTCGTCGAGACACTCATCGGAGAGCGCGGCCTGCGACCGGGCGATCTCCTGCCGCCGGGCCACGAGATCGCCCGTCTCGCCGCGGTGAGCCTTATCTCGGTCCGGCGCGCCCTCGATGAGCTGGAGCGCGTCGGGCGCGTGGTGCGCCACCAGGGCGTGGGCACATTCGTGGGAGCGCCGCGGATCGTCACTGAACCGGGCCGCCTCGGCGGGCTGCTCGACACCCTCACCCGGCGACAGGGGCCCGGGGTCCTCACGACCGCCCTCGTGACCCTGGAGCAGGGGGTCCCGAACGCGGCGATCCGCGAAGCTCTCGACCTCCGGGAAGGGGAGCTCGTCTGGCACATCGTGCGGCTCCGCCGCATCGGCGACCGCGCCCACGTCCTCGAGCGTTCCGCACTGCCCGTGGCCGCGGTTCCGGAGCTCAATCGCGAGTGGCTCGAAGCAGGCGGCTCGTTGTACGGCTACCTCGAGACGCGCTATGGGCTCCATGACGACTTCGAGGAGCAGTTCCTCCACGTCGGGACCCCCACTCCCGCCGAGCGCCGAGCCCTCGAGCTGCGGGGTCGCCAGCCGGTCGTCCGGCTGCGGGGAGTGAGCTTCGCGACGGGTGGTACCGCCTTCGACTGCTTCGAGCAGATCTACCCGGCCGCAGCCTTCGTCTTCTACATCTCCGGACAGGCTCCAGGTCATCTCGTCGCCTCCGCGGATCTCGAGGCCTGGTCCGTCGAGCCCGTCCGATCCCGAGCGGTCCGGGGCGTGGACCTCCCGTCGCGGCATGCCTGACCTCGCGATCGGCCTCGACCTCGGGACCTCGGGTCTCAAGGGGGTGGCGGTCGCCCGCGACGGCTCGATCGTCGTTCGAGCTCGGGCGGACTATCCGACCGACCGGCCGGAGCCCGGCCGCGCTGAGCAGGACCCTCGCTCCTGGTTCGGGGCGCTACGGGAGGTGATCGATCGTCTCGGGACGGAGGCGCAGCCGGAGCGATGGCTCGGTCTCGGCCTTTCGGCGATGATCCCGACCCTCGTCGCCCTGGACGGCCAGGGGGCACTGATGGGCCCCGCGATCACCTGGGAGGATGATCGCGCCGAGGCCCAGGCGGCGCGGTTGCGTACCACGCTCGGCATCGATCGGCTCATCGCCACGACCGGTCAGCGGCTGGACGGTCGGTACCTCGTGCCGATGGCGATGTGGCTCGGCGAACGGGCCACGACGGAGGGTGGGAAGCCGGCCCTGATCGTCGCCGCGAAGGATTGGCTGTTCGAGCGACTGACCGGGATATCGGCCACCGATCCCGGTACCGCGACCGGTTTCGGCTGCTACGACCTCGACCGCGGCGAGTGGGATGAGGCCGTCCTCCGCGCGGCCTTCGGGGGGCAGCCTCCCAGGCTTCCGGACATCCGCTCCTCGACGACGACGGCTGCCCTGAGCGCCGACGCCGCGACCGCGACGGGCCTGCCCGTCGGCCTGCCGGTCGTCCTGGGCGGCGCCGATTCGGTTCTCGCCGCGCGCGGCCTCGGCGTCTCCGCCGCGGGCAGCGTCGCCTTCGTATCCGGGACGAGCACGGTGATTCTCGGCGTGTCCGGATCGTTCTCCCCGGCAGCGGCGGCCGAGCGCCCGTACCTGGTCACGCCGCTGGAACGAGACGGGGCGTGGGGCTTCGAGATGGACCTCGTCTCGACTGGCGGAGCGGTCGGCTGGCTCGCGGCGATCCTGGGGTTGCCGCGCTCCGATGAGGGAGCGCTGTGGCGGCTGGCGGAGGACGCTCCTGCCGGAGCGCACGATCTCGTCCTCCTGCCGTACCTCGGTCCCGGCGAGCAGGGTGCCCTGTGGGACCCGAGTCTTCGTGGCACGCTCACCGGGCTCACCCTCGCCACGAGCCGGATGGATCTCGCGCGCGCGCTGCTCGACGGGACGATCCTCGAGAGTCGCCGCTGCATCGCCGTCCTCGAAGGCGCGAGTGGAGCGTCCGGACCGATCGTCATGACGGGTCCCGCCGCCCGCTCACCGGTCTTCCGCCAGGCGCTCGCCGATGCGACCGGCCGCCTCGTCCGTCGCCCGAGCGATCCCGATCACCCCGCTTCCGCCTGGGGAGCGGCGTCGCTCGCGTGGGAGGCGCTCGCCGGCCACACGCCGTCGCCCCCGGAGATGGTCGTGGGAGCACGGCCTGACGTCACCGCCCGCCCCGTCTGGGACGGCCTGATGGAGCGGCATGAGCGGGCACGCGCGGCGACCGCGACGCTCTGGCGCACGGGAGCCGACGGGGCGACGGGAGACGACGGTCGGACCGGCCCGCGTGAGTCGCTCGGATGACGACGCGGAGCGAACTCGGCGAAGGGCCGGCGATCGTGGAGCGCCTGCTCGACGAGGCGGCGGGACCCATCGCGACGGTCGCGACGGAGATCCTCCACCGAAAGATCGAGCTCGTGGTGATCGCCGCCCGAGGGACGTCGGATCATGCCGCCCTCTACGCCCAGTACATCCTCGGCTCGCGCAACGGTTTCCCCGTCGCACTTGCCGCGCCGTCGCTGACGTCGCTCTACGGGACGGCACCGAAGCTGCGCAACGCGGCAGTGATCGGCATCTCCCAATCGGGACGATCGCCGGACGTGGTCGCCGTCCTGGCCGACGCCCGGCGCCAGGGGGCGCTCGCCGTCGCCATCACGAACGATCCGGGCGCCGAGCTCGCGGTGTCGGCCGATGTGGTCGTCGACCTCTGCGCGGGATCGGAGCACGGCGTCGCGGCGACGAAGACGTACCTCGCCGAGATCGCGGTCATCGCCATGCTGTCCGGCGCGCTCAGCGCCGACCGCGTATCGCACGCTGAGCTGCGCGCCCTCCCGAGGGCCCTGCGGGACGCCCTTGCCGTCGAGGATCGGGTGGTGCGGCTCGCGGACGCCTGGTCTTCGGAGGACAGGTCCGTCGTCCTCGCCCGGGGCTTCCAGTACGCGACCGCGCGGGAATGGGCGTTGAAGCTCAAGGAGCTCGCGCTCATGGTCGCCGAGCCATACTCGGGCGCGGACTTCGAACACGGTCCGATCGCCCTCATCGAGGCTGGCTACCCGGTGCTCGCGGTCGTCTCGTCCGGCCCCGCGCTTCGCGGGATGGCCGACCTGCTCACGCGACTTCGCGCGATCGGGGCCCGCCTGATCGTCCTGTCCGACGACGAGGACGTCCTCCGTCTCGGCGACGGCATCGGCTTGCCGACCGGCGTTCCGGAGTGGTTGGCCCCGCTCGTCGCGATCGTGCCGGCGCAGCTGTTCGCGTACCACCTCGCGGTGGCCCGGGGCCTCGATCCGGAGACTCCCCGCAACCTCAGGAAGATCACCTTGACGACCTGATCCCGGGCGCGCGACCCACCCCCGTCCCTCGCCGTCAGGCCCCCGGCGACAGGGTCCGCAGGCCGGCAGCCTGATACGAAACCACGGCGGCGGTCGATGGACCGCCGCCGTGTTGATCTCGTTACCTGCGAGTGGCGCTCCGACCCGAGCTACGTTGGATCGGGAATGGCGGCGCCATAGATGTCCGTGTTTCCGAAGCCGGGCAGGCAGTCAGCCTGCGGCGCCGGTCGCAGGCTCCCGGTCCCGGAGATCGGTCCGCCGTTGGCCACGTCCTGCCGGTATGCGTCGATGGCGGGACAGTCGGTGGCGTCGCGGACATCGGTCCACACGCCGATGACTCCCGAGTTCGTCGCCGCGGCCGAGCTGTAGTCGCCGAGGAACTCGAAGAAGAGCGCATTGGCACTCGAGCCGCGGTTGTCGCCGCTGGGGCCCCGATGCAGATCGGTCCAGCTGCCGAGGTTGCTCCAGTCGGCGTGCCGAACCACGCCCTGCATGAGGCGCGGGTTCGCGGTCGTCGCTTGCCAGGTCGTGAGGTGGTTGTCGTAGACGACGTAGACGTCGCTGCCGTCGGGTGAGATCGCGACCGCGGCGTAGTCCGGTCGGTCGCCGGCGGCGGAGGCGCTCACCGCGGGATTCCACGTGGTGCCACCGTCAGTCGAGGTGATGAGCTTGACGGACTCGTTGTTGATCGGGCCGTCGGGCCACGCGATGACGATCCGGTTGGTAGCCGAGGCGCCACTCGGCGCGCCGTTGGCGATGTCGATGGTGGGGAAGCTGCTCCCGCTGCGGGCACCGGCCACGCCGTCCATCGTGTTGCGGCCCTGGACCGGGTCGAGCTGTCCGACTTCCTGAACCGCTGCGATCGCCCGCGGCCGCTCGAAGCTCACGCCGCCGTCCCAGGACCTGGCCAGATACTGGACGGCAGCACCGTTGAGGCTCCCCGACCAGACCACGTAGACCGTGCCATTGCTGTCCGTGCGGATCATGCAGCCCTGCCGGCCACCGGCCTTGCCCGCGCTCACCGAGTTCGCAGCCTGGCTGAGCTGACTCTGGGACCATGTGGCACCGCCATCGGTCGAGCGGGCGAAGACCACCGGCTCCGGCGCGCCTCCCTGGCTGCGGAACGCCACGTTGCAGACGTAGACGCTGCCGAAATCGGCGCTCGTCGCGGCGTTGTCCACCCAGAGGTATTCCTTGTCCTCGAATACCGCCGCGTTCTGCTTCGTGACGACGACCGGCGGCAACCATGCGTTCTTGTCATTCGCGGCGGCAGCCGTCACGTCGTCCGTCCGCGAGACGGCGATGGCAGAGGAGCCGCTGAACGGTTCCTGCTGGCTGGGCGCCCCGAACTTGGTGGCGATGTTCGAGTAGTAGAGGCGCGACCCGTTGCTCCAGCTGAAGTTGCCCTGTGCGTCCGGTCGCGGACCAAAGGCGAGGACCGGATCGCCGTTGGAGATCATCCCGCTCTCGTAGTACCACGGCAGGGTGCCGATGGACCCGGTCGGATTCGGCACGCACGCGGCCGGCCCGAGGCAACCACGGGCGGAGTAGCCGGTGTACGTCGGCTGTGTCCAGCTGGCGCCGCCGTCCATCGAGAAGTAGATCCCTGAGACGCCGACGCCCGCGGTGAACGGACAGGTCGTGGGATTGCCCGCGTTACACGTTTCCATGTCGATGTTGTCATTGGCCCCGGACGCCACGATGGCCGGATGGGCGGGGTCGATCGCGATCCCCGGCTCGTTCTGCTTGTTCTGCGAGAAGGGCGTCGTGGGACTCCCGACGCTCACGAGGGTGTCGCCCGTCACTGCCGCGGCCGGTGACACCAGGCCTCCGATCAACAGCGTCGCCGCGATGAACGGCGCGAGATACCCTGTGCGCACAGCAACCTCCTCACGTTGTGGTCCTCTCGCCGGGCCCGTCGCCCGATGGTGCCGGTCGCCCGACGTCCGTGACGGCGTGGCGCGAAGGGCTGGCAAGAGTGACGCGATCCTGGCGCTGACCCTACCACCGGTGGACGCCGCCGATCAGGGCGGGGTCGCGGACTCCGTTGCGTCGGCGCACCGCGAATCGCGACGCCCGCCGACGAGCACCGACGTTCCGGGGTTCGAATCTGGACGAACCGGCGGACGAGCGTAGTACCCGTGGTCGCCCGACTCGCCCGTATCGGTCGACGAGACCAACTCGTGATGGATCGGCATCGTCCTGGTGGTCGCCACCATCGCCACCCTGATCGCCCTTGTCGGGCTCAGCGCCTTCCAGGCTGGCAGGGAGCCGACCGTCAGGCGCCCGGCGACAGGGTCCGCAGGCCGGCAAGTCGGGCGGCAGCCGCCTGGCGCTCGTCGTAGGTCACGAACCCGTCGAGCGGCGAGAGATCCGTGGCCGAGGCGATGTGGATCGCGTCCAGTGCCCGCAGCGCCGGTTCGGCGAAGGCTCCAGGCTCCTCCCGCACGAGTTTTACGAGCGCCGACGCGTCCGCGTAGAAGAGCGCCACTTCTCAGTGCTCGCCGCGAATCTCGTCGAGGGCACGAGTGAGGGCATGGGGGTCGCCTTCCATCTGCAGCGGCGGGGGCAGCCCGCGGCGCTGCGGGCGCACGACGCGCCCCTCCGCGATGAGTCGGTCCAGCGCTTCACCGGTGCTGGGAGGAGGGCCGAGTTCGGCGATCGGTCGATTGCGGTCCGTGACGAGCAGTCGCTCGCCGTCCTCGACGCGACGCAGGTAACGGCTCAGGTTCTGGCGCAACTCGGCGATCCCGACGGTCCTGTTCATGTACGTGAACGTAGCACATCGATCCGGTTGGAGCCGCGATCCGGCAACTCGGTCAGCCGAGCCCTCGAAACTCGCGCCCGCACACGGGGCGGGGCGTCACCGCAGGCGCCCGGCAGCGGGCATCTCCGACCCCGGTTCGTCCGGAAACCCGGGCAGGTCCTCAATCACCAACTCGCCGTTACGCAGGGCAAACGCCGGCATGCCGAGCAGCAATGACCGCGGATTGAGGGCACCGAACAGGTCGACGAGGTCAGCGGCGATGTCCCTGTCGACATCGATCGGCAGCGAGATCAGGTTGCACTGGTACGGCGCGACGAACAGCTGGTCGTCCCGACCGAAGAGGCGGGTCAGCGCCTCCGGCGCGACCAGCAGACTGCTCGCCCAATGGGGCCAGCCTTCGAGGAGCCGGGCAGGCACACCAGCGTACGAGTCGTCGTAGACCGACCCGTGCCAGGATCCGGCCGCGCGGCGGAGGTTCGCCATCGCCGCCGGGAGGACGTCATCGACCGTCATCGTCCACGCGTCGAGGAGCTGCTGGTTCACCGTGACCTGCACGACATCCGCCTCGATGGCGAACGTCACCTCGATCCCCGGCGGCATCGCCAGGCTGGGGAACGCGGCCAGCGGCTCGAAGCCGAGCCGCTCCAGCTCGACGTCCTCGATCACCTGGATCCTCTCGCCGCGGACCGCCGGCAGCACCCGAAGCGCGGCCCATGCCCATGGCATGTCGTCTGGAATGGTCTCAAGCGCCTCCGCGATCGCCTCGCTCGTCGGGACCATCAGCCCGTTCCTGCTCCGCCATCGCCGCCGGCGACGCTTCGGTTCGCGCAGGTTGATCACCTCCATGCTCTGGACGATAAGGTCGGTCACTTACCTGCTGCTCACCCGTGCTCACCCGCTGTTCACCCGTCCAGCGGAACGCATCGACGCGGGGGCGACAGTCTTTGTCCCGGCTTCGTGGCCGTTGCCCTGCCGGGTGATCGGGCCAGGGTCGTCGGCTGAGCTGCCTCTCGCGGGCTGATCAGGTGCGCGGTTCGTCGAGCGCGGCGAGGAACTCGACCGGGGTCCGGACGGGCAGGCGGTCCGCGAGGACGGTGAGGTGGCCGTCGCCGGACACAAGGACAGCGCGTTCGGACGAGGCCAGCGCGACGAGATAGTCGTCGTTCGGGTCGATCGACCGGACCAAGGGCGCAGTCCCGGGATCCGGGGCGAGCACCGCCGAGTCCGCGATCCAGGTCACGAATGCGGCAGCGTCGGCGGCCGGGATCAGTCGGGCCAGCTTCGGGTAGCTCAGGGCACGCGCAAGTTCGGCCAGCAGGGCGGGCGACACGACGAGCTCGAAAGCCCCCGCCTGCCAGGCGAGGAGCAGCCGGGCCGGGCTGCCACGTGGCGAGAGGATCGCCGAGATGAGGACGTTGACGTCGAGGACGGCCCGCACGATGAGGCGGCCGGTCAGCCGCGGGTGCGGTGCTGAGCTTCGACCGCGAGGGCCAGCGCGTCGGCCTCGTCGATGTCGTTGGCCGCCCACAGCCGGTCGAGCAGCTCGAGTCCGAGATCCCGACGCAGCGCCTGCTCGATCACGTCGCTGTCGCCCTTGCCAAGTCGTGCGGCCCGGACCTTCACCGCGCGGAGCACCTCGGGATCGATCGTCAGGGTGGTGCGCACCTTCACCATCGCCGCATCATAGCATCACGATGCACGGCTGCGAGCGACGCTCAGTCACGCCCTCGCGCCTCGGCCAGCAGCGCCTCGCGTTCTCAGGAGCCGCCGAGTGATCGGGCTCCGCGGCAGCACGTCGGGAGAGCGACCGGTCTGTCATCGGCGGACTTCTACGACCGCGCTGGGAAGAGGCCGATCTGCTGGGCGACGCTGAACCGATCCGCGACACCCCAGTGCTCGACCAGCCGGCCGTCGACCACGCGCAGGATATCGATGACCGTGAGCTCGATCTGGCGCCCGGTCCCGGGCAGACCCATGAATACGCCCGCATGGGTTCCCCCGGCGCTGAGGCGCACCCAGACCATGTCACCCTCGGCGATGATGTCCTCGAAGGTGAGATGGAGGTCCGGGAAGGCCGTGCGAAGGATCTGGATCGAGCCCTTGACGCCTTCGCGTCCCGGTCCGATCCCCGCCTGGTGCTCGACGAAGTCGGCGGCGAACAACTCGTCGATCGCCTCCAGGTTCCCCTCGTTCCAGCCTTCGTCGATCGCGCGGCGGACGGTCGCGATGTTCGCCTCGGTCACGGATACGCTCGAGATCGCCACAGCGCAGCTCCTTACTATGTTGTCGCTATAGTTGTTACTACAGTGATACTCTAGTCCAGTGAGCACTGTCAAGCCCGCGTTCGAGGTCTCCCGTGACGGCCGGCGTCGGCGTGACCGGACTGAGACGCGGGCCCGCATGCTCGACGCCGCCCGGCGCCTGTTCCTCGAGCGCGGTTATGCCGCGACGACAATCCCGGAGATCGCCGCCAGTGCCGACGTCGCCGTGCCGACGATCTACTGGGCCTTCGGCTCCAAGCGGGCGATCGTCGGCGAGATCCGGCAGGCGTGGTTCGTGGCGGCTCAGACGGGGGTCCGCCTCCAGGCGGTCCTTGCGATCGACGAGCCAGGCGCTCGTCTGGACGCCTATGCGGCGTTCATCGGCAACCAGTGGGCGACCGGCGCCGAAACACTGGCGATCCAGCAGGACGCGATGCGCGCAGATCCCGAGATCGCCGCCGAGATCGCGGTCATCCTGGCCGAGCGCGCCGAGCGCCTGAAGGCGGTCGTCGCGCCCCTCAGCCCGCACCTGCGGGAGCCGCTCACCGTCGAGACGGCGCATGACCTCCTCCTGGCGCTCAGCATGCTGGAGGTCTACCGGGAGCTTCGGGAACGCGGATGGTCGGACGCCCGGTATCAGGCGTG
>Ga0307373_10011554_pt1 | contig 12772 bp, 11 predicted proteins | sample OX2MG_FD_202534 | JGI IMG/M metagenome (GOLD analysis project Ga0307373, IMG submission 202534) | Soil microbial communities from Risofladan, Vaasa, Finland - OX-2 | ecosystem: Environmental > Terrestrial > Soil > Coastal area > Acid sulfate soil | place: Finland: Risofladan, Vaasa | collected... | reverse complement strand
GAAAAAGTTTCGTCCCGCGGTGAAAACCGTAACGCCGGCATTTCTTACCGTGACCTGCGGCAGATCGCTATTGGCAAATCCCGGCTCGTTGTCGCGGGCGTAATTGAACTGGAACACGTTGACGAGCGTGGGACGCAATGTGGAAGTCAAAGTGGCCGTCAACGTGTCTGAGGTGACATCGGAGGCGCCCGTATGCTCGACGGAGTTCTGCGGGCCTCCGCTTTCGAGATTCAAGCCTGTGAACCGCTGCGCGTTGTAACGCGCGGAGAGCATTTCGTTCGAGCTTATGTGCCAGTCGATCTTCGCCAAATAAACGTTCTGGTTAAACGTGGAACTCCACGGGGCGGCGCGCGCCGTCAGGTAATTGATAGCTGTGGTTTGGTTGGCGGTACACACGGTGCAGAACGGCGCACCGTTCAAGAAAACAAAATTCGCGACGGTGTTGCGCTGGCCATCATAATCGAAGAAGAAAAAAAGCTTGTCCTTGACGATGGGGCCGCCGAGGTCGCCGCCGAACTGATTGAAGTGATACGGCTGGCGCGGTTTGCCGTGGGCGATCTGGATAGGGTCGTTGGCGTTCAAGGCGCGATCGCGATAGAACTCAAAGGCCGCGCCGTGAAACTGATTTGTGCCGGATTTGGTGATGACATTGATCACCGCGCCGCCCGCGTTCCCGAGTTCCGCGGAATAATCGTTGGAGTTGACTTGAAATTCCTGCACAGCGTCCTGGCTGAATTGATACGGCGCGCGACCGGAACCGGTACGGCCAAGCGACTGGCCAAAGAATGTGTTGTTGTTGTCCGAGCCGTCGACGATCAGGGAATTCAGCGTGCCGCGCTGACCCGCAAAGCTGATATCGCCGCCGCGATTATCGGTCGTTACGCCGGGGGTGAGCAGAACGAAGTTTATGAAATTGCGTCCATTCGTGGGCAGATCGCTGATCGAGCGCTCGTTCACCGTGGAATTGACGCCGCTTCTTGTGGTTTCAAGGATCGGCGTTTCCGCCGTTACCGTGACGGTCGATTTCTGACTGGCGAGAGGCATTGAAAGGTCGAGGGTGAGACGAGCGCCGACGGTCACTATCACGTTCTCCTGCGTCACGGTCGCGAAACCGGATTTCCGCGCGACGACTGTGTAGGTTCCGACAGGCACGACGAGGAACGTGTAGAGACCGTCCGCATCGCTCGTGCTGGTTACGCTGATTCCTGTCTGCGTGTCAGTGGCTGTTAAATTCGCGCCGGGAACCGCAGCGCCGGACGGGTCGGTTACCGTGCCTTGAATGGACCCCTGATTCGTGCCTTGGCTGAACAACGGCCGGGCCAACGCCAACATCAGAACAAAGGCCGCCAAACACACCGAGATATTTCGGACGCGCATCGCTTGTCTCCTAGTATCGGAACTTTTGAGTCCTGTGCGGAGTCCCGGAAAGGCAGGAATCATACGCAAAATGAGCGGGCGAAGCAACCGAGTGTCGTTTTGTTTGACGGGCGCAGCGGAAAACGCCGATGTGTTTCTACTGCTCTTGGGCGTGAAGGGCCCCGATTTTGAGTAAATTGCGGCCTATTTCCTGATGGGCACAGGCAACCCCGGCGTTCCCTAAGCGTTCTTTTCTATATGCTAAACTGGAAAGAGCAAGGGCCCGGGGTAGCCGGCGCAGGGCGCCACTATGGCTGAATTTGTCTGCAAAGTGGGGGACACCGCTGGGCACGTCTTCCAGCACATGGAGACCGCTCAAACCGAGGTAGAGGCTCGCCAGAAACTCGCCGACCGCGGATTCTATGTTTACAACGTTCGGCCAAATTTGAGTGTAACCCGGGCCCTGAGCGGCTTCCGCGGAAACCGCAAGCTGCCGGCAGGCGATTTCCTGATCTTCAACCAGCAATTTAATACCTTAGTCAAAGCTGGATTGCCGATTTTGAAGGCGCTCGATTTGCTGGCGGATCGCGCGGCGCTGCCCAAGATGCGGCCGTTTCTGAACGATGTGCGGCTGCGGGTACGCGACGGGGAATTGCTCTCCGACGCGTTTGAGGCGACGGGCGCGTTTCCGAGCGTTTACGTTACGTCGTTGCGAGCGGGCGAGAAGAGCGGCGATTTGCCGGGCGTGCTGGATGATTACATCGCGTACCAGCGCGTGACGACGGGAATACGCCAAAAACTGATTGGCGTGCTGATTTATCCGGTCATCTTGATTGTGGTCGCGTCGTGCATCGTGTCGTACCTGGTGACGTACGTGATTCCGCAGTTCGCGAAACTGTATTCGGATCTGGGTTCGACCCTCCCTGCCCCAACGCGATTCCTGATTACGGTTGTGGTGGGTTATCGAGACTGGTTGATCGCGCTAGCGGCTACGATCGTTTTTGGCGTGATTTTCCTGTTTCTGTGGTCGAAGACCAGCCGCGGAGGGCTGGCGCTGGATCGGATGAAACTGAAAATGCCGTTCGTCGGGGACGTGTGGATCAAATTCCAGATGGCGCAGTTCACGCGAACGCTCAGCACACTGCTGCGCGGAGGCACGCCGCTCGTGGCTGCGCTGTCCACGGCGGCGAATGCGATGACGAGCCGGCTAGTTGCCGGCTCGATTCATGACGCAGCGGAGCGGGTGCGCGAGGGTAGTTCGCTGCACCGCGCGCTGGCCGACACGCACATGATTCCCGATCTCGCCCTGGACATGATCGAGGTTGGGGAAGCGTCCGGCGCGCTCGCGCCCATGCTCGGAAGCGTGGCGCAATTCTACGACGAGGAAACGAGCATGAAGACAGCCGCGCTGATCTCGATTATCGAGCCAGCGGTGCTGATCATGATTGCCTCTTTGATTTTTTTCATCATGGTAGCGCTGTACCTGCCGTTGTTTTCCCTTCAAGCCGGCGGAGGGGGATAAGGGAATATGGCGACGATCAATCGAGACTTGCATCCGGAACCGGCGCGCGACGACGCGGGAGAACGCGAGCGCACGCAAGCGCTGGCGGAACGCTACCGCGTGCCGTTTATCGACATGACGGAGCAGAGAATCGATCCTGATCTCGTCCATTCGATTCCCGCGGAGCTGATGTTTCGTTACAACTTCGTGCCGCTTGAGGCGCATAACAATTCGCTCGTTGTCGTGGTTTCAGATCCCAGCCAATTGCTGGTGAACGATGAGTTGTCGGGGCTGCTCGGCAAAAAGCTGATCATCCGAGTGGCGACCGCGACGCAGATCGGCGATTTGCTGAAGCGCACGGAGCAATCGCAGCGCGTTCTCGATCAGGCGACCGAGGGGTTCACGCTGCAGGTCGTCAGCGACGACGAAGACAACGAAAACATTTCGATGGAGAAGCTCACCAGCGACACAGGCGTAAGTCCCGTGGTGCGGCTGGTGGACACGGTGATTTTTACGGCGCTCGAGCGGCGCGCGAGCGACATCCACATCGAAACACGCAACACGGAAGTCGCGGTGAAATACCGGATTGACGGCGTGCTGCAGTACGCGATGCAGCCGCTGGCGAAGGAATGGCATTCGACAATTCTTTCGCGCATCAAAGTGATGAGCGAACTCGATATTGCCGAACGGCGGGTGCCGCAGGATGGCCGCTTCCGCGTACGCTATAAGGGGCGCTTCATCGATTTTCGCGTGTCGATCATGCCGTCTATCCACGGCGAGGATGCCGTGCTGCGCGTGCTTGACAAAGAAACGCTGAGCGAGAAATTCCGCAACCTGACGCTGGATGTCGTCGGCTTCGTCGAGGAAGATATACGCAAATTCCGGCGGTATATTCGCGAGCCATACGGAATGGTGCTGGTCACCGGACCGACCGGCTCCGGCAAGACGACCACTCTGTATGCGGCCATCAATGAGATCAAGACCGACGAGGACAAAATCATCACGATTGAGGATCCGGTCGAATATCAAGTTCGCGGCATCACGCAGATTCCGGTGAACGAGAAAAAGGGACTGACGTTTGCGCGAGGCTTGCGTTCCATACTGCGCCACGATCCGGACAAAATCATGGTCGGCGAAATCCGCGACCAGGAAACGGCGCAGATTGCCATTCAGTCGGCGCTGACCGGGCATTTGGTATTTACGACGGTGCACGCGAACAACGTAACGGACGTGATTGGCCGGTTCATCAACATGGGCGTCGAGCCGTACAACTTCGTCTCGGCGTTGAATTGCATTCTGGCGCAGCGGCTGGTGCGCGTGATTTGCCCTAGCTGTAAAAAACAGGTCCAAGTTCCTGCTGCGACGCTGCTCGAGTCCGGGCTGGATCCGAAAGAATGGGCCGACGTGGCGATGTACGAAGGCGCGGGCTGCCTGGAATGCTCCGGCAGCGGGTATCACGGGCGGACGGCTATTTGCGAGCTGCTCGACCTTTCCGACCGCATCCGCGAAATGATCATTGACCGGCGGCCGACTTCGGAAATCAAGCGCGCGGCGAAAGACGAGGGCATGGAGTTTTTGCGCGAATCCGGATTGGCGCGAGTGCGCGCGGGCGTCACGACTTTGCGAGAAATCAATAAGGTGACGTTCATTGAGTAGCCTGACTGTTTCCGAGCCTTCGGCGCGACGCAGCGGACTGAGCCGGCGGATATTTGGCTGGATGGACGCGATGCCGCATCCCGCCACGGTGCTCGAAATCGCCTCCACGCACGTGGCGGCGGCGCGATGGGGCCGCGGTATAGCGCATCTTTCAGCGTTTGCGGCCGAGCCGCTGCCTGACGGGGCGATTGTGCCGTCGGCGACGCAGCAAAATATTTCGGATCAGGATGCCGTTCGCTCGGCCATTCGCAGCGTGCTTTCTCGCGTGCCGGGGCAGGGGCAGGATGCGGCGCTGCTGATCCCCGACGCCGTGATTCGCGTTTTTATTTTGCCGTTCGAGAGTTTCCCGCGGCGCGCGGACGAAGCGCTTCCTCTCCTGCGGTGGCGGCTGAAGAAAAGCCTTCCGTTCGACGCGGAAGAGGCGGTCGTATCGTGGATGAGGCAATCGGGGCGCGACGGGAAAATCGAGATTGTCGCGGCCGTGGCGCGGCAGAAAATCAGCCGTGAATATGAATCCGCGGCGGAAGCCGAGGGCATAGCCGCAGGCGTCGTCCAGAGTTCAACGCTGGCGACGCTGCCCATGCTCGACCCGCGCGGTGCGACGCTGCTGGCGCGGATGAGCGGACGCAATTTGACGACGGTCATTGTTCGCGGCCAGATGCTTTGTGTTTACCGCTCGACGGAGCTGGGAATTGAAACCGACTTACGCCAGCCGCAGGCAGTTTTCGACGAGGTGTTTCCCGCGCTCGCGTTTTATCAGGATACGTGGGGCGAGAGGGTAGAGCAATTGCGGGTCGCGGGTTTCGGCGCGGGCGAAGAAAGTTTGCTGGAAATGCTGGGACGCGAGATCGGGTGCCAGGCCGAGCCGCTGGGGACGGTAAGCGAGTTGTCACCGGAAGCAAAATCGCTTGTGGCGCAGGGACTCGAGTCCCTGGTGGGATGGCAATTGAACCGCGGGGCGTAGGGGAACTGCCGGATTTTTTGCAGACACATGAAAACACATTTCAATCTCGCCGCATCGCCGCTCGAAAACAACCGCCGGTTCATCGCGGGCGCATTCGCGATAGGAATCGTTGCGGTCGCGGCTTTGATTTTTCTTTCCGTCCATGCCGTGGAGGCGCGGCGCACAAATCGCGCCATGCGCGGCGATATTGGACGGCTGGAAGACCAGATCCGCGCCTCGCAGCGCGAGCAAGAAAGGCTACGGTCGGCGTTTAAGGATCCGAAGACCGTCGAAGTGATGGAGCGGTCGCAATTTCTTAATAACCTGATCGAGCAGCGGACGTTTCCGTGGACAAAAATGTTTGCGGACCTGGAAAAGATTCTCCCGCCCGGCGTGCGCGTGGTCAGCATCTCGCCTCAAATGGATAAAAAAGGGCGCGTGAAAGTCATGCTGGCGATCAGCGCGGTGAACGACGAACAGAAAATGAAATTCCTGCACTCCCTGGTGTCGTCACCAGCGTTTTCCGATATGCAGGTGACGCAGGAGAGCCGGTCGCAGCGGGTGTCGACAGGAAGCGGGGAGGCTGTACTTCTGACGCTTGAGGTGCATTACGCAACGACATGACGCCCCGTAACAATTCGCGGAAATGGAAACTTGCGGTGAAGATCGCGCTGGCTTGCGTGCTGGCGCTCGACGGGGCATTGATTCTTGTAAACGCGCGCGCGGCGAACGTGGCTCCCCAGTCGCAAGTTCTGGAGCGCAATCGCCTGGCACAAAAAGAGAAACTGCTTGCCGGGGACGTCGAGAAAGGACACGCCATTGAGCAGCACTTGCCGAATGTTGGCAAGGAGTGCGACACGTTTTACCAGCGGAATTTGCTGCAAGCATCTTCCGGATACTCGACCGTGATTTCCGACATCGGCCAAATGGCCAAGTCCGCCGGAGTGCAGGTTAGCGGCGTCGGATTCCACGAAACCACGGTAAAAGACCGGGGCTTGAGCGAAGTGCAAATGACCGCGGCGGTGCAGGGCGATTACCAGAGCCTGATTCGGCTGATCAACAACCTCGAGCATTCGCCGCATTTTTACGTGCTCGACGGTTTGACTTTGGCTTCGGAATCGTCGGGCAGCATCAAACTGAACGTGACCTTGCGGACGTATTTCCGCACTTGATGCCATGACGAAGAAGACTCGGTATGAAGTGTACGCGCTCGGCGGCCTCCTGGTGGCTCTCGCATTCGCCATATATTCCGGCCAGTCGCGCGATTCGGTATTTACCGCAGCCAATGCGGGCGACGCAAAATTTGTGCCGCTGAAAGTGGCCGATCCGTCACTGCGGCTCGATTTGCTGGAACGCATCCAAAAAGAGGAATATACGGGCCAGCATCGCAATATATTCAGCGCGGAGCCGCTGCCGCCTTCGCCGTCAGTGCTGGCAGCCGAGCGGCAGGCGGCCAAACAGCCGGTGACGCCCGCGCCGCCTCCGCCGGTCACGGTTCCGGCTAGTTTCTACGGCATTGTCACGGATCTGGATACGGGCGTGAAGCGCGCGTGCTTTTCGGCCAATACCGACGATGTCTACATTGTTCCCGAGGGTGGAACGCTGCTCAATCAGTTTCGCGTGGTGAAGATCGGCAATAATTCGGTCGAGATGGAAGAGATTTCGTCGGGAAGGCACACCACGTTGATGCTTGCGCAGCCAACGGATTCGGCGTTGGCGTCGCCGCAGCCGGGGCAGCCATGAGAGTTCAGACGCGCACTGGCCGGAAAACTGAGAGCGGCTTCGCACTTATGTTCGTGCTTTTCCTCGTCGCGCTCCTGATGATTGGTACCTCCGTGGCGCTTGTGAATCGGCTGACCGAGGGCCAGCGGCAAAAGGAAGCGGAAGCAATTTGGCGCGGCCAGCAATACGAGCGCGCGATCGGACTCTACTATCGCAAGTTCGGGCGCTTCCCAACGAGTATTGACGACCTGGTGAAGGAACAGAATGGCGTTCGCTTCCTGCGCGAGCCTTACAAGGATCCCATGAACAGAAAGGACGGCTCGTGGCGCTTCATTTACGTTACGCCTGCGGGACAGCTCATCGGGAGCGTGCGGTATACGTCGCTGCAGCAAATGGCATTTCTCGATAAGCAGCGCCAATTGGGAATTACGGCTGGCGCGGGCGCAGCCCCCGGGGCGCAGGGAGGGGCTAACGACAATTCGGGCGGCCCATCGCCCGTTCCCGGTGCATCGCAAGCGCCAGCGGGCGGTCCCGGCACTGCACCCGGTGGCTCGCCCGCTCCGCCGGCACCATCGGGACCAGGAGGTCAGGCTGGCCAACAGGGAAATGCTCCGCCCGTAGGATCCGGCGCGCCAGGCCAGCAGCCCGTACAGCCATTTTTCTCGCAGGGCCTGCAAATGCAGGGTGGAGCGAATCCTGGAATTGGCGTCGGCGAATCCAGCGGCCTTTCGGGACCGGTGATCGGAGGCTTCATCATCGGCGTGGCGGGAAAGTCCAACAAGCCCTCGATAAAAGTTTACAAAGGGGGAGTGACTTACAAGCAGTGGGAGTTTATCTTCAACCCGCTCGAGCAAATCCAAACAATTGGAACGCTGTCGAGCGGTCCGGCCCCAGCGGCAGGCCAGCAACCGGTGCCATTTGGCATGCCGCAACCGCCGCCGCAACCTCCACAAAATCCCCAGCAGCCATAATCTGCTGTCTGCGTTTAGGAATTCTTGTTGTATCGCACCGGACGAGTTCAGGAACTGCTTGTCGCGCCACGCGAAATTTGGCTCGAATATCGGTTAGAGATTATTGCGGCCGTTTAGGCGGCGATTCCGCTTTCAACTTCTTCAGTTTCGCTTTGACGCGGCGAATGTAGTTCCGCGTTTCCGGGAACGGTGGAACGCCGTCATATTGCGTGACGCGTTCCGGGCCCGCGTTGTAAGCGGCGAGCGCGAGGGAAACACTTCCGTGATACTGATCGAGGAGCTGCTTCAAATACTGCGTGCCCGCTGAAATGTTTTGCGTGGGATCGAAGACGTTGTGAACGGCGTACCGCGTGGCCGTCCGGGGCATAAGCTGCATCAATCCCATCGCGTGTTTCGGAGAAACCGCGCGAGGCTTAAAGTTCGACTCCGTGGAAATGACACTGGAAATCAGTTGCGCATCCACATCGTTTTGCGCCGCGGCGATGCGAATCTGCTTCGCGAACGGCCCATCAAGCGCCGGGCGATGAGGCGCGGGAGCGAAAACGTCCTCGGGATCGAAGCGGACAATATCGTTCGCCGGCACGACAATGCTGCCACCCTGCACGTAAAGCAAATCGTTCGCGCCCTGGCGCACGTAGCCCGTGATATGCAAGCGCTCACCCGAGCGCAGCACGGCGTAATCCGCGCGCGCCACCGGCATGAGCATCGTTAGCGTTACGATGATCAGCGTGACCCTGATCATCGTACAGGCCGCTACCAGCCGCCGTGGAGATTTGTTTTTATTGCTCTGCATATGGATCATATTCGTTGGAGCCGATTTTTGCTTGTACTGTTGCCTTTGCCACCCAATTTTCGACTATCAACTATAACTGCTAACGTCCGACTGTCTCCCCCAGCGCGTGCGTGCGGATGGCTGCGGCGACGCCAGCCTCATCATTCGATAGTGTGACGGCCCACCCCAGCGATTTCAGTTCGGCGGCGCTATTGCCCATTAAAATTGGCAGCCCTGCGAATTCGAGCATGTCGCGGTCGTTCCAGTTATCGCCGATCGCCATGATTTCCTCGCGCTCGATGCCGCGCCGCCGCGCCCATTCCGCGAGCGCCGCGCCTTTTGAGCAGCCGCGCTGAATTACGTCGAGGATGCTCAGATCGCGGGCCTCGTACTCCGTAAGCGCAAGAGAAAAATCGGAAACGCGCTTCATGGATTTAAGAGTCGAGTGCGCCGCGCGCATTCGTGCGACGGAACCAACGAACATCACCTGAATCGGATCGTCGGTCAGGCTATTTTCGAGCGGGACGCATTCGGCGATGAATGCGCGGTTTCTCTCATAGTAACCGCCGCTCACCGGATCGTTCCAGTCGATGCGCTCGAAAACCAACTGGGCCTCGCGAATGCGGTCGAAAACGACCGCGGCTCCCGAGCGAAAATCGGCCGTCGCGCCGAGAACTTCGCGGGCCAGCGCTCGCGGCAGCAGGTGCCGCAAATGAGTTTCGCCGCTCTTCGATTTGATCAGCGCCCCGTTATTGACGACGAGCGTCAATTCGCAGGGAAGATACTCGGCAATCGGCCGCGCGAAATCGAATCGGCGTCCCGTGACAAGGATGATTTCGATGCCGCGCACGGCAGCTTCAGCGATGGCCTCGCGATTGGCCGTAGGAAGCTCATGGCGGCTGTCGAGCAGCGTGCCGTCAATATCCATGGCGATCAGGCGAATCGGCATACCGCAATTGTACCGTGACGCCTGCCCGCGCGGGCATATGTCGCAACCAGATGTGCTAGACTTTTTCGCTTATGACAAAACCACTGCAAACGGCAATCACGCATCTTGAATGTTCTCGCTGCAAGAAAACCCATCCGTACGATCGACTGAAAAATCTGTGCGACTGCGGAGGCCCGCTCCTGGCGCGCTACGACTTGAAGACAGCCGCAAAGACACTGACGCGTGAAGCGCTGCGTTCGCGTCCCGCGACGATGTGGCGTTATGCGGAAGTGCTGCCATCGCGCGAGCCCGTGACGCTCGGCGAAGGCATGACGCCGGTGCTCCACGCCAAGCGGCTTGGCGCGGCGATGGGCTTGCGCAATCTGTATATCAAGGACGAAGGACTGAACCCCACAGGATCGTTCAAGGCGCGCGGGCTTTCCGCCGCCGTGAGCCGCGCGAAGGAATTGGGAGTGAAAGTCCTTGCGACTCCCACGGCGGGAAACGCGGGCGGTGCTCTGGCCGCTTACGCGGCGCAAGCGGGGATTCCGTGCGTGATCGTGATGCCGGCGGACACGCCTCTCGCGAACGAAATGGAATGCCGCGCATTCGGGGCCGACGTGCGCAAGCTCGACGGCCTGATCTCCGACTGCGGCAAATACGTCGCGGAGAACAAAGACAAGAACGGCTGGTACGAAGTGACCACGCTCAAGGAGCCGTATCGCATCGAAGGAAAAAAAACCATGGCGTACGAACTGTGGGAGCAGTTCGACGGCAAGCTGCCCGACGTGATTATTTATCCGACCGGCGGAGGCGTGGGCATGATCGGCATGTGGAAAGCGTTTGAGGAAATGGAAGCGATGGGCTGGATCGGAAGCGAGCGGCCGCGCATGGTCACGGTGCAAGCGGCTGGCTGCGCGCCGATCGTGGACGCATTCGAAAAGGACGCTGACAGCGCGCCGATGTGGCCGAACGCCGCCACGATTGCTTCTGGCTTGCGCGTGCCGAAAGCGATTGGCGATTTTCTGATCCTCCAGGCGATTCGAGAAAGCAACGGCACAGCGGTGGCCGCAAGTGACGACGAGATTCTCACCACTTCGAAAGAACTCGCCGCGAAAGAAGGCATGTATGCGGCGCCGGAAGGAGGCGCAACCGTCGTGGCTGCGCGCAAGCTCGCTCAGAGAAAATGGATCAAGCCCGACGACACGGTCGTGCTGTTCAACACGGGCTGCGGTTACAAATACAACGAAGCGTGGCAGAAAGCGTTGAAGAATAGTTGACAGTCAAGAGTTGAAAACCGAAAGTGAAAAGCCAAAGCAAAAAAGTGAAAGCTATAGAGTGAGGGGCTGAAGAAGCACATTGACCGAACGGCTGTATTACAGCGATTCATTCCTGCGCGAATTCGACGCGCAGGTTCTTACTTGCGAACCGGCCTGCGAGCCCAACGCCGCGCGCTGGCGCGTGCGATTGGATCGCACGGCGTTTTATCCCACGTCGGGCGGCCAGCCGTTCGACACGGGCCGCCTTGGGAACGCGACGGTCGTGGAAGTAATCGACGGCGAGCACGACGAGATCTTTCACTTCACCGACCGGCCTGTCCCGCCCGGCGCGATTCACGGCACAATCGACTGGCCGCGCCGCTTCGATCACATGCAGCAGCACACCGCCCAGCACATGCTTTCCGCTGCGTTCATCGAGCTATTTCAATTCCAGACAGTCTCGTTTCATCTCGGACGCGAAATTTCCACTATTGACCTCGCCGCGCCGTCGATCGCGCCGCGCCATCTCGAAGAAGCGGAGCGTCGCGTGAACGAGGTTATCTTCGAGGACCGTCCTATCGAGGTGCGCTACGGAACCGCCGAGGAACTCGTCGCGCAGGGCGTTCGCAAAAAAGTCGAGCGCGAGGGAACGCTGCGCGTCGTTGGCATCGAGCATTTTGACCGTCAGCCGTGCGGCGGCACGCATTTGGCTCGCACAGGGCAGGCGGGAATGCTGCTTGTGCGCAAGTGCGAACGCCAAAAACAGCATTGGCGCATCGAATTCGTCGCGGGCTTTCGCGCGCTCGCCGCCGCGCGCGCGGACTTCTCCGCATTGCGCCAAGCCGCCGAGCAACTCGGCTGCGGAATGCAAGAAGTGCCGGAGATGGTGCGTAAATTTCAGGAGGAACGACGCGCCGGCCAGCGCGACACGAAAAAACTGACCGAGCGCCTGGCGGAACTCGAAGCAGCAAATTTGCTCGCGAAGAACGCCGAGACTTCTCACGACGGCAAGCACAGAATCATCGTATTTATTTCCGATGATGCAGCTTCAAGCTACCTCGCCATGCTCGCCGCCAAAATCGTCGCAACTCCGAACATGCGCGTGGTCCTCGCAAGCCGCGCAGCACAGGCAATCGTCCTCGCGCAATCCGCGGGTCTCGACGGCGACATGAGCGCTCTGCTGCGCGAGTTGCTCGCGCCACTTGACGGCAAAGGCGGCGGAAGCAAAGTTTTCGCGCAGGGAATTGTCGGAAATGCCAGCGTCATCGACAACTTACTGAGCGAGGGCAAACGCTTGCTTGGATAGATGAAGTTGGCTTGGGAAGAAAGGGGTTGGTGGTGGGTGAGGGTGCTGCCCCCTCCCGGCACGCTGATCTGGCGTTTCCCGGGGGTTATAAGACCCCGCTGCACGGCTGGTGCTACCCACCTTCGCAGCGGCGTATTATGTAGTGCGTCTTCATACTTGCAGGATATTCCGAGGGCATTGAAATTACAACTCTGTGCCTCGCGCTTGTTCGTTGGCGGCATTGCCCTCGTCTGCTAAAATAATGTGCATCGGTGGGCGGCTAGCTCAGCTGGGAGAGCATCGCGTTCGCAACGCGGGGGTCGGGGGTTCGAATCCCCTGCCGTCCACCAATTTTGTTCGCTTCTTTTGCCCACACGCT